>WNFJ01477224.1_pt1 | contig 30295 bp, 33 predicted proteins | sample 5400461 | NCBI WGS metagenome assembly WNFJ01 (sample SAMN13153349, study PRJNA577476) | soil metagenome | isolation source: 115 cm saprolite on Douglas fir-dominated hillslope | place: USA:California | collected 2013-09-17
GGCCTCGAGCGCCTCGCGCGCGACGTCCGCGGCGGGGTTCGGCGCCTCGTAGGAGAGGAACCCGCCGTAGCCCTTGAACTCGAGGAGCGCGAAGAACTCGCGGAAGGGCACGATCCCCTGGCCGGGCGGCAGCCGGTCGGTGAACTTCCCGGGCTCCAGGCCGCTCCGCGGCACGTCGCTGAACTGCACGTAGGCGATCTCCTCGAGGGCCACGTCCTCCACGTCGCGGATCGTGGCCCCGCTCCGCCAGAGATGGTAGGTGTCGAGCAGGAGCCCGCAGCGCAGATGGGACGCCTTCGCCATGACCTCGCGCATCCGCGGGAGCGCGTTCAGCTCGGCCGCCTGCGAGTTGAACTCGACGGCGAGCCGCACGCCGTGCTTGGCCGCGATGTCGCCGACCTCCCGCACGCTCTCCGCCGCGCGCCGGAGGTCGCCGCGGCCCTTGTCCACCGGGCTCATGACCGTGCCGCAGCCGAGGAGGGCCGCGCGCGCGCACTGCTCGTCGAACACGCCGAGCAGGCGGCGGCGCTCGTCGCCCTCCGCCCACATCCAGCCGAGCTCGACACCGACACACGCGACGGGAAGCCCGCTGCCCCGGACGAGTGCCTGCACGTCGGCCGCCGCCAGGCCCTTCTGGGCCGCGCGCTCGAAGTCGATCCGCCGCAGCTCGACGGCGTCCCAGCCGGCGTGCCGCGCGATGCGCAGCACGTCGGCCAGCGGCGTCGTGTCGAGCGTCCAGGTGTGGAGCGCGAGCATCGTCTACTGGGTCTTCGGCGCGGGGGCCGGAGCCGGCGCGGCGGGCGCGGCCTTGGGCGGGTTGGCCTTCGCGTACGCGAGGGCCTCCTGGAGCTCCTTGTCCGCCTGCCGGATCAGCGCGAGGGCCTTGGCGCGATGGCCGCCGAAGTCGTGCGGCGCCTGCTCGAGCTGCTCCGCCGCCCGATGGAGCGCGCGCATCGCCATGTGCATGTGGGGGTGCTCGCCGCCGCGCCCGCCGCCCGGCCGCGCGGGCGGCTTCTCCTGCGTGAGCGCGAGCGAGCTCCCGCCCAGCACCAGGCCGAGCGCGAGCAGGATCGCGACCGCCGATCGTCCCTTCAGCATGTGGGTCTCCTGGGCATCCGCGAACCCGGGGTCCTCAGAACGCGGCCGAGACGCCCCCGTCGAAGTTGATCGCCGTCCCCGTGATGTAGGCGGCGCGCTCCGAGGCGAGGAAGGCCACGAGGTCGGCGAACTCGTGCGCCTCGCCGAACCGGCCGAGCGGCACGCGGCGCTTCTCGGCCATCTCGCGGTAGAACGTGTCGCGGTCGCCCGTGATCCGCCGCTCCCACTGGCCGCTCTTCACGACGCCGAGGCAGATCGTGTTGACGAGGATCTTGTCGGCGGCGTACTCGTTCGCGAGCGACTTGGTGAGGTTGATGCCGGCCGCGCGCGTCACGCTCGTCGGCAGCGAACGCGCCGCGGGCGCCTTGCCGCCGACCGTCGTGACGTTGATGATCCGGCCGCCGCCCCGCCGCTTCATGTGCGGGATGACGAGCCGGCAGAGACGGATCGCCGCCATCAGCTTCAGCTCGATGTCCGCGTGCCAGGTGGCGTCATCGACCTGCTCGAAGCCCGCCGCCGACGACGTGCCCGCGTTGTTCACCAGGACGTCCACGCCGCCCCAGCGCGCGAGCACGGCGGCGACGAACGCCTCGACCTGGTCGGCGCGCGTGACGTCGGCCGGCATCGCGAGTACCTCGGTGCCGGTCGAACGGCGGACCTCCTCCGCCACGCTCTCGAGGAGCGCCTTGCGCCGCGCACAGGTCGCGACCTTCGCGCCCGAGCGCGCGAAGCGCTCGACGCAGGCGCGGCCGAGCCCGTCGTTGCCACCCGTGACGATCACGATCTTGTCCTTGAGGCCGAGCTCCAGGGTGTCCATGGCCCCCGAAGATATCACCGACAGGGCATTTGGTGTAGGGTGCCCGCATGAGACGCGCGCTGGCGCTCGCCGCGCTTCTCGTTCTCACGCCGCCGGCCGTCGCCGCCCAGGACGCGCAGAAGCGGCTGGCCGACCTGCTGGTCGAGCTGCTGGACCGGCGTACGCAGCCCACGACCGCGGAGACGATGCAAAAGCTCCAGGAGGAGATCGGCGCGGTCGTGGGCCGGCTGACCGCCCGGGACCCCGCCGACTTCTACAACCGGAAGCTCGACGACCTCGCGATCGCCGCGCTCCGCGCGCACCGGCCCGAGCGCGCGGCCGATTGGGAGGTGGACGCGCGGCGGCGCTACATCTCGCAGACGCGCGCCGTCCTCCGCGCGCTTCGCCAGGCGCTCGAGATGCGGAATCTCGATGAGGGCGCCCTCCCGACGACCGAGCAGGGGCTCGCGTCGCTCGCCGTCAAGGGTGGGCGGGGCGGCCCGTACCTCGACCCGGCCCTCCCGCTGACGGACGCCTGGGGCCGGCCGTTCGTCTACCGCCACCCCGGCAAGGACAAGCCGTACGACCTCTTCTCCCTCGGTCCCGACGAGAAGGAAGGGACCGCGGACGACATCGAATGACTCCGGCCCGCCTGGTCGCTTTCCTGTGCTCGCTCGGACTCGCGGTGGGGTCGGGCCTCGCCCTCGCCCAGGCGCCCGTGCGCCCGTCCGAGACGCGCGCGGCGCTCGTCATCGGGAACGCGCGCTACACCGCCGCGGCGCCGCGGCCGCACGCGTTGAACGACGCCCGCGCGATGGCGCGGGCGCTCGCGGACGCGGGCTTCGCCGTCCGTACCGTCGAGAACGCCGACGCGACCGAGCTCCGGCGCGCGGTCGGCGATTTCGCGGGCCGCGTGCGTAACGTGAGCCTCGCGATCCTCTATTACTCGGGCCACGCCGTCGGCCGCGCGGGGAAGAACTACCTCGTCCCGGTGGACTCGACACCCACGGCGCCCCCGGGCGAGCTCGTCGGATTCGAGGAGCTCGAGATTCTCATCGAGCGCGCCGGCAACACCTTCAACCTCCTGATCCTCGAGGGCGGCTCCAGGCTCGCCTTCATGGATCCGACGTCGGGATCCTTCCGGTGGATCGCCTTTGCAGCCGCGCCCGGCGCCGAAGCGGGCGACGACGGCCAGCACGGCCACTATACGCGGGCGCTCGTGGCGCAGCTGGCGACGCCCGGGCTCAGGATCGAGGACGTCTTCACCCGCGCACGGCGGGCCGTCTTCACGGTGACGGGCGGCCGGCAAGTTCCCTGGGATGCCTCGGCCATCGACGGCGATTTCGTCTTCGTGCCCGCGCGCTGAGGCCGTCGGCGACGGCGCTCAGGACGCGCCGAGACGGCCGAGGACGGGGAGCTTGAGCGCGGGGCTCTTCACGTCCACGCCGAAGTTCAGCGTGAAGACGTTCAGCTCGATGCCCTCCTCCACGCCGAGCGCGATCCCGCCGAGCCCGAAGAGCGAGAGCTGGACGCCCGTGCGGCTCGGCGTCGGCCCGGCGAGCGCGCCGCCCGGCAGGTAGTCCTTGCCGATCGCCGTCGGCGGGAGCTTCAGGCGGAGCTCGGGCACCTGGCGCCCGACCCACGCCGTGAACGTGTTGCTGTTGGGCCCGGGCCAAGTGCGATAGCTCGCGGGATACGGATACGCGGCCACCGCGGCCTCGATCTTCGTGACGATCGCGTCCACGCCGGCGCCGCGGAGGTCCACGAGCCGCACCGGGCGGTCGCCGAACCAGTAGTTGTCGGGGCCCGTGCGGTTCACGCGCACCGCGGGGGCGCCGCGGTCCACGCCCCAGCCGATCACCTCGTAGCGCGTGTAGGCCGCCGCGCCGTCGGGCTTCACGGCGATCCACGTGTGCACGGCGAAGACGCCGCGCCAGCTCACCGCGCGCGCGGCGTAGACCTGCACGACCGCCTCCGGGGTGAACGCCGGATCGGGCGCCAGGCCCGAGGGGCCGCGCTCGAGCGCCCACCAGTCGGTGCGCGCGCGCGAGACGACGGCGCAGCCGACCAGCACCGGCAAGGCGAGCGTCAGGAGCCAGCGCGCGCGGCGGCGGCTCACCCGGAGAGCTCCTTGCGGACGAGCTGCGCGCCCTCGACGAGCGCGGCAAGCTTCTGCTTCACGACCCAGCGCGGCGTCTCCCAGAATCCGCAGTCCGGGTTCACCCAGAGCTTGTCGGGCCGGACGTACTTGAGGAAGCCGCGGATGCGCTCGGCGACGTCGGCGCCCGTCTCGGCCTTGAACGCCTTCACGTCCACGACGCCGGCGCCGAGCTCCTTGTCCTTCGGGAAGTCCTTCCAGCGCGCGGCGTCCTCCATGCCGCGGTTGGCGAACTCGAGCACGACCTGCGAGGCGGAGAGGTCGTGGAGCGTCGGGAAGACGTTGCGGTAGTCGCGCACGGCGCTGAACGGCCGGCCGTAGAGGTTGCCGAAACAGATGTGGACGGCGATCTTCGCGTCCACGCCCTCGACGGCCCGGTTGACGCCCTTCGCGAACTGCGGCACCGAGCCCGCGTACATCCCGCTGTGCGGCTCGTCGATCTGGATGAAGTCGGCGCCGACCGCGACGAGCGCCTTGCACTCGGCGCGGACGATCTGGACGAGGTCGGCCAGCAGCGTGTCCCTGTCCGTGTAGCCGCCGCCGAGCCGCAGCGGGACGAGCAGCGTGTACGGGCCCGGCACGGTCGCCTTGATCCGCCGGGTCGTCAGCGCGCGCGCCAGCTTCCACTCGTCGACGATCCCGAGGCCGTGGGGCGCCGAGATCTTGCCGACGACCTCGAACGGCGTGTTCGTGTCCCAGAGCGGCTGGCCGAGCTTGCGCGGCGGCTCGAGGGCGCGGATTCCCTCGATGAAGTCGTAGAAGCCGATGATGAAGCGGACACGCATCATCTCGCCCGTCGTCACGACGTCCACGCCCGCACGCTCCTGGTCGAGGAGCGCCGCCTGCGTGGCGTCCTCCATGAGCTCGCGCACGTCCACCGCGCCGAGGCGGCCGCCCTCCATCGCCTCGCGCGCCAGCCACACCCAGCCGGGCAGGCCGTGGCTTCCCACCACCGACGTCGGCAGCAGCATCGGCGGCCCTAGCGCTTCGTCCGGGCGCGGATCTCGTCCATCGCCCGGCGGTGCTCCTCGGAGCCGAGGCACGCGGCGAGCTCCCGGTTCATCTCGCGGCGGAACGTGTCGAAGTCGAGATCGAACGCGCGCGTCGCGAGCCGCTTGCTCGCGCGCACGCTCACCGGCGGGAGCGCGAGGAACCGCTCGACCGTCTCGTCGAGCGCCTTCGGAAAGTCGGCGGCCGGAACGACCCGATTGACGAGCCCGTACCGCTCGGCCTCGCGCGCCGCGATGGGCTCGCCGAGCAGGATGAGCTCCTTGGCGCGCGCGAGCCCGATGAGCCGCGGCAGGCGGTAGAGCGACATCGAGGGGATCAGGCACTCCTTCACCGCGGGGAGGCCGAGGAGCGCGTCCTCCGCCGCGAGCCGGTAGTCGCACACGAGCGCGAGCTGGAGGCCGCCCCCGAGGCAGTGGCCGTTGATCCCGGCGACGAAGAGCGTGTCAATCCGCTCGATCGCCACCATCGCGTCTTCCCACGCGACGAAGTCCGGGAGGCCCACGGCGCCCGACGCGAGCGCCTTGAGATCCACGCCCGTGCAGAACGCGCGCCCGGCGCCCGTCAGCACGACCACGCGGACCTCGGGCCGCGCCGACAACTCGGCCACGACGGCGCCGAGGTCGCGCACGAAGCGCGCGTCGCCCGCGTTCAGGACCTCGGGGCGGTCGAGGGTGAGCCGTGCCCGAGGGCCTTCCAGCGCGAGGCGCATCGTCTCGAGCCTGGGCATGAGCCATGGTTTACCATAAAAGGCCTCGTGACTCCGCTCATCGTCCTGCTCTGCCTCACGGGCTTCGCCACCACGGTCACGAGCGGCGCCTTCCCCACGCTCCTGCCGGAGATCGGCCGGACGGGCGGCCTGCCCGACTGGCAGCTCGGCGTGGTCGCCGGCGCCTACGGCTTCGCCCGGATGCTCGCCGACGTCCCGGTCGGTCTCTTCCTCACCCACCACCTGCGGCGCGCGTTCGTGCTCGGCCCGTGTCTCCTCGCGGCGGGCATCCTGATCGTCGCGACGGGCGGGTCGTTCGCCGGGGTGGTGCTCGGCCGGCTCCTCATGGGCGTCGGGCACGCGCTCAGCATGATGAGCGGGCTCACCGCGCTCCTCCGGTTCGCCACCGCGTTCAAGCTCGCCTCGGCGCTCAGCGCCTTCGAGCTCTCGGGCATGCTCGGCCTCCTCGCCGGCACGCTGCTGGTCGGGCTGCTCCCGGCGAGCCTCGGCTGGAACGCCGCGTTCCTCGTCGCCGGCGCGCCCCTGCTGCTCGCCGCCGCCACGGTCCCGGCGCTCATGCGCCGCCTGCCGCCCTCGGACGGCGCGGCGCCCCGGCCCCTCTTCGCCCGGCACGCCGCCCCGCCGGCGGGCCCGACGCCCCCGGCGGTCACGCCGAGCGTCGTCCTCGCGTTCGCCGCCGGCGGCACGGTCGCCGCCGCGTACTCGACGGTCGAGCAGTTCCTGCTCCCGCTCCGCGGCAGCCGCACGCTCGGACTCGAGCGCGCGGGCATCGCGCGCCTCCTGATGACGATGCAGGCCTGCGACATCGTCGCGCTCCTGCCCGTCGGCGCGCTCGCCGACCGCGTCGGGCCGGCGCGCGTGCTGGGCGTGAGCCTGCTCGTCACGTCGGGCGCGCTCCTGCTCGTCGCCTTCGGCACGCTCCCCGTCGTGGGCGCCGGCGCCGCGCTCTTCGGCTTCTCCATGTCGGCGTGGATGCTCCCCCTCGGCGTGCTCCGGCGCGAGACCGCGCCCGAGCGCATCGCGTGGCGCACGGGCCTCTACCGCGTCTGCGTGGACGGGGGGATCTTCGCGGGCCCGTTCCTCGCCGGGCTCCTCGGCGCGCGGCTCGCCCCGAACCTCGGCGCCGTGTGGGGCGGCGCGCTCGCGCTGACGGGCGTGCTCTTCCTCCGGCGCCGGCGCTGACGTGGCCGACGCCGGGCTGATCCTCGCGTACGCGGGCTGCTGCTGCGGCCATCCCGACAAGGGCGGCGCGCGCATCGCCAGGGCGGCCCCGGGCGTCGCGCCCCCGCTGGCGCTCGCGGCGCACTCGTTCTCGTGGACCGGTGGCGGCCTCGGGCCCGAGCCGGTATAAGGAGACCATCATGGACTACGCGGACTACCGGCACCTCGCGTTCGAGCGGAAGCCCCACGGGGTGCTCCTGATCACGATCAACCGTCCCGAGGTCCTCAACGCGACCAACGCGCGCCTGCACTGGGAGCTCACGCAGGTCTGGCTCACGGTGGACGCCGACCCCGGGACGCGCGTCGCGGTCGTCACCGGCGCCGGCAAGGCGTTCTCGGCGGGCGGCGACCTCGCGCTGGTCGAGGAGATGGCGGGCAACGCCGACGCCGTGGCGCGCACGCTGCGCGAGGCGTCGGACCTCGTCTACAACATCGTGAACCTCGATAAGCCCGTCGTCTCCGCGATCAACGGCGTCGCCGTGGGCGCGGGCCTCGTGGTCGCGCTGCTCGCCGACGTCAGCGTCATCTCGGAGACCGCGCGGCTCACCGACGGCCACACGCGCCTGGGCGTCGCGGCGGGTGATCACGCGGCGATCGTCTGGCCGCTCCTCTGCGGGATGGCGAAGGCGAAGTACTACCTGCTCACCGCCGATTTCCTCGACGGCCGGGAGGCCGAGCGGATCGGCCTCGTGAGCCTCTGCGTCCCGCCGGCCGAGGTCCTGCCGAAGGCGCTCGACGTCGCGACGCGGCTCGCCCAGGGGAGCCAGCTCTCGATCCGCTGGACGAAGCGCGCGCTCAACAACTGGCTGCGCCAGGCGGGCCCGATCTTCGACCAGTCGCTCGCCCTCGAGATGCTCACGTTCATGCATCCCGACGTCCGCGAGGGCGCCCGCGCGATCCGCGAGAAGCGCGCCCCGGCGTTTCCGTCGGCGCGCTGAGCGCCGCCCCGAGTCCGAGAGACAGAAGGAGGGCCGAGCCGCATGGCCTGGACGCCACCGCCCGCCCGCACGGGCCATCCCTACTACATGCACGACGCGATCTACGCCCAGCCGGGCGCCTTGCGCCTCGTCACGCGCGGCCAGGGCGAGGTGATCGAGGCCGCCGCCGCGCGGCTCGCCGGCATGGACCGCGTGTTCCTCTCGGGCATCGGCACCTCGTGGCATGCCGCGCTCGTCGGCGAGCTCCTCTTCGCCCACGCCGGCCGGCTCGGCCACCGCGCGCGCGCGTTCCACTCCTTCGAGTTCAAGGGCTACTGGCCCGACCCCGACGCGCGGACCGGCGTCGTCGTGGTCAGCCACCGCGGCAGCAAGCGCTACTCGCTCGAGGCGCTCGCCAAGGCGAAGGCCGGTGGCGGCGTGGGCGTGGCGATCACGGGCAAGGGCCACGACGGGCTCGCCGCGGCTGACCACGTGCTCCGCACGGTGGACCAGGAGAGCTCGGCCGCGCACACCGTCAGCTACACGACCGCCCTGGCGCTCCTCGTCACGCTCGCCGCCGGCGTCGGCAAGAACGAGGGGCTCCTCCACGAGCTGGAGGAGATCCCCGACATGCTGGCGCTCCTCCTCGGACAGGAGGCGTGGGAGGAGCTGGCCGCGCGCTTCGCGGGCCGCCGCCGCTACTGGTTCGTCGGCGGCGGGCCCAACACGGCGACCGCGTACGAGGCGGCGCTCAAGATGAGCGAGGCCAACCACTCGATCGCGCTCGGGCTCAACTGCGAGCAGTTCCTCCACGGTCCGTGGGCCGCGCTCGACGCCGAGGACGTGGTCTTCGTGATCGCGCCGCCCGGGCCGTCCCACGAGCGCTGCCTGGCCGTGGCGCGCGTCGCGAAGGAGGTGGGCGCGCCGGTCGTGGCCCTGGCGCGCGAGGGCGACGACGGGCTCGCCCGGCTCGCGGCGGAGACGATCGCGCTGCCGGCGGTGGACGAGCTCCTGTCACCGATGCTCGCCGTCGTCCCGCTCCAGCTCTTCACCTACCACCTGGCGCTGCTCCGCCGCGTGAACCCCGACACGATGCGCGGTGACCAGCCGGCGCACGGCCGGGCGCGCGCCGGCCTCGCGCTCTAGGCCTGGCGCGCCGGCCCTTCGGGTCGCGGGCCGCCCCCGCCGCGGCGCCCGCGACGGCGCCGGCGCCGCTGGCCGGAGCCGGTGGCGCCTTCGCCCGGGGGCGGTGAGGCGGGCGCGCCGGGATGCGGCGGCGCCGAGCGCGGCTCCGCGTGGCGAGGCGGCTCGTGCGCGGCGGCCGCGGTCGCCGAACCTGTCGCGCGCGGCTAACCGCGCCCGTCGCTCCTCCGCGTAGCGCCGGCGCTCCTCGGCGGTCGGCTTGATCTCCCGCAGGAAGAAGTCGTCGCCCGGCCACTCGACCGGGATCTTCTGGCCGATGAACTTCTCGATCGCCTCGAGGTTCAAGGCGCTCGCCTCGTCCACCAGGCTGACCGCCTTGCCGCCGGCCCCCATGCGCGCGGTGCGCCCGATGCGATGGACGTAGTCCTCGGCGTCCTGTGGCAGGTCCCAGCAGATGACGTGGCTCACGGCCTCGATGTGGAGGCCGCGCGAGGCGACGTCGGTCGCCACCAGCACGGGGAGGCGGCCCTCCTTGAAGTCGTTCAGGATCTTGAGCCGCTTCTTCTGGTCCACGTCGCCCGTCAGCGCGCGCGTCTCGTAGCCGTTCCGCGTCAGCCGGTCCTCGAGCCGGCGCGCCTCCTCGCGCGTGTTCGAGAAGATCAGGATCCGGTCACCCCCCTCGCGCCGGAGCAGCCCGAGGAGCAGCGGGAACTTCTCCTCGCGGCCGACGTGGAAGAGCATCTGCTCGACGCGCTCCGCCGTCTTCTGCTGCGGCATGATGGTGATCTGCGCGGGGTTGTTCATGAACTCCCAGGTGAGCTCGAGCACCCGGAAGGAGAGCGTCGCCGAGAAGAGGAACGACTGGCGCTTCTCGTGCGACGGCAGGCGGCGGAGGATGAACCGGAGGTCCGCGATGAAGCCCATGTCGAACATCCGGTCGGCCTCGTCGATGACGAGGATCTCGACGTGCCGCGGCGACCAGACGCGCTGCTTGAGGTAGTCGATCAGCCGCCCCGGCGTGCCCACGAGCAGGTCGCAGCCCGCCGCCAGCTCGTCGCGCTGCTTGGCGTAGTCGATGCCGCCGTAGACCGCGAGGCTGCGGCACGGCGTGAACCGCCCGAGGAGCTTCGCGTCCGACTCGATCTGGACGACCAGCTCGCGCGTCGGCGCGATCACGAGCATGCGCGGCGTCCCCGTGCCCGGGGGCCCCGACGGCGGCGCCGGCGTGCGCAGCATGCGCGTGAACGCGGCGATCAGGAAGGCCGCCGTCTTGCCCGTCCCGGTCTGCGACTGGCCGGCGACGTCCTTGCCCCGGAGCGCGAGCGGGAGCGCCGCCTCCTGGATCGGCGTGGCGGTCACGAAGCCCGCCTCGCGGATCCCCCGCATCACCGGCTCGGGCAGGTCGAGCGACGCGAAGTCCATTTATCGGAGCGCGAGGCCGCAACCCACGTGGGTGGCCTGAGAGAGATGCGTGTCGTCGAACCCGCTCCCGCAACCCACGTGGGTGGCCTGAGAGAGATGCGTGTCGTCGAACCCGCTCCCGCAACCCACGTGGGTGGCCTGAGAAAGATGCGTGTCGTCGAACCCGCTCCCGCAACCCACGTGGGTGGCCTGAGATCGGTCCGTCATGTAGCGCTCTCGGAGACAGGCGCCAGTGGTCGTTTCCCGAAGATGCGCGCGCAGACGATCCCGACCTCGTAGAGGAGGATGATCGGGCCGGCCATGAGCGTCTGGTTGAAAGCGTCGGGGGTCGGCGTGAGCACCGCGCCGGCGATGAACGCGCCGAGGATCGCGTACTTGCGGTTCCGCGCGAGCAGCCGCGCCGAGACGATCCCGAGCCGAGCCAGGACCGTGATGAGGAGGGGCAGCTCGAACACCGCACCGAAGGCGAGCGTGAACTTCAGCAGGAAATCGATAAGGTTCTCGAGCGTGATCATCGGCTGGAGCCCCGGCCGCGCGTAGCCCAGCAGGAACTCAATCGCCTTGGGAGTCACCACGAACAGCGAGAAGGCGCCGCCGCCGATGAAGAGGAGCGAGCCGACGACGACGAACGGCGCCGCGTACTTCTTCTCGTGGGCGTGGAGCCCGGGCGAGATGAACCGCCAGACCTGCCAGAGGACCGCCGGAAACGCGATGAACAGGCCGACGATCAGCCCGACCTTCATCTGGACCCACAACGCCTCAGCCGGCGCCGTGAAAACGAGCGAGTATTTCAGCTTCGTCACCGGGCGCGCCAGCCAGTCCACGATCTGCTGGCTGAAATACAGGCCGGGGAGGGCACCAGCGAGCAGCGCATAGAGGCTCCGGAGGATCCGGGTGCGGAGCTCCCCGAGGTGCTCCATGAACGACATCTTGCTGTCGTCGACCGCGCCCGCCATACCTACCAGCCCGTCACGAAGTGCCGGAGCTGCCCGACGCCCGCACCGGCACGGAACCCCTCGCGGATCGCCGCCGTCACGTACGCCTTCGCCTCACGGATGGCGTCGCCGAGCGGCTGCCGGCGCGCCAGCCCCGCGGCGATCGCCGACGAGAAGGTGCAGCCGGTGCCGTGGGTGTTGCGCGATTCGAGGCGCGCGCCCGTGAAGCGGGTCAGCTCGCGGCCGTTCCAGAGGATGTCCGTCGCCGAGTCCCTCAGGTGGCCGCCCTTGACGAGAACGTGGCGTGGCCCGAGCGCCAGGATCCGCCGCGCGGCCTCCTCCATGTCGGCTTCGCTCGCCACCGTCATGCCGGCGAGCGCCCCCGCCTCGTGGAGGTTCGGCGTCACGACGTGCGCGAGCGGCAGCATCTCCTTGATCAGCGCGTCGCGCGCCGCGGGCTCGAGCAGCGGGTCGCCCGACTTCGCGATCATCACGGGGTCGAGGACGACCGGCGCCTGCGCGCGGGCGCGGAGGCGCCGCGCCACCTCGGCGATGATCGGCGCCGTCGAGAGCATGCCGACCTTCACCGCGTCGGCGCCGAAGTCGGAGAGCACCGACTCGATCTGCGCGCCGACGATCTCCGGCGGCAGGTTGAACACGCCCTGGACGCCGACGGAGTTCTGCGCGGTGATCGCCGTCAGCACGGACATGCCGAACACGCGGAACGCGGAGAACGTCTTGAGATCGGCCTGGATGCCGGCGCCTCCGCCGGAGTCCGAGCCGGCGATCGTCAGCGCCTTCGGAACCGTCATGGACGACTCAGTATACCGCCTCTCGCGGCGACTCTGGTTCGACGCGCGCGAAGGCGCCGCCGACCGTAGCGGCTCCGGCGCTCGGCGCCACCGCCCGGCCTCCACGCGAGGCGCCCGAACACGCGCTCGTACACACCGCTCCGATGGCCAATCTTGAGAATCCACACCTCCGAGCCGACGATCCGGACCAGAACGCGATAGTCCCCAACTCTGAGCTTCCAGTGCCCTCGGAGCGAGCCGCGCAGCGGTGCGCCGTACTGTTGCGGGGTTGTCGTCAGTCGTGTCCGGATCGCGCGATCGAGGCGTCGCCGCATGTTCGCCGGCACGGCCTGCAGGTCCGCGGCGGCGACCGCCGGATGGAAGACGACCTCGAAGGCCACTCAGCGACGCTTGCGCTTCGTCGCGCCGAACACCTGCTGATGCGTGAGGGCCCGCGCCCGGTCGAACGTCTGCTCCCGCTCCTCCGCGATCTGGGCCCACACCTGGTCCTCGTACACCTCGAGCGCCTCGCGGAGGAGGTCTCTTGCCTTCAGCGACAGTGAGGTGCCGTCGCGCCGCGCGAGACGCTCCAGCGCCTGGTAGAGCGGCCGCTCCAGGACGACGTTCAGCCGTGGGTTCTTCGCCGGCATGCGTGGGGAGTGTAGCACAAGTGCCGCACCCGGCCGGCCCCGGGCCTCAGCCCGGAATGACCAGGACGAACTCGCCGCGGACCGCCGCGGCCCGCAGCCGCTCGAGGTGCGCCGCCGGGGTCGCGCGCACGATCTCCTCGAACTGCTTGGTGAGCTCGCGCGCCACGACCAGCTCGACCTCGCCGAACACCTCGCCGATCGCCTCGAGCGTCGCCACGATCCGGTGCGGCGACTCGTAGAGGACGATCGTCGTCTCGAGCCCGCGCAGCGCCTTCAGCCGGTTGAGGCGCCGGCCGGGCTTGACCGGCAGAAAGCCGTCGAAGACGAACCGGTCGGCCGGGACCCCCGCGGCCGAGAGCGCCGCCGCGAGCGCCGCGGGCCCGGGGACCGGCACCACCGGCATCCCCGCCGCCCGCGCCTCGCGCACGAGCAGGAAGCCAGGGTCGGAGATGCCGGGCGTGCCCGCGTCGGTGACGAGCGCGACCGATTTGCCCTCCCCGAGCATCCTGAGGATTTCCCGGCCGCGCGCGAGCTTGTTGTGCTCGTGGTAGCTCACGGTCGGCGTGTGGATGTCGAAGCGCGTGAGGAGCGCGCGTGTCCGCCGGGTGTCCTCGCACGCGACCACGGCGGCCTCCTTGAGGACCCGGAGCGCGCGCAGGGTGATGTCCTCGAGGTTGCCGATCGGTGTCGCGACGACGAACAGGGTGCCGCTCAGGCTAGGCCGACTGCTCTTGCGCTTCCGAGACCAGCAGGGGCCGCTCGCGGTTCACGATGACCTCGCGCGTGATGATGCACTCCTTCAGCCCCTGGATCGACGGCAGCTCGTACATGATCTCGAGCATGACCTCCTCGAGGATCGCCCGGAGGCCGCGCGCGCCCGTGCCGCGCTTCAAGGCTTCCTTGGCGATCGCTGCCACCGCGTCCTCGGTGAACTTGAGGCGCACCTTCTCGAGGTCGAAGTACTTCTGGTACTGCTTGACGATCGCGTTCTTCGGCTCCCTCAGGATCCGGACCAGGGCGGGCTCGTCGAGGTCGTGGAGCGTTGCGATGATCGGCAGCCGCCCGACGAACTCGGGGATGAGGCCGTACTTCAAGAGGTCCTCCGGCTGAATCATCGTCAGGAGGTCGCCCACCCGGCGCTCCTCGCGGCTCTTGATGTCGGCGCCGAAGCCCATGCCCGAGCGCCCCACGCGCGCCTCGATGATCTTCTCGAGCCCGACGAACGCGCCGCCGCAGAGGAAGAGCACGTTCGAGGTGTCCACCTGGATGAACTCCTGGTGGGGATGCTTGCGGCCGCCCTGCGGCGGGACGTTCGCGATCGTGCCCTCGAGGATCTTGAGCAGCGCCTGCTGCACGCCCTCGCCTGAAACATCGCGGGTGATCGACGGGTTTTCCGATTTCCGAGCGATCTTGTCTATCTCATCGATATAGACAATCCCTCGTTCGGCTCTCTCCACATCATAGTCCGCGGCCTGCAGCAGTCGCAGAATGATGTTCTCGACGTCCTCGCCGACGTACCCGGCCTCGGTGAGCGTGGTCGCGTCGGCGATCGTGAACGGCACGCGAAGCATCTTGGCGAGCGTCTGGCCGAGGAGCGTCTTGCCCGAGCCGGTCGGCCCGATGAGGAGGATATTCGACTTCTGAAGCTCGACGTCGCCCGCCTCGGTCCCCGACTCGATGCGCTTGTAGTGGTTGTGGACGGCGACGGCCAGGATCTTCTTCGCGCGCTCCTGGCCGATCACATACTGGTCGAGGACGTTCTTGATCTCGGCGGGCTTGGGGAGGGCGCGGAGCTCGCGGCTCTTCTCCTCCTCCCACTCCTCCGCGATGATGTCGTTGCAGAGCTCGATGCACTCGTCGCAGATGTAGACGGTCGGGCCGGCGATCAGTTTCCGGACGTCGTTCTGGCTCTTGCCGCAGAACGAGCACTTGAGCGTGCCGTTGCCTTCGCGCGGTCTGGCCATCCGCTCCCTATCTCGACTCCCGGCCGGCGAGGGCCGGCGCCTCGCTCACCGCCCGGGGGGTCGGCTTCGACGAGATCACCTCGTCGACGATTCTATATTCCTTGGCCTGCTCCGCGGTCATGAAAAAGTCCCGGTCCGTGTCGCGCTGGATCTTCTCCATGGACTGGCCGGTGTGGTGCACCAGGATGCGATTGATCTCCTCCCGCATCCGGAGGATCTCCTTGGCCTGGATGTCGATGTCGGTCGCCTGGCCCTGCACGCCGCCGAGCGGCTGGTGGATCATGATCCGCGCGTGCGGCAGCGCGAAGCGCTTGCCCTTGGTGCCCGCGGTGAGCAGCAGCGCGCCCATCGAGGCCGCCTGGCCCATGCAGATCGTCGCGATCGCGGGCTTGACGTACTGCATCGTGTCGTAGATGGCCATCCCGGCCGTCACCGAGCCGCCGGGCGAGTTGATGTAGAGGAAGATGTCCTTGTCCGGGTCCTCGGCCTCGAGAAAGAGCATCTGGGCGATGACGAGGTTCGCCAGCTCGTCCTCGATGAAGGTGGGCAGGAAGATGATCCGCTCCTTCAGCAGGCGGGAAAAGATGTCGAACGCCCGCTCGCCGCGCGGCGTCTGCTCGACCACCATCGGCACCAGCGCCATCGTGCGTCTCCTTGGGCTCATTGGATCTTCGCCTGGTTGACGAGGAGCTCGAGCGTCCGGCGGTCGCGCAACCCGCGCTTGAGCGCCTCGAGATCACCGCTCTTCTCCATCATACGCCGAATGGCCGGCACGGGCCGCTGGCTCGCCTGGGCGATCTTCTCGACCTCGGCGTCCACCTCGGCGTCGCCCGGCGCGATCCCCTCGCGCTCGGCGATCGCCTCCAGCAGGAGCGTGCGGCGGACCGACGTCTCGGCGGCCGGCTTGAGCTCGGCGAGCATCTTGCCGTAGTCCCAGGGCACGCGATCCGGATCGATCCCCTGGCGGCGCAGGCCCTCGCGCGCGTGCTCGATCTGGTGCGCCACCTGGCGCATGACCAGCGCGTCGGGCACGGTAAATGCGTGCGCGGCGAGCACGGCGTCCACGACCTTGTCTTGAAGCTCGCGCGTCTCGTCGTGCGCGCGCCGCGCCTCGAGCTGTTTCAGGACCTCGGCGCGCAGCGTCGCCAGTGACTCGAACTCGCCGAGCGACTTGGCGAAGTCGTCGTCGAGCGCCGGCAGGATCTTCTCCTTCACCTCGGTCACCTTGACCGTCGCCGAGCCGCCCTTGCCGCGCAGCGCCTCGCGCCGGTGGTCGTCGGCGAACCGGAACGGCACCCGCCGCTCCTCGCCCGCGCGCATGCCGACCACGGCCTGGTCGATCTCGGGAAGCACCGTCCCGCCGCCGACGACGAATTCGTAGCCGGACTGGCTCGACGGCTCCTCGCCCTCGAGCGCCAGCGCGTAATCGACGACGAGCAGGTCGCGGGGCGCCGCGGCCCGGTCCACGGCGCGGAACTGCGCCTGCTGCTCGCGCATCTGCTCGAGCGCCGCGTCGACGTCCTCGGCGGTGACGGGCTTCGGCCGGTGCTCCACGACGACGCCCTTGTACTCGCCGAGCGCGATCGCCGGCTTCACCTCGACGACCGCGACGAACGAGAGCGGCGCGCCCTCCTCGAGCTTGACCTCCTGGAGGTCGGGCTCGTCCACGGGCTCGAGCCGCGCCTCGCTGAGCGCACGCCGGTAGATGTCGGGAATCAGGTGCTCGGCGACCTCGCGCCGGACGTCGTCGGCGAAGTGCACCTTGACGAGCGCGCGCGGCACGTGTCCCCGGCGGAAGCCGGGCAAGCGGGCTTGCTTCTGCACGCGGCCGTACGCCCGCTCCCACTCCTGCCGCACGACGTCCGCGGGCGCCTCGACCGCGAGGCGGCGCTTGCAGCCCTCGATCTCCTCGACCGCGACCTTCATCGACGCTCCGGCTCGATCTTCATCGGCGCTCCACGGTGGTGCGAGAGGGGGGAGTCGAACCCCCAAGGGCTTTTGGCCCACTGGATCCTAAATCCAGCGCGTCTGCCAGTTTCGCCACTCTCGCGGGAATTGCGGGCGGGTTGCGACCGCAACCCGGAGCATACCACCGATCCGGGCGATTCCGAGCACGGGACCGTCCGCACCGGGGTATCTTACCCGCCATGTCGATGAGCGTCGCCGTGACGGGCGCGACGGGTCTCGTGGGCACGGCGCTGACGCAGCGGCTCGCGAGCGCGGGGCATCGCGTCGTCCGCCTCGTGCGTCCCGCGACGGCGCGGCGGCCGCCCGGCGAGGAACCCATCCGGTGGGATCCGGACTTCGGCACGATCCAGGCGTCGCGCCTCGACGGCGTGGACGCCGTGGTGCACCTCGCGGGCGAGAGCGTCGCGGCCGGGCGCTGGACCGAGGCGCGCAAGCAGCGGATCCGCTCGAGCCGTGTCCGCTCGACGGCGTTCCTCGCCGACACGCTCGCGCAGCTCCGGCATCCGCCGCGCGTGCTGGTCGCGGCGTCCGCCGTCGGCTACTACGGGGACCGCGCCGACCAGATGCTCACCGAGGACAGCGCCGCGGGCACGGGCTTCCTCGCCGACGTGTGCCGCGACTGGGAGGCGGCGGCCGAGCCCGCCGCCCGGCGCCGCATGCGCGTCGTCCAGCTGCGGATCGGCATGGTGCTGTCGCCCGCGGGCGGGGCGCTCGCGACGCTCCTCCGGCCCTTCCGCCTCGGGCTCGGCGGGCGGGTCGGCTCGGGCGCCCAGTGGATGAGCTGGATCTCGGTCGACGACCTCTGCGGCGCGATCCTCCACGCCCTCGCGACGACGGCGCTCGCGGGGCCGGTCAACGCCGTCGCCCCCGAGCCCGTACCGAACCGCGAGTTCGCGCGCACGCTCGGCCGTGTCCTCCGCCGCCCCGCGTTCCTGCCCCTGCCCGCCTTCCTCGCGCGCCTCCTCCTGGGCCAGATGGCCGACGAGCTCCTGCTCGCCAGCGCGCGCGTCGTGCCCGCGCGGCTCCAGGCGACGGGCTTCACGTTCGGCGATCCGGCGCTCGAGGGCGCGCTCCGCCGTCTGCTCGGGCGCTGAGGGGCGCGCGCGGCGAGGAAGGGCTATCATTGGGCATGGCCAAGCCGGGGACCGTCCGAGAGCTCAGGGACAGCGGGTACCAGCAGCGGTCCGTCAAGCAGGAGCTGCGCGACAACCTCATCGGACGGCTCAAGCGCGGTGAGCCGATCTTCCCGGGGATCGTCGGCTACGAGGAGAGCGTCCTCCCGCAGATCGAGAACGCGATCCTCTCGGGCCAGGACATCGTGTTCCTCGGCGAGCGCGGCCAGGCGAAGACGCGGATGGCGCGCCTGCTGATCGGCCTGCTCGACGACGAGGTGCCCGCGCTCGCGGGCTGCGAGATCAACGACGAGCCCTTCGCGCCGATCTGCGCCGCGTGCCGGCAGCGCCTCGCGGAGCGGGGCGACGCCGCCCCGATCGGCTGGCTCCCGCGCGACCGCCGCTACGGCGAGAAGCTCGCCACGCCGGACATCACGATCGCCGACCTCATCGGCGAGGTGGACCCGATCAAGGTGGCCGAGGGACGCTACCTCGCCGACGAGCTGACCATCCACTACGGCCTCCTGCCGCGCACCAACCGCGGCGTCTTCGCGATCAACGAGCTGCCCGACCTCGCCGAGCGGATCCAGGTCGGCCTCCTCAACATCATGGAGGAGCGCGACGTCCAGATCCGCGGCTACAAGGTGCGCCTGCCGCTCGACCTCTACGTCGTCGCCAGCGCCAACCCCGAGGACTACACGAACCGCGGCCGCATCATCACGCCGCTCAAGGACCGCTTCGGCTCGCAGATCCGCACGCACTATCCGAAGCGCCTCGAGGACGAGATGACGATCATGGAGGCCGAGCTCACGCGCTTCGCCGAGGACGGCATCGCCACGCACGTCCCCGGCTACATGAAGCAGGTGATCGCGGAGCTCACGCACCTCGCGCGCCGCTCGACCGAGATCAGCCAGCGCTCCGGCGTCTCGGTGCGCGTCAGCATCTGCAACTACGAGAACCTCCTCTCGAGCGCGCTCAAGCGGGCGATCCGCCTCGGCGAGCCCGACGCCGCGCCGCGCGTGAGCGACCTCGGCGCGATCGCCGCGTCCACGAGCGGCAAGATCGAGCTCGAGACGCTGGGCGAGCAGGGCGACGACAAGGTGCTCGCGAAGCTCGTCCAGCGCGCGGTGCTGAACGTCTTCAACCGGAGCTTCGCCGGCGGCGAGCTCGACGAGGTGGTGGCCGCGTTCCAGGGCGGCCTCAACATCACGGTGGCCGACACGATGTCCTCGAGCGAGTACGTGAAGCAGATCGCGCAGGCGCGCCCGCTCCAGGCCGCGGTGCGCAAGCTCGGCGCCGGCGACCCCGCCACGACGGCCTCCGCGCTCGAGTTCCTGCTCGAGGGGCTCCACCTGAACAAGAAGCTCAACAAGGACGTCCAGGCCGGCCATCAGCGGTACCGGAGCTAGGGCCGTGCGCATCCGCTACTCGCGCTGGGACGGCTCGCAGAAGCTCGACGACCTCGACGCCGACGACCTCCTGTCGGCGATGTCCGACGACCTCCTGACCGACGGCGACCCCGGGCGCGCGCTGCGCCGGCTCCTCCAGCGCGGCGCCCGGCGGCCCGACGGCGCGCCCGTGCCCGGACTTCAAGATCTGCTCCAGCGGCTCCGCCGGCAGCGCCAGCAGCGGCTCGACCGCTACGACCTCGGCTCGGCGCTCGACGACATCACGCAGAAGCTCGACGACGTGATCCGGACCGAGCGCGCGGGCGTCGAGCGCCGCGTCCCGAACGGACGCGAGCGCGCGGCGAAGCTCGCGCGGCTGGACCGGCTCCCGCCCGACCCCGCCGGCCGCATCCGCGAGCTCCAGAAGCACGACTTCACCGAGCCCGAGGCGAAGCGCAAGTTCGAGGAGCTGCTGAAGTCGCTCCAGCGGCAGATGCTCCAGCCGTTCGCCCAGGGCATGCAGCAGGCGCTCCAGAACCTCACGCCCGAGGACCTCCGGCGCATGCGCGAGATGATGCGCGACCTGAACCGCATGCTCCGCCAGCGGCTCGAGGGCGAGGAGCCGGACTTCCAGGCGTTCATGGACAAGTGGGGCCAGCACTTCCCGGGCGTCGAGAGCCTCGACGAGCTGCTCGAGCGGATGGCGGAGCAGATGGCCCAGCTCCAGTCGCTCATGGCGAGCCTCGCCCCCGATCAGCGCCGCGAGCTCCAGGACATGATGAGCTCGCTTTTCCTGAAGGACGAGCGGCTCGAGGCCGAGATGCGCCAGCTCGCGCAGAGCCTCGGCGAGCTCCTGCCGCTCGACGAGCTCGCCCGGCGCTACGATTTCCGTGGCGACGAGGAGCTCGGCATGCGCGAGGCCATGCGCCTCATGGAGGAGCTCCAGCAGCTCGACCAGCTCGAGCGCGAGCTCCGCGGCGTCGAGGACGCGGGCGACCTCGAGCGCGTCGACCCGGAGCGCGTCGGTCGGCTCCTCGGCGAGGAGTCGCAGCGCGACCTGGAGCGGCTGCGCGAGCTCACGCGAAAGCTCGAGGAGGCGGGGTACCTCGAGCGCAAGGGCGACCGGCTCGAGCTGACCGCGCGCGCCATCCGGAAGATCGGCGACAAGGCGCTCGGCGACATCTTCGCCGTCCTCAAGCGCGACCGGTTCGGCCGCCACGCGGTGAGCCGGCGCGGCGCCGGCGGCGACCCGACCGACGAGGCCAAGCCCTACGAGTTCGGCGACCCGTTCCTGCTCGACCTGCGCCGGACCCTCATGAACGCGGTCGAGCGCGGCGGGCCGGGCACGCCGGTGCGGCTCGCGCCGGCCGACTTCGCGGTCCACCGGACCGAGCTCTCGACGCGCGCGGCGACGGTCGTCATGCTCGACATGAGCCGCTCGATGCTGAACAACGGCTACTTCCTGCCGGCGAAGAAGGTCGCGCTCGCCCTCACGGCCCTGATCCGCGGCCAGTTCCCGCGCGACAGCCTGCACATCGTCGGCTTCTCGCTCTACGCGCGCGAGTTCAGCCCCGAGCAGCTCCCGACCCTCGCGTGGACCGAGTGGAACGTCGGCACCAACATGCACCACGGCTTCCAGCTCGCGCGCCGGCTCCTCGGCCGCCGGCAGGGCGGCAACCGGCAGATCATCATGATCACCGACGGCGAGCCCACCGCCCACCTCGAGGGCGGCGAGGCCGAGTTCTCGTATCCGCCGACACGGCGCACGTTCGAGGAGACGCTGAAGGAAGTCCAGCGCTGCACGCGCGACGGGATCACGATCAACACCTTCATGCTGGAGCGGAGCCGCTCGCTCGTCGCGTTCGTCGAGCAGATGGCCCGCATCAACCGCGGCCGCGCGTTCTTCGCCGCGCCCGAGCGGCTCGGCGAGTACGTGCTGGTCGACTACGTCAATGCCAAGCGCCGCGCGGTCTCCTGAGGAGGCCCACCCATGAAAGCCGCGATCCTCTACGAGGCGAACAAACCGCTCCAGGTCGTCGACGTCGAGCAGCAGGGTCCGCAGGCCGGCGAGGCGCGCGTGCGCGTGATGGCGGCCGGCATCTGCCACAGCGACTGGCACATTATGAACGGCGACTGGCCGCTCCCGCTGCCGATGGCGCTCGGCCACGAGGCCGCCGGCATCGTCGCCGAGGTGGGCGCGGGCGTCGCCGGCGTCAAGCCCGGCGACCACGTCATCTTCTCGTTCCGGCCGCACTGCGGGCGCTGCTTCTACTGCTCGACGGGGCGCTCGATCCTCTGCGATGGGCACCCGGGCGTGCGCTGGACGCTGCTCGACGGCACCTGCCGCCTCAAGCGCAACGGACAGGACATCTTCCAGATGGCGCGCATCGGGACCTTCGCCGAGTCCGTCGTCTGCCCCGCCGAGATGCTCGTACCGATCCGCAAGGAGATGCCGTGGGCGCAGGCGGCGCTCATGGGCTGCTGCGTGCCGACCGGCGTCGGCGCGGTCACCCACTGTGCGAAGGTCGAGGCGGGCGCGTCGGTGCTGGTGGTCGGCTGCGGCGGCGTCGGGCTCAACGTCGTGCAGGGCGCGCGGCTCGCGGGCGCGGGCAAGATCATCGCGTGCGACCTCCTCGAGAACAAGCTCGCGTTCGCGCGCGAGTTCGGCGCCACGCACACGCTCGACGCGTCGAAGGAGAAGGTCGTGGACCGCGTGCGCGAGCTGACCGGCGGGCGCGGGGCCGACTACGCCTTCGACGCGATCGGCGGCGAGGCGACGACGCTCCAGATCCTCGACGCGATCCGCCCGGGCGGCACGGCCGTCATCGTCGGAATGGCCGCCATGAACGTGCGCGCGCCGATCACGCCGTACCTGATGGCGCTCCAGGAGAAGAACCTCAAGGGCACGATGTACGGCTCGGTGCGCCCCAACATCGACTTCCCGCGGCTGGTGGACCTCTACCTCGACGGCCGGCTGAAGATCGACCAGCTCATCAGCCGGACATACGAGCTCGACGAGATCAACGAGGGGTTCCACGCGCTCCGGAGCGGGCAGGTCGCCCGCGGGGTCGTCGTCTTCGCCTGACCCCCACCGCCGATTGACGCGCTTCGCCACCGCTCTACCCAGGGTGGTGGTGCGGACCCGGGAGCCCCCTGACGCCTTTGGGGGGATTCCCCGCCCTCGATTCAGGGATTACCCCGATTGTTGTCGCTCCCCCCAGGCCGCAATCTCCCCGCAATGCCAGCGACGTTCCGGGCGCCACGCGGGGGGAGGACGTCATGAGGATCGTCTGTGCCTGGTGCGAAAAGGAAGGGCGGCCTGCGGTGATTCGGGTGGACGACTCCGCCGCGAACTTCGACTCTCACGGCATCTGCGACGCCCACACCGTCAAGGTGCTCAGCGAGCTCCGGAGCCGCCTCAAGCAGACCTGGCAGGTGGGCCCCACGTACCTGGACGCCACCACCGCGGTCCGGGCCGCGACCATGCGAACCGCGCTGGCGGGCTCCCCGACCTCCTGAGATCGAAGGACGGGCCATGACGGTCGGCGTCGAGACACTCGCGCTGAGGAAGCTGGTCGAGACGAACGTCGAGGTCGTCGAAGCCGGTCTCCGGGTCGTCGACACGCGCTTTCTCATCGGCCAGTCCTCGGTGGACATCGTCGCGCGCGACGAGACGGGCGCGCTGACGCTGATAGTGGCCGGGGTGGCCGGGGACGACGAGATGTTCTTCAAGGTCGTCGGCGCCTACCGGTGGTGCCGCCGGAACCCCGACGCGGTCCGCCACCTGTTTCGGGGAACGCGGCTCTCGACCCATCGGGCGCCGCGGATGCTGTTCGTCGTCCAGCGCTTCGCCCGGTCCTTCGTGCGGAGTATGGACGACCTCGGCTTCGAGCCCGTCCACGGCCTCGACCTCCTCGACCTCGGCGTCAACGGGAGCGCGACGATGGCGCTCGAGGTGAGGGAGCGTCCCTGGGGCCGCGCCGCGCTCGAGCCGGTGCGGGACGCCAAGCGCGAGATAGTCGCCGGCTTCACGCTTCGGGCCCTCGAAGTCTCCGCGTCCTGAGCGAACCCCCCGCCTCGGACCTCCAGACAAGAAACGGGGGAGGGTCGGCCCTCCCCCGGACGCCTGAATCGACCGCTCGAGCGCTACGGGACCGGGACGGTCGCGCCGTCGCCGACCGCGGAGATGTTGAAACTCCCCGCGCCTGTGCGGGGATGCAATCCGACCCTCTTGGTCATCGCGGTGACAAAACCCGTCACCCGCCCTTGCGCTATTGCCGGCTGATCAGCACCTTCACCTTCGGGTACTCCGGCGCCTTCCCCTCGACGTCGACGATGCGGAGGACGCCGTCGGGGGTCTCCAGCAGAAGGTTGTTATTGCTGAAGGCCACGTACCTTCCCCACGACTTCGGCACGCTGATCTCGTACTTGGCTGATGAGGTCTGCGCCTGCGCCGGGGCGGGCGCGGGGAGCCACGGGCGCACCGCGATCACGGCCAGCGCCAGGGCCGATGACGGTCAGCACGGTCTTGAGGTAACGGTCTGCGATCATGGTCGTCCTCCCGCTGATTGAGTGTTCCAGCAAACTAGTTATACTTGATCGGTCATGCGTCGCTCAGAGATCCTCGCGCTGCTCGCGGCGCTGGTGGCGCTCGCCGCGGCGGCCGCGCCCGTGGGCGCCGCCGACCGACCCGAGGCCCCGAGCCCTCCGAATGTCGCGGGAGTCCTGACGCCCTGGGGCCAGCTCGATCTCTCGCTGAGCCTCACGCCCTACAATCTCCCCATCCGGCTCACGCTCGACCCCCGGACGGAGCCCGCGAGCCCAGCGCCGACCTTGTCCGTGGCGCCGTACTTCGCCGTCGGGCGCCCCGAGGAGCTCGACGGTGATCTGCCCGCGGGCCTCCGGAGCCTCCGTCCCGAGAAGGCTCAGCAGCTCAAGACGGCCGCCGGCGTGGTCCTGGGGCTCGGCGCGAACGCCGAGATCACCGGCGAATACCGGTTTCTGGGCATGCGCCAATCCGGGCTGAGCTGGAGCCCGTCCGGACTCGACAGGACATTCGACGCGGGTCTGGATGCCCTCGGCCTCAGCTTCAGCCTGTCCATCAAGTACTGATCCCTCTGCCACCCGCCGACGACACGAGGAGGCCACGATGCTGGCGATCTGGGTGAAGGTGCGCGTGAGGCCGCAGCTCCGACAGCGCTTTCTCGAGGCGATCGAGGTGGACGCGCTCGGCTCCGAGCGGGACGAGCCGGGCTGCCTGCGCTTCAACGTCCTCCAGGACGAGCACGACGAGAACGTCTACTACTTCTACGAGGTCTACAAGGACCAGGCCGCGCTCGAAGCGCATCGCGCGATGCCGCACTACGCCGTCTGGCGCGCAGCGGCCGACGCGCTCGACGGGCCGAGCGAGCCGACGCGGTGCCGGCCCGTCTTCCCGGCCGCGCGCGCGTACTGGGGCAAGGCCTAGACATGCACCCCGCGTGAAGACCTACTACGACCGGCGCGCGCCCGAGTACGACGACTGGTACCTCGGGACGGGCCTCTTCGCCCGGCGCGAGCGCCCGGGGTGGCAGGCCGAGCTCGCCGCCGTCGAGCGCGCGGTCGCCGCGCTCCCGTTCGCCCGCGTGCTCGACGTCGCGTGCGGCACGGGCTTCCTCACGCGCCGGCTGCGCGGGCGCGTGACCGGCGTGGACCAGAGCGCGGCGATGCTCGCGATCGCCCGACCGCGGGTGTCCGGCGGCACGTTCGTCCGCGCCGACGCGGCCGCGCTGCCGTTCGCCGCCGGCGGATTCGACGCGGTGTTCACCGGCCACTTCTACGGCCATCTCGAGACCGGGGCGCGGGCGCGCTTCCTCGCCGAGGCGCGCCGGGTGGCCGCGACCCTGGTCGTGGTGGACGCAGCACTCCGCGACGACGTGCGGCCGGAGGAGATGCAGGCCCGGAAGCTCAGCGACGGCTCGCGCTACACCGTCTACAAGCGGTACTTCACTCCCGCGCAGCTCGCGGCCGAGCTCGGCGGCGGCCGGACGCTCCACGCGGGCCGCTGGTTCGTCGTCGTCATGGCGTGAGGCGTCGAGGACGTTGCGCCCGGCGGTGGGGTATCATCCGACAACGACCCAGCTCTCCAGGGAGGCGCCGCCATGCAGGGAAACGGCCATACGGACGCCCGGAAGCTTCGCACCCGCCTGAGCCACCCGATCATCGACGCCGACGGCCACTGGCTGGAGTACGCGCCGATCATGCGCGAGGAGTTCCGCCGCATCGGCGGGGACGCCGCCGCCGAGGCTCTGGCGATCGCCAGCGACCGCGTCCCCGGCTCGCTCAGGCTCTCCCCGGCCGAGCGGCGGCGGCGCCGGATCGGCCAGGAGGCGTTCTGGGGGTCACCGAGCGAGAACGTGCTCGACCGCGCGACGGCGATGCTGCCGCGCCTCATGTACGAGCGGCTGGAAGACCTGGGCATCGACTTCGCGGTCGTCTACCCGACGGCCGGGCTCGGATACCACCGCATGCAGGACACGCGGCTGCGGCGCGCGATCTGTCGCGCCTACAACGTGTTCGCCGCGGATCAGTTCCGCGGGCTCGAGGACCGCGTCATCCCCGCCGCGATCATCCCGATGTACACGCCGGAGGAGGCGCTCGAGGAGGTCGAGTACGCGGTCCGGCAGCTCGGGTACAAGGTCCTGATGATCGGCGGCCTCATGCGGCGCCCCGTCCCCGTCCTCGCCGAGGAGCATCCCGCGGCGTCCAAGTTCGTCGAGTGGTACGACGTGATCGGCATCGACAGCGACCACGATTACGATCCCGTGTGGGCCAAGTGCCGGGAGCTCCGCGTCGCGCCGAGCTTCCACAACGGCGCGCGCTCGATCCTCCTCCGCAACTCGCCGTCGAACTTCTGTTACAACCACATCGGCCACTTCGCCTCCGCCGGCCACGCGGTCTGCAAGGCGCTGTTCTTCGGCGGCGTCACCCGCCGGTTCCCGGACCTGAACTTCGCGTTCCTCGAGGGCGGGGTCGGCTGGGCCTGCATGCTCTACGCGGACCTCATCGGGCACTGGGACAAGCGCAACCGGCAGGCGATCGAGAGGACGAATCCGGACAGGCTCGATACCGCGGCCCTGCTCGGGTTCGCGCAGAAGTACGGCCGCGACGCGGTGGTGGACGCGGTGCGCCGGGGCGACGGGCTGGAGGGCGACTCGAACTCGAGACTGACCGGCGGCATCGAGGACCTCGACGATTATTTCCGCTGCAAGATCGAGCGCAAGGAAGACATCCGCGAGCTCTTCGTCCCGCGCTTCTACTTCGGCTGCGAGGCCGACGATCCCATCAACGCCTGGGCGTTCAACCGCCGCGCGAACCCGCTGGGGGCGCGCCTCAACGCGATCTTCAGCTCCGACATCGGGCACTTCGACGTGCCGGACATGACAGAGGTCGTCCCCGAGGCGTACGAGCTGGTCGAGCACGGCCTGCTCACCGACGACGACTTCCGCGACTTCATGTTCGCCAACGCCGTGCGCTTCTGGGGCGAGGTGAACCCGGAGTTCTTCAAGGGCACGGCGGTCGAGAAGCAGGCGGCCGACGTGCTGGCGCAGCCGGCCGTCCGTCGATGACCGTCCCGAGCGCTCCGGCCCTCGATCCGCAGGCGCGCGCCGTGCTCGAGCTCGTCGTCACGTCGGGCCGCCCGGCGTACCACCAGCTCTCGCCGAAGGACGCGCGCCAGCTGTTCCGCGAGACGCGTCCGGCCTCGACCCCCACGCCGCCCGACATCGGCCTGGTGAAGAACCTCGCCGCCGACGGCCCGCGCGGTCCCGTTCCGCTCCGCGTCTACCGCCCGGCGCGCATCCCGGCCTCGACGCCGCTGCCGGCGCTGATGTTCTTCCACGGCGGCGGGTGGGTGATCGGCGACCTCGAGACGCACGACGTGCTGTGCCGTCAGCTCACGGCGGACTCGGAGGCGTGCGTCGTCGCGGTCGACTACCGTCTCGCGCCCGAGCACAAGTTTCCCGCCGCGGTCGACGACGCGTGGGCGGCGACTCGCTGGGTCGCCGCGCGCGCGGGCGAGCTCGCGATCGACGCCGGCCGCCTCGCGGTCGGCGGCGACAGCGCCGGCGGCAACCTGGCGGCGGTCGTCGCCTTGATGGCGCGTGATCAGGCCGGGCCGCCGATCCGGCTCCAGGTGCTGCTCTATCCGGTCACGGATCTCGCGGCGGAGACGCGATCGTATCGGGACTTCGCCGACGGGTTCATGCTCACGCGCGAGAGCATGCGCTGGTTCGCCGCGCACTACCTGAACGCCGCCGAGGAGGCCGCCGACTGGCGCGCCTCACCGATCCGTGCGCGCTCGCTGGCCGGTTTGCCGCCGGCGCTCATCGTCACCGCGGGCTTCGATCCGCTGCGCGACGAGGGTCACGCTTACGCCGAGCGGCTGCGCGACGCGGGCGGGCGCGTGGACTACGTCTGTTACGGCGGGATGCTCCACGGCTTCGTGCCGATGGGGCGCCTCATCGACACCGGCAATCGCGCCGTCTCGCTCATCGCCGGCTCGCTGCGTCAGGCGCTGCGCTGACGACACGCCCGGCGACGGCGCGCACTTTGCGCGGCGCCGCCAGCCAGATGGTCACCGCCGAGAGCGCGCTGCACGCGATCGCGATCCAGAACGCGAGCGTGTAGCTGCCGGTCGCGTCGTGCAGCACGCCCGTCACCCACGGCCCCGCGGCCCCGCCCGCGATGGACGCCAGCATCAGCGAGCCGAAGATCGTGCCGTAGTGCCGGCCCTGGAAGATCTCGGCCGGAATGGCCCCGATGACGGAGGTGAGGCCGTAGCCGAGCATGCCCTGCGACGCGACCATGAAGTAGAGCAGCGGCGGCGTCGGCATCTCACGCAGGAGCAGGAGTGCCAGATAGCAGAGCACGAAGCCGAGGCTCCCCGCCGTCCACACCCACTCGCGGCCGATCCGGTCCGAGAGGTGGCCGAGCACGATCTGGCCGGGGATGCCCGCGAGGCTCACGAAGCCGAGCGCCCACGCCGCGTCGGTCGCGCTGAACCCGATCTCGACCAGGTACTTCGTCTGGTGGACCTGCACCGCGTACCACGCGAAGAGGCCGCAGAAATAGCCCAGCGCGATCCACCAGAAGCGGGCCGTGCGCATGGCGCGCGCGAGCGTCCAGTCCACCGCGACCCACGCCGCGTCCACCACGTTCGCCACCGGACCGGCGGCGACGGTGCCGCGTGAACCACCATCGCCGTCAGGCTCGAGTCCGAGGTCCTCGGGCCGCCGTCTGAGCAGGAGGTTGAGCGGTGCCAGCAGCGCCACGATCAAGATCCCCATCGCCCAGCAGGCGGCGCGCCAGCCGGAACTCTCGATGAGGATCTGAAGCCAGGGCAGCAGGATGATCGAGCCCACGCCGACGCCGGAGTAGGCCACGCTGATGGCCAACCCCCGCCGGCGCACGAACCAGTTGGGCAGAAAGAGCGCCTGACCCGTGTATCCGAGACAAACGCTGCCGCCGCCGACGAGCACCCCGAGCGTCGCGTAGAGGTGCCACGGCTGGCGCACCAGCGTGGCCAGCATCAACCCGGCCGCCATGAGACCCACGCCCAGCTCGATCACGACCCGTGGCCCGCGGCGGTCCATGAGCCGGCCGAGCGCGGGGCTCAGCGCCGCCGAGACGAGGAAGCCGAACGAGAAGGCGCCGGCCGTCACGCCGCGCTCCCAGCCGAACTCGTCGAGGATCGGCGGGAAAAGGAGCGAGAAGGCGGTGCGCGCGTTGACACCGACTCCCATGGTGACGAAGGCGACGGCCACGATGACCCAGCCGTAGAAGAAGGGCAGGCGCACCCCGGGAATAGTAGAGGACCAGCCAAGTCCAGTCACGAAATCAGATTCAGCGGCTCTCGTACCACCCGCAGGGACTGCGGCCCTTCATCGTCAACTGGGACGCGACGGCCGCGGCCTTCATCCAGTGGCTCCACCGCGACCTGCTGCGCACCGGCGACGCCGAGACCCGCCGCCTGCTCGACGAGCTCCTCTCCTATCCCGACGTCCCGCGCCGGTGGCGGACGCTCGACCTCGACGCCTCGACGGCGCCGTTCCTCGCCATCGAGCTCCGGAAGGGGGACGTCCGCTTCAGCTTCTTCACGATCCTCGCGAGCCTCGGGACGCCCTACGACATCACGCTCCATGAGCTTCGGGTCGAGTGCTTCTTTCCCGCCGACGAGGCGACCGCGGAGGCGCTCCGCCGCCTGACGTAGCTCTCCGCGTCCGTGCTAGGCTCCTCCCTCGGCCCCCGATGCCACACTTGGTGCACGTCCTCGCGCTCAGCGCCGCGCTCAGCTCGGCAGCCGCGACGATCTTCGTCCGGCAGGGCCTCCGCGGGAGCGACCCGTACACGGGCGTCTGGATCAACCTCGTGGTCGGCACCGCGGGCCTCTGGGTCGGTGTTCTCCTCACCGGCGGGCTGGGCCACATGGCTCCCGCGGGGATCGCCTTCTTCGTCCTCGCCGGCCTGATCGGCACGGTCGGCGGCCGGCTTTCCAGATTCGTCAGCATCGAGAAGGTCGGCGCCTCGATCGCCGCGGCCGTCATCAACTTGCACCCCCTCGTCGCCTCCGGCCTGGCCATCCTGCTGCTCGGCGAACGCGTCACCGCGCCGATCGTGGCGGGCACGGTGGTGATCGTCGTGGGCACGGTCCTGCTCTCCCTCGGCGGCAGGCGCCTCGGGTTCCGTCCGTGGCAGCTCGCGCTGCCCCTGCTCTCGGCCGCGTGCTTCGGCGTGGTGGCGGTCCTCCGAAAGCTCGGCCTGAGTCAGATGGGCCCGGTGACGGGCTCGGCGATCAACGTGACCACGGCCCTGGTCGCCTTCAGCGCGTTCCTGCTGGCCGCGGGGCGACGCGACGCCATCGCCTGTCGCGGCCGGAGCCTCGCTCACTTCGTGGCCGCGGGCGTCGCGGAGAACGGCGCGGTGTTCATGAACGTCGTGGCGCTCAGCGTGGGCTC
>WNFJ01171364.1_pt1 | contig 30281 bp, 29 predicted proteins | sample 5400461 | NCBI WGS metagenome assembly WNFJ01 (sample SAMN13153349, study PRJNA577476) | soil metagenome | isolation source: 115 cm saprolite on Douglas fir-dominated hillslope | place: USA:California | collected 2013-09-17
TGAGGCAGTAGATGCCTAGGGTGCGGCGGCTGCTCGGTTGGTAATAAGGAATATACCCGCTCAGGCCCTTGACGACCAAGGCCGGTGCGGCAACAGTCGTAGTCGCGGAATCCTTCGAAAGTTCAAAAGGAACTGGGTTGCCCGCGAGCGTGTCCGTCATCACGCCGGTCGCAAGGGGAAGGATGATGCCGACAATGGCCATCAGAACGACAGTGAGCAGACCAATAAAAATGCCGCCTGGGTAGCGCCGCAGATACGGCATCAGGCCGCTCAAGTCCTTTTTCGGCGGAGACGGCCGGGCAGTTTCGGGCGCTCGATTAGCGGTAGCTGGCGGAACCTTGCTCATCGCAGGCTGGACCTCGCGTCTTGCATCGTGGGGTTCTCAAGCAGGAAATGTTCGTACGTGCGGTCGAGCGATTGATACCGCTTGGTTCCCTTGTTCCAGCGCACGCCGATAGGCATGACGTGCGAATCAGTGTCGCCCTTCAGCGGCGTGAAATAAAGCTGCAAACCCTTTTCATCACTCTGCTCGTACTGGAGCCTCCAGCCGGTGATTGGCGCCAGGGGAGTCAGGCCAAGAAAACCTTTCTGGTTCTTCAGATGTTCATCGCAACGAAGAATCTCGGCCCATTTGCCGTCGGTGTTTTCCACTACTACGACGCGCGTCACGATTGTTCCCGGCAAATTGTTTGTGGGCGTTTTGGGCACCACGTTGGCAGCGAGAAACTCCTGCTTCCCATTTTTTGCGAGATCTCCGAAGGCCAGCACTTGCGACTCACTCCCCAAGACGGCCTGGGCCGCCATCTGAATCTCTTCGGGGACAGCCGGCTCTCCCGGCTTCGTTGCGGCCTCAGGCGCGGGCTTCGGAGTGTCCGCTCCGCAAGCACCCAGAATCATAGCCAGCGACAAGACTGGTGCGCCAAATTGCAGCGGGATTCTCCGGGTTCGCGCCGGGCCGACACGGAAGGCCCTCTCTACGAAGGACGGAACACGGCGTGCCGCGTTAGCACACGAACAGTCGCTTTGTGAGATATTTTCCATTAAAAAGTTGGCGCCGCAAATGTGATTTCGACCAGCGCCCGGCCTCCGGTCTTGCACGATACAGCAATTCTAGCCGTTGAACGGCTTTCGCGAAAGGACTCCGCACATCAGGCTTGCCCAAGACTTGAACGCGTTACCGCTGCGCCAGAATCGCGTCCAGCCGGGCTTCAAAGTTTTCTTCTCCTTCTGACCAAAGTTCGCTCCGCTGCACTGGAAGGGCGCGCTCGATGGCTTCCACCCAATGGAACAATTGTTGGATGTTTTCGCGGGTCTTTGCGTGATATTCCTTCAGATTGCTGGTTGAGGCCATCCACTGGCGGAAGGTGTGCTCGAGCGGGTGATCCGACGAGCCGAACGGATTTGACGCTGCTCCCGGCGCCAGCAGCGCGCCATGACCGGTGAAAAAGTGCTCGAAGCCCAAATCGGCCATGAAGTGTCCGGCCGTTGCGGCAAGCCCGTTATCATACTCGAGTCCGTGGCACGTTAGTGCCAGCGGCTCGGGCTTGTGTTGCCATTTCAGGCTCTCGACATCGAAGCTCCACAAGTCCCACTTAGCGTTAGCGATGTATGCGGTGTCGGCGTTCAGATTTTGTACGGCAAGCGCGGCGACTTCGGCTGGCCCTACTTTCAGGGGACGCAAGTCCCACTCCGCGACGGGGACCTCCGTGGCGTCCACAGCTTGCACGATCAGCTCGCTAAACGAATTGTCTGCAGCTGAAAACGGGGCGGTGGTAAGGAAACGCGCGAATTCGGCAAGCATGGTTTCCAGAGAAAAATCGCGTGTCCAGACACGCAAGTAAGCATGATTGGCCATTAACGTTGATACCTTGAGGATTATACCGGGTGGGCAAGGAAGTGGCGAATCGGCCTGCGAACCGGGGCAATCCGTTTCGATTCTATTGCATCCTTTTCCAAGAGGGTCTAGCGTGCGGGTATGTCCAAAGCCAAGAAATTCGAGCTCGAGAAGTCGACTCCTGCCATTGATGATGAGGACGAGATAACACTCGCCGCTATCCGTGAAGGAATTCGGGATGCCAAAGCTGGGCGAACTGTTCCCATGGATCCCATGGATAAGGTTCGCAAACTCTTGCCCCAGTGGATTACCACCTCTTCTTCAGACGAAGAGCGCTAGACAATTATCCACGGAGTCGAGCGCCTAGTTTTCAAGCGGGTATGATGATCTTCAATTGCCTGTGCCTGCGGTTTTTGCGCGCACGGGAGGCTCCGTGGCGGGCCATCTCTTTCAAGCGCTCGCGCAAGGATTCGCCTACGCCTGCGAATACCTGGGCGCATGCTTCGCGAAGCTTTTCTTCCGCGGTGGCGGCGATTCCCGAAATCAAGTCTCGCGACTGGTGATCCAGAGACGCGACGGTCGCCAGCATCCACTGATTGGAAACATTCTCCAGGCGGTTCGTGTACTGCTCCGCGGCGTGTTCTCCCATCTGGCCGTAGATGCTCTGCATTTCTTTTTGATGGGCAACGGTCATCGCTTTCCAGGATTCCAGCAGCGGCCCAAAACCTTCGGCCACTTTTTGCTGGGCTTCGGCCACGCCGGCTTCGAGAGCTCCGCTCATGGAGGATTGGAAACGGCGCAGGAAAGCTTCCTGCTCGGCGGTGGTCTTCTGCGTGAGCTCCGTGCGGGCCGCTTCCATCTGCAAGCGAGCGCCATCCGTGGAGCGCTGCAGTTCCTGGTTGAATCCCTCGAGCTCCTGGCGGCCTGTGCGCTGAATCTCATCGGTGAACGCCGCCGCTGTCGTGTCGGCTGCTTCCGCGAAGAGCGCGCGCGCGCGCTCAAAACCATCGCGCACGACCTCCTCCATCTGCGTTTGCGAGTGTCCCACGAAGTTACGGCTTGCATGATCCAGTTCGCTGGCGAAAACGCCGGAAATCTCTCCAGCTTTTTCGCGCAACTGGTTTCCGGCGTGTTCGATGGTCCTGTCCGCAAGAGTTTGAATCTGCGTTTGCGCCTTCTTTTCATACCATTCCGCGGATTTCAAGAGCTCTTCCACCACCTGGTGCTTCAGATCGCCGGCTTTGTCTTCCAGTTCCGTCAGATTGCGGAAAGTGATCGATTGCGAGGATTCTTGCAGAATTTGCTCCACGCCGCCAAGATTTTCCCGGAAGCGCGCGAGAGATTCCGCAAAGGCCTCGTCCGCGGAATTGCGAATGCGGTCCTGCTGCATGGCCAGTGCGGCATCCAACATCGATCTCGCGCCTGCCAGGCGTTGAATCGCTTCTTCAGTGCGGGTGACATGCGGCTGCACCAACTCTTCGATTTGCCGGTCAAACTTTTCCACTGCTTTACGGCTGGCATCTTCAAAGGTGGCGCGAATGCTGGCGTTGATCTCCTCAAGGATGGCTTCGGTGCGGCGCTGGGCTTCTTCGCGGCGCGGGTTCAGCACATCGTCAAGTTGCGAGCCGAATTCATCTAGGGCCTGTTTTTGCCTGTTTTCGAGTTGCGCGGCATGCTGTTCGAGCTGCGTGCTGGACTCGCCGGCACGCGCCAGCGCGGACTCGAGGCGCTGCGCCTGCTCTTGCAGCGCATTCTGCAATGCTGTCAGGCGCTGCTCTGATTCCACCGCCGCACCTGCCGCCGATTCCCGCACCGCAGTCGCATGCTTAGCCATCTCCTCCTGCAACTGGGCCAATAATCCGCGCGCATGCTCGTTCAATCCGCCAGCGGCGCGATCCTGCGCGGCAACCAGGGTGCTCTCGACGGCTTCCCGCCAGCGCGCCTGCGCTGCTTCCAGTTCACCAATGACCTGACCGCTCCATGACGATTGGGCGGCTGCCAATGCTGCTGCCGCCTGTTGCTGAATCTCATTGGCGGTCGCAGCGAGAGCTTCGCGCTGTGCGACGGCTGCCGCTTCCTGTTGCCTTGCCGCTTCCTCGACCGCGAGCCTCGCGGACTCCGCGCGCGCAACAATTTGCGCTTCCGAGTACTCGGATTGGGTCTTCAATCGAGCGGCTGTTGCTGCCACCTGTTGCTGTATCTCACTGGCGACCGCAGCGAGAGCTTCGCGCCGCGCGACGGCTGCCTCTTCCTGTTGCTTTGCCGCTTCCTCGACCGCGAGCCTCGCGGACTCCGCGCGCGCAACAATTTGCGCTTCCGAAAGCTCCAACTGGGTTTTCAACCGGGCGGCCGTTTCCTCGGCTTCCCGGCAGACAGTTCGCAGGCTCTCCGTTGTGCTCTCCAGCAGCTGGGTGTGATCATTGCGTTGGGCCGCGCCTTCTCGCGAGAGGCTCTCCGTCAGGTTGCGCGTGAGTTGCTCGAGTTGTGGTGCGAGCCACTTTGGCAATTCGATGCGCAACGCCTCGGCGGCTGCCGCGTGAGCGGTTTGCGCATGTTCATCGGCTTCGCGCTGAAACTTTTCTATGGCCTGCTCGGTCTCATTTGCGAGTTCCGCGCGTCCTGCGGCAAACTTTTGCTCCCGCCTGCGAAGCTGCTTCCCGCGTGGCCGCTTGGATTTGTTGCTTGGCATCGGCTACCAGCCGGGCGACTTGCCGCGCTAACTGCAGTGAGGCATCCGTCGCGCTCGCCGGAGAAGGGAACACTCTCAAATTGTCCGCACCGTTCCCGAGCGGAAGCTCCGTCTCGATAATGGGTTCCGGAGTATCCGTTTCATGTGCTGGGGGCGGCGCTTGCGGCAGTTCGTACGCTGTCTCCATCTTCGCAACCTCAGGCACATCGGGGAAGGCGACCCAATCCTCCGGAGGAAACGCGATGCCCCAGACGTTGCCGGAAACTTCCAACTCCAGCGCCACCTGAAAAAGCTGCCGCACTGTTCGCGGCCGCTGAATCCAGGCAATGCGGCCGCGCACAGAGCGAGGTGGCTGGCCGACTTCCGCGTGGGGGATCTCCATGCTCACCCACATGTTTTTCAGGACGTAGTGTTTCGACTGGTAGCGGCAACCATGGCAATTGATAATCAGCGACGAGGTCCGCTCCACGAAGGGGCGCCCGAGGGCGTCGACACCCGTCACGACAAGCGGGACCGCCTGCACGATACGGGTGCTGCGGCGCTTCCTCAATTCCGAGCTCTCGTCCGTGGCCCTTTCGGTCACCATTTCAATTGTCTCATCGGCAAAATTGCCGCCTGAATCGTTCATACAGACTGCACCGTCCCTCAGAATTTTCAGATTGTACGCCAGCGAGTGGCATCACAGCAGTTACTTCGTCACAGTACTCTGCGGAGTACTTTCCGAGGCCGGCCTTCGGTGAGTTCCTGCCAGAAACATCCACGCTTCTTTTGCAACCCAGATTGGCCCAACCAACAAATAGATCGGTCCCTGGAAAAACGCCGGATGGTTTCCTTCAATCCGGTGGCCGAGAAAAAGAAAAATCCACCCGCCAAGAAAAAATCCCGCTCCCAAAACCCATTTCGTGAAAATGAGAAGAATGATGCCCGCAACAATCATGGGAATACCAACGCCGTGCAGGAATTTATTCCAGCCGGATTCGTGTTCGTGATCGTACTGCGTCATGTAGTGCGCCAGGCTCGGCATTAGCGCACCTCCTGTCAGCCAAAGTGGCCGACATGATCAGGTGGAGAGGAAACCACCGACCAGTAGGATTCTGACTCTATACCTTAATGAATGAAATGGCCAGAACGTCCTGTAGGTACTGAGAGTCATGCAGCAGTTTGGCTAGTCTGGAGGGAAACTAATCGATCCCTTGCGAAGCAATGACTGCGCGTTTTTCAGCACTGCAACGGCTTGGAATCCTACAAATCCCGGCGGCCCTCCATGGCCTTCAGCATGGTCACTTCGTCGGCGTATTCGAGGTCCGCGCCCACGGGAATTCCGACGCCGATTCGCGTGACGCGCACACCCAGCGGCTTCAGCAGCTTCGATAGATACACGGCTGTGGCTTCACCCTCTGCCGTGGGGTTTGTGGCGATGATGATTTCTTCGACGGTGCCGGCCTTCAGCCGTTCTATCAACGACTTGATATGAAGTTGCTCCGGGCCACGGCCGGAAAGGGGCGAGAGCGAGCCGCCCAGCACGTGGTACATCCCGCTGTACATTCGCGTTTTTTCAATGGCCATGATGTTGTGCGGCTCTTCGACGACGCAAATGGTCTTCTTGCTGCGCGAGGGGCCCGCGCAAAACAAGCAAGGATCGGAATCCGTGATGTTGTAGCAGATGGAACAGGCGCGGATTTTTTCTTTAGCGTCACGAATGGCGTCCGCCAACGCCAGCGCATCTTCCGGAGCGACGCGCAGAAGATAAAACGCTAGGCGCTGTGCGGTCTTCTGACCAATTCCTGGAAGATGTTTGAGTTCATCGATGAGGCGTTCGACGGGAGCAGCAAAATCGGGCATGCAGCATGTGTAGCATAGGCACGCGCATCAGCGCAAACGAGCTAGAGATCGCGATACATGATGTAGGCGTCGACGTATCCTCGCGTCGGATGATGGAAGGCCCCGGGGAGGCGGCCGACAATTTCAAAGCCGAAGCTTTGCCAAAGTCGGACGGCGCGTTCATTGGTGGTGATGACGAAATTAAACTGCATAGCGCGAAAGCCGCGTTCCCGCGCGCGGTTGAGCGAATGCTCGCACATCGCTCGGGCTACGCCGCGGCCCGTCACGGCTACCGCCGTCATGTAACCGCAATTGGCGACGTGAGCTCCACCGCCCTTCTGGTTTGCTTGGAGGCAGTACGTTCCGACGATGTCGCCGTTATCTTCCGCAACAAACACCTCACGCTCGGCAGAAAGCCAGTAAGCGAGCCCACTATCTTTGTCTATGTCGCGGGGCAGGGCATAGGTCTCGCCAGCGCGGATGATGGGCTCCATGATCGCCCAGATGGCGCTCGTGTCCGCGTCGGTTGCCGGTCGAATTAACATGCTCGTATTTTGCCACGGCTGCTCTTAAATGCAGGCGGGCCCCGATGCGAATCAGGGCCCGCATTCACTAGTCTTAATTAGACTAGTTTTCACTCGTCTTAATTAGACTAGTTTAGTTTTCGAGTTGGGTCTGGAAAACTTCGCCTGGGAGAACGAATCTCGCGGGCTTTTTGAAGGACTCCACGCGAGGCAGATTGACCGGCAACCGTTCCTGCTTTTCGGGAAGGGCAGCCGAATCATCCGCGCGCAGCCGCTCCATCTTGATGCCGAGCGCGCGCTCCAACTGAAACAGCTCCGAGCGCTGCTCTTTCACAAAGAGCGTCGAGGCCACGCCATGTTTTCCGTTGCGCCCTGTGCGTCCGACGCGATGGATAAAATTCTCCGCCACTTCCGGCAGGTCGTAATTGATAACGTGCGCGATGTCCTGCACGTGAATCCCGCGCGAGGCCAGGTCTGTAGCCACCAGCACGCGGAAGCGGCCTTGCTGAAAACCGGCCAGCGCTGAGGTGCGTTGCGATTGCGAGCGGTCGCCATGAATCATGGCGGCTGAGAATCCTCGCCGATTCAAGCTCTCGGCGATGCGGTCAGTTCCTCGCTTGGTGCGCGCAAAGACCAGGACTTTTCCCGTTTCCTTGGCGAGCAAGCGCTGCAGCATTTCCTGCTTGCGGTCCACGGGCACTTCAAATGCCTGGATGCGCACGTTCTCTGAAGGCTTTGTCGTGGAGCCAAACGAGAGGCGCACGGCGTTGCGAAGATAATCCTTCACGATTCGCACCATATCGCCTTCCATCGTCGCGGAGAAGCACATGGTCTGGCGTTCTTTCGGCAGGATCGAGACGATCCGCTTGATTGCAGGCAAGAAGCCCATGTCCAGCATGCGGTCGGCTTCATCGAGGATGAGTATGCGCAGCGCGTTAAAGTGGAAGAGTCTGCGGTCGAGATAATCTTCCAATCGCCCCGGCGTCGCGACCACGACCCGCGCTCCTTTGCGAATGGCCTGGAGTTGTCCGCCCTCGGACAATCCTCCAACGACCAGCGCGGCGGGAAGCAGTTGCTTTCCGCGCAGTGCGTTGTACTGCTCGACTGCCTGCATCGCCAGTTCGCGCGTTGGCACCAGGACCAGCGCCGCGATTCCCGGAGTCTTATCCTTGAGGAGTTTTTCGATCACAGGGATCAGGAACGCCAGCGTCTTGCCGGTTCCCGTTTGCGCGGTCGCGAGGACATCTTTACCTTCCAACGCTTGTGGGATGGCCGCCGCCTGCACCGGCGTTGGCGTGACAAACCGCGCCGCAGCCAATCTCTCTTTCACGTACGGAGAGATCAACATTTCGGAAAATCGCGCTGAGGCGCTTTCCGTCAGAGGCTCGGAGGAGCGCTCTGCTTTCACTTCTGAAACATTCAACATTCAATATTACTTTCTTACTGGCAGAAGCCGTCGCGGTGCGCACACGAATTCTCGGGCGGCCGGCGGCTTGCTTTGCCAGTCTTGTTTTAGATTACGCGTAAAACTTACGGAGGAAACTGGAGGCGGGAAGTCTCAGATCAAGAACTGAACCAGAGGGACCGCACAACACAACCGAGGTAATAAGCGCAAAACTACTGTAACACACCTGCGCCTGAATTCCTACCTTTTATTTACTCTCCTATTTTCCAACGCTTGGAGATCGGCAACAGGGTGCCATCCGGGAAAAGCGTACTGCGAGGAAGGTGTTTGGAAGTCGCGTTAGAGCAAAATCTAGAATAGTCCGGGGATTTTCATGCCGGCAATTCCGGGAATTCCGCCGGCGAGGTTTTTCATCTGGTTGGCGAGTTCTTCATCGACGCGCCGCGACGCTTCATTCACCGCTGCGCGAACCAAATCCTGCAGCATCTCCTGATCCTTGCTGGCAAAAACATCCGGCTCGATGCGCAAGTCCACAACCTGCTTTTGGCCGTTCATTTTTACGGTGACCATGCCACCGCCCGCCGAGGCCTCGACGGCTACGGCATTCACCTGCTGCTGCAGATCTTCCTGAACTTGCCGCAACCGCGAAAGCATCTGTTGGATGGCGTTCACTTCCATCAGGATTCCTCTTGGTGCCGTTTCACTTCGGAGATTTTACCACCGAAGTGCTGCAGCATGGAGCGTACCATCGGATGGCGCTCGAACTGCGCGCGCAACTCTTGTGAGCCGGACGCCGCGCGCGAAGACGAAGCTGCTGCTGCAACTGCCTCCAGTTTAGCACACACGCGCACCTCACGGCCGAGCACCTTGCTCGAAATGCTACGGATCTGTTCCAATGGGTCGCGCCCTTCCATCATTTCGGCGGACCAGCTCTTTTGGGGAGGGAAATAAATTCTCAGCTCCGCTCCCTCAAGCTCCCAGCGGCTGCTGTTTTCGAGGAGTTCGCCATGAAATTTTTGCTGTGCCCACACTTCGGCCTTGATCTCCGCAACATGCTCTTGTGAAATTCCGATGGCCTGCGTCGTGGCGCCGGGGGTCTTGTCCGCGGAAACTATTTCTTTCTTCTCAACTCTTTCGTCGGCCAGCCGGGGAGCCGTTGCGGGCGCGACTGCGGCCGCTGCCGAAGCAGTCGCTGGGCTGGAAGAGGGTGAAAAGAATTGCGGCCTGGCTTGGAGTTTGGACGGCTGTGAAATCGGGGGAGCGAAGCTGGGCGTGAAATTCCTTGCGTCGGACGGAAAGGCCGTCGTGGCCGCCGCCCCACGCCCTGCTCCTGTGCCCGCAGAGGCGCTCGACGCGTCGGTTCGCATTTCCGAGAGCAGTTCTTCCAATGGCGCCAGTCGCGACGCATTAATCAGCCGCAACAGACCCATCTCCAGATGCACGCGCGCATCGGGCTTTCGCCGCAGATCATCATCGGTCTGGAGCAGAATCTGAAAAAATCTCGTAAGGTCCTCTTCGCTAAACAGGGCCGCCGCTCTTGCCAGCGCCGGCCTCTGATCCACGGTCGCCGCAATCAAATCCGAATCCGCTCCGGATACTCGCGCGATCAGCAGATTGCGCATGTGCCGGATTGCTTCCCGGCAAAAATGCTGTAGGTTGCGCCCTTCCTTCTGGAAAGTGTGCACCAGCCCTAGCGCGCGGTCCGCCGAACCTTCTGCAATGGCGCGAACCAATTCCTCCAGCGCATCATCCGGCACTACGCCCAGCAATTCGCGGACGTCTTTATCCGAAATCGTATCGCCGCAATAGGCCCTGGCCTGCTCCAGGAGTGAAAGTGCGTCGCGCAGACTGCCTTCGGCCATGCGTGCAATCACCGCCATCGCGCCCGGCTCGATCTTCAAATTTTCTTTTTTCGCGATTTCTTCCAAACGCCCGGCAATCTCTGCGAAGGTCAGCGCGCGAAAATGAAAGTGTTGCGATCTCGAGCGGATGGTATCGACCAGGTCCTCCGGCTGCGTCGTGGCCATCACGAAGATCACGCGGTCAGGAGGTTCTTCCAGCGTTTTCAGCAAGGCGTTTGACGCTTCGCCGGTGAGCATGTGCGCTTCGTCGAGAATCACAACTTTGCTTCGGGAAGCCGCTGGCGCGTAGCGCACCATCTCGCGCAATTCGCGGATCTGATCGATGCCGCGATTCGAAGCGGCGTCGATTTCAATCACGTCCAGCGAGCTGCCCGCGGCAATCTCCTTGCAGGAATCGCACTCACCACAGGGCTGCGGGGTCGGCCCTTTTATGCAATTCAGGGCTTTCGCGAGAATCCTCGCCGCCGTCGTTTTTCCCACGCCCCGCGCCCCCGAAAAAATGTACGCGTGGGCCACGCGGTCATTCTTGATGGCGTTCTTCAGGGTTTCGGTTACGTGCTGTTGGCCAACGAGATCGTCGAACGTTTGCGGGCGCCACTTGCGGGCTATGACCTGGTAGCTCATTTTCGTGTTCTTAGTTGTTCGTTTTTAGTTCTCAGTGAAAACAAAAAAGCGCCGATTCTCAAATCTCTCAATTTCTCGCCTGCGGCTAAAAACTAAGAACTAACAACTTAAAACTTTCCGTCGAGAGGAACTTCGGGTGATCTGCGGCACCCGAGGCGATCCCGGTACCGTTGCTCCCTTCCGGGCCTGGCGGGGTTCGCGGGACCTCGTTGCGCAGAGCCCGAAGTTCCACGCTCCGGCACTCGCGCGCAATTTCCCGCGAGCGCAGAGAAAAGTCTAGCACACTCAATTGCTGAAGAACTGTGGAGCAAGCTCCTCTTCCGGTATGTATCGCAGAGCTTGTCTATAAATTCCACGCACCGTGCCGCGATCCAACTCACGATGATTGGGAATCGTAAGTGTCTGTCGCGTTCCGTCAGGGAGGATTCTACGCAATTTAATGTGGCTTCCCCGCTGTGAAGCAACGCTGAATCCAAAGGACGCGAGAATCCTTACTTCCTCGCCGGACAATACCTTTGGCCTAGGCATGAGCCTGTGGTTCGGGCTCTAGTTCGTAGCTCGCTAGGATTGACGCGTCTGGTGCCAGGCCGAAATCGCCGGGATTTTCGCCTTCCAGCTGAAGGGCAATCGCTTCCTTCACATTCTTCATCAGCTCGTCGAGCGTTGCCGCTTGGCTCACCACCGGCAAATCGAAGCATTCTGCGACGAAATATTTTTCCCCGCGAAAAATGCGGACATGAATGATTCGCTTCATGTTTGCATCATTGCCAAGTTTTTTGCCCGTGGGCAATATCCTTCTTCAGAACTTGAACTGGCACTCTCGACTTCGCTAGTTACGATTTCGGCTTTGCGGCTGCTGCTGGAGCATCCGGCGGCTGTACGTCGGATGGATTCACCCAATTCACTTTGAACGGGCCTGCGCCGTGGACCTGCACGATCGTCTCGCCCTTGCAGGTCGCGTAGTGCCGCATCTCCTTCGGCATGGACACGAAGTTCCCGACGTTCATCGTCTGAAGTTTGCTTTCGTCAAAGGTCTCGCCCATACCCACCAGGAAAGTTCCCTTCAGCACCGTCACGTTTTCATCCGTAGGATGCCAGTGCGCCGGAATTTTTGTGCCGTCCGCGCAACGGAGGCGCACAACGAACGGCGCGCCTTCGGCATTTGGATCCCCGGAAACTCCCGCGAGTTCGCACCCCTTGATGATGGGCGTCCATTTCAAATCGCCAAAATGCACAATCTTGTGCGCGTCAACACTTTCTTTTTTCTCTTGACCGTAAACGCCCGCGGCAAGCACGGTCGCACTGATTATCGCGGCGCACACACTTCCCGCTCGAATCTTTTTCATGCAACGCTCCTGCGTCAAAAAGCTTGGACCCTGAACTGGCCAAAAGATACTCCTGCTAAGGGCCCCCGGCAACACTAGTCCAACTCGGCGTCACCGATCGAGCACCCTCCTTGTTGGGCGACCTTGATTTAATGGAAACACTCCGAAAAAGTCGTGCGCCACGATCCGGAAATCCAGTAACCTAGCTGCGGGTGGAATTCCTCCCCATCCTCCTTGCCCCGACTCGGTCGGGTGCGGGGTCCGCTGCGCCAGCGGAACACGCCGAGGCATCGCCTCGGTGTCGCCTCACGATACGGGGTTAGCTCGCACTTTTCGTGCGCACAGGAGGAATCCATGAAAGTTGTTTTGTCTGTTCTTTTGGCGGCCGCACTCGTGTGCACCGCTGCACCAGCCTCGATCGCAGCGCCGACTCAGCAGGTCATGCAGGGTACGCAAGTGCACCTCACGCTGCTCAGTAGCATCGACACCGCCGTTGCCCGCGATGGCGACCCGTTCGTCGCCGTGCTTGCGGAGCCCGTCGTTCTCGGCAACCAGGTACTGCTTCCCGCCGGCACGCGCGTCAACGGCACCATCGGTACCGTCGAGAGAGCCCGGCGCTTCTCCGTATTTCGCGGGGAGGCGTACCTGAATCTCACTTTTCGATCCATTGAAGTCGATAGCCGGCTCATCCCGGTCCAGATGAGTATCATCGCCATCGAACAACCGCACGGCCAGGGCGACAGCAGGCGGCGCAAAGATGTGAAAGTGGAAGAGGGCCAGGTAGTTCAAGAAAAGCACGACGTCAAGGGTGACGTGCTCGGCGCAACCATCGGTACCGGCGGCGGCACGCTGATCGGCGCGGTCTTCAGCCACGCCATGCGTGGCTTCGGATTCGGCCTTGCAGGCGGCGCCGCTTACGTCGCTGTGCGCAAGGGCAAAGAGGTCGAACTGCCCGTGCAAACCGGACTGCTAATTCGCATGGATAACACCATCACCGTGCCGGTCACTAACCCGACTAACGCCTCGCTTACCAGCAGCCGCTGAGAACCGCCAAAAAAGGCCGCGCCGCGATTGGGCACTTGGGAGTGTCTCCTCGCGGCGCATGGTTTTCTCTGTGAATTTCGTGTCTCGTTGAATTTTGCGTGAAATTCTTTTCGTCCTACTTCTTCGGGAAGTTCGGATCCGCCTTAACTTCATTAATTTGCTTGGTGTGCCGTTCGCTGTGTGCCGCGATGAACAGAACAAACTCATACCCATCCAGCTTCCCCAGTGGGCTGTCCGTCACGTGATCGCGCAGCCCCGTCGTGGTTTTCAGAAAATCCTCTGTCGCCGCGCGGGTCTCCACAAAGTGCTTGAGCGAGCCTTCCGGCGACCCAAAACGGTTGGTCGGCACCAGCGGTTCCGGCGCCTGCGCTTTGGTGGTCCGGTCGGGAACCATCATGAGTACGGCCTCGTCGGCTTTCTTGACGTCGCGTCCAGTGTCCCCGGCCGGCGCCGTCATGACCTTTTCCTTCAACATCCCGCGAATAAAATCCTCCGCGGCCGCGATGTGTTCCATGACTTGTGCCACGGACCAGCGGTCTGGCGCGGATTTGAAGTTCCACTGTGCCTCCGATAGTCCTTTGGTCGCCTCTAGAACATTCTTTTTCGTCGTTTCCAGATACTGCAGCGCTTTGTCCTTCTCCGCCTGCGTTACCTCTTGTGCCCGCGCCGTTGCTGCGCCTGCCATCAAGACCAACCCGATCAACACCCCTGCCAGTGGCCTAGTTCTCATTTTTCTTAGCTCCTTTTTTTGTTTGGGTAGGGAAAGGGAGTCCCAACATAACAGAATCTAGCTTCCTTGTCCTGCGGCCAGCCGCGGCACCCCACTCTCAGCCGGCGCTGCCAGGCTTTTCCATGGCGGCCGCAGCTTCGAGGCTGCGTTTTCGGGTCACCGCACTCCACGCTGCTGCTGCGGCGATCGCCGTCAACAAAAGGACCACCGGATCGATGGGGTGCCGATATCGCAGGTTGGGATGGGTCACGTAGTACAGCCAGGGAAAGACCACCGGATACGCGGCCGCGGGAATCGCGTAGGGGCTTCGTCTGCGGATCAGAAGCGCGATTCCGAGCAGCGCTCCGACTCCTGCCGCTGTATTGCAAATCAGCAAAACCCGGATCAGCCAGGAATCCGTGGACAGAAAATTTTGTATCGGATCGGGAAGACCTGTCCAGAAAGCCACAAATCGTTTCGCGGTCAACTCCACTTCGATTCTTGGATGCGCGCGGATGAATTCCAGCGCCTTGCGCTTCTCTTCGTCCATGAAGGCCGTCTCACCCACTCGGAAGTAGCGAAGCAGCTCCCCTTCCTTGGTAATCCGTGGTGGCCACACAAACTGCCGCGTCGCGTAGTTGTTGTTGTTCCCAATGTAGAGTTCAAGTGGAAAATTCGAGCGCAGCGGAACAAACCGGTGAAAGACGACATAGTTCCTGATCGTCCATGGCACACAACACAAGATCGCGATCCCGGCAGTCAGCGCCGGCCTCCTGGCGAGAAGCTTCTCAATCCGCCTTCCGCGGTAAGCCGCCCAACCTAACAAAACGGGGAGCAGCGACCCGAGCGAAGGGTTGGTCATCAACGTAAATCCCCACAACAGTCCGTAGCCGCACCAATTCCTTGCGCGCTGCGGCGAATCCGCCAGCTCCAGCGTTGCCCACAAAAGCGTGGCCCCCAGCAGCGCGGCAAGACACGTGTCCCACACCCATTCGAACGGCATCATGACGGCGTTGGGAAAGAGTGCCCACAGCCACGCCCCTCCACTTGCCACACCTAGCCCGCCGATCCGCTTTCCCGCGTGAAAGATGGGTATGCACGCCGCCGATGAGAAAAGAGCGTTGAGAAATACCACCACGAAAAAAGACTTGACCGTAAAAACTCCGAAAACCCTGAATACTCCCGCCACCAACGAGGGATAGATGGGAGTAAGCCACGCCGTCGGGCCCGTCTCTCTTCGAAACGGCGAGCTGAATCCTTTCCCCGCCGCCAGTGCGTACGCGATACTGCCCGTTTCGTGTTCGAACGGCACGATTCCGAGCACGTCCCTGGGAATCTTGCGTTCCTGATCCCATGCAAATCCCAAACGCGCTCCCAGTGCCACAAGCACGATCAATAGCAACGACGTCGCCGCGGTTTTGAAAGCGCGCTTCATCTTCTGTCCCGTTCTTTAAAGTAGAAGACCAGTTCCGGCAAGCCATTATCATAGACAGATAGTTTGCGCGTAAACCTTTCGAGGGTGACGATCGACGAGGATTGAGCGCCGCATTCCGTGTGGGCACGGGTTACGCGGCGCTCCGGGGGTTCTGGCCGGTTGGTTGCAGTCAGGCTGAGGAACTACTTTTGGTAGGAACTCCTTGGCGAATTTTTTCAAGCGTTGCTGCGCTGATTGTCGTCCGCCTTAATCTCCTTGGATGCCGGATTTCCATCCATCAGCCCGAACGAGAATTTGCTCGCTCTCGCGTAACGCTGGGCCGTTCATCTGCCGCCTTTGTTGGTCTCTTTTTTTCTTTCGGCAGTCCGGGTGGTTACGTGCAAGGTGAGTTCCAAATCACCTCCAGAGCAATCCACCTGTTTTCAATGATTTGGAATTTGCCGGAACCCTACCCCCTGCTTCAGGGCGGGAAACCCTTTCAAGTTGGAACACCACTCTTTTACAGACGAGTGGCCTCATACAGTGCACAACCCGCCTCCCAGGTGCATCTTTCGGCGATCCAAGGTTTGGGACAGAGTCGCGTGGGAATCATTCCCTGGGTTTGGCTTTGCAAATTGAGAGTGGCTCTTGTCTCATCTCTGTGCTGGGAATTCTGAGACTTACCGGCGCAGCTCTTGCCGTTGATCTCAGGCCGCTGCTCCGGACTTTTCTTTTCTCGTCTCTATGCCGTCGCGCTTGAGGTAGCGGTACAGGCTGGTGCGCCCAATTCCAAGGAATTGCGCGGCTTTCAGCCGGTTGCCCTGGCACAAGTCCAGTACACGCCGGATATGCAGCTTGCGCACCTCGTCGAGCGACAGCGGCTTCCAATCGTCACCCTCCAAGGAGCGCGCATTGCGGTGCTGCAGGTGCTCCGGCAAATCCGCCAGATCGATGAAGTCTCCCGTCGCCGTAATGCACGCGCTGGAGAGAACATTTTCCAACTCGCGCACATTTCCGGGCCACGCATGTTGCAGCAGCACGGTCTGCGCCCGCCGTGTCAGCCCGAAGATGTTTTTTCCGTACGCCGCGTTATATTTTTTCAGCAGAAACTGCACCAGCAGGGGAATGTCTTCCAGCCGCTCCGTCAGCGAGGGAATGCGGATTTGAATCGAACTCAACCGGTAAAAGAGGTCTTCGCGAAAGTGTCCCGCCAGCACTTCCGCCCGCAGATCCCGGTTGGTGGCGGCAATCAGCCGCACGTTGATCTGCCGTACTTCCGGAGAGCCGACGCGCTGAATTTCACGGTTCTGGATTACCCGCAGAAGTTTTGCCTGCATCGGCAGCGATGTCTCTCCTACTTCGTCGAGGAAAACCGTTCCGCCGTTGGCGTACTCGAACAATCCCGGCCGCGTATCCGTGGCTCCGGTGAAAGCGCCGCGCACGTGTCCAAAAAGCTGGCTCTCCAGCAACGTGTCCACCAGCGCCGAACAGTTGCATACCGCCAGCTTCTGCTGGTTCACCGGGCTGAGCTGATGGATGGCCCAGCAATACATTGGTGTAGTGGCGCGCCACCTTCCGGGCAAAATCAAATACTTCCAGCATGGCCGGGCTTTTCCCTACGATGCCGTGAAATTCCAGATCCTTCAAGAGCTGTTCTTCTAGTGCCCTTACACGCCGCCGCTGATCGTAGAGTGCGGCGATGTCGTCCAGCGACTTCCTCAGGCGCGCCCGCTCGATGGGCTTCGGTAAAAAATCCGACGCGCCACGGCGAATCGCTTCCAGCGCGGAATCCAGCGTGTAATCTCCCGTCATCAAAATAATGTGCACCCCCGGATCGCTCCGCAATGCCCGATCCAGGAACTCGTATCCGTCCATCTGCGGCATGTGAACGTCCACAAGCACCAGCCGGCACCGGCCACGCCTTACCAGTTTCAGCGCCTCCTCTGGATCCGGCGTAGTGACGGCCTCATAGCCCAGGTCCGTAACCACTGCCGACAACATCTCGAGTTGCGCCAGATCGTCATCAAGGATGCAGGGTGTTAAGGATGACCTCGACGAGGCAACTTCAAACGGCTTTGACGAAGCTAGCGCCACAATCCACAACTTACTGGCACGGCGTGTGCCACTTCTGCACGTTCTCGTTTTTCTCCTGCTCCCCTTACTCTGCGAATTCTCCGAGGTCCCTGCAAATTCATCTCCCCATTGAAAATACAGTTGTTATTGTGCTTTCGTTGGCAACAATCTCTATTTGAAGTGGAATTCTATTCGCCGGAAGACTCCCAGAGATTCACTTGGCTCTCCCAAGGGCACGATATGCGCTATTTGGATGCAGAAATGGTTCTTGGCTTCCCAGTCTGGCACTGCGGAGATTACCGATTCACCCGGTTATGAACACTTTAGCACTCAAAATTCATTGCCGCTGCTAAATGTCGGCAGCTTGCTTCTCGGGGCGCCCACCTTCGAACCACGAACCCTCTTGCCGTTCCTGAGGTCGCTCCGCGTGGCCGCATCATTCCAATGATTCGAGAATCTATTCCCAGCCTCTCCCGGGTTGGAACTGCTTCAGGCGGAATTGGTGCTGTCCCTTGGACGTGTCACCGACATGCTCGGCCTGGTAGGCGACCGGAAGCGATCGATCCGAAGAACTGGCTTGCAGGAGTCGCAAAAAAATCATCGATCCGGGGCAGAGAGAGTGACTGAGAGTAAGGCACTTGCCAGTCCTTTCGTTCCACTCGAGTTCGGACTTTTCCACGAAGAAAGATTGGGCGCTATCCCAACCCGACGCCTCCACTTGGTAAATAGTGGTGATGGGAAGCTGGACGGACAGAAGCATGTACGACCTCCGGGGGGAGGAAGTGCAGACCTGATGCCAGGAGAGTGATTGTCAAATAATAGAAAATAGGACACTTAGCGGAAGATCGAGTTTCTAATCCTGTGCAGCCACGGGACACCTCGGGTTCAGGTGTTCGCATGTGGAGCAGTGAGGTCAGTGGCGGAAAATGGCTTGATAAAGCGGCCATAGAAGCTGCTCCGGGAGCAGCGCATGCGTGACTACGGCCTCGATAGGTCCATAAATGTAGCGGAATGCGAAAACCGCTACCAGCAGCCCGATCATTGCGTAGCTATTGCCGCGAAGCCAGTCCAGATAGCGCTGCCCGCGGCGCTCACTCATGAACACCAGGATGCCCGTGCTGCCATCCAGCGGTGGAACCGGTAACAGATTGAAAGTTCCGAGCAGCAGATTCAGGAAGAAGAAAACTCCCAGCACGCTCGTGGCGAAGTCCGCGCGGCCGGTGGCGCCGTCGATGTGCAAGAAGTGATAAGCCCAGCCGAGGCGAAGCGCCAATGCCGCGATAAGCATCAGCGTGTAGTTTGTTGCTGGCCCCGCCAGAGCCATCCAGGCCGCCCGACGGGGGTGGCGCCGCTCCCAGTACGGATCATAGGGGGCGCTGGCCCACCCAAAGAGAGAACCCATGGCGATCAGCGAGAGAACGGGTATGACGACCATGCCCCAGGGCTCGCGCTGAATGTGTGGCACCGGATTGAGGGAGACTTGCCCGCCGATGAACGCGGTGTCATCACCGCCAATTTTGGCGGCCAGCGCGTGCGCCGCTTCGTGGCAAGTGGTGGAGAAAAGAAACGCCAGATACCAGATAAAACCCACAGCGAGTAGTTCGGGCGAAAATTCAGTCATGAATTGACTTTTCTTTTCCTCAGGGCCAGTAGCCTAGATGGTCCCTCGTTGCTTTGCAAGGGAGACGCCCGGTGGGTCTTAGCCATCAGGTTTTCCCCGCTCCTACTCTGCAGCTCAGGGGTTTCAACCCCTGAGGCTTTTCTCTGGCCGTGCCAACGTGGTGGCGGCTCTTCCATCTCGCAGATTTCCACATCGCCGCCGCTCTTTTTGCACAGAAGACTCTTTCGATTCTCCTTGACACCCACATCCGCGAGGAACAGCATCATCTCGAAGTTTCGCCGTTTGCAGCGAGACTCCCGCTCGGTAGTCCAAGGGCCGTTTCTTTAATAGCTAAGCTCCGCGTCGAGCGCCAAGAGGGCAGTACGTCCTCGGCTCGTTTTTCTCCGCTCCCGCGGGACCTAACCTTGTCCGATCCAACGGACTGCACGCCCAAGACCGCAGCGGTTCCACGCCACAACACTCGAGCACGACTCGCTTCATGCGAGGACCGTTTTTGCTTTTCTCAAAAAGGAGAACCACCAAATGTCAGAACAAAACAAAGCTATCGTCCGTCGTCTGTTTGAAGAACTTTGGAACAAGGGCAATCTGTCGCTGGCAGACCAGCTCTTTACCGCTAACTACACCCATCATGACTCTTCGTCACCCGATTTCGGGCACGGCCCCGAGAGTGAAAAGAAGAGAGCAACCCTCTACCGCACCGCTTTCCCCGACCTGCGCTTGACCATCGAGGACCTCATTGCCGAAGGCGAAATCGTCATGGCCCGTTGGTCCTGTCACGGTACCCACAAAGGGGATCTCAACGGCATTGCCCCCACCGGAAAGCAGTTCACCATCTCCGGCGTGACCACCGCGCGCTTCTTGAACGGCAAGATGGCGGAAGGCTATGTCAACTGGGACGCTCTGGGCCTCATGCAGCAGCTCGGCGTCGTCCCTGAGCTCGCGAAAGCCAAAGCCCAAGCCGCCGCCACAAACTAAGCGTCCTCACTTTCCCCAATAAGCCGGAAGGCCCGACCACCTCGGGCCTTCCTTCAAATCTGTGTCTGCCCATCCTTTCCGACTCCCTTAAACACTTCAACCTCGCCAGAGGGGTACGATTTGAGTAGGCTCTCCCATACTTTCTCTGAATTGACTATGACCGGCAATCGTGGGACAGTCTCCTCGAAGCGTATCGAGAAAGGCCTCAAATGAAGCGAAGCGTTATTCTCGTCTGCGGGCTTGTGCTGCCCGCCATCTGTTCCGCGCAATCTACTCCGCCAGGGAAAGACCGGCCCACACTGGCCATTGTCGACGGCCAATCCGTTACCGACGATGATCTGGCACCCTATGTCGCGGGACAGTTGCGTCCCCTCCGCGACCAGGAGTATCAGATCAAGAAGAAAGCCCTCGAAACCTTGATCAATCAAAAATTGCTTGAGGCCGAGGCCAAGAAGAAGGGCGTCTCGACCGATAAGCTCCTGGAGCAGGAGGTGGATGCCAAGGTGCCGGAGCCGGCTGACGCCGAAGTAAGCGCCGTGTATGCCTTCCAGAGGGAGCAACTCAACCGGCCCTACGAGGAAGTGAAATCGCAACTGCAACAATCCTTGAAGAAGGCGAAGACTCAGCAGGCGCGGCAGGACTACAGCGCGCGGCTGCGCGAGCAAGCCAAGGTGTCCATCCTGCTGGGCCCACCGCGAGTGGAGGTTGGCTTCGATCCCGCTCGTGTCAGAGGAAACCTCAAGGCGAAGGTCATGATCGTGGAGTTTTCCGACTTCCAGTGCCCATATTGCAGCGCGGTTCAGGCCACTCTGAAGAACGCGCTCGCGAAACATCAGGACACGGTGGCGCTGGCATTCCGCGATATGCCGATACAGCAGATCCATCCGCTGGCGCAGGGTGCGGCGGAAGCGGCCCGCTGCGCTGGTGAGCAGGGGAAATTCTGGGAATACCATGATCTCTTATTCGGGGATCAAAGCAAACTGGATCGGACCGGTTTGATGGATAAGGCCCGCACGCTCAAGCTGGACGAGAAACAATTTGAGTCCTGCCTGGCCGGCGAAAAATATAAAGCCCAGATCCAGCAGGATTCCCAGGAGGGAATGCGCGCGGGTGTGAGCGGAACTCCAGGATTCTTCATCAACGGAATTTTCATGAGCGGCAATCAGCCGGAGAGCGCCTTCGAGAAAACCATTCAGGAGCAACTTTCAGCCTCACCGAAATGACGCCAAAAAGGCAACCCGTCCTCGCGGTGACAGCCCAAGCAAGCGCAGCTCGGGGTCGAAGAGGACAGCCACCGCTACACAAACGGCTAACAGCAACTCTGCAACTTAACCGTTTAATTAAGAAAAGCAAGGCGCCGTCCCGATCGCTCGGGACGGCGCCTTGGGTTTAGTCGAGAAGGTGAGTGAGCGGAGTTACTGGGCTGCGCACTCGCCGAAGGGGCAGATCGGGCACGTTGCACCGGCGCACGCGAATGTGCCGTTGCAGACGGCTACTGGGTTGCCCGAGATTGTGGTCAGTGAGCCGACCGCCGCGGTAGCGGAAGTCACGGCGACCGTATCGCTGAACAGGAATCTGCCCGGACCCGTTCCAGGACCCGTTACACCGATTACAGCCGTATCTGTGGTGGGAATGTAACTGCTAGCGTAGGTTGCGCAGTTGCCCGGGATACAGGTGTCTGTGCCAGGGCACGTGGGCGTGGAGGGCGGGGTGAAAGCAACGCACGTGTCGCTGGTCTCGTCCCACAGGCCAACGCATTGCTCGTTGCAGTTACCGTTGGTGACGCCTGTATCGCACGGCCCCAGAGTCGTGGCTGACGGTGCCGGTGACGATATTTTCGCAGTCGAGCTGTCGTGCTCGGTCAGCCCGACTCCGGTTACTTGGCTCAAGCCGTTGTTGCAGACCATTCCGCTGAACCCGACCTGAACCTGCACATCGCTGCTGGTAGCCACCAAGGTCGTGCTACAGGTTTTGGTTACGCTGAGTGTACCGGAGACGGTCAGATTGCAAGTAGCCGAGCCCACGGGCGGCGAGCTTGTAAGTGGCCCGCCGGCGCAGGTGACCCCGCTCCCGCTTGAACTCGTCGTGGCCACTGCGAAGGCGGTGTCCGATTGCGACGACGCGGTGCTGCTGCCCGCGTCGGTCCACGTCCCTGTCTCATGTGCCGCCAATGTGTTTGTCCCTGCACGGGGGCAGGAGGCGCAGTTATTGGTGACGGCGATTACAGTAGGAGTAGCCGCGCCGTTGATGCTGTCGCAAACCTGAACGCCGTACAGCGTACCAATGCCGGTGTTCGTCACAATGCCGTTGACGGGATAGTTGATGGCCGTGCCGTTCTCATTGACGCTTGGCGTGCCGCAGCTCTTACTGATACCCATGCCGCACAGGTTGAATGGCCCGAGCAAGAAGTCCTTCAGCGTCGACGACGTGGTCGGCGACGACCGCGTCTCCTCAAGAAAACTGCTGAAGCAGGGGACGGTGTTGATCCCAATAACCCTGAGTGCGGCGCTGACGTCGATGCCGCCCTCCCAGAACAGCGGCGATACCATACTGCCGCTGTTGGGCCAGTTCCCGGTAACAGTCGCCGAATTGGTGATGGAGCAGTACGGCTGGTTGCTAGCGCAAATGTTTACGGTCGGGGCGGCGAGAAGCAGCAGGTTGGCGTCAGCGCACTGGCCCGGAGTAGGTTTAGTCACCCCGGCCGCGCAGCCGCCATTGAACGCATTCGGCAACCCGGGCTGGTTCCACGAGTACACGGCCGGCACGGAAACGCCGCCTCCGGTTACAAACTGAGCGATTACGAAAAGGTCGCCATTCGCATGCGACCCGACGAAGGGGCCGGTACCGTTAGCCTTGCTCGGCGGCCCTAGTGTGATCGAGTTTTGAAAGAACCAGATCCCAATGTTGGCCGAGCCGTTCGGATCAAAGCGATTCGCTCCCATGACCAGGTTGAAATCCCCGGTCGAGTCGTTGTAAGCGGCAACGTAGCCGTCGTTCAGCGCGTCCTTGTTTGGAGTGTTGCCGTTGACGTAAAGCCACTTGTCCAGCGTGTTCGGGTCTTTCGAGCCCCCGCCCGTGAAGTTGTCGACCGAGGGACCGGCGAGGAAGGACTTTCCCAACGAACTCCCCGCCATACTCGAAGAGGGGTTGAGCAAGTTCCAGTTGTCGCAAAGCTGGTTAGGTGCAGTGTAATCGCACGTGGTTATCGTATTGTTACCAGCCCCAGCTCCTCCGGGATTGCCGTTGAGTTGGAATACGGAGGTGGGGCCGGAGGTATTCTGTGCCGAGGCTGCCGCGGCGAAAAACAAAACGCACGGCAGCAGGATGAGCAATCTGGGACTGAAACATCGAAAGAGAGGGAAAATTTCGCATGAGAGTCTTTCTCCTTAGTTAAGTCAGTTCGCGTTTTTGCGGGACAATGGACCGAAGCAGCCAAAAGCTGCTTGAGGGTGGGCACTTCCGAGTGGCAACACAGGGCGTGCGGGAACTAACCGAGAGACACCCTTGCGCGAGCAAACTACCGGTTTGCCTGCTCGAGCCGGGATGGGAAAAGCTGACATATGCGTTTACCTCAATTTTTGGGACAGACAGAGCCTCCCGCGCTTTCTTCCTCCCGCTTCTCGAATGCCGCCCGCATGAAATTCCCGGACTGCATTCTTCCGATAGCTGTGAGGGGGCGGCACGAGATTCAGTGTCGCGAACCCAAACCACTGGGTCCCAACGAAATTCCTTGTTCCCAATGGACCTCCATTAGCATTGGGAACAAAACGCGTTAACTTGAAAAGAGAGACCGACCTGGGATTCTACTTGGGCCCGTGGGCCGCGAGGGGACTTGATGCGCCCACTTGCTTAACGTTGCTACTACGTCGTCTGATCGCACGCAACCACAGCCGCGTACTCACAGCGTACCTGATGTCTCTTCGTCTGCCATTCCCGTAGCTCACGGCTGAGCCGGCAGGAGTGTCCCCCTGAACCGCGGACACGGGAAGGAAGAACTTTAGGGCACATCACCATAAAAAACAACATGCGCATCTTTGCGCCTAGCAGCCCACGTGTCACGCACATAATTTCAAAGACAACCGGTACGCTCCCCCGGTCCCATTACCCTCAGCGACTACCGCGGTGCAGCCATAGAGGCTCGGGCCAGCAAATGTTACGGCGTTATTTGCGTCGGAAAGGCTTTGTCGCCGGAGGGCGAGAACTCGAAGCGAATGAGCCACTCGCTAGGGACGCTGTGGCCTCCGGCATTGGGCGTAGCAAATTGCCAGCGGCGCGCTGCTTGCAAGGCGAGATCGGCAAAGTATCTGCTGGGGCCGGGAGCATCGAGCGCAGCTTCCGAGACGTTTCCCGTGGGATCCACGTGAACGCGAACCGCGACGCGCACGGTGCCCTGAATGGTGGCGCGAGCTCTGTCGGAGACTTCGGGCAAAACCTGTTCGAGAACTTCACCACGCCCGGGAGATGGCGTGGAATTGCTCGGCGCATTTGCGGATGGGACTGTATCGGTGCGCACCGAAACAGGGGCTGGAGCAGCGGCTGGTGAACTCTGCCGCCGTTCCGCAAGTTCTTTCTCGGCGGCGGCTTTCAGTGAGTCTTGAGTTGCCGGTGGCGCTGCCGATTTTTGCGCTGGCGGGGTTTCCCTCCGCCTGGTCTGCTCGACGGGTTTTGGCTGCGTTGCCGGCTGAGCGGCGGCCGCTTCCGCCGCGGGCGAAGCTTCCGGATGACGGCCCAGGATTTTCGGTAGTGCAATGATGGCGACGATAACCAGGAGCGCGGCAGCAAGAGGAACGACATAGTTGGGGAGTTCAAAAGTTTCTTCTTTTGGGTTCGTGGTTCGCGGACTGGGCGGCTTCGCTTGCGCTCTTGGTGAAGGTGAAGGTACTTCGGACTTGCGGATTTGCAGCTTTGCAGCAGGGACCGCCGCAACCTTCGAGAGCGGAACCGCCAAAGGGGACACGGATGGTGCGGCAGCAGCGGCAGCGACGCCGGGATTGAGGCGTGCCGCAATTTCGGCAACCGTCCAGCGTCGCCTGGGATCTTGGAGGAGAGCATGACGGGCAATATCGAAATAAGGCTGTGGAAGCGATTCTGGGATTAGCGCATCGCCTTGATTTCCCGCCGGCAAAACTGGGGTTTTCTGCGTGAGGGCCTCGACGAGCGTCACCCCAAGTGACCAGACGTCGGCGGCAGGGGAGAGCGGCAAGGCAGCTGTTTCGGGAGCGTCGTGGGCATCGAACCTGCGCGATGAAATGCGCGTTTCGCCAATAGGAAAGAGATGCTCGCTGGAAAGCTTCAGTTGATCGGCGGTGGCGAGAATGTTGGAAGGTTTAAGGTGCGAATGAACAAGGCCATGGCCGTGGAGATAGACGAGAACGTCGAGCACCGGTTCAAGCATATCGCGGGCTTCGGAAGTCGTGAGCGGGCGCTGGGGGAGAATTTGGGAGAGGTCCTCTTCGGCATGCTCCATCACGACGTAGAGACGATCCCTGTTGCCGAGGCGGCAACGGCCGATGTCGTAGATGCGCAGCAGGTTGGGATGAGAGAGTTGCATTACGCGGAGCCAGAGAGAGAGCTGCAGATCGGCGGTGGGCCCGGCGGGAATAAATTTGATAGCGGCTTTTTGAGATTGCGGGTCAGCGAGCTGCGTCAGGAAAACGGCGGAGTCGTCCGTGCCTCCAAAGTAATGGCGTAGCCGGAACTTATTGTCAATAACCTGACCTTCACACTGATTCCAAAGATCCGACATATGCCACCTCCAACCGCGAAATCCACTGGACCGGCAATGAGTACTACCCATGGGCAGGCGAGCGACCGCAGAAAGAGCTCCGCGGCGTCTGAGGCAGGCTGGGACTCTAGACTGATGTTTCGCAGGCGCCTGGGGCCGGGCGCTCAAACCTATATTTTGACATGAATTTGCGGTGAAGGGGGAGTGTGATTCCTAACGGTTAGCGAGAGGCCACTCGCGTCCGATTTGGAGGCGTTCCTTTGCCCTGAGCAGCATGGATCAAGGCCTCACACGCGGAAATGCACGCCAGCCGGAAGTCGCGCGAGATTTTCTTATGGGCGTCCACGGAATGGAGAAGCGTGGCCGTGCCGTGCAGCAGCGCAACGAGCGCAAGAGCCAAAGGAGTATGTTGGTCGGGCTTGCCGCCAAGTTGCGTCGCCAGACGCCGCTTCAAGAATTCAAACGAAGGCATATCTTCCTTGCGCGCGAAGGCGGTGGCCCAATCTTCAGAGATGAGACGGAAGTCGTTGGGATGGGCAGTGAAGAAGTCAAGAGCGCGCTGGCAAACTTGAGCGGCAGTGCGCGAGGGTTTAATGGCCGAGAAAAGATTTCGGCGCGCGCGGCGCCGCAGAAGGGAAATCAGATCGCCCTTGTTCGGAATACGCTCATAGAGAGTCGGAGTGGTGGTCCCGGAGGCCCTGGCAACAGCGCGCATGGTCAGCGCATGCTCTCCCCGCTTGCTCCACAGGCGGTATGCGGCGTCGAGAATGCGGCTTTCCAGTCGAGCGTCGGCTTTGCGAGGCACGCGCCTGTCCTTTCACTCTCCCTGCGCGCTGAATTATATCCTTTACATCGTTAAAGAAACAATGTATAAATAATGGGTCCTGGATGTCCCTCGCGGAGATCCCTCAAATTATCGAATAGCGGGAGCGCACGAAAGCAAATTATGTTTCGATTTCAATATTGTGTGACCACCAAGGCCAGCCGCAAGCTCGCCTGGCAGGTTTTTTCGGATTGGCGGCGCTGGAATGAATTTGCAAACATTTATGGTGGTGTGAGCTGGCGCGAAGGCCGGCCCTGGGAGGCGGGGAGCCGCATGGAAATTGAGATCGTGAAGCCCGTAAATACCGTTATAGACCACGTCATCACCAATTGCCAGCCGGCTCATAAAGTGGGATGGATCGACCACGCCCTCGGTGTGGTCCTGGCCCAGTGGGTCAGCTTTGAAGAGCACGCGCGAAGAGGTACTCGAGTACATACCTGGGGAGACATCGTCCATTCCGGCGTGACCATCGCCGGGCGCACCGCCGAGCAACTCATCGCCAGTTTCACAGAGACGTGGTACGAAAACTTTCGATCGGTATGCGACGAAGTTGCGGTAGCCAGCGGCGATTGACGCCAAAACAAGGGCGAGTTTCTTCTGATGGTTTGACTTTGCGAAGCTCTATTCGCTGCGCCTCGCGATCGGCGCCGCCGTGTCTCCATTCGTAACTCGATTCCTCTGATTTCCTTCCGGGGAAAGTGGTCCAGCCGGAGCGTCATTCAAGCCGGACCGGTTTGAGAGTACGTTTCTGAATCGATCAGTCCCTGAACGGAGTGAAGACTCCGTAGTAAACGATCCGCGGATTTCGCAGCGCCTCGATGAGACGTCGGAGCAATATCGTTTCAATCTGGGACAAGCCTCCTCTAATGACCAAATTCCGATATTCCACAGGCAGTTCCAAAGCAACAAGACACTGATAACAAAAGAGATGGCGAGCATCTCCATTCTCAGTACTGGTGAGTTGCGTGCACATGGTCCCGAGGGAGTGTGTTTGCAAATGGGCGCAATGCGATTAAGGCGGACCCAAGCGGCTCGCCTGGTGAGTTCGACGACTGTGTTTCTCCTATTGGGATGCGAAGTGGCCTGCGGGCAGAACCTGCCGTCACAGAAAACTTCACAATCCTCACCGAGCGACCTAACGCAAGTTAGTATTGAAAATCTGATGAATATGGAGGTGACTTCTGTTTCGAAAAAGGAGCAGAAGCTGTCTGAGGTAGCGGCGGCGATTTTTGTGATCACGCCGGAAGATATTCGGCATTCGGGGGCCACGAATATTCCGGATCTGTTGCGCATGGTTCCCGGATTGAATGTGGCGCAGATCAATGCAAACACTTGGGCAATCTCAGCACGAGGCTTCAATTTTCAGTTCGCGAGTAAATTATTGGTGCTGATAGATGGCCGTGCAGTGTACACGCCGCTTTTCGGGGGCGTGAATTGGGACACTCAGGACGTGCTACTCGAGGACATTGAACGAATTGAAGTGATCCGTGGACCGGGAGGAGCAATATGGGGCGCCAATGCAGTAAACGGCGTCATCAACATCATCACTAAGAAGGCCGAGGACACGCAGGGCACTCTGGTGACTGCCGGCGGAGGAACGCAGGCGCTGGAATTCGGCACGCTGCAGTACGGCGGGAAAATCGCTGGAAGCACGAGCTATCGGATCTTCTCGAGCTATCAGAACAATAATCATCTTCCAGATCTTAACGGGCAAAACGGGGAAGACGGATGGCATCTGCTGCACGGCAGCTTTCGCGCAGACACGAAGCTGTCCCAGAAGGATTCGCTGACGACCCAGGGAGACGTTTACACCGGAAGCGAGGGATCCATCATCGTGCATTCCATCCTCTCTCCTCCCAACAATGTAAACGTAGAGAGGCTCGCTACACTTTCAGGCGGGAACATCTTAACCCGGTGGAATCACATTTTTTCAAGCCGGTGTGACACGACGCTGCAGTTCTATTTCGACAAATACCGCAGAGACGGCCCATCGGCCATCGAGGTTCGCGATACGATTGATTTTGATTTTCAGAACCACGTCGTTCTGGGCACCCGTCAGGATCTTATTTGGGGTATGGGATATCGCCACAGCGTGGATGATACCGAAGGCACCGTGGACGAGGCATTTGTTCCGGCGGACTCAAGCAAGCAATTTTTCAGCCTGTTCGTGCAAGACCAAATCACGCTGAAACCCAATCGCACGTACTTGTATGTCGGGACAAAACTCGAGAATAGCTATTTCACCGGTTTCGACCTTCAGCCGAGCGTTCACGTAGCTTGGACACCCAGCGCTCACCGTACTTTCTGGGCCGGCATTTCACGCGCCAGCAGGACGCCCGCGCGGCGTGACGTAGGGCTGGACGCGGCTCTCGCAGCATTGCCAGGGCCTGCTGAAGTGGTTTTGCTCGGCAACCCAAACATGAAGTCCGAGCACGTGATCGCCTACGAGTTGGGTTATCGCGCGCAGGCCAACAACCGGCTTTCTGTCGACGTCACAGCCTTCGTCAACACCTATCATAATTTGGCGAGTACGGAACCGCATCCCTCATTCATCGACACGGGCTCCGTCCCGCCAATTCTGGTTTTCCCAAAGGTGCTAGACAACAGACTGCATGGCACGACCGATGGCGGAGAGGCTTCTCTAAAATGGAAGGTAACGAATCACTGGACGCTCAGCCCCGGCTATTCCTTCCTGCAAATGCATCTGCATACCGACGCCAACAGCCTCGACATGACAAGCGTGGTAGACGCGGAAGGCTCGAACCCAGCTCATCAGGCGCAACTCCGCTCCCACCTTGAACTTTGGCGAGGTTTTGCCTGGGATGCAAACGCCTATTTTGTCGGGCGACTACCCGCGCAGAATGTGCCTTCCTACACGCGAGTGGACTCCCAACTGACATGGCGGTTTCGGGAATCGGTGAGCTTAAGTGTCGTGGGACAGAATTTCATACATGATCACCACGTGGAGTTCAACGACGCTTTCCAGAGCGTAAATTCCTCGCAGGTCAAACGCAGCGCGTACGCCAGAATGACTTGGCAATTTTGAGGGCGGACCCAGTGAGCTTGGATTACACCAGCACGGCGGTGTGCGGAAAGTCGAAACGAACATCTTCAGCACATAACCGGAAGTTGAGCCGCGTCCCGCAGGGACCAGTCAGGGCGAGTGTTGCGGTCATCGCAGTGCTGACTATGGCTTCCTTCTCCGTGGCGCAGGCACCAGCCACGGGCGAGTATGAAGTAAAGGCGGCGTTCCTGTTTCATTTCGCGCAATTCGTGGAATGGCCGGAAGCGGCATTCCACGATGCCAATAGCCCGCTGACCTATTGCACGATCGGAGAGGATGCCTTTCACGGTTCGCTGGACGCGGCACTCAGGGGAAAGATGACCGGAGCGCGCGCGTTTCGAGTGGAACACATAAACCTCCCGCAGGAGATCCAGGGCTGCCAGGTTCTGTTCATCGGGACGAAAGAGAAAAAGCTGCTCCCTGCAATCCTGGCAGGCGTCAAAGAAAATGCCATCCTCACAGTGGGAGAGTCGGAGCATTTTGTTCAAGAAGGCGGAATGATCGGGTTCCTGCTGGATAAGAACAAAGTTGGCTTCGAGATCAACCTGGAAGCCGCGCAAAAAGCAAAATTGAGAGTCAGCTCAAAGCTGCTTGCACTGGCCAAGAAGGTCGTTGGCGGCCAGAGGGGGACTTGAGATGTTGCTCTTCAGCAATTCATCGATTCACCGAAAGCTGCTCATAGTCATCTTCTGCACCAGTCTTCTCGGCCTGACCATCGCTAGCCTGGCATTCGAGTTTTACGAAAAGGC
>WNFJ01119445.1_pt2 | contig 30250 bp, 23 predicted proteins | sample 5400461 | NCBI WGS metagenome assembly WNFJ01 (sample SAMN13153349, study PRJNA577476) | soil metagenome | isolation source: 115 cm saprolite on Douglas fir-dominated hillslope | place: USA:California | collected 2013-09-17
CGATGCTTCCGGCAACCAGTTTGCTCTCTCAAGTTTCTTTGACGAAGCTGCGCATGCCGCTGGGCGCGACGCGCTCGAGTTCCTGCTCGCCGCGTTTGGCCCTGCGCGGAAGATTCCCGTCGGGAATGGGCAGCCGTTCGATGTCGGCCGCCGCCGCGGTGTTGTCGAGCTGGCCGCGGAGAAAGCGGCTTGGCACAAACCACTGGCGGCGGGCCGTGGCCGCGGCATCGCTGTCGCGTTTGGCTGGGGCAGCTACGTCGCGCAGGTGGCGGAAGTTACCTGGGACGCGAAGAATGCCATTCCTCGCGTTGATCGCATAGTCTGCGCGATCGATTGCGGCACAACCATAAATCCGCTCGGAGTGCAGGCGCAGATGGAAGGCGCCATCAATTTCGGGCTAGCGCAAGCCCTGAAGAGCGCCATCACCGTTTCCGCGGGGCGGGTGGAACAAACCAATTTTAACGATTACGAGGTCCTCCGCATGGTTGACGCCCCGCCGGTGATTGAAGTCCACATCGTGCCCAGCAGCGAACGGCCTGGCGGTTGCGGCGAAGTCGGCGTTCCTGCTGCCGCCCCCGCGCTTGCCAATGCCATTTTCGCCGCCACCGGAAAACGCGTCCGCCGGTTGCCCATCCGCCTCGCCGATCTGCGCTCAACGTGACCGGCTTTCCGGTAGTGACCCAGTTTGGAATAACGAGGGTCAATCAGGCATATCGATTACTTCTGAATTGGCCGTCAGCACTTCCGCTTCATTGACTTGCCTTCTGGCCGGCCCTAAGATGAGCGCCACATGTCCGCCACCGACGCGCTCCTAGGCCAGACCTTCTCCCACTACCGCATTCTTGAAAAACTTGGCGGTGGAGGAATGGGCGTTGTCTACAAAGCCGAAGACACCCGGCTGCATCGCTTTGTTGCGCTGAAATTCCTGCCCGACAATGTAGCGAAAGACCAGCAGGCGCTTGCCCGTTTTCAAAGAGAGGCGCAGGCGGCGTCAGCGCTGAATCATCCCAACATTTGCACGATTCATGACATCGGCGAGCAAGACGGTCAGGCGTTTATCGCGATGGAACTTCTGGAAGGCGCAACGCTGAAGCATCGCATTGCGGGGCGGCCGCTGGAGATGGAAAGGCTGCTCGAGCTCAGCATCGAAATTGCCGAGGCCCTCGACGCTGCCCACGCGAAGGGCATCGTGCACCGTGACATCAAGCCGGCAAACATTTTTGTGACCGAGCGCGGCCACGCCAAGATTCTCGATTTCGGGCTGGCCAAGGTGAGCGCATCAAGAAACGGTTCGCGCGGCGCCGACACAATGGCAACGCTCGGGGTGGATACAGACCAGCTCACCAGTCCGGGCAGCACGCTCGGAACCGTTGCGTATATGTCGCCCGAGCAGGTGCGCGGCAAGGAACTCGATGCGCGCACGGATCTTTTCTCTTTTGGCGTGGTTCTCTACGAGATGGCGACTGGCGCCCTGCCGTTTCGCGGAGAAACATCCGCTGTGATTTCCGACGCGATCATGAACCGGCCTTTCGTTGCGCCGGTGCGGCTGAACCCGGACCTGCCCGCGAAGCTGGAAGACATCCTCAACAAAGCGCTCGAAAAGGATCGTGACCTACGCTACCAGTCGGCGTCCGACATGCACACGGACTTGAAGCGGCTGCGGCGGGACACCGACTCCGGCCGGCTGGCGTCTTCATCGGCAAGTAGGGCCGCCGTTGAGAACGTTGGCACGGAGCCTGCGAATAGCTCCGGCGTGGCTATCAGCGCGCAGACATCATCCCCGCTCGCAAACAAGAAGTTGGTGATGGCAGCCATTTGCGCCGGAATTGTTGCCGTCGCGTTTGCGGCATATCACTTCGGAGTTGGTTCGAAGGCTCCGAGTGAGCCCGCGAAAATCACGCAAATCAGCCACTGGGACAAGCCGATGGACTTCGCGAAGCTTTCTCCTGACGGCCACACAGTTGCCTTCAGCTCGCCGGTCGCGGGCATCTCGCAAGTCTTCGTAATGCTAACCTCGGGGGGCGAACCTCTTCAACTCACGAATGATGAGGCTGACAAAGTTGTCGCGAGCTTCTCCACGGACGGGACTGAAGTCTATTACCGCAGAGTATTCGGACGTGACGAGAGTTGGTCTGTGCCGACACTCGGTGGCAGTTCGCACCGCCTTGTTATGGGCATCAGTTTGGCGCCTTCGCCGGATGGCGCGTTTCTCTACTATACCAAGACAGGAACGCGGGCAATCTTCCGGGCGAACAGGTCAGGCTTAGGTGAAGAACAGGTCTTCAGCTTTGAATCCACGGCCCTTCCAATTATTGGTGTCCTCCCATTCCCCGATGGAACCCGTTTGCTTGTTCTCGTTGCCCCCTCCGCTTCCTTTCTTGAAAACTTCCACGCCTACGTTGTGGATCCAACGCAGCGATCGCCTCTTGATTTGGGTGACATACCGGGGATTCCAAACGTGGCGTGGGCCGAACCCGGCAAATCCGTTTTCCTAAGCCGAACGGTAAGCGGCCTGACAAACATCTGGAAATTCAGTCTGAAGGACAAGTCCTTGGCGCAGGTAACGTTTGGAACGGGACCGGATGAAGCGCCTATGCCCGACCCGGCGGGAAAAGGTCTTTATCTTGTGAATGGCAAATCTTCCGGTTTTCTGACCGCGTACAACGTCAGTACGAAAACGTTCACAGATATCTCTTCGGAGAACGCCACCCAGCCGGCAATTTCGCCTGACGGCAAGCGCGTCATCTACATCACCGTTCCGGCGAAAGACCGCATGGAACTTTGGGCAGCGGATATTGACGGCAGCAACAAAGCGAAACTTTCCAGTGGGGTATCGCTGTCTACTGGAACTTGGGCGCGGGATAATTTTCACCTTAATTTCAGTGTGGAGGAAGCCGGCAAGTCGGTGAAAGCCTACATTGTGGGCGCTGACGGCAGCGGTCTTCATGCGCTTACCTGGACTGGCGGGATGATTCAGGCGGTGATTTGGAACGATGATCAGAAATCCATTTATATCAACAGCTTCGAGAAGGGCGTTGTCGGCGGCTCCATCTGGAGAGAATCCGCGGAGGGATCAATCCCGGAAAAAGTGGTTGATGGCTGCGGCTTAACCTGGGATGTGGCGCCCGGCGGGCAATATCTTCTGAGCCTGATTCCGGGGGGAGATAAAGCCGGAATCTACGAGTATTCCATCGTTGAAAAAAAGTGCACCTCGCTGTTGCCCGGTGTGGTGACCTTCAGCATCTTGTTTGCCCGTGATGGCAAATCTTTCTTGTATGCGATTCCGTCGCGCCATGACGTCACGATTTATAGGCAGAACTGGCAAGCTGGAAAACTGATTGGCCAGCCGCAGGTTGCGCTGAAACTTCCGTTTGCGTTTCCTCTCATCAGCGGCGGCAACGCCTACGATCTTACGCGTGATCTTACTACTGTGGTTTATGCGCGCCCCGGAGGCCATGCCGATCTCTATCTTTTAAGCCAAAAATAACTCCCAGGATTCCGGCCCTTTAGGCCGCGCACCCGATTTGACCAACTCGTGGTAATCGCCGCCCCGTCCGATTCCGCCGTCATGGCTTTCTGCGGATTTTCATCCATGCAGAGTTTGTTGTAGGATATTCGTCTGCTAGGAGGAGGTTCCCATGGCCATCAGTTTCACCTTGAACGGCAAACCTCAATCTGTTGACGTCAGCCCGGACATGCCCCTGCTCTGGGTGCTCCGTGACACGCTCAACATGACCGGCACCAAATTCGGGTGCGGCATGGCGCTCTGCGGCGCGTGTACCGTGCACATCAACGGCGAGGCCACTCGTTCCTGCATCACGGCGATCTCCAGCGTCGCCGGAAAGAAAATCACTACGATTGAAGGCCTGTCTGCGGATGGCAGCCATCCCGTCCAGCAAGCCTGGATGGAAGAGGACGTTCCGCAGTGCGGTTACTGCCAGTCCGGACAGATCATGTCCGCCGTGGCCCTGCTTTCGAAGAAACCCAACCCCACCGACACCGATATCGACGATGCCATGAGCGGCAACATCTGCCGCTGCGGCACCTACCAGCGCATCCGCAAAGCCATCCACCGCGCCGCATCCATGCAAGCAGGCAAGGCCAAGTCCGCCGCCTGATTTGCCCACAATCGTACGGCCAGCAATTTATCCCGAGGTGTCCCATGGCAAATCTTTTCGTCGTAAACCGTCGTGATTTTCTGAAGACCGGCGCCGCGGGCGGAGCGGCTCTCGTCATCGGTTTCCATCTTTCTCCGCGCGCTTTCGCCGACCAGGCAAAAGACCAGGAAGAGAAACCGCCCAATCCCTTCGATGCCTGGGTTCGCATTACTCCCGACAATCGTGCCACCCTCATTCTCGGCAAATCGGAAATGGGCCAGGGCATCATGACCGCGCTCCCCATGATCCTGGCGGAAGAGCTGTGCCTGGACTGGAAGCAAGTGAATGTCCAGCAAGCTCCCACCAATCCTAAGATTTATGACCTCGGCACCGGAGGCAGCGGCAGCGTTGCCGGCTCCTGGCTGCCCTTGCGCCGGGCGGGCGCCGCGGCGCGCGAAATGCTCGTCACTGCTGCGGCACAGAAATGGGAAGTTAGCCCGGACACGTGCAAAGCCCAGAATGGACAAGTGGTTCACGGCCATCCCCAGCGCTATCTGTCCTATGGTGAACTGGTCGAAGCCGCTTCAAAGCTTCCGATTCCCAACCTCAATACCGTTCCGCTCAAAAACTCCGATGATTTTACCGTCATTGGCCACGACACGCGGCGCTTTGAAGGGCGCGATAAAGCTACCGGCGCCGCCAAATTCGGAATCGATTCCCGCGTTCCGGGAATGCTTTTTGCAGTCGTCGCGCGCTGTCCCGTCTTTGGCGGCAAAGTCGCCTCCTTTGACGCCACGAAAACAAAAGCCGTGCCCGGGGTTCGCGATGTCATCCAATTTGAAACCAGCGGGCGCGGCGCTTCGACCACCGGCGGAATCGCTGTTCTTGCCGACAATTCCTGGGCCGCCATCCAGGGCCGCAAGACGCTGGCAGTGAAATGGGACGAAGGCCCGGCGGCGAAGGAATCGACGGCAGAACTTCACAAGCAATTTCTCGCCAATGCCGACAAGCCCGGAAAAGTTGTTCGCAACGAAGGCGATGCAAACTCTATTCTTGCTTCCAATCCGAAAAAAATAGAAGCCGTTTACGAGCTGCCCTTTGCTCCGCACGCTTGCATGGAGCCGATGAATTGCACCGTGCATATCCGGCCCGATGGCGCGGAAGCGTGGATACCGACGCAAGCGCCGCAATGGGCGCAAGGCGTTATTGCGGAAGCCGCCAAGCTGCCTCCCGAAAAAGTCATCGTGCATACGACGCTGATGGGTGGCGGTTTTGGGCGCCGCTATCAAGCGGATTTCGTGATGGAAGCGGCGCAAGTGGCTGCCAAATCCGCGGGCAAGCCCGTCATGGTTCTGTGGACACGTGAAGACGACATGCAGCACGGCTTTTATCGTCCGGCCTCCTATCACAGGCTGCAAGGCGCGCTGGATGCCAACGGAAGCCTTGCCGCCTGGAAACATTTTCAGACCTCGACCTCCATCGCCGCCAAGTGGAGCGAGAAAGGCGCGGAGGATTCGGGGCTGGGCGAGTTCGGCACCGGCGCTACGATCCCGTACACGACGCCGAATCTCCGCATCGAGTACACGCTCGCAGAATCGAGTGTGCCCCGCGCCTGGTGGCGCTCCGTCGAACACTCCAGCAGCGGCTTCGTCGTGGAAAGTTTTATCGATGAGCTTGCGGCTGCCGCCGGCCAGGATCCGCTGGCCTTTCGCCTGAAACTCATCGGTAACGACCGCAAAATCCCGCGATTCGGCGAAGAATCCGATTCGCACCCGCTCGATACCGCGCGCCTCAAAGGCGTACTCCAACTCGCCGCTGATAAGGCGGGCTGGGGCAAGCCGCTGCCGAAGGGCCAGGGACGAGGTATCGCTACATTTTATTCTTTCAATTCCTACACCGCGGCTGTGGCAGAAGCCAGCGTGAAAGACGGCGCCGTGAAGCTGCACCGCCTCGTTTACGCGGTCGATTGCGGCCGCCCCATCAATCCCGAGGGCGTGCGTGCGCAAGTGGAAAGCGCGGCCATCTACGGCCTCTCGGCGGCTTTGCACGACGCTATCACTATCAAGGATGGCCGTGTGGAGCAATCGAATTTCAACGATTACCAGATGCCGCGCATGCACGAAACTCCGAAAACCGAAGTTCACGTGATCATGAGCAAGGAAGAGCCGACCGGAATCGGCGAGCCTGGATTGCCGGTGGTTACCCCCGCCATGTGCAACGCGATTTTCGCCGCCACCGGAAAGCGTATCCGGCGCCTTCCGATTCGAACCGAAGATTTGGCCTAACCCGCCATCGTCAGGCCCGAACATCTGTGATGAATTTCGAGGAGGAGTATAAGTGTCAACTTCCAATGTGGTGCTGCGCCGCGAATTCCTAAAGAAAACTGCGGTTGGTGGAACCGGGCTGGTTATCGCTCTCTATCTGCCTGGAAAATTTGAAGCGTTGGCGGCCGCCCCGCCGGCAGAGCCCGCGGCCTTGAACGCCTGGGTGCGCATAGCACCCGACGATACCGTGACACTCTTCATTGATAAATCGGAGATGGGCCAGGGCATCGTCACTTCGCTCGCCATGCTGCTCGCCGAGGAACTTGAATTCGATTGGAAAAAAGTTAAGACGGAATTTGCGCCGGCCGCGCCAGTCTATTTCAATCCTCTCTTCGGTTTGCAGGGCACCGGCGGAAGCGCCAGCATTCGCTCGGCTTGGGGACCGCTCACCAAGGCTGGCGCCGCCGCGCGAGAAATGTTGATCGCCGGTGCGGCTCAGCAGTGGTACGTCGAACCGTCGGCGTGTCACGTCGAGAATGGCGCTGTGGTTCACAACGCCACAAGCAAGAGATTAGGCTACGGAGCTTTGGCGGAGCGAGCCGCGAAACTTCCTGTGCCGGCCAATCCCGCGCTGAAAGATCCGAAGGATTACAAATACATCGGCAAGCCCATGAAGCGGCTTGATACCCCCGATAAAGTGAACGGCAGGGCCGGTTTCGGCATCGACGTGCGCTTGCCGAATATCCAGCACGCCGTCGTGGCACGCTGTCCCGTATTTGGCGGCAAGCTGAAGAGTTTCGACGATTCGAAAGCGAAATCCGTCCGAGGCGTAAAGCAAGTTCTGCAAATTTCTTCCGGCGTGGCTGTGATTGCGGACAACACGTGGTCCGCGATGGAAGGACGGCGGGCGCTGCAAATCACCTGGGACGAAGGCCCCAACGCCGCAAACTCCAGCGACGCCATTCGAAAGCTCTATCTCGCTGCTGCGGAAAAACCCGGTGCCATCGCACGTAAAGATGGCGACGCCGACGCGGCCATCGCGAGCGCGGCTAAGAAAGTGGAAGCCGCCTACGAAGTTCCTTTTCTCGCGCACGCCACCATGGAGCCGATGAATTGCGCCGCCGACGTGCGCTCCGACGGTTGCGACATTTACGCGCCGACTCAGTTCCAGACTTTCGCTCAAAACACTGGCGCGAAAATCACGGGACTGAAGCCGGAGCAGGTTCGCGTGCACACCACGTTTCTCGGGGGTGGTTTTGGGCGCCGTGCGGAGCAGGACTTCCTCGCCGAAGCGGTCGAAATTTCGAAAGCCACCGCCGCGCCCGTGCAGGTCACCTGGTCACGCGAAGATGACATGCAAAGCGATTTTTACCGCCCGGCGGCTTATTCGAAACTTGCCGCCGGACTCGACGCCGACGGCTGGCCCGTCGCGTGGAAGAGCCGCATCGTTGGCCCTTCGATCATGTCGCGGTTTTTCCCTGGCTCGGTGAAGAACGGCATCGATGAAAGTTCCGTCGAAGGACAGGCCAACAGCAAATACGCCATCCCGAATTTTCTAGTCGAGTATGCGCTGACCGAAGCGGGCGTGCCCGTGGGCTTCTGGCGCTCCGTCGGAAATTCGCACAATGGATTCATCACCGAATGCTTTGTCGAAGAGCTTGCCAAAGCAGGAGGCAAAGATCCGTTCGAATTCCGCCGCAAACTTTTGGCCAACGCGCCGCGGCATCGTGGCGTTCTGGAGCTTGCCGCGGAAAAAGTCGGCTGGGGAAAGCCGCTGCCCGCGGGCCGCACCCGTGGCATTGCCGTGGTGGAATCGTTCGGCAGCTTCGTTGCCGAAGTGGCGGAAGTCAGCTTGAACCGCAAATCCGGCCAAGTGCGCGTGCACCGCGTGGTTTGCGCCGTGGACTGCGGAAAATACGTAAACCCCGATACGATCGCGGCGCAGATGGAGGGCGGGATTGTCTACGGCCTGACCGCCGCGCTGAAAGGCCAAATCACAATCGCCAAGGGCCGCGTGCAGCAAAGTAATTTTCATGATTACGAAATGCTCCGTCTGAACGAAATGCCACAAGTGGAAGTCCACATTGTTCAGAGCAATGAGGCTCCGGGTGGCGTCGGCGAACCCGGCACTCCGCCGATCGCGCCCGCAGTGTGCAACGCGATTTTCGCGGCCACCGGCAAGCCTATCCGGCGTCTGCCCATTCGCGCCGAGGATCTGGCGTAGCTCTGGGTTCTCGGAATGTTGCAGAATAGGGCGTGCCACTGAGCCTAAACTTCCTCGCTGCCATTCCTCTTGCTATCTGGCTTTACCTCCTTCTCGCTCGCGGAAGTTTTTGGCGGCTCATCGAGGAGAAAATCGAACCGCGGCGGCTCGAAAACTGGCCGCATGTCATTGCCGTCGTTCCGGCTCGCAATGAAGCCGCGACTATCTCCCAAGCAATTTTGTCATTGGTGAAACAGGATTATCCCGGGGAATTCTCGATCATTGTGGTTGACGACCACAGTGAGGACGCAACAGCCACGCTCGCGCAACAAGCTGCAAATCAGTCAGGCGCAACGCGGCGCGTGACAATTCATGCAGCAGCTCCGCTTTCGCCCGGCTGGACAGGAAAACTCTGGGCGCTGAACGAAGGCGTACAGACGGCAGCGAAACAAGCGCCAGAATTTTTGTGGTTCACGGATGCGGATGTGGTGCACGCCCCAGACACGTTGCGCCGTCTGATGTTTCGCGCGGAAAAGGAATCACTCGATCTGGCTTCATTGATGGTGTTGCTCCACGCCACGACCCTTCCGGAAAAGCTCCTGATTCCTCCGTTTCTGTATTTTTTCCTGTTGCTGTATCCGCCGCGATGGATTGCGGACCCCAGCGCAAGAACAGCCGGAGCCGCGGGCGGATGCATTTTGCTGCGACGGAACGTGCTCGCCCCCATTGGCGGGATTGCCTCGATTCGCGGTGAAGTCATCGACGATTGCGCGTTGGCGCGCGCGGTAAAGAAAAGTGGCGGAAGAATCTGGATGGGCCTCACCCGCGCTAGCGTAAGCCTTCGCGAGTACGGCACCTTCGCGGAAATTCGCGACATGATTGCACGTACCGCGTTTTCCCAGCTTCGCCATTCGCTTGTGTTGCTGGCCCTTACGCTGATCGGCCTGCTCGTCACCTTCTGGCTGGCGTGGATACTCTTTTTCACCGGGGACGATCCCGCCTGGATCATGGCGAGTACGGCCGTTTCCTTGATGACGACAACCTTTCTGCTAACCGTCCGGTTTTTTGAATTGTCGCCGCTTTGGGCGTTTACACTTCCGTTCGCTGCTTTGTTTTATGGATATGCGACATGCGTTTCCGCGGTGCGTTATTGGCTCGGCCGCGGCGGCCAGTGGAAAGGCCGCACCCAAGCCCACAGGGGATGAGGTGGTCCGCAAACGCCTTACGATTGGCCCCTGTCGGCTTGACGGCGAAGCCAGCGCCGCATACTATCAGCCGGCGAATATGACCCAGGATACCCTCATCGGCCAATCCCTTCTGCATTACAAGATTCTCCGCAAGCTGGGCTCGGGCGGCATGGGTGTGGTGTACGAAGCCCAGGACGCCCAGCTCGGCCGCGGCGTGGCCCTTAAGTTCCTTCCTCCTGAAATGGCCCAGGACAGCCAGTTGCTTGAGCGCTTCCAGCGCGAGGCGCGCGCCGCTTCCTCCCTCAATCACCCCAACATCTGCACCATCCACTCGATTGAGCAACACGAGCGCAGGCCCTTCATCGTCATGGAGCTGCTCCAGGGGGAGACCTTGGCGCAGAAAATGACCCGGCAGCCCATGGAAATGGAGAAGCTGCTGCCTCTGGCCATTCAGATCGCCGATGCCCTCGAATCGGCCCACTCCAAGGGCATCGTTCACCGGGATATCAAGCCGGCGAATCTCTTTCTCACCGAGCGCGGACAACTCAAGATTCTGGACTTCGGCCTGGCCAAGATCAGCCAGGGCGAAGTCGCGCTGGGAGCTTCGTCAGCGCAAGGGGAGACCGTAGTTTCCAGCAACGAACTCACTTCGCCGGGGGCAGCCGTCGGCACGGTTTCCTACATGTCACCGGAGCAGGCCCGCGGGCAGCTCGTGGACGCCCGCACCGACCTCTTTTCCGCTGGAACCGTGCTCTACCAAATGGCCACGGGAACGCTCCCCTTTCCGGGAGACACCGCGGCGGTCATCTTCGACGCCATCCTCAACCGTGAACCCAGGCCGGCCACGGAGCTGAATCCTTCGCTGCCCGCCGATTTTGTGCGCATCCTCGAGAAGGCTCTCGAGAAGGACCGTAATCTGCGCTGCCAGACGGCCACCGAACTGAAAACGGATCTTAGCCGCCTGAAGCGCGATCTCGAAACAGGGAAGCGGCGTGCGAAGGAGAAGACCAATTCGGATCTCGGCGTCCAGAAGCAGACGGGAAAATCCGTCGCCGTTCTTTACTTCGAAAACCTGAGCGGCGCCAAGGAAGACGAATACCTTCGCGACGGGATCACCGAGGATGTAATCACCGAGCTCTCCAAGATTCGGGGACTGAACACTTTTTCGCGTCCCACCGTTCTGGCGTTCCGGGACAAGCCGGTGACCCCGGCGCATGTCGGCCAGCAGCTTGGCGCTGCCTATGTCCTCACCGGCACGCTGCGCCGTGCCGGCGCCCGCCTGCGTATCAACGCCCAGCTCGTAGACACGCATACCGATTTTCCGCTCTGGTCGGAACGCTTCGACCGAGAGATGAAGGATGTTTTCGAAGTTCAGGACGAAATGGCCCGCAAGATCGCCGAGGCCCTGCGCGTGACGCTTTCTCCGCAGGAGCTGGAGGCCCTGGCCGTCAAGCCCACGGAAAGCCTGCAGGCCTACGACCTCTATCTGCGCGGTAAACGCTACGCGCGGCGTCAGACCCGCCAGGATCTCGAGTTCGCCCTGCAAATGTTCGAAAACGCAGTAGCCATGGACCCCAGCTTCGCTCTGGCTCATGCTGCCTGCGCCAACGCCTGCGCCATGTTTTACTGCAACTACAGCCGCGATCAGCTGTGGGTCGAACGCGCGCGGGAAGCTTCCGGCAAGGCCGTGGCTCTGCGCTGGGACTTGCCCGAAGTGCAAGTCAGTCAGGCCTGGGTCCTCTACGCCGCCGAATTGCATGACGAAGCTGTGCGCATGGTCAGAAAAGCTATCGAACGCAAACACGACTGCGAGGGTGCCTATTACATGCTTTGCCGTGCCCTGTTCGCAGCCGGACGCTACCAGGAAGTTCTGGACGTTACCGAAGCCGCCATCGAGGCCAGCGGTGAAGACTACAACGTCTATGTCCCCATCCTGAACTCTCTCGGTGCCATGGGAAAAGAAGAAGCCAACCGCAACATGACCCACAGGGTCATCGTCGCGCTCGAGAATCACTTGAAACAAGTGCCCGAGGATGCGCGGGCACGCGTCCTGCTGGGTGCCTATTACGCCGACTTGGGACGAGTGGAGGACGCCTTGCGCGAACTCAGCCTGGCCGTTACCTTGCGCGCCAACGAAGCCTCGATTCTCTATAACGCGGCTTGCGCGTACTGCGGTCTGAAACGAAAGCCGGAGGCCCTGGAGGCTCTGCGCAAAGCCTGGGAAGCGGGATTCAGAGACTCGGTGTGGGCTCGCCGCGACCCGTCCCTTAACCTCCTTCATGACGACCCGGAGTTTGACCACCTGTACCCGGAGAAGCGCGAGGCACCAGCCGGCCCCCACTAAATTCGACGTCTCTCGGAATCCATGGCTTCGTGCTAGGGGAAAGCGCCTCACTGGTGAGCATCGAAAATTGTGGTGAATCGCATTCGAGTTTGCTATGCTTTGCAAATGTAAGGTGCAGGGCTGTATCCCGTTGGGCGGTTGACGGCCACCTTCCAAAGAGGCAGGGAACGGCACCGGAGGCCACCATGAGCGTTGTTCGGAATTCCGGGAACGGAAAAATCACCGTGCCCGACCTCCTGCAGCGCAAGACTCAGGCTGCGGGCTCCCCTTCTAACTTCCAGAAAATTACTTGCCTGACGGCGTACGACTATCCAACCGCGCGCTTGCTCGATGAAGCGGGCGTGGACGTGATTCTTGTCGGCGATTCGCTAGGCATGGTGGTGCTGGGGCAGGAGAGCACGTTAGCCGTAACCATAGAGGAGATGCTGCACCACACGCGCGCCGTGCGCCGCGGCACGCGCCGCGCGCTGCTGGTGGCGGACATGCCTTACGGGAGTTATCACACCGACTTGGCGAATTCTCTGCACAACGCCATGCGCTTCGTGAAGGAAGCGGGCGCGGAGGCCGTGAAAGTCGAAGGCGGCGAACGAAGATTGGAATTGATTTCGCGGCTGACGGAAGCGGAAATTCCAGTGATGGGGCACGTAGGCTTGACGCCGCAATCGGTGAATGCACTGGGCGGATACCGGGTGCAGGGCAAGACAGCAGATACTGCCGAGCAATTGATCCGCGATGCGCGCGCGGTAGAAGCTGCGGGAGCTTTTGCGGTTGTTTTGGAAGCAGTGCCGCGCGAGCTGGCGGCGCAGATTACGCGCGAATTGCGCATTCCGACCATCGGCATCGGCGCCGGCCCGGATTGCGACGGGCAGATTCTCGTCGTGCACGATCTTCTGGGATTCACGTTTGGACAGACGCCGAAATTTGCGCGCAGGTATGCGAACGTCGGAGAAGTTATTTCCAAAGCCGTGCGGGAATATTGCCAAGACGTGCGCGAGGGGACGTTTCCATCAGATGGAGAGTCCTATCATACGGCGCGCATGGCGATGGAGCAGAAAGAGGCGCCCGTTAATAGTGACGGCGATTGGTAGAAAGCGCGCACGAAGTAAAAGCTAAAAGCGGATTCCTCGCTCCGCAAATGCATCCAGAATTCAAAAACCGCGCTTCGCTAGGAATGACAACCCAAATTTAGCTTGCAAGTGGAGGGGAAGATGACGCCACAAGAGATGCGCGCGCTGTACGACTACAACGCCTGGGCCAATCACCGGTCGATGGATGCGGCGGCCAAGCTCACGACGGAGCAGTTTGTTCAACCGATGGGTTCGAGCTTTGGTTCGGTGCGAGATACCCTGGCGCATATATATGGCGCGGAGTGGCTCTGGCTGGAACGATTCCAGGGACGCTCGCCAGCGTCGCTCCCGGATACAACGCAGTTCAAAGACATTGTGAGTTTGAAGGAACGCTGGAACGAGCACGAAGTGCGCCTGCTCAGTTTCGTGCGAGTCTTGACGCAGACTGACCTGGACCGGGTCATGGAATACAAAACCTTGAAGTTCGGTGTTTACAGCAACCCGCTTTGGGAATCGATGCAGCATCTGGTGAATCACGGGAGTTATCACCGCGGCCAGGTCACGACCCTGTTGCGGCAACTCGGCGCACAGCCGATCTTGACTGACCTGATGCACTTTTATCGCGAGCGCTCCATCGCGGCGGGCGCGTAGTTTCGACTCTCTTCCTCCCTGTGGACACGATCCGAACTATTGCGTGGATGAAGGAACAGGCGCGGCAAGCGCGCGCGGAGAGCCGCATCATCGGATTAGTGCCGACGATGGGCGCATTGCACTCGGGGCATTTATCACTGATCGAGCGGGCGCGGCGGGAGTGTTCACCGGTGATCGCTTCCATCTTTGTGAACCCTAAACAGTTTGGTCCCAACGAGGATTTTTCAAAATATCCGCGGACATTTGAGAGCGATAGCGAAAAACTTCAGCGCGCGGGAGTGGATTCGCTTTTTGCTCCGGAGCCGCTGGAAATATATCCCAATGGATTTTCGACTTACGTGAGCGTGGATGGTTTGAGCGATCGGCTTGAAGGGCGCTCGCGGCCCGGACATTTCCGCGGCGTAACGACCGTGGTGATGAAACTGCTGCAAATCGTACAGCCGAACTTTGCATACTTTGGGCGGAAGGATGCGCAGCAATCGCGGCTGATCACGCAAATGGCGCGGGACTTGAATCTGGACACAGAAATCGTGGTTTGCCCGCCGGTTCGCGAATCCGATGGCCTGGCGCTTTCCTCGCGAAACGTTTATTTGAGCGCGGAGGAACGCAAGGCGGCCACCGTCTTGTATCGCGCGCTGGATGCGGCGAAGAGCGAGCTTGCCGCCGGGGTCCGTGACGCCCTGCAGCTGCAGAGTAGTCTGCGGCGCAAATTAGATTCGGAACGGCTTGCGCGCGTTGACTATGCAGAGATCGTGGATGCGGAATCGTTCGAGCCGGTCGTGCGCGTAAGTAAACGCTGCTATGTGCTTCTTGCAGTTTTCATCGGCAAGACCCGGCTGATCGATAATTTGTGCGTCGAGCCAAAATCATCGGATTCCGAAGAATTGCTTTTTCACTTCTAGCGCTCCTGTGGTGCTCTCGCCCGCGCTTGCAGGTCTTTCTGGTAGACTTTCCTTACAGCCCCTAATCTCTATCTGAGGTGGCGGAGATGAAATCACGAATTCGATTCGGTTCGATTTTTCTTGCGCTAGCGCTGCTATTACCTGCGCTGGCGGAGGCGGAAGGCACAATTCCACCGGGAACGAAGATTACCGTAGTGACGGACCAGTCCGTGAGCTCCAAGACGGCCAGGATTGGCGAGACCGTGACAGGTTCGGTCGCGCAGGATGTGATGTCGGGCGGCAAAGTGGTGATTCCCAAGGGATCGCCGGTAAAGCTGACGGTTAGCAGCGTGCAGGCTTCGGGCCGCTTGTCGACGCCGGCAAAACTGTATTTGCGACTGCGCACCGTGACCGTGGGCGGCAAAACCTACACGATTGCAACGAGTTCCGCCGGAAGAACACTGGGCGGCAAGGGCAAGCGGGATGCCGGGTTTATCGGCGGCGGCGCAGCGGGCGGAGCGATTATTGGAGCGCTGGCTGGCGGCGGCAAGGGTGCAGCCATCGGAGCAGCGGCTGGAGCAGGAGCCGGAACAGCTGGCGCGGCAGCGACCGGGAAGAAGGACATCGAGTTTCCCGCGGAAACCAGGCTGTCTTTCACCACGCGGGCGGCAGTAACGATCAATTGACGGATTTGAGAATTTGGCCAGGTTGCGGTGCAAGGGTTTCCTCTCCACAACTTGGCCTTCTACCTTGAGCACGAATTTAGGCTCCCCTCCCCCTGTTTTTCATCAAGTGTTGATTCTAAAGAGGTTAAAGTCGTTTATTTTGATACACTTTTGCAAGTGTTGATTCTAAAGGGACTTACAGTTGCGCCGAAATTGCGCAAAATGCGCCATTGCTTTCTCTAAAATCTAAAGATTTGAGTAAGTAGGGAAAGCCTGGCGGAAGGCGAGACGCACTACTTTACTAGGATAATCTACCAGAGTAGTGACCGGGCTGTCAATAGAAAATTCAATTGGTAGTCCTTAGTTGTAAGGTGTTGGTGAAACAGAACAACACGTTTAGAGTTAGCTCGAAATGGCCGTCACAGACTTCGAATACGAGAATCAGCGGTTTATAATCCTGGGCCGATTTCGGGACACGCCGGACGCTTTTCTTTTCAGGAGCATTCTGGACTCAGCGGACAGTGCAAACGCTTATTTTACAGAGATGACTCTGAGGACTTCGGAGGCGTGGCCTTTGGCTCTGACGGCGGGCCAGATTTCCTCGATTTTGCCGGTTTTGCCGATGAGGAAGGAGCTGCGGACGATGCCCATGAAGTTGCGACCCATGAAGTGTTTTTTCTGCCAGACGCCGAATTTCTGGATGGTCTTGTGGGTAGGGTCGCTGAGCAGCGGGAAATTGAGATTTTGCTTGGCCTTGAAGGAGGCCTGGGCTGTGACGGGATCGGCACTCATTCCGAGGATGGCGACATCTAGCTTGTCGAACTTCTTCTTTGCGTCGCGAAACTCGGACGCTTCGATCGTTCAACCAGTGGTGTTGGCTTTGGGGTAGAAGAAGAGGAGGACGCGCTGGCCGGCAAAGTCTTTGAGCGCGACGGGTTGGCCGTCGTCGGATGGGAGGCGGAAGGCGGGGGCTTTGGCGCCAACTTTGAGCATCGGAATTCCTCGCGTCGTGTATCGGAAGCTTAACAGGAAAGACGCGGACGGCCTCCCCCGACTTGGTCGGGGCAAGCAGAAGGTTGTCCCTACAACTAAGACGCAGTATACGTCCAGATGTTTCGGCTGGGGCGAGAATCTTGCCGAAGAGGTCCCAATGCTCGGGGCAGACGGGACAGATTGATTGGCGATTCCTAGATCGTCCTTGGAGCTCGCCTTCCACTAAGCCAAATTGTGACCGACACGGCGACGATGCACAGCAATACCGTTAGAACTGCAAACATGAATTGCCATCCCCATTGCCATGCGCGCAACTCATCCGGGTCGCTAGGACGTTGGCTTGAGAATACTCGCGTCGTGTCCTCTGGACCTAGACCTAGCTTCCGTAAGCTCCGTTGGAGCTGGAGCAGCGCGACAACCCCCCATGTGAAAGAGAGAACACAGAGCAACTGAAGGATTAAATCGGCTATCCCTGGGTGAGCTGCCCATCCAGCCCACAATGTCAGTGGTACGACCACCACAAGCGCCCACACTGCGAACACCCAGGTTCCGCCTCTGACAATGAACGCAAGAGCGGATTGAAGTTTTCCCTCTAGCCGTTTGTCCATGTGGCCAACCTCCGTTCACTTTGCCTGCTGGAACGCGGCGGCCTCCCGACCGGTCACGTTAGCAGCTTGCGGAGAATGTCGTTGACGGCTTGGGGGTTGGCCTGGCCGCGGGTGGCTTTCATGACTTGGCCGACGAAAAATTTGAAGACGCCTTCGTTGCCGGATTTGAACTTGGCGACGTTATCGGGATTTTTGGCGATGACTTCGCGCGCGGCTTGCTCGATGGCGGCTTCGCTGACCTGAGCGCCGAGGCCTTCGGCGGCGACGATTTCGGCGGCGGTGCGGCCGGAATCGAACATGGTTACGAAAACCTTTTTGCCGATGGCGGCGGTGATTTTGGCGGATTCGACAAGCTTCACCAGTTCGGCGAGGGCGGCGGGCGAGACGGGGCTGGCGTCAATTTCCTTGCCGGAATCTTTCAAGCCGCGAAGAAGTTCCGTTTGCATCCAGTTGGCGGCGGCTTTGCCGGGAGCACCGGCTTTGACTACGGATTCGAAATAGTCGGCGAGGGCTTGTGTGTTGGTGAGAACTTCGGCGTCGTATGCGGTGATGGCGTAGTTGCTGACGAAGCGAGAGCGCTTGGCTTCGGGGAGTTCGGGGAGGGTGCGGCGGACTTCTTCGCGCCAGGCAGCGCTGATGTGGACGGGGAGCAGGTCCGGCTCCGGGAAATACCGGTAGTCGTGGGCTTTTTCTTTGGAGCGCATGGAGACAGTGCGGCCTTCGGCTTGATTCCAGAGGCGCGTTTCTTGCGAGAGGCGGCCGCCGGATTCGAGGACGCCGATGTGGCGTTCGATTTCGTACTCGAGAGCTTTTTGGAGAAAGCGGAAGGAATTGAGATTTTTTACTTCGACCTTGGTGCCAAATTCTTTGGAGCCGCGGAGGCGGACGCTGACGTTGGCATCGCAGCGGAGCGAGCCTTCCTCCATGCTTACGTCGCTGACGCCGGTGTAGAGGAGGATCTGGCGTAGCGCGGTGAGGTAGGCGTAGGCCTCCTCGGGAGTGCGCATGTCGGGTTCGGAGACGATTTCACTGAGCGGAGTGCCGCAGCGGTTGTAGTCAATATAGGCCTTGGTGGCGGATTCTGAGAAGCCCTCGTGGAGATTTTTCGCGGCGTCTTCTTCGAGGTGGAGGCGCGTTATGCCAATGCGTTTCTTTGCCCCACCGACTTCGACTTCGAGCCAACCACCGGTGGCGAGCGGCAATTCGTATTGCGAGATTTGGTAGCCCTTGGGGAGGTCCGGGTAGAAATAGTTTTTGCGGGCAAAGCGAGAATGCTCGTGGACGGTGCAGTTCAGGGCGAGCGCCGCGCGCATGGCCATTTCGACGGCGCGCTTGTTGAGGACCGGGAGAGTGCCGGGGAGGCCGAGGCAAACGGGGCAGACATTGGTGTTCGGCGGATCGCCGAAGCGCGTCGAGCAGCCGCAGAAGATTTTTGTGCGGGTGAGAAGCTGGACGTGGACTTCCAGGCCGATGACGGGCTCGTATTTCGCCAGAATTTCCGGCGGGAGAGAGGTCGCCTCTGGAGCGGATTTCGGCATAACGGAACGAAGATTATAGCATCAGCGCACCGCCCGCACAGGTTCCCGGAGCAGGGGCAAGAAACGTTCGGCGAGGGCATACCCGCCGAACAAGAGGGTTACGTAAAGCACGTCGCCAGAGAGGGTGTTCCAGAAAAAGGGGATGCCTGCAAGGTAGCAAACAGCGAGGCCCGTGGCGGTGCGCGGATAGAAATTCTCAAATGCCCAGACGGCGAAATTAGTGACGAGGAAAAACTGGATAGCGCCAAGGAGCGTGGCGAGACTGACGCGGGCGATGGTGCGGCGATCGCGCAGCCAGAGGCCGATGGCGACGTTGACGAGGAAGCTGGCATAGACGATGGGGATTAGTTTGTGGAAGCCGATGAAGATATCTCCCAAAAAAAGTACGACGAGCGGGAAAAGGAAAGCTAGGCGGCGGTCCTTGAGGACCGCACCGGAGAAGAGGGCCATGGCACCGACGGGAGTGAAATTCCACGGGTGGGGAGCGATGCGCAAGGCAGCGGCGAGCAGAATCAGAGTGAGCGCGAGCAAGGTGCGATAGAGCAGAATTTCTTTTTGGGACATTTCGGAATTCATTTTGTTGCTTCCTCCATTTCGGGCAAGAGATCGCAAAAGACAAAGCCATCGCGGTTGACAACTTCTCCCGTTCGAACGGGAATGCGAGAGTGAAAAATGGGGCCATCGAAGACAAAGGTGTGGAACTCACCGTTTTCGCCGCAAGGATCGGCGCTGGGTGGAAGATCGCGGAAGAAGGATTCGTCCAGTTCGCGGCCGGCGAAGCTGGGGTCGAGAACTTTGGAGTCGATGCAAGCGGTGATGGCGCGGAAGTGCTGTTGATGGAAAAACTGGATTAGTTCCCACGTGTCGCGCTTCCAGATGGGGAAGAGCGCGGTCATGCCGATGCGCGAGAGATTTTTTTCGCGGTAGGCACGGAGGTCTTCGAGGAAGATGTCGCCGAAGGCAACTTTACGAACGCCCTGGTTGTAGAAGAAACGGAGGGCTTCTTCCATACGCGCTTCGTAGACAGCGTTGACGCATTGCGGGGGGATGAAAACTTCGTGAAGCGGCAGGCGCAGAGACTCCGCTTGCTGCCGGAGAAGTTCGCGGCGAACGCCGTGCATGGCGATGCGGTCGTAGCTCTCCGTCACAGTGGTGAGAAGAGCGACGAGGCGGAACTGGTTCTGTTGGAGCAGCGTGTGCAGCGCCATGGCGCTGTCTTTGCCGCCGCTCCAGCAGAAAAGAATAGGCTCGGGCGTGTGCATCAGTTCCTGCCAGTGAATTGATATTTGAGGCCGAGGCGGAAGTCGCGGCCCAGCGCGGGATAACCAAGCGCGTCCTGATATGACTTGTCGAAGAGATTCGTGACGCGGGCTGTGAGCAACAAGCCTCGAATGAGGTTGTAGCTCGCTGCCATATCAAAGCGAGCGTAGCCCGGATTACTGGTCTGGGCCGGATTGACGAAGTTGGAATCTGTGCGAATTCCCGTAAAGTAGCCCACGAAGTTCCAATTCACGCGGGCGTAATGGATGTTAAAGCCCAGGGAACCGGAGTGAAGAGGGCGACGGATCAAGGGACTGCCGGGGGCTAGCGCAGGGTCCGCGAAGGGATTTTCGGATTGGAGGACGCGAGTATCGTCATAGGTGTAGTTGCCATGGACGAAGAACCATTGACGAACGCGAAGTCCGAAAACAAGGTTGACGCCGCGGGCAAAGGCAAGGTCGGTATTGAAATAGGTTCCACAGAAATTTGGATTGGGCTGAGAATTGAGGGCAAAACTCACCATGTCGTAAAATCGATTGTAGAAATAATCCACGGAAAGTTTCAGGCGATCCGAGGCGAATTTCTGATCGAAGCCGGTGGTCCAGCCTTTGCTGGCTTCGGGCTTGAGATTAGGATTCCCGGGAAAGCAGGGATCAGTCCCAAAAGTTTGGTCGAACCGCGGCTCTTTGATGCCCTGTCCGTAGAAGGCGTGATAGCGCGTATCTCCCCAGAATCCCTTGCCGTAGTGCAACACATAGGAGCCCCCGGCACGGGGGACTACGCGGGTGCCAAAGCTGGCGTTGGCCTCGGCACGAATGCCGAAGCCGAGCGAGAGGCGTGAGAGCGGGGAATAGCGGAAATCGAGATAGCCGCCCTGGTTGTTGCGGCGAAGATGGCCGGGTGTGACAAAGGAAATAGCGCCATTTTCAACTTCATATTGATAGCCCGCCGTCGCGCTGAACGATCGAACAAGATATGTGGACTGAGCAGCCAGACCCGAGCGATTGAATTTCAACAGCGTGTCGTATGTAAATAGATCGGGTGGGGTCGCAAAGCTGTGCTGCCGTGTGTAGGATTCGGTGCCGCTCAGTTGATGCCGCCAGTGAGAACCAGTGGCCAAATCCCAGCGCGCATTGGCTGAAAAAATGTGCTGGCCGTAGCCTTGGAAAAGATCCGGCGAGGCTCCGCCGAATGTGGGCCCCGGAATGCCAGCATCGCTAGTGTTGTTGCGCAAAGAGAGCCGGAGTTGGTTCGTTTCAGAAAAGGAATAGCCGAAATTCCCTGAAAGCGTGCGATTCAGGAAAGCATCGTTTGGTCCCTGCCCGTCGGTTCGGAAGTAAGAGGCTGCAGCAGAATAATCGAATTTGCCTAACAACCCACTCAACTCCCCGCCGCCACGCGCTGAGGAATAGTTTCCGCCCTCAGAATAGAGGCCGAAGGCAGGGACGCGCGTTTCGCCGTGATGTGTGAAAAGCTGAATCACGCCGGAGACGGCGTCTGTGCCATAGATAGCACTCTCCGCGCCACGCACGATTTCGACCTTGTCGATGTTCTCCGTGGTGAGACTGGAAAAATCGACGGCGCTGCCGGGTGGATTGATGGGCGTGCCGTCGATGAGAACCTTAGTAAAGCTGGAGTTGCCGCCATTGAGAAAGACGGAGGCGCTTCCGCCCTCTGGACCCGTGCGGCCAATGGCAACGCCAGGAGAGAATTGCAACAAATCGGGAATAGAAACGGCCTGGCGCTGCTCGATTTCCTGGCGGCCGATGAGATCGACGGGCGCGGGTGTCTGGTTGACTTCGAGGGGCTGGGCGTTTGCGGTGACGACCACGTTTTCCGAGAGTTGCTCGATTTCGAGGCGGAAGTCGAGCGGGCGGTTTTCACCGGCAGCCAAGTCCAGAACAAAATTGCGGGCGACGAAAGATGTGCGCTGGAAATGAAGGTGGTAGCGGCCGTGTGGAACGACTAGGAGATACGAACCGTCAGCGCTGGAAGTCACTGACCAGACACGCGCATTTGCGTCGTTCTCGAGCTGTGCAATGACTTTGACGCTGCCGATGCCATAGCCGGAAAGATCTGTAAGTTTTCCCGAAAGATGGGCGTCGGGTGAATCGCTTTGTGCTTGCAAAGAAAAGCTGACTGCCGAGACTGCGAAGAGAAGAAAGATACTTCGAAGAAGAGTCGTTTTCATTTTGTCCTCCGCTCCCTCTCGCGCGGGAGTTGAAGGTTGACCAGTGCGACGAAAATGAATCGCACGGCTGCGAACTTCGCCGGTCTCCTGGCTTGGCGGTAGTTCCGGCCCGTTTGAATCAGGACCGTTGCGGGGCCTTCCCGCGGCGTCGCCCAGCGATGGAGCGATAGGCCGCAGTGGTCCAGCGCACTAACTGAATCCGCCCTACAGTCGCGCGGCGGCGACGGCTTCCTACTTGGCGATCCCGAAGAAACTGGAACCGGCAATCCGTCTTCCCGAGCACGAAGTTCGCGGTGAATGTGATCTGCAGCGCAAGGCCGCAGGGTTGGGGTTAACGAGAAAAACTTCCAACGGCTACGTTCCAGGCAAAACGGTGACGCGTGGCCGGCCGGAAGAACCGAGTTCCACCGTGAGGGGCGTCTGGAAAACCTGTTCGAGCAATTCGCGCTGATAAATGTTCGCGGGCGGACCGACGCGCAAACAGCGGCCACGCTGCATCAAGACGACTTGATCGGCATACTCCGCGGCGAGATTCAGTTCGTGCGTCACGACTACGACGGTGTAGCGATTTTCCGCGGCGAGGCGGCGGAGAGCGTCGAGCAGGCCGATTTGAGCGGCGATATCCAGGTGGAGAGTGGGCTCGTCGAGCAGGAGAAGAAGCGGCTGCTGAGCCAAAGCACGCGCGAGAATCACGCGCTGCTTCTCGCCGCCCGAAATCTGATCCATCCAGCGGTCGCTGAGATCGGCGGCACCGACCTGGGCGAGGGCGTTTTTTGCGATGAGGATGTCGTCTTCGGATTCGAAGCGCAGCGAGCGGCCATGGGCGTGGCGGCCTTGAAGGACGAATTCCCAGGCGCGAGCGGGAAAGAGCAAGGTGCTCTCCTGCTGAACCATGGCGATGCGCTGCGCGCGGGTGCGCGGCGTTAGCGAATGCGTGACAAAGCCGTTGAGCAGAATGCGGCCCGAGAGCGGCGCAAGGGCACCGGCGATCAATTTCAGCAAAGTGGACTTGCCGCTGGCGTTGGGCCCCAGGATGGCGACGATTTCGCCGGGCCTGGCCTGAAAGCTCGTGGCTTCCAAGGTGAAAAGGGGCGCCTGCGCCGGGTTCGCCGAATACGCGTAGCTGACCTGCTCGACACTCAGGCGTATTTCGTTGGCCAAGCGGCCGGCTTCGGCAAGATGCCGCGCGTGAGCTGAACCGGGGCTCATGCGAGCTTCCTGCGGAGGAGGTAGATGAAGAGGGGCGCACCGATAACGGCGGTCACAGCGCCAACAGGCACTTCCGTGGGGGCAACCACGGTGCGGGCCAGAGTATCGGCCATTATGACCGCAATGGCGCCGCCGATCGCGGCGGTCGGCAATAAAGTGCGATGATCGGAGCCAAAGATGAAGCGCATCACGTGAGGTACGATCAAGCCGACGTACCCGATAGCGCCACTGACAGAAACCGCCAATCCGGTCAAAAACGATGCGGCAATGTAGACGACCAGGCGGACCCGGGGCACGTCCACGCCGAGGTGCATGGCCTCTTTTTCGCCGGCGAGGAGCAAATTCAAATCCGAGGCGGTGGTGTAAATTATTCCGGCTGCGACAACGAAGCCGATGCCAAGAAACCAGTAGATGCTTTTCTGCAAAGGCGTAGAGAGTTCGCCCATCATCCAGAAGGAAAGACCGCGGAGGCTGCCGGAGAGCGTGCTCATGAGAAACATGATGATGGCGGAAAGGAAGGAGCCGGTGATGACGCCACCGAGGAGCAGAGTGGTGCTGTCAATCTGCCGCTCGCGGCGGCCAAGGAAATAAACCGCGGCGATGGTCGCGGAGGCGCCGAGAAAAGCTCCGAGCGGAGTGAGCAGCGCCGCAGCCAAGGGCGGAAGAGTGAGATGGGGCACGAAGATGAGCGTCAGAATAGCGCCCAACGATGCCCCGCTGGATACACCCAGCACGTAGGGATCGGCTAGAGGATTGCGCAGGAGCGCCTGGAAACTGGTACCTGCCACGGACAGTGAGGCACCTACAAGGATGCCAAGAAGAATGCGCGGCAGGCGGATATTCACGACGATCAAGCCGTAATCGCTGGAGATTTGACTACTCTGTCCAAAGACGACTCGAAGCAGGTCGCGCCCCAGGGCGTAAAGGGAAACGGGCACGGCGCCGAACTTCAGCGCGACGACTACGACGAAAAACAAAATCACAAGCAAAACTGAACATTGAAGAAAGAGGCGGCGAAGCGTCAGCGGGCGCATAGGCAGCCTCCGGGAAGCGTCATAGGAAGTTGGACACCGTCGGGCGAGAAAGAATAATGTGCTGGGGGCTGCGGACTCGGCGGAGGATTCTCCTTCTCGATCTTTTCCTTACTGTTTTCCGGCTTTTCAACAAAAGCTTCCGGGTGCAACTGACGGGCAAGTTCTTCGATGGCCGCGACAATCCGCGGAGCGGGGCGGTTGACGGCATCGCTGATGACGGCGTAGCGGCGTTTGTTCACTGCGTCCAGGATACTCCAGCCGGGAAGAGCGGCCAGAGTTTCGACAGTGGATGGAGTTGTTTCCGAATGAGAATCAGCAAAGACCAGGAAGTCGGGTTGCAGGCGGGCAACCTCTTCGAGGCTGACCTGGGGCCAGTCCTTGTCAGAATCGACGATGGAAACGGCGCCGGCGAGTCGGAGGGCATCAGCGATAAAGGTGTGCTTGCCGACAGAGATGAGCGGCTGGTGCCAAACGACGAAGAGGACACGTACGGCCGGGGCAGCACCGATGCGGCGCTGCAAGTCGGCAAGGCGCCGCTGCATGCCCTCGGCAACGGAGGCGCCGGCCTCGGGTACGCCTAGGACATCGGCCAATTTTTTCGAGGAGGTCATTATTTCATCGATGTTGTGAGGATCGATGGCGTAAGAAGAAATTCCCAGGTTCTCCAGCGATTGCACGGTCTCTAGCCGGTTGAAGCTTTTGGTCACGAGAACGATGTCCGGATGCAAAGTCGCAATGATTTCCAAGCTGGGATTGACTCCGCCGCCAACCTTGGTCTTTTTTTGCGCGTCCGCCGGGTAATCGCAGTAGTCGGTGTCTCCGACGAGATGATCCTGCAAGCCGAGCGCGTAAACGGTTTCCGTCAAGCTCGGCGCGAGCGACACGATACGCTGGACTGGCTGGGGAATACGAAGTGTGCGGCCCAATTCATCCGTGACTTCACGATAGGCTGGAGATGCGGAAGAGCTGGCCGGAGCGCTCTGGGCACACGAGAGTTGAACACAGAGCAGCAAGCCCGCGATTGCGGCGGAGACTGCGCTTTGAAAAAGCACTCGTGCAAACCCGTTCACGGATTCCCTCTGACCAGGAATTTCGCTTCAGCAACAAAAAAGCCCCACGAGACACCTTGGGGCTTACGGCACGGCTCTTTCTCGCGAAGAGCGCGGCCTTCTGCAGCACGGGAGGGTGGCCTGGCTTACGGCCTTTCAGCCGATCACAGTGGCGGGACCGCGGCCGATTCACACGGCCTTCCCCGCTTCCCTTGCCTGCAAGTTGAAAGTTGAGTGTATGCCGCGCATGCAAGTGTGTCAATGCGCGCTTGCAAACACGGAATCAGAAATCGAGTGACTGGGAAAAACCGCGCGAAATATTCAGCGATTCTTCCAGTTGGGCTTGCGCTTCTCCACGAGGGCGCGCAGACCTTCCTGCGAATCCTCGAGGCGGTACAGTTCATTGAGGAAGATATTCATGGAGTGCTTGAGGCCCTCGCGCAGCGAGAGGCCCATGCCACCGAGGATGGCTTTCTTCGCCATCGTGAGGACCGGGCCGGAGTGGCCGCTGATCCGGCCGACGAGATCGTTCACCGCTTGTTCGAGTTGAGCCTCCGGCACGAGGCGATTCACCATGCCGAGTTCCAGGGCCCGCTCGGCCGTAACCGGTTCACCCGTCAAAACAAGCTCGAGCGCGATTTTGGGTCCAACGAGGAAAGGAAGAATGGTGGAAGCGAGTGGCGGAAAGACGCCAATGCTGATTTCCGGTTGGGCAAACCGGGCCTTCGGTGTAGCAATCACGAGATCGCCAAAGGCCGCGAGCTCCGCGCCGCCGCCGATGGCCGGTCCATTCACGACACAGACCACGGGCTTGCCGACTTCCAGCATTCCGGCAAATGCGGCGTGAAACGCATCAAGCATCTGAAACACGCGCTGGGAGGTGTATTCACCAATATCGATCCCGCCGCAAAAGACCTTGCAAGCGGAATCGAGAACAATTAGTTTGACGTCGTCGCGTTCACCGGCGTGAGTGATGCCGCCGGCGATCTCGCGCAGCATGGCTTCATTGAGAAGATTATGTTCCGGACGGCTGAGGGTCATTCTGGCGACGCCAGCATTGATGCGGAACTTCACATGCTCAAATTGTTCCGGTTTGCGGCGTTCCGGTTGTGACGTGAATTCTTCGGTGTTGACAGGCTCAATCATTTCCCGCGCTCCTGGGCGTCAATCGCCTTGCTGAGGTGAGAAGATCTTCAGAAGGGCCAATTTTGATGCTAGCACGGCAAGATGAGCGGCCCGGAAAGAGTGCAACCCAGAGTGCGCAAAAAGTTCGCTGGCCCTGAGAACGGGTCCCTGAGGATGACAGTAAGGCTATTGCAATTGAAAAAATGGGCGGTTTGTTATCCAGTTTTTTTCTTGTGCATCGGCATGCAATGGCTATTCTGTGAGGAGCCCGGGGGGTTGAGAGCTGGGGGGCGAGAGAAACAGTTCCACGCCAATCGGGAGATTGGCGTTCCCGGGTCCGAAACGATGCTTGTGGATGACAAATTGACTGCTGAAAAAAAGGCCGTGGCAGTTCGAATGCCGGAACTGCCCGATGACGAGGGATTCCCGAGACCATCTTCCTGGGAGCTTGCGGCGCCCCTGCACTTCGACGCGGACTGGCAAGGTAAGAACGCAGATCCCGAAAGGGACACGGAAGTGCGATTACTCTGGACTCCGGAAACACTTTTTCTGCGATTCCGCGCGAAGTATCGCGTGATCAATGTTTTCTCCGATTCCGGGGCGGATGGACGCCGCGACCAGCTGTGGGACCGCGACGTCACGGAAGTTTTCCTCCAGCCGGACCCGTCGCAACTCCGGCGTTATAAAGAATTCGAGGTCAGTCCGAATGGCTTTTGGATCGACCTGGACATTGCGCCGGGGCAGAAACACGATTTGAAAAGCGGGTTGCGGCGTCGCGTCGTTTTAAACGAAGCCACTAAAACCTGGGTCGCTGAGATGGCTCTGCCGATGAACTGCCTGGTCGAGCACTTCGATCCCGCAGCCAGGTGGAAAGTGAATTTTTATCGGATCGAAGGAGCTACCGAACCGCGATTCTATTCCGCCTGGCGGCCCACGCGGACACCAGCGCCCAATTTTCACGTTCCGGAAGCGTTTGGGGAATTGGCTTTTGCGCCATCCGCTTTGCCACGAAAGTAGCAGATTTGCCGACTCGGGAAAGCAGATCGATGCTGGCTTCCCTCCTGTATTTTCCTTATGCTTTCCTCGTGAATAGACGGCCCCGGCACTTTCGTCATTTTGCAACGGAGCATTTTCTCCGCGCTCTTTTCCTGGTTCTGTTCGCTATCGCACTCGGTAGCGGCAGCTCGGTCCTGCAGGCCGATCCTCAGCAGACGGCCACCGAAGCCCCTATTGCGGTGACAAAAGTTGAACCTCCAAACTGGTGGGTGGGGCTCACGCCGGAAGTAACGCTGCTGCTTTCCGGGCACGACCTGGAAGCGACGCACGTCAAGTGCAATCTGGAAACGCTCAGCGTCTCGCACACGCAGGCTACGGCAGGCGGGAAGTATCTTTTCATCTGGCTGAAGATCGGGGCGGACACGAAGTCCGGAACAGCTATCTGCCGAATCACCGCGCCAAAGGGAACAACGTCTTTCGAATTGCCACTTGCTGCGCGGTCACCAACGCTCGGAAAGTTTCAAGGGCTCTCGCAGGACGACGTGATGTACCTCATCATGCCGGATCGCTTTGCGAACGGGGATCCCACAAATGATGAGCCCGCGGAAGCGCCCGGCTCGCACGACCGTGCAAAGCCGAGGGCTTATCACGGCGGGGACCTGCTGGGGATTCAGAATCACCTGGCGTATCTCAAGGATCTCGGCGTAACCACGCTGTGGCTGACGCCGATCGTGAAGAACGGCGCTACACAGGACTATCACGGATACGGCGCCGTGGACCTCTATGCGGTCGACCCGCATCTCGGTGTGCTGAAGGATTATCAAAGCCTGGTGGCTGCGGCGCACAAGCAAGGGCTGAAGATTTTTTTCGATGCTGTGCCGAATCATGTGGGCCCGAAACATCCGTGGGTTTCGAATCCACCTCTGCCCGACTGGTTTCACGGGACAGTGCAGCATCACCTGGATTCATTTTCATCGTTCAAAGGGAGTTTCTACGGCAAGACTGGCGGCCAGGCTGCCGCGAACGATCCATTCGAATTGTTGATCGATCCGCACGCGCCGGTGCGCCTGAAACGAAATCTCACGGAAGGATGGTTCTTTGGAGTTCTGCCGGACATGAACACGGAAAACCCGGTGGTGGAGCAATATCTCCTGCAGAACAGCATCTGGTGGGCGGAAATATCCGGGCTGGACGGCTACAGGGTAGACACGTTTCCGTACGTTGGACGAAAGTTCTGGGCCAACTGGCATACGGGATTGCGCCGGATTTATCCTTACCTGACCACAATTGGCGAAGTGTTTCATCCCGATCCGAGTGTGACTTCTTTTTTTGTGGGAGGAGTGCGGCGCTACGACGGCATCGACAGCGGACTCTCCACGGTCTTCGATTTTCCGATGTTCTTCACGCTTCGCGATGTTCTGCTGCGGAATGCGCCCGTTGGCCACATCGCCGACGCGCTGCGTCACGATTCCTTGTATCCGCGCCCCGACACGCTCGTTCCGTTTTTCGCGAATCACGACGTGCCACGTTTTGCGAGCGCGGAGGGCAGCTCTCCCGCAAAGCTAAGGCTAGCGTTCGGACTGACGCTCACACTGCGGGGCATACCGGAGATTTATTACGGCGACGAAATCGGGATGCCGGGGGGCGGCGACCCGGACAACCGGCGCGATTTTCCCGGGGGCTGGATTGGCGATTCGAACGATGCGTTCACGCAATCCGGGCGCACGCGCAGCCAGCAGGAAATTTTCGCTTACGTGCAGGCGCTGCTCAAGCTTCGCCGCGAACACGCCGCGCTGCGTACCGGCAAGTTATGGCATATGGCGTCCGATGAATCTTCTTATGTTTTTGCGCGAGAGACAGAGGAAGAACGGATTGTCGTTGCGTTCAACAATGCCGATCAACCGCGCGAGCTGCGCATTCCGCTGGCAGACACGCCGGCGCAAAAAACGACAGAGACTGCAATTCTCTTCGGAGACGCCAAAGCAGAAGTTGCTGGAGGCGAAATCCGCATCACCATGCCGGCGCAATCGCTATCGATCTTTTTGTTGAATTGAGCTGGAGCGGATCACAGCCCTAGAAGGCTACTCGCACGGTCCAATTATTCACCGCTTCGGGGACGGTCAAGGTGACGCAGTGCGTCTGGCTGTCGTAGTGCCACTCATGATTAACGTCAGCGCCTATGCGAACTTCCTTCGGAGCCGTTGCGACGCCGTACAATTTCACTTCAGCGCTCTTCCACCACGGCTGAAAGCCATTTTTCCCAATGCTGCTCGTCACGGTGACGAGATTCCCTGAAACCTGACAGGAGTAACTGATGCGCAGAATCTCGTCCTTCTGGTACGCAAACGTGTGACCGTCATCCTGATAGAGCGCGCCCCGGCAATCATTGCCTGCCGTACTGGTGGGAAGATAGACGCGCAATTCGAGCGGCCCGTTTGGCTTCTCACCGGTGTACTGCACCAGAGGCTGCATAGGCACGATGGCACCAGCCCGAATGTAGAGGGGCACTTCGTCCATTCGCGGATGAAGGTTGATCTGGTCTTTGTTCGTGTGCTTTTCCACGGTCCAGAAGTCGTACCATTCGCCAGGAGGCAGAAACACTCCCTGGGCATCCGTCGTTTCGGTGACGACTGGCGCGACGAAAAGATCCGGGCCAAAAAGAAAATCATGATCGTCGCCGTAGAATTCCTCGGCGTGGGGATACTCAAGGAAAACGGGGCGCATGATAGGAATTCCCGTGTGCGTCGTTTCTTCGGTGACGGTATAGATGTAGGGCAAGAGCTTGTAGCGCAGCTCGATGTATTTCCTGCGAATCGCTTCCTGCTCCGGGCCGTTAACCCAGGGCTCGTGGTCGGCAGTGCCTTTCACGGCGTGATTGCGGAAAATGG
>WNFJ01077261.1_pt1 | contig 30244 bp, 26 predicted proteins | sample 5400461 | NCBI WGS metagenome assembly WNFJ01 (sample SAMN13153349, study PRJNA577476) | soil metagenome | isolation source: 115 cm saprolite on Douglas fir-dominated hillslope | place: USA:California | collected 2013-09-17
ACAAATTCTTCAAAACGAACCAGATGTTTGCCGGCCGCTCTGCCAGGCGTCGCATAAAGTAAGGATACCAGTGTTTGCCATAGGGCACATAGACGCGCATTCCATAGCCGTCGCGCGCCAACTGCTCCTGCAAATCACGCCGAATACCGTAAAGCATTTGAAACTCGAAAGCGCCCTTTGACACTCTTTCGCGTTTTGCAAACTCAAGCGTGGCGTCGATCATCCTGGGATCGTGGGTCGCGATTCCATGATAGATCCCACTCGACAAAAGTAACTGCATCACGCGGATATAGTTGTCGTCGACATCCTTCTTGTTGGGATAAGCGACCTCAGGCGGTTCGTTGTAGGCGCCTTTGCATAAGCGGATCCGCGCCGGAATCTTCAGCAGGTCGCGGGCATCGTCCATGGTGCGATAGAGGTAAGACTGTAAGACGATGCCAACATCATTCAGCCCGAATTCCGCGCGCAGGCGCTTGAAGACGTCGATGGTTGCCTGCGTAACGTTCGAGCCTTCCATATCGACGCGGACAAAGTTGCCGCGCCGCGCAGCGTCTTCCACCACTCGCCGTGCATTGCGATAGGCCAGTTCAGGATCGATTTCCAGCCCGAATTGAGTCAACTTAATTGAGACATTTGAATTAATTCCGGTTTCGTCGATGCGCCTTAGGACGTCGAGATACTCACGCACTTCGGCTTCGGTCTCGGCGGTGCTGCTGACGGATTCGTTCAGATGATCAAACGAAGCTGAACATCCATGCGCATTGACTTCGCGGATGGCCGCTACGGCTTCGTCGATGCTTTCGCCGGCGATGAAGCGGGTGGTGAGTTTCTTAAAAAGACTGAACCTCGCTGCAAAGTCTTTCAGGCCTTCCTGGCGTGACAGGTAGATCAGAGCGCTACGCGTAAGCATTGTTCGGTGACTAATACTCGCTGTGGTATCCTTGCGCGTTCCTTCAGAAAAGGCTCAACCTCAGGTAACGAACGATCAAGTTCAAATGCGCTGGAAACTGCTCATTATAACGTCGATCACTGCCGGGCTCGTGGCCTTCTGTCTTTGGGAACTTCTGATCCACTTGATATTTGGGGCAGTCATGCCCGTGCAGCCCCACAACGGGTTATTACTCGTTAGCACTCTAATTCCTCTCGGGTTCGCAGCGTTGGCCGGATTTTTCGTCTATCGCCATACATCACGAAGGCGCAAGACTCAGGCGGCTATCACCGTGCTACTAACCTTGATACTGGGAACCGGATTTTATGTTGCCGGTTCATACTTCCGACCACAACTTCTCGCAATTCCCCGCCCCTGCCACTATCCCTGCGAATAGAATCAACTAACTTGCCGGCTGCTCCTCTTGCTTCGGTCCCAACCCGATTTCTTTCTGCACCGGCTTAAGCGCGTCAATCACAAAGCGAATGTGTTCCTCCAGCTCTACTCCCAGTTCAGCCACGCCCTGATGTATGTCTTCGCGATTGACCGAGCGAGCGAAGTGCTTGTCCTTCAGTTTCTTTTTCACCGAAGACACTTCCATATCATCAAGGCTGCGCGAAGGTCGGACCAACGCACACGCTACCAGAAAGCCGCACAACTCGTCGGTCGCAAACAAGGCTTTTGCCATGTCCGTATCGCGCGGCACGCCGGTATAAGTCGCATGACCCAGGATGGCTTTGATGATGCGTTCGGGATAACCACGGCCGCACAGGATATTTGAACCTGTAAACGGATGCTGATCGGCGGAGGGAAACATCTCGTAGTCGAAATCATGCAGCAGCCCGACCAGTCCCCATTCATCCTTATCAGCATCGGGACCGCCATAGCGCCCGGCGCAGGCGCGCATCGCGGTTTCGACAGCCAGGGCGTGCTTGCGCAGGCTATCGCCCCTGGTGTATTCGCACAACAAGTCCCACGCTTCGTTGCGATCCGGCATCATTGACCTGCTTAATTGTTTTCAGAGACAAGGGAAAAACTAACACGGAGGAGCGAGGCGGGACAAGCGTATAAGCAAAGCAAGGTGTCGTAAGTTCGATTGCTTTTGGGAGAAGAGCTGGCCGAAGCGAGCGCAGTTCGCGAAGTGTCTCCCGATTGAGCTTTCACAAGTTTCTTTGAGGCCGCTTCGTGTGACTTCGTGGATCTAGTCTTTGCTGCAGTAGGAGATCCGCTAAATCACACGAAACCTCACGAAAAGCAAAACTGGTTTCTTAAGTCAGGAAATACAAACTCTATCCACCACTCCTGGCGCGATAACCGGGACGCGCGCGAATTCCAATGTCCTTGCGTGAGGTTTTGACCCCGATCTTGCGATAGCCACCATCGTGAACTCGATTCGTGGGGTAATAGCCGAGCAAATATTGTGTCCGCAACTCGGCTGCGATGGCGGCAAAAGCTTGCGGCAACACACCCACCGTATCCGCGCGATAGATCCGCCCGCCTGATCGGTCAGCAAGTTCCCTTAAATAGCTATCAGCCATCAGGTATAAACGATCCAGCATAGCGCCGATGCCGTCATCCCGGCCGCCGCCACCAGGGGTCCGCGTTCCCGTATCGGGTGGCCCGGGGTTCCGCGATCTTGTATCTCGGCCACTGCCGTCGGGAAACGGATCAGTAGTTGGATTCTGAGGCGGGTTGGGATTTCGCCGCCGGTTTAGGATTTCCGGTATCGGCAGAGAGGTGCGGCGCGATGGGCCCGCGGGGACCGGAAAGGGCTCGTCGCTCGGAAATGTGGGCGGCGTAGTGCCTGCCGGAGGCTGGCGGATCACAGTACTGGTCGGCAATTGAACACCGCCCTGGTCGGCCTGCTGCTGGCGAATGATGCGCTCAGTTTCAGCTCGAGTATCAAAGCGAATCGGATAAACAATTACCCCGGATTCATCCAGGGCGTGAATCGTGGCTTCGAAACTTGCACTCTCGCTGTGCCAGTCGCATCCGTCAGTGAAAAGGACAATCGCCTTCCGCTGGTTGATGGGATGCAGAGTGTCCAGCGATAACTGCACCGCATCGTAGAGTCTGGTTCCCGTACCTGAACGAGTACTCTGGATGACGCCGCGCAGGACTGCTTTGTCGCTGGTGAACTCGTTCAGGTCGCGCACCTCGGTATCGAACGAAATAACTTTCACCTTGTCCGCAGAACTTAGTTGTTCGACAAAGGAGATCGCCGCTCGCTGAATCTGTCCAATCTTCTCCTCGGTGCTGGCACTGGTATCAAGCAGCAGTATCAGATGAAACGGCGCATTCACTGTCGCCAGGAATGCGATCTGTTGAGCTACGCCATCTTCCGATAGACTGAACTCTTCTTTGCGCAGGTCGCTGATGTAAGAGCCGTTGCGTGAACTGGCAATCACCGGAACGGTTACGAGATTCGTGTCGATCTTGAGGGTCTCGACTTCCGTCTGCGGAGGTTCAGCTTCTGGCTCAGGCGGCGTTGTCTTAGCGGGCTTGGGCTCACGCGGACGTTGCGGCGCGCGCGAGCGCTGGGCCGGCGCAAGTGAAACGAACAAGACCACGACAACGATTATAGCTGTCAGGATTCTCATGATGACCGCAACGGGTTGACCAGGGCGTCGGATGGCTGGCGACTTTCGTCGGCAACGCTGGTGTAAAGTTCAGGGAGAACCGAAGCCATTGTAGACCTACTCGACGAACGCGCCAAGTTGCCGCTGTCGTTGCTTTAACTTAGAATCCGTAAAGTTCGGTTTCACAATCTACACCGCCGCAATTGATCACGTCCTGACCAGATAATGGATTTCCTGCACAACTCGCTCCAACTGATCGAACAGTACATGCTCGCTTACGGTTATTGGGCCGTGTTCTTCGGCGTGATGCTCGAGAACGCCGGACTTCCCGTGCCGGGCGAAACCATTCTTCTGATCGCCGGATACTTTGCCTCGACCGGCCACTTTCACCTTGCACTTGTCATGCTCATCGCCGCAACGGGAGCCGTTACTGGCGACAACATTGGCTTTGCTATCGGCCATCATTTCGGTCGCGGCTTTCTGCTGCGTGTGGGTCGCTTCTTCTTTCTGACTCCTAAACGCATCGAGCACATGGAGAACTATTTCAAGAGCCATGGCAACAAGACGATTTTGGTGGCGCGCTTCATTACCGGCTTGCGGGTTTTTGCGGCGCTGCTGGCAGGCGCTTCAAAAATGCCCTGGCGGATATTCTTTGTCTACAACGTTGCCGGAGCTGTTCTCTGGTCGGTGGTCATAACGCTTCTGGGTTATCTTTTTGGCGCCAGTCTGCCGCTGCTGGTCAAATGGGTGGGACGCAGCGGAACAATCCTTCTGATCGCGGCGATTGTCATCGGGGTCGTTGTGTGGCGGGTGCGCAAATATCGGAAAGCCAAGTGAGAAGAACCAGGAATCCGCGCTTCGGGCCCGGTCGGACTGTATTAGTCCCGCCGGATGTCTTGTCAGAACTTACAACCGAACTCGCGCGTTACGGCGCTCGCGTCATTTCCTGGCCCCGAGTTGAGATCGATGCACCTGAAAGCTTCACTGCTCTGGATGAAGCCATCGAAAACCTGTTCGGCTATGATTGGCTGCTCTTTCACACCAGGAACGCGGCCGAGTTCTTCCTGAGACGTTTTCAAAAGCTTGGCCATGAAGTCAGCGAGCTTGATACGCTGCGGGTTTGCGCCACCGGCGACGCGACGGTCAAGGAACTTGAAGCGTCACAAGTGCATATCGACGTGATTCCCGGCACGACGAACTCTAATTCTATCGTTGACGCTATCGGAAATTATGTTGGCGGCCAGGAGGCTTTGGGCCGGCTCAACTTTCTGGTTCCTCGCGCGTTCGTGGCACGTGACGGATTGTGCGACATGCTGCAAGAAGCCGGGGCGCGCGTCGATGTGGTCGTCGCCTATCGCAGCGTCTCAAACAGTGCAATGTTGGCGCAACTGACTGCGCTTGTCACCGGAGGCGGGATCGACGCAGTCGTTTTCGACAGTCCAGAGTCCGTGAAGGATCTCGCGGAATTGTTCGACGCCCTCGAACTCACCACTATCCTGACCGGCATCCAGGTTTTCTGCTTTGATGAGAGCACAACGAATGCGGCCCATGATTTTGGCCTGCGTCAGCTCCTGGGCCCTGAACCAACAAATCGGGCGATGGTCGAGTCCATCGCTGCTCACTTTACCGATAACCAATAGTGCCCGATACTCGGACTTCACCGTGTGATAAACTGCATTCGATGGAGCCCCGCATTCTCATCATCGACAGCGACAGCGAATATTCCGAAACCCTGCGGAAGGAATTACAGAGCATTGGTTACGAGGTTCTCACGAAATCCGAGGGCGATCGGGGATTTGAAGACGCTGACGTCTTTGCTCCGTCCGTTATCATCACCGATGCGCTTCCGCCGGGTGGCGCTTCGTTGATTTCCCTGGAAGAAATTCGCATCCGCCATCCACACACACCCATTATCGTGGCGGCCAACGATAGCTCTATAGAGACGGCCATGCGCGCCATTCAAGAGCAGGGCGCTTATCACTATTTCGAAAAGCCAGTCGATCCGGGCAAGCTCAGAGTCGTATTGGAGCGCGCGGTCGAACTGGCGGACGCGCGGCGCGAAAATGAAATTCTGCGCCGGCAGTTGCGCGATCGCGGCGCCTTTGGCGAGTTGGTGGGTAGCTCGGAGCCGATGCAGACGGTCTATGCACTGGTTGAGCAGGTGGCGTCTTCGTCTGCTTCAGTCTTGATCACTGGAGAGTCAGGCACCGGTAAAGAACTGGTGGCGCGCACTATCCACAATTTGAGTCCGCGTCGAAACGCGCCGTTTCTGGCCATCAACTGCTCCGCGATTCCCGACACGTTGATGGAGTCGGAACTGTTCGGTCATGAAAAGGGCGCTTTCACCGGCGCCGTTTCGCGCCGCCACGGATGCTTTGAGCTGGCCAACACCGGGACGCTGCTCCTGGATGAAATCGGCGAGATGCCTTCCCTGCTTCAGGCCAAGCTGTTGCGCGTGATCGAAGAGCGAGTCGTGCACCGTCTGGGAAGCCGCAAAGACATTCCCGTGGACATTCGTATTCTCGCGGCCACTAATAAGGACCCACATTCAGCCGTGGCGGACGGCACGCTGCGCGAGGATCTGCTGTACCGGCTGAACGTAATCACGATTCATATGCCTCTGCTGTCCGAAAGGATGGACGATCTACCGCTGCTTACCCAGCATCTGATTACGCGGCTGGCCGCTAAGCACAATCGCCCGGCGCGATTTCTCAGCCCGGCGGCGTTGGAAGCTTTGCGATTTCATTCGTGGCCCGGAAACGTACGCGAGTTGCGCAACGTTATGGAGCGCGCGGTGGTAATTTGCTCGGGAGAGCAAATCGAAAGGCATCACTTCGCGCCCTATCCCTTCGATCAGCGGCAGAGACTTCGCGCTGAGGACACAGTCACCTTCCCCGTGGCTACGCCTTTGGGAGAGGTGGAACGCCAGATGATTCTTCGCACACTGGATAAGACGGGCAACAACAAGACCAGGGCTGCCCAGTTGCTCGACATAAGTTTGAAAACGCTGCATAACAAGCTGAATTCGTATAGAGCAAAAGGATTGTTACGGGATAAGGACTAGGAAGATTTCCATTTACCATTTGTGAATCTGTTCAGCGCTAGGTTCGTGTGGTTTCGTGGATCCTTTACTTCCCGTATATGACGAACGGTCCACGAAGTCACACGAAACGACACGAACAAAAGCTGACAAATGTGAAATGGAAAATGATCCGTCTCTGCTTCTATTTTTCATTGACGGCCTGGGAATCGGCACGCGCGGGGCCCACAATCCGTTCGATGGCCTGAAGGGCGCCGCGCCGCTGGCACTCTTCCAGGGAGAGCCGCCCGATCTGCCTTGCGACGGCAGGCTGGCAATAACCGATGCGTGTCTGGGAGTCGAGGGGCGACCGCAAAGCGCGTCCGGACAAACGACTATTCTGACCGGCGTCAACGCACCGGCTGCTATTGGTTCTCACAAACAGGGCTTTCCGAATCGACCCCTGCTGGAGATCATTCGCGAACATTCAATCTTTGTTCAGCTCAAGCGCGCTGGAGTAAATCCCATTACTTTTGCCAACACCTACACTGAACAATTCTTCGCGCGACGACCGCGTTGGGTTTCGGCCACCACCGCTGCTGTCGAAGCTGCGGGTTTGCGCTTCAATGTCGTGGACGATCTCAGGGCGGGCCGGGCCGTCTATCAGGATTTTACGAACGAGATGTTGATTGAGCGCGGCGAAGAAATCGGAATGCGCACCCCGGAACAAGCCGGCGAGGTGCTGGCGAGGATCGTCGCGGCCAACAGGTTTACCCTTTACGAATACTTCATCACGGACAAGATTGGCCATGCACAAGATCCGGAAGCTGCGCGCCGCGTGCTTCCGATGTTGGCGAGATTCATTAGAACTCTGCTGACGACGCTCGATTTGCAGTGCTCAACTGTTGTCCTGACCAGCGATCACGGCAATGTCGAAGATCTTTCCGTACGCAATCACACCCTCAACCCTGTCCCAACCATTGTTTGGGGCCGGGATCGTGAGCACATCGTGTCGCGCGTTCGCAGCCTGACAGACATTACTCCCACGATCGTTGATGTCATAACGAAAGGAACAGCCACTGATGGAGAGTCAGGAGAGGCCGACTTCGCCCTCGCATCCAGCTGAGCCTTCTCAGATAACTGTTCCGCGTTACTCCTACTACGCGCTTTCAGTTCTAACGCTGGTCAATTTTCTGAACTACATCGACCGCCAGGCGTTGCCCGCGGTGGCGCCGGCGATTCAACGGGACCTCGGCCTGACTGATACTGAAATCGGTGCGATGGAAGCGGCGCTCCTGCTTTCCTTCACTGTTCTGGCGCCGCTGTTTGGCCGGCTGGGAGATCGTTACTCCCGCACACGTCTGATGGCCACGGCAGCGGTTATCTGGAGCATCGCCACAGGGTTGGCCGCCTGGGTCGATCGGTGGCCCCTACTTCCGCCCTCTCTGCACCTTAAACTGCCCTTTTTCGGGGTCATCGCTCTTTCATCCATCGCCCTCGGACTCTGCACTGTTCGGGCAATGGTCGGTGTGGGCGAATCGTCCTATTCCACCATCACACCTACTCTGGTCGCTGACTATTTCCCATTGGAGCGGCGCGCAACGGCCCTCGGAGTCTTCCAGGCTGCGATCCCAATGGGATTTGCTCTGGGTTACGTGCTGGGGGCTGTGCTGGCTCATTTTTTCGGCTGGCGCGTTGCCTTCATGCTTGTTGGTCTCCCGGGCTTGATCGTAGCTTTTTTTGTCTGGCGCCTGCGCGAGCCGCGACGCGGCGCCCACGATCCCGTTGTAGAAGAAGTTAGGAGTGACGAACAGGCCGGAGGCCACCGAGAGGAGAGAGCAAGTCAATCGTGGTGGAGCACAACGCGACAGATTTTTATGACGCGGGACTGGCTTCTATCCACCGCGGGTTATACCGCACTCACTTTCGTGCTCGGCGCCTTTGCTACCTGGGCGACTCTAATGCTGGCTCGGGACAAACACATGAGCGAGACGGCCGCGGCGGTCGTGCTCGGAGTTGTTAGTTTGGTGGCCGGCGCCGCCGGAACCTTTGGTGGAGGATGGATCGCCGACCGCGTTGTCGCAAAGCGTCGGAATGGATATTTCCTGGTCTGCGCCGCCAGCAGTCTGCTCGCCGTAGTTCCCGCGATAATCGCCCTGGTCACTCATCGCCCGCTGCTGTTTCTGCCGGCGATCTTTTTTGCTGTCGTACTACTCTTCATCAACAACGCACCGTTCCACGCCATTCTTGTCAATAGTGTCCCCCCGGCCATTCGAGCCTCAGCGATGGCCCTGAACATCGTGGTGATTCACTCTTGCGGCGATCTAATCTCAAGATTTGGAGTTGGCAAACTCTCCGATTCGCTGGCTGAAGGTAAGGCGAGTTTTATCGGAGCTTTCGCCGGACTTCTCGGAATAGATCCAACGCGAGAGCATTTGACGGCCGCGTTGTTAGTAGTCCCGGCGGGGTTACTTATCTCGGCGCTGTTCTTTCTGTGGGGCGCCAGGAAAGATTCACCCAGTCTTCGTTGACTCGACCTCAACCGTCTTGAGTCCGTCCTTTCTTTCCTTTCACGCAATCAGTGGAACAAAAGACCGCCGGACCCGACGCGGAGCTGATTGCGCGGCCGATTGGCACCCACGTGCCGCAGGTAACGCAGCAAACCAGTTTCTCAGGTTGTTGATTCGATGGTTCCGGCCGAGTATCAGTTACCTGTTGAAAGTGGCGAATCGTGTTGAGGAACTCTCGGACGAGCTTCAAATAGGGTCGCAGCCGCCGGTAAAGGAAAAAGAACAGCAGGACGACAAGAGCAACTAAAAAAAGGTATTTCAAATTGCCTTTTCCGCCATCAGAACTTATAGCCGCCGCTTATCACGTAGGCGCCGCCTGCCGCTTCACCGATGCCGTGTGAGCTAAGTATCTTCGCCGCGTTTTCCCTCGGTGGGAGCGTAAGGCAAGTCGTCTCGGCGCCGTCGGGGGAAAGGATCGCTGCCGCGGCGTCGAGAAGCCGAGTTAGGCGTGCGCCGATCGATACTTCCCGCGGGAAGATTGCGCCCGTGGATCGCCTCGGTGAGAATCCTGGTGATCTCCTGAGAGAGCGTGCGATGCTCAGCAGCTGCACGACGCCGGAGCGACTCTTTCAATTCGTTTGGCACGTAGGCGCCAATGAACACTCCTTTGCGATTGGCCATTTCTTTTGGGGTCTCCTTATGAAAAGCAATCGAAGAAATCAGCTACCCTCCGTTTGTGAAAACGGTAGACTGATTGCGAGCACAAGCAAGTTCGAAACAATACTTTTCGCGGGACGGTAGCCCGGCAAAATTGAGAGCAAGTCTGTAAGCCGAATTCTGTTCCCCCGATTTCAGATTTGAAATTTCACATTTGAGATCTCAAATCTGAAATCGGAGTGGCAATCATTCATCTAGCCCGGCTGTTGCCAGCCGAATCAAGCGACCTACCCGGAGGCCTCAGGCGGGCAGCCCTGATAACGCCTCCCTATTTGGTCTTGCACCGCGAGGAGTTTGCCTGGCCGCGCGTGTTACCACGCGCGCCGGTGCGCTCTTACATTAAGCCCTTGCGGGCCGCACCATTTCACCCATCACCCCGTGTTCAGATCCCAGATCTTAGAATCTGAAACACGGTCGGCTGGTCTACTTTCTGTTGCACTTGTCGTCGTCCGAAAGGTTCGCGTCTGAAATTTCAAATTGGAAATTTGAGATTTGAAATCCCCTCGGACGCCCCGCCGTTAGCGGGCTCGCTGCCCTCTGGTGTTCGGACTTTCCTCTCCTTCGTGTTTACAAATCCCGGAATCGAGACCTGAAACTTCGAAGCAGCGATCACCCGACTTGCTCTCTTTTGCAAGGCCGCCGAATTATAGCAAATCATTGTTCAACGCGTACAGAACGATTTAGTCCGTCGTCCTGTAATCGTTCCTACGAGCGAAAACCTGGGAAATTTCCTTTATAAGAAGTATTTCAGGCCAACTCGCATGCTGTTGACCCAAATGTTCGGCAGCGCCCTTGCAAGAATCATTGAGGTGAGCGTGTGTGAAATGGCCAGGGCAAACAAATTCGGCCGTAACTGATAGGTGGCGGCCCAAACGATTCCGCCGATGAAGGTCAACCAGACCAGGTTCAAATTCGGCATGTGAAGAAGAGCAAATATCGAGGCCGTCACCAATACGCTCTTCCAGCCCCTACCCAAAACGGTCTGCGCCCGGCGATTAATGAAGCCCTGCGTAACGTATTGCTGAGCAAGAGCCCAGAGCGGCAAGAGTAGGTATCGCGGTCGCGACCAAAGTAAGTCCAGGCGCCAACCGCCCGCCGACCACCCAATCAACAGAAAGCACGCCACGGCGCCAATCGTCGGAATCGCCACTAACCACAAAGCTGGCACAAAATTGTCCATTCGAAACCCGAGATCGCGCGGGGTCTCGCCCCGCAACCGATGTGACACCAAAATGTAGCCAAATGCCGCCGCCACCGGAATGGCTGCAAGAAACTTTCCGCCCAGTGCCAGAACGATCCATTCAGTTATTAGAAAGGATATGAATACCGAAATAATCTCCCACGCGGCGAGAGATCTTTCGCCAATTATTTTTTCCGCCCGCGGGATGTTGATCTCGCTTTGATCCATAGTCAGCTTTAGTGCCTCTTCGCAATCTGATTACGATCCGCCGGTCGCTTTGGGAGAATTCGTGCGCAACCAACGGGCTCTTCCCTCGGCATCGAGGTCGAATGGAATGGGATCTCCGATCATTTGTAGGGTCCTTCGCGAGCCCTCAAGGGTAGAGTGCACGGCGTACGCTCTTGCCACATGGTATCCCTGGTTAAGGGTGGGAATCTCAAAGCTGAATCCATGCCACTCATCCTTTGCCTTACCGGCAACAACAATGTCTGGTCGCGACCGGTCGGCCACGCCTGACGATATGAAACGATCATCGATGAACAGTTGGACTTCAACCTTTTGTTCGGGGTGCTGTTGACTGACGACCCAGCCTTCGATGGCATGCGGAGTTGCCTCTCCCCAACCCTCGAAATGAGGGAATGTCATTAGAAAAAAACCAACCGCCAGCCCCGCTACGAGGATGATCTCGATTACGGACTTAGCTATCAGAAGCTGAACGAGTTTTGATCGGGGTCCGGAGTCCATCAAAGACTGCGCCAGTGTAATCCAGCCACTCGATTATTTGAAACCGAGAAACTCCAAATCAAAAAGGGCGGCATGATTGTGCCGCCCTTCTGGATTTGTCCGCTGGCAGTGGAACTAGAGGCCTCCCGTTACCTCGATACGATCTCCGGCCTGGAGCAGAGGATCCTGAGATTTTCCGTCCTGAATTGATGGAACGCTATATTCGTTTGTTGTTAAGAAACCGTTCGCACCTCTTCGCGCCACCTTCACAGTGGTTTTCCCCGAGCGTGGTACACCACCGGCTGAAATCAAAGCCTGGGTTAGCGTCATCCCATCACGAAATTCCTTTTCGCCAGGAGATGTTATATCACCGCCAATATAGACAAAGCCTTTTCCGATCGCTGCGTTTCCGGAAACCTTAATCACATCGCCTGACATCACCAGCATCGACATCGATTGCTCATTATCAAGAGCAACCGTTTCAGTCTTGCCAGCGCGAACCAGGATAGCGACGGTTGCCTCCGGACGCGGCAACGATTCGGCCAGGACCGCGTACAGCGGCATGGCTTCGCGGCGCAGAATTTTTCTACCCGGACTGTCAACCAGGCCAGTAACGACAACCGCATGGCTGGCATAGTCACGGACGGCAACGCTGACGCGCGCAGCCCGGATCACTTTAATTTCCGTCATCAAAAGATCCGCAATCTCTTCGGTTGACAGACCGGCGACATTGATTGGCCCGTTCAAGAGTGGATATTCCAACACTCCGTTCTTCAAAACGGTGAAAAGAGTTGATTCGCGGGTTGGTAGATTCGCGAGACGAATGTCCAGCACGTCGCCTATGCCGACATGATAAACGGTCGTCTCGAGGGGTACGCGTAGCGGCGTGGGCGTGCGTGCGTTCGGCTTGCTGCTGCGCACAGAGTTCGGCGCTGGCTTGACCTCGGTAATGATCACTGTCGGCTGAACCAGCTTTCTGGCTGAACTCGTGGTTCGATCAACGGCCACCGAGTTGTTGTTTGCTGGAGCCGCCGTGGGCAGGATTTGACCGGTCGCAGCCGGAAGGCTGGTGACCGAACTATTCCCCCACTGTGGCTCGGAATCTTTGTCAGAAAGTGGCGGGAAAAGTTTTTGATCCGTGGACGAAGTCAGGTTCTGCTTCTCAGCATGATTTGCCGCCCTGTCCGGACCTACGACACGATTCCGCACCGCCTTTGAATTGGTGCTGGGCAACGGTTCGACACGCGCTGATCGGCGCTCTCTGGTTGAGGTTTGTGCTGCGGCAAGAGTCGATAGAGCCAGCAGGACCGCGGTTAGAAACAGGATTCTTTTCATCTCGACACTCAACTCCGTGGGCTTTGTCCGATTCGCCTGCCAGGGCACCGGCCTGCGAACCGAAATGTAATGCAATGCCCGAGAGAAACCTCGGGCCCTACGATTTTCATAAACAGCGAAAGGTCACCTGTTTCAGAAAAAACAGCCGTTTTGCATAGACTTGATTTCTAACTTGGCTTGGTTTGAGAGGTTTGGGGATGGATCGGCCGCAGTCAGGGCGACCCGGATCGGCCTATTGGGTCTTTGATGGGGGCGCGAGCAACTCTCCGGCGAGGTGGATTCCATCTTTACCGCTGTCGCGGATTCGTTCGGCTACGACGGTGAGCGACTCTTCAGGCACCTGTTCAGCCAGTTTGAGAATCATGGGCAGATTGACGCCGGTCACCACCTCAATCTCGGCGTCACCCAAGAACATCGAGGCTATGTCCATCGGTGCGCCGCCGAACATGTCGGTGAGCAGCAAGACACCCCGCCCTTGCGACACGCGTGCGATCGCGTGCTCGAGTTCATGACGCGCGACGTCGACGTCATCATGCCAATCGATTGAAGCCTGGGTAACGTGCGGCAGCGGCCCTGCAATCATCTCGGCTGCGGCCAGGAATTCGCTGCCCAGATGGCCATGCGTAACGATCACGCCGCCCACTCTGCGGCTGGGCTCGGGCTGAGGAGGTTGCGCATCAATTACCTTCATCTTATTTGTGGCCGGACGCGTCCAATGATTTTCGAGTCCCCGCCGCTCCTTTCCTGATATCCCTATGCACGGCTTTAGCATCAAAGCCGGCCCGCCGCAAGCGATCAGCAATCTCGTTCGCAACCATCACGGAGCGGTGCCGACCACCAGTGCAGCCGATTCCTACGGTGAGGTAGGACTTTCCTTCCCGCTGATACTGCGGCAGAAGGTAGGAGAGCAAATCGATAAAACGCTTCAAGGTCTCTTCCACCTCAGGTTGGATTTTCAGGTACTTGACGACTTGGCGATCGCTGCCCGACAGGTCACGCAATCCAGATACAAAAAAAGGGTTGGGAAGGTGCCGGACGTCGAACATCAGCTCCATGTCCCGCGGCGTTCCGAATTTGTGTCCGAAGCTCAGCACTTGCACGTGTAAGGGCGCCGCTTCCCCTCTGGGACTGAACCGCTCGAGCAAAACTTTCCGGAGCGAATGAACCGTGTGCTCAGAAGTGTCAACAACTTCGTCGGCCAGGGCCCGGACGCGTTTCATCGCCTCGCGCTCGGCTCGAATAGCGTCGAACAATCCTTTGCCGCGGTCAGCGGGGTGCGGTCGTCTGGTCTCACTGAATCGTCGCGCCAGAATCTCATCCGAAGCCTCGAAAAATATTACCGATACTCCCAGGCCCCGCTGGCGCAACACGCGTAGTTGTTTGGCAAAATCAGAAAGAAATCGGCCTTCGCGAAAACTAATAACCAAAGCCGCCCGTTCGATCCGGCCGTGCTCGTCTTCCTCCGCGTGCACCAGACGGGCAAAGGTCGGCAGAAGGGTCAACGGCATGTTATCCACGCAGAAATAACCCAGATCCTCGAATGCGTTCGTCGCCGAGGTCATGCCTGACCCGCTGAGACCGGTGATGATGACTATGTCAGGCGCAGTTTGGCTTTTTCGCTTTGGCATCCTGGAAACTCGAACTAGCCGGAAAAGGAAAAGAGGAGCAACATCGCATCAATGCCACCCCTCTGAAAAGTTTCTTAAGAGAAAGTTAGTCACGGCTCAATCAAGCCGAAGTTTCCGTCCTGCCTCTTATAGAGCACGCCCACACGGTTGGTATCAGCGTCGCGAAATACGACAAAGCTATCGGTACGGGCCGAAAGTTCGAGCGCCGCCTCTTCAGCGGTCATTGGCTTCACGCTGTATCGTCGCGCGTTAATAATTCTCACTGGCGGCGGCGTGGCTTCCACTTGTCCGTCCGGCGCCGGCGCAATAGCCGAAGTTTTCCGCGCGCCATGCTTGCGATCGATAATCTTCTTCTTTAATTTCAGGGCCTGCTTTTCGATCTTACTAACGGCGCGACTTAAGGCCATGTACATGTCGATGTTCGTATCAGCCGCCGTCAGCGTGTGATCTCGCCAATGTACGATGACCTCGCCCGTCTGACGGTTTTTCTCAACCTCCAGAATCACATGTACGCTGGCGTTGGTTCCATTAAAGATGTGCTCCAGCTTTTTGAATTGCTCTTCGACATGACGACGAATTGCTGGCGTTACTTCCACATGACGCCCGGTGTATTCAAACGTCATTCAGTTCTAGCCCTCCTCGCTCTCTGCCAGGCATCGGCGGCCCGGCGCTTGTGCGCATTGACCCTCAATGACCTTGTACCCCTAGACCACCGCGCGGCGTTCACGCGACCCCGGGATGTTCATTTGGTCACGATACTTTGCCACTGTCCGGCGCGATAATTTGATTCCGTCTTTCACCAGGATTTTTACCACTTGATCGTCAGTAATTGGGTTGTGAGAGTCTTCTTCTTCTATCAATTTTTTGATCTTTAGCTTGATTATCCTGGTTGATACTTCTTCGCCTTCTTCATTCAACATGCCTTCGGTAAAGAAACGCCGCAACTCAATAACGCCCTGCGGGGTGTGCGCATACTTCCGATTGACGACGCGGGAGACTGTCGAAAGGTGCATGCCAATGTCTTCGGCGATGTCCTTCAGCATCATCGGCTTGATATATTCTACGCCATGATCCAAAAAAGCGCGCTGCCGGTTAACGATGGATTCGACCACGCGATAGATTGTCTGGCGACGGTGCTCGATGTTGCGCAGCAGGTCAACTGCCGAACGCATTTTCTCCTTGATGAAATTGCGGGTCTCCTTGGTCACGCTCGCCTGTGCCAGCATCTGCTGATAGCTGGGACTAATACGCAATCGTGGACTGCCATCGTCGGCAAAGTAGATTACGTATTCGCCATTTTCATCCAGCTTTTCGATATAAATTTCCGGAGAGATCAGGATCGGCTCTTCCGAAGAGTAGCGCCGGCCGGGATAAGGATCGAGCAAACGAATGAATTGCAACTCAGCCGCGAGCGTCTCCAGGTCGACTCCGATTTGTTTCGAAAGGTGGGGAAGCTTGTGTTGCTGTAAATCAGCGAGATGGTCGCGAATCAATTGCGTTGCCAGCCGCTCAGTCTCTCCGCTGGCCTCAAGCTGGGCCAACAGACATTCGCGCACGTCGCGCGCCCCGCAGCCGACGGGCTCGAGTCTCATGACAATCGCGCGCGCTCGCTCGACCGTTTCTTCGGACCAGCCACCCTGCACAGCCATTTCTTCATTAGTAGTCGTCAGCCGGCCGTCTTCATCAAGATTCCCTATCACACACTCGGCTGCTTTGCAGACCTCGCCCTCCGCGCAATCCATGTGGAGTTGCCATTCCAGATGCTCAGACAGGGACGGAGCTCTGGTAAGAAACTGCTCGAACGTGGGTGCGTCTTCCTTGTATTCGAACTCCTGCGTCTTGTAACCGGGGTCGAGATAATCCTGGAACTCTCTGCCAAAGTCGACTTCCTCAAAAGAGTCCCGCGAATCTTCAGGAGCAAGCTCCTCGCCGGCTTCGATGCTCGCTCCTTCGGCGTCGGCGTTGGCGGCAAATTCCGTCTCTGCCTCCCGCGAAAAAGGCGCTTCGGCTTCGACCTCTCCCGACCCATTCGACGAAGGTTCGCCGAGTCCAGGCGACGTCGCCTCTACGGTGGGCGCCTCGAAATTTTCCAGCTCTCCGCCGCTGGCCATGTGGTCGAGAATCTTTTCAGCCAGCTCGCGCGCCTCCTCCTGCGTCGCGACCTCTTCCAATACCGGATTTTCGGTAAGTTGCTGCTGAATCAGATCGGTCAGCTCTAGAGAAGTCATCTGCAACATCTCGATCCGCTGCCGCAACTGCGGCGTCAGAACGAGCCGTTGTGAAAGACTGGTAGTGAGCCTGACTGACATAAGTCAAATGATAACCAACTTGGCAAACTGCCGGGGATTTTTTACGGGGCGACGCGCACCGGAATTATAACCCATTGCGCGCTGATCCCACACCGGATTTACATGCGAAACTTTTCACCGAGATAAAGTCTTCGAACTTCCACATCCTCTGTCAAGTCTCGCGGTGCCCCGGAACGGAAGATTCTTCCCTCAGCCATAATATAGGCCCGGTCGGTAACTCCGAGTGTCTCACGTACATTGTGATCGGTAATCAAAATTCCAATCCCGCGACTGCGCAAATATAGGATGACGCTTTGAATGTCATCGACAGCTTTCGGATCGATACCGGCGAAAGGTTCGTCCAACAGAATGAATTGCGGCTCAGTAGCCAGCGCTCGAGCGATCTCGGTACGTCGGCGTTCACCACCGGATAACGAGTCGCCACGCGTATTGCGAACATGCTCTATTCCAAATTCCTGCAAAAGCTCTTCGACTCTCTTTAACTGTTCCCGCCGCCGCAAGCCCATCGTTTCCAGCACCGCGAGAATATTCTCCGCCGCCGTCATCTTGCGAAACACCGAAGGCTCCTGTGGCAAGTATCCCAGCCCGAGGCGCGCGCGCAGATACATCGGCAGGTGGGTTACGTCCTGCGCAGCCAAATGAACGCGTCCGGCCTCCGGCGTTTCGAGGCCGATGATCATATAGAAAGTCGTCGTCTTGCCGGCGCCGTTGGCACCGAGAAGGCCTACCACTTCACCCGGTTCCACGTGCAGGGTGACGTCGTCAACCACTCGTCGCCGGCCGTAGGATTTTTGCAAACTGAAGGCCGCCAGCGCGCGGGCCGAGGGCTCTTCCAAAACGTTCGCAGACTCTGACTTGCCCGGCCGTTCGGCCGATTCAATGGGCGGCGCTGTCATTGTCTGCGGCAATCCCGGACCCCCGTTAAGTCTTTGCGTAATGCTTGCTGCCAAAGTTTAACTGCTACGCACGGCACTAACAAATGCTTTCATCAGCTCGGCATCCTTCAGTCCGGGCGACGATTCGATCGAGCTGCAAGCGTCAACTGCGTCAGGCCGCACCTCGGCGATTGCTTTAGCCACGTTTTCAGAGGAAAGGCCGCCGGCGAGAAACAGTTGCGGTACGACGTCCCGGGTGCGGCGTCCCAGGGTCCAATCAAACACACGGCCGGTGCCGCCGCGCAACCGTGGATCAAAGGTGTCCAGCATAATAGCGTCAACGTCGTAACTGACCGCTTCGTCGGGTTGAAATCCAGAGCCCGCACGAAGCGCTTTGATTACGGTCAGCTCTGGTCGCAACTGTTTTACTCTACGGCAAAACTCAACTGACTCGTCACCATGCAACTGCGCTGCGTCAAGACCAGTTTCCTCAGCAACGCGTACCAGAGACTCAGGCGAAGGTTCGTTAACAAAAACGCCTACGATTGTCAGCGGTCGCACGCGGCCGGCCAGTTCAGTTCGCAGGCTTGCGATGATCTCTCGCGCGTCATGCGGCTCAATGAAGCGCGGACTGGGACGAAAGAAATTAAAGCCCAGCATGTCGGCGCCCGCGTCAACCGCCGCGTGCGCGTCTGTTAGGTTCGTAATGCCGCAAATCTTTATTCGGACCAATTGCCTCAAACGCTTTGCGCCTGCGCGCCTTTGCATGAACTCCCGCAGCGCCGCGCCAGGATTGTCCGCCGTCATCAGCGCTTCGCCCACCAGGAAACCTTTGTAACCAATTGCTTGCAGCTTGCCCACCGCTTCCGGATTCAATCCGCTTTCGCTGACTAGAATGACGTCTGCCGGAACTAATCGCGCAAGCTCTTCGGACGTGGCGATGCTCACGTTGAAGGTGCGCAGGTCGCGGTTGTTGACTCCGATCAAGCGCGCGCCGCAGTTCAGGGCCCGTTCGAGTTCCTCTCTGGTATGAACCTCGACCAGCGCATCCATGCCCAACTCATCCTCAGTAAGTCCACGCAGCCGAATCAGAGTCTCATCATCCAGCACCGCGACGATCAGCAACAGCGCATCTGAGCCCGCCGCGGCCGCCTCGTAAATCTGATATTCGTCAAAAATAAAATCCTTGCGCAGAATGGGGAGCTGGACTGCACTTCGCACGGCGCGCAAGTCGTCAAGCGAGCCATCGAAATAATCTTCTTCAGTCAGAACTGAAACGGCCGCGGCGCCCGCCGACTCATACGCCTGTGTCATTGTCACCGGATCGGCGCCAGAATTAATCGCGCCCTTAGACGGCGACTGCCGCTTGAATTCGGCGATGATGTTGACTTGTTGATCTGTTTGCAGCCTGGCTGAGAAAGCGTGGGCCCGAGCCCGGGCACGGGCCTCTTGTGCCAGCAACAGCATTTCGGCAAATGGCACGATCTGCCTGGCCGCGTCGAGCCTCTGTCGCTTTCGGTCAACAATTTCTGAAAGCAAGTCCATCAAGAAAGCAAAGCGCTAACTTTGTCCTTTCGCCTCGTTCGTTCTTGCTATCAACTGCTCCAGCATTCGATAGGCAGCGCCGCTATCGATGCTTTGTTCCGCCAGTTGCGCCGCAGCACGCAAGTCTTCAGCGACGCTTCCGACATGGAGAGCTGCCGCCGCATTGACAACTACTAACATCCGCGCCTGATCACGTCGCGCGCCAGAGAGCACGTCGCGAATGATCGCCGCATTTCCCTCTGCGTCGCCACCGGTCAGGCCCTCAAGCGCGGCGCGTTCAACCCCGAATGCTTCCGGCCCAATCTCAAACATTTTCACTTCGCCATCGCGTGTTTCAGCCACGAACGTTTTCCCGGCGGTCGTAATCTCATCCAGTCCATCTTCTCCGTGAACCACCCACGCCCGTTCTGTTCCCAGAAGTGCCAGCGCCTGCGCCATCGGCTGGACGAACCGACGATCTGACACGCCGATGATCTGTCGCGGCGCGCCTGCGGGGTTTGTCAACGGCCCGAGAAGATTGAACGTCGTCTGTACTCCGAGTTGGCGACGAATTCCAGCCACGCGCGCAGTGGCTCCGTGATAGAGCGGCGCGAACATAAAACAGATGCCAATTTCGTTCAGACACTTCTCAGAGATTTCCGGCGGCGCCGAGACGTTGACGCCCAGCGCCGCGAGCACATCAGCGCTGCCACAGCGGCTGCTGGCGGCGCGATTCCCATGCTTGGCCACGGGTAGTCCGGCCCCCGCGATGACAAAGGCGGCCGCCGTCGAAACGTTGAATGTCTTGGCACAGCTTGAGCCGGTGCCCGCAGTGTCGATGAAGCGCGCGTGATCCGAGTTGATGCGCACCGAACGAGCCCGCATACCTTCAGCTAACCCGGCGAGTTCTGCGACGGTTTCGCCTTTCAGTTTAAGCGCGATCAGCGTCGCTGCGATTTGCGCGTCAGTGGAATCACTATCGAGCAATCCATCCAGGAGTTGGGCTGCTTCAACGCGCGACAGATGCTCGCCGCGAATCAGACGCGGCAAGAACAGGCGAAGGCTCTTCAGATTCTGATCGGTTGTAACTGGCAACTGTACATCACCACAGAGTCACAGAGATCTCACGGAGATTCACAGAGCAAACTCTGTGGTCCTCTGTGCTTCCTCTGTGCCTCTGTGGTGAACTCCTTTCCAACTGAAGACTCGGTCCTGACCTGCGTTCACAAATTTACAGCTCCAGAAAATTCCCCAACAGCTTCTTTCCCTCGGTCGTCATTATCGATTCGGGATGAAACTGCACGCCTTCAACTTTCAGTTCGCGATGACGCAAACCCATGATCACCCCGTCCGCCGTTTTCGCGGACACTTCCAGACATGCCGGCAAGCTGTCGGCTTCAACGATTAGTGAATGATAACGTCCTGCGCTAAACGACTGATCCAGGCCACGAAAGATCGTTTTGCCGTCATGCTCAACCTGGGACGACTTTCCATGAAACAGTTGCGGCGCGCGCACCACCCGGCCCCCGAATACCTGGCCAATCGACTGGTGACCGAGGCAAACACCGAGAATCGGGACTTCTCCCGCGAAATGTTCGATCACCTTCATTGAGATACCTGCCGTGTCTGGCGTGCCCGGGCCCGGCGAGATTAATATGCGCGCCGGCCGCAGCTTTGAGGCAATGTCATCCACAGTGATCTCATCGTTGCGGCGCACCTCAACAGTCTCTCCCAACTCGCCGAGATACTGGACGAGGTTGTAGGTGAACGAATCGTAGTTGTCGATTACCAGAAGCATGTCGGTCGCAGAATGTCAGTCGTCAGTCGTTCGTTGTCAGTGGTCAGTTGTCCCCTCTTCAGTGCCGTAGGCTCGAAATGTTTATAGCCCGCGGCGAGAATTTGTTTTTTCCTAAGCCCATTTATGGGCGAAAGAAAAATATTACGCTCCTCCGGAGCTAAGTCTTTTCGATGTGCTATAAACATCGCGCCGCTATGCGGCTTAACTTAGTTGACCGTGTTTAGGGGCAATTGAGTACGAACCACCGCCTACTGACGATTTTCTCTTTACGATTCATTTCTGACACGGGGCCACGCCGGCGTGTTTGATGCGCACCGGACTCACGGGCTTTTCGTTCTCCGCGGGAGCGCGATTGATCGCGTCGGCGACTTCCATTCCCTTTATCACGCGCCCGAACGCGGCGAACTTGCCGTCCAGATGCGGGCCGTCCCCAACCAAAATGAAAAAATGCGTCGTGGCGCTGTTGGGTTCGTCGGGCCGGGCCATGGAAACGACACCGCGCACATGCTTAACTCCATTCGGCTCGTCGGGGAGCCTGCGAGACATCCGCGCGGCCAACTCCGCACTCCAGTTTTCACTGGTGGAAAGGTTGCCACCCTGAATCACAAAGCCCTTGGCGACGCGGCTAAAGGTCGTGGTATCCAGCGCGCCCGTTGCCGCCAGGTTAAGAAAACCACGAACAGTTTCCGGGGCGGCGGCCGGCAACATCTCGATTACGATTGCGCCGTTCTCAGTATCAAGCGTCACGCACTGGCCCGTCATCCGTTCCGCTGACGCGCCGTCGAAAGGCTCAGCCGGCTGGGGCTTAGTCTCTGCCGGCCGGGGGTTCGCTTTCTTAAAGGTCTCTGTGGAAGGAGTTGGATTCTGAGCTACGGCAACGAGCGCGCTAATTACCAGGATCAGAATATTAACCACGGAGGCACGGAGAGCACAGAGAAAACCGGTTCTTTTCCTCCGTGCCCTCCGTGCCTCAGTGGTGAATCGCTTTGCTTTCACAGACCCTTCTCCGCCAATTCAATCGCCCTAAACAGAGCTCGCGCCTTATTCAAGCACTCTTCGTATTCTTTTGCGGGAACCGAATCCGAAACGATGCCGGCGCCTGCTTCGATGGTCGCAATGTCGTCGCGCAACTCGATCGTGCGAATCGCGATGCACGAATCAAGATTATCGGCGTAATCGACGTACAGCACAGCGCCAGCGTAAACGCCTCGATGAGCGGGTTCAAGTTCACGGATGATTTGCATTGCCCGAATCTTGGGCGCGCCCGTGACGGTGCCGGCCGGAAAGCACGCGGCCAGGGCATCGAAGCGATCCAGCCCGTCTCGCAGGCGTCCGCGCAAGCTGGTCACCAAATGCTGCACGTGAGAATAACGCTCGATCGTCATTAACGCTTCGACTTGTACCGAACCATACTCCGAAACTCTGCCAAGATCGTTGCGGCCAAGATCAACCAGCATGGTATGTTCGGCGACTTCCTTTGCGTCTCTGCGCATTTCCTCGCCGAGCGCCTCGTCCTCACCATCGGTCGCGCCGCGCTTGCGCGTGCCGGCGATGGGCCGGTAATCAAGCTGTCGGTCGTGACACCGGACCAGCATTTCGGGTGATGCTCCGATGATCGTTTCCTCGCCCGTCCGCAGAAAATACATGTACGGAGATGGATTGGTGGCGCGCAGCGCGCGATATATTGCCAGCGGCGGCGCGGAAGTCGGCTTCGTGAACGTTTGCGCAATTACAACCTGATAACAATCGCCCGCGCTGATGTGTTCTTTGACCTTATCAACCGCCGCTTCAAAGTCTCTGCGTGACCAATTCGATTCAAACTGGTCGGTGGTTTCCGCGGCTCGAAGACGCGAGGGAGGTGCCGGTGAAACCGCGTCACGCAAGCTGTTCTCAATGTCTTTGGTTTCAATAACAGCGCGCTGATACAGAGCGCGCAGACGATCGCGATCGCCGCCGGCATCGTCAGTGGACACGACTGAAGTGATTTCCATCTGCTGTCGCACGCGATCAAAAGCGACTATGGTGCGAAAGAACATCCACACTGCATCATCGGGTTCGCCGGGCACGTCGCCGTCAGCTTCGAGTACCGGCTCGAACCAACTCGCCCCGTCATAAGCCAGGTAACCGACGGCTCCGCCCGCCAACGGCGCCAGGCCGCTACGCCGTGCAAGCTTTTTCCCGGCAAAGTATTCGCGGAGGAACTCGACGGCGTTTTGATTGTGCGATTCACGCACGCCGTCCCTTTCCACGATGGTTTGACGACCTTGCCCGCGTGCGATCATCCAGGGGTTCGCACCCAAAAACGAATAACGCGCGACACGTTCGCCGCCTTCAATAGATTCCAGGAGGAATGCATGACTGGCATCGCCGGCGATGCGCATGAAGGCCCCCACCGGAGTGTGCATGTCGGCGAGTACGGTGCGCACCACCGGCACCACATTGCCGAGCCTCGCTTCCAATTCGAAATCTTCAAATGTGGCCGGAGTTAGATCGAGCATTACCGTTTATTACCTTCGCTACTGCCCGCCAAACCCGCTTGAGGTCGGTATTATCAGAGCAGTTCAAGCACTCTAGCGCACTTTGGTCGAAGTAATCTATAATCCGGCCGCACCGCCGCGTCTCGAAGCTACTCAATCCCGCATCCTCCTCTCCAATGACCCTTGCGGCTGGAACACAGCTTGGCCGTTATGAAATTCCGAGCATAACTTGACCAGCGTTGACGCTTAAGTGTCACAGATGTAAAGTCCCGCTGTCACTGTTTGGACAATCGCGCACTATGCCCGTTCCCCCAAGACTCAAGCGTGAATCGCCTCCCGTCCCCAGGGCCATTCTTTTCACGGACATTGTCGGCTCAACTCGATATTTCGCCGCCCACGGTGATCAGGCAGGGATGCGAATGCTCGACGTCCACAACAACGCCCTGTTTCCTCTGATCGAACAGGCCAACGGCCGCGTCGTCAAAACGATCGGCGATAGCATCATGGCGGTATTCGTGCAGCCCGTTAATGCGGTCCGCGCCGCGTTCGCCCTGCAGCGCCGTCTGGAAGCTGTGCGGGCCACTCTTCCCCAACAAGACCAGATACATATTCGGGTAGGTGTTCACTATGGCCTGGTGATGGAGAAAGACAATGACGTTTTTGGCGATACGGTGAACCTCGCCGAGCGCGTGAAGTCGTCAGCTGAAGCCGATCAGGTCTTCATTTCCCGCGCCCTCAGAGATCTGGTTCGCACTGATCCACGGTTTACTTTGGAGTCTGTAGGTGCGCGCGAACTGAAAGGCGCAACTGAGCCGGTTGAGCTTTTTCAGCTGACTGACGCGCCGGAATTGCAGAAACGAACCGTGGTGGTCCGCCTGTTCCGAAGGGGTGTTCGCGCCGTTCTCCATCAGCCCGCGCTCTCGGCAGTTTTGCTGGCGGTGGCTCTCGTAATCGGCGGCGGACTCTGGTGGCGTTCGCGAAAGGTAGTAACGACTTCGGCCATTGATTCAATTGCGATTCTCCCGTTTGTAAACCAGACTCGTGATCCTGATACCGAGTATCTTTCCGATGGTCTAACCGAAAGCATCATTAACAGCCTGACCCAGCTTCAGAATCTGCGAGTTAGTCCGCGCAGCTCAGTGTTCCGGTATAAAGGAAAGGACACGGACCCGTTGGCGGCGGGGAATGAGCTTAATGTTCGAGCCATCCTGGCCGGGCGGTTGGTACAACGCGGCGACAGTCTAACGGTCAGCGTGGAGTTGCTGGATGTGCGCGATAACAAGCAGGTCTGGGGCGAGCAATACAACCGAAAAGTCTCCGACGCTCTCGCCGTGCAGCAGGAGATCTCGCGCGAGATTTCCGAGCGTTTGCGCACCAGACTGACCAGCGATGAAGAGCAGCGGTTGGCGAAGCGCGGAACGAGCGATCCGGAAGCCTATCAGTTCTATTTGAAGGGACGCTACTACTGGAACCGGCGAACCGCAGTCAACATCAAGAAGGCCCTGGATCAATTCCAGCAGGCGGTGGCCAGGGATCCGACTTATGCGCTGGCCTACGTTGGACTCGCCGACTGTTATGCGCTGCTCGAACAATACGCAGGTACTCCGTCGAGCGAGACGCTTCCGAAAGCCAGAGCAGCGGCTCAAAGTGCGCTTGAGATCGACAGCACCCTGGCCGAAGCGCACACGTCATTGGCCTACATCAACATGTTTGGCTGGAAGTTCGAGGAAGCTGAACGGGAGTTCAAACGCGGGTTTGACCAAAATCCGAATTATCCAACCGCGCATTCCTGGTACGGAATTTTTCTCGGTGCCATGGGACGAAGCGATGAGGCGATGGCAGAGACCCAGCGGGCGCGGCAACTGGATCCGCTTTCGCCTATCATCAGCGTTCAGATTTGCAATCTCTACATGTTGAGAGGCGATCTTAATACCGGCATCAACGAGTGTAAGAAAGTTCTCGAGGAGCTCGATCCAAACTTTCCCCGGGCCCATGATCTTCTCGGTTGGGCGTATCTGAAACAGGGGCGTAATCAGGAAGCTCTGACAGAACTTCAGAAGGCGGTGGAGTTCTCCGGGCGAGCCAGCCAGGAGCTGGGCTATCTTGGATATGGTTACGGTTTACTGGGCCGTCAAGCTGAATCAAAGGCGGTGCTGAAAGAAATGGAGGAGCGGTACGCCAGGAGAGAAACGCCGGCAATGTTTCTCGCCGCAATCCATGCGGGCCTCGGGAACAAAGATCAAGCGTTTGCCTGGCTCGATAAGGACTTCCGGGCCGGAAGCGGCGCGCTTGTCTACATAACCTATTTCCCTGTTTACGATACGCTCAGGGACGACCCACGTTTCACAGACTTGCTGAGGCGCATGGGACTGAAGCACTGAACATTGGAGCGAGCAACTGAGCGAAACAAGTCATGAAGGTCAGACCACGCGACAAGACAATATTGCTTTGCTCCCTAATGGTTGCCCCGCTTTATGCCTGTCTCTTATTGCTGCCTCTTTCCAGGGGCGACTAACGGCTCTGAGTTAAGGAGTCGCTTTGCGAGATTTGAAAACACCAAAGTCCATTACCTTACCAGCGGTAAGGGCGAGAGAGCCCTGATTTTCGTACACGGCTGGGCGTGCAACGCAGAGTCTTGGCGAGGACAAAGCGGTAGCTTCCCTTCGCAGCGAGTTATCATCATTGACTTGCCGGGACACGGAGAGAGCGACAAGCCGCACGTGGATTACACCATCGATTATTTCGCGCGCTCAATCGCCGCGGTGATGGCCGATGCGAGAATCAAGAGCGCGGTGCTGATCGGTCACAGCATGGGCGCGCCGATCGTCGGACACTTCTACCGGCTCTATCCTGAGAAGACGCTGGGTCTGGTGATCGTCGACGGCGCAATGCGCCCGTTCCTGCCGAGGGAAGCAATGGAACGTCTGGTCATTCAGCTGCGCGCAAACTATCCGGCCGCCGCGGCGCAAATGATCGACCAAATGCTGACGCCGGTTAGAGATCCCAGGCTCAGAAGTGAGATTCGCGCGGCGATGCTCTCAACGCCGGACCATGTTGCGATTAGCGCCATGTCAGGCATGGCAGACGAGAATGCCTATGAACCAGGTCCGATGAAGGTCCCGGTTCTGGCGGGCTTGGTAAAATCTCACCCCTGGCCTACGGACATAGAACAGTTCCTGCGATCTCTTGCTCCGAGGCTGGAGCTTCATATGTTGGATGATGTGAGCCACTTTCTGATGATGGGAAAGCCGCGGGAATTCAATCAAGCCTTGCAAGCTTTCCTGTCGAAGAATCGGCTGCTTGAGAATTAGCTCGCCGTAGCGAATTCACTCAAATCAATCGATTCGATGCCAGCCAGTGACCGCCATCGACCACGATGACGGCGCCGTTAATGTAGCTGGCCGCGTCTGAGCAAAGAAAAACCGCAGCGTTCTCGATATCTTGGATCAGGCCAAATCTTCCCAGCGGGATCCTTTGTTTCAGCTTCTCTTTGATTGGTTCCGGAACCAGCCGCTTCATGCCTTCAGTGTCTCCAATCGGGCCGGGAGCAATTGCGTTGACGCGAATTCCGTAGCGTCCCCACTCGACCGCGAGGTTCTTAGTCAAAGCATCGACACCGGCCTTCGCGGCCGACACATGGATCTGCATCGGCGTGCCGAGGTAATGCAGAGTGGCGCTGATGTTCAGGATCTGTCCCTGGTTCTTTTTCAATTCAGCGAACGCCGCGCGACAGACATTGAAGGTGCCCTTCAGATCGATGTCTACTACCGTGCCGAATCCGTTAGGCGAAAGCTCTTCAGCGTCGCAAAGAAAATTTCCCGCGGCCCCGTTGACGACTATGTCGATTCGGCCAAATCGCTCGACCGTGGCAGATAATGCTTGCTCGACTTCCTCCGGATTGCGCACGTCAGCGGCCACGGCGAACGCTTCGCCGATGTTTGTCTCTGAGCCCTCGCTGACGGTCGGGCTAATGCCCCGAGCGTTACTCCGTGCGTCGTTAATAGCTTTGGCCGCCGGTTCCAGATGTTCAATCTTGCGACTGACCAAAGCCACATTCGCGCCAGCCTCAGCCAGTGCGCGAGCGACACCACCGGTGATGCCGGTCCCGCCGCCGGTTACGAAAGCCACGCGACCCTTGAGAATGTTGTCAGCAAAAACACTAGCCATAAGGAGAGTTTGGATGATTCAAGGGTTAAGTTCGCATTGATGTTAGGCGAAGCGTTTGGAAAATTTGGAGCGGGCGACGGGGATCGAACGCGCAACTTTAAGTTTGGGAATGTAGTTCAGGTGACCTTTAATTTGCAACTTATCCAAGTGCTGTGTAGCGCCCAGACCCTGCCGTGTCAACCCGTTTTCCGCGACACGTATAACGCGTCATGCGTTTCTAGAACCCAAGAATTAACTCTAGCGGCTAGAGAAGTCAATCTACGCGCAGTAGCAATTGCGGCTAATGCTTTTTCCCTTTGTGGCGACTCCGGGCGCGCGCAGCCCCTCATAGACGAATATTCCAAACGGTTTCCGAAAAACACAGTCTGGAATGTAGTGAGCGCTCCGTTGTATCGAGCTCAAATTGAGTTGCACAGCACCAACGCTGCGCAAGCAATTGAGTTGCTGGAATCAGCGCATCGCTTCGAGTCATCTGGCAATTTTGGGCCCCAATACGTTCGAGGCCAGGCCTACTTAAAACTGAACAAAGGCGCGGAAGCGGCGGCTGAGTTTCAAAAGATTCTCAGTCATCGCGGCTGGTCGGTTCGCGGGGTTCTGTATCCTCTTGCATACGTCGGCCTCGCACGCGGAGCCGTACTTCAAGGCGATACTGCAAAAGCGCGCAAGGCTTATCAGGACTTTCTCGCGCTCTGGAAGGACGCCGACCGGGATAATCCTATTCTGATTGAAGCAAAAAGATAATACGAGAAGCTGAAGCAAGTATGAAACAATAGTCCCTCGATGATCGCCGAGCCAATTTCTCAGATTTGACTAGCGTTGCAAGCTGACGGCGGTCACAACTTACAAAACCGCTTAGGAAAAATCAACGTGCATGCAGTGCCTGATTTGCCTATCGCTGAGGGACGTTTGGGGGACGGTTTTGCCGCATGAGATTGTCGATCCAATCGCAGGCCTGACCCAAGTGCCCTTAGCGGCGCTTTGTGATAAGGTGAAACCCTCAATGCTTAACCATTCGCGCCGATGAAGTCTTTTTATTTTAAGGGCCAGCGTAAGCTCCAGTCAGTAATGGGAGGCGGAGCTTGGCGAAGCGGGCTGGTGGGCGCCAGTACTCTCGCGGGCTTGTTGTCGCTAACGGTCTGCGCCCAGCAGGCTGACCAACAGCAGGCCGATCAAGGGACGCCGGTCGTGGTGCAGCCTGGTGCGCCGGGCCAGCCTACCCGGACACTGCCGCTATCGACGAGGGCGACACTGCCGCCACGTTCGTCGGCAGATGTTCAGTTCATGCAGGGTATGATCATGCATCACGCGCAAGCGGTTGAGATGACAGCGCTCATCGAGTCGCACACGGAGAACAAGGATCTGCGGTTGCTCGGGGCGCGGATCAGCCAATCGCAATCGGAAGAAATAAAATTTATGAAGCGGTGGCTTGAGGCCAGGGGAGAGTCGACTTCGCTGCCGATGCCGGAAATGCCAGGCATGGATATGTCGCAAACGATGCTCATGCCCGGAATGCTTACGCCAAAACAGATGGAGGCTCTCAGAAAGGCTAAGGGCGCGGAGTTCGACCAACTGTTTTTGACAGGAATGATTCAGCACCACAACGGCGCCTTGATTATGGTGAAGGACTTGTTCGACACTGCAGGGGCTGGGCAGGATGCTGAAATCTTCAATTTCGCGACGGATGTCGACAGTGGCCAACGCGCTGAGATCAGGATTATGGAGAATATGCTAGCAGGTGCTGAAAAAAACAACCTCTCCCTTTGGGAGAGGGGCGGGGTGAGGGCTTAGCGACCAGTAAAAAACAAATTTTCCTTTTTTACCTGTAAGCCCTCTCCCTAACCCTCTCCCAAAGGGAGAGGGAACTATCTCAGCAAACCATGGTGCGGGAAAAACCTCTGGAGGAGGAACGATGAATCAGTTACACACCATCACTTTCCGTTTATTACTGGCCTCTTTTGTTTTGTGCTCGTGCTTTGCAGCTCGGACGTACGCCCAAACGCCGTCGCCGTCGCCGTCGCCGCCCACCACCGCGCCAGAAACCAAACCGGCCAACCAGAACGGCGGAGCGAATCCATTTGCTCCTGCACCGGCGCCGCCGCTGCCGGCTGGGATGACGGGCTCAGATGCAGCGGACCCGCGCGCCAAACTGACGCCGGGAATGTATGACGCAGGTGAAGCAGCGATGGGCATCAAGCACCTCATGCTGCTCAAAAAGCCTGAGGCGTTTCAACTCGGCTCCGACGATCCTGATAATCCGAAAGTGCAAAAGACCCTGGGTCTGCTCGGCATTGGCGACTCTTCGAAGATGCCAAAACCGACACAGTTGGTTATTGCTCAACTCGCTTTTGCAAACTCAGACCTTGCGTTCCAGGGCAATCACCTGTTTCAGGGAAACTTTTATGGCGTCAATATCTATGACATCTCCAATCCGGCAAAGACCACCTTGTTGACTTCGATGGTGTGTCCGGGTGGACA
>WNFJ01342058.1_pt1 | contig 30223 bp, 26 predicted proteins | sample 5400461 | NCBI WGS metagenome assembly WNFJ01 (sample SAMN13153349, study PRJNA577476) | soil metagenome | isolation source: 115 cm saprolite on Douglas fir-dominated hillslope | place: USA:California | collected 2013-09-17
GCACAGAACGCGCCTACGCAGATTTTCTCGCCGCGCGACACTGAACTTGCCGCCTGGAACGAGGCGGCACAACGGTTGAGCGCCCTACGTTTTGGTTGATAAGGAGCAGCTGGTGCGAATAGCTCTGCACCCTATGCCTACTCGTGTCGAAAAACTTGTACAATGTAGAGCGGCGCAAAAGGCAGGAGTCAATCATAATACGACCGTATATTCAACTGGAAAACGAAAGGATATTTCAATCCTGAGTTCCACTAAACCTCAAATAGCTCTCGTTTATATGGGCGTATCACACAAATTTTCCGGCATTGGCTAGCAGAAAAGCTCGATGCTGTTTTTCGTAAAAATGGCCTATAAGGAGGTACGCTCATGCGGCCAACAGCTGATCATGCTTACTTGCTGGGACAAAGCCAAAGCCGGTAATCACCCCAAGCGGTCTTCGGAATTTTAAATGACCTGATACGCACTATCTAAGGCTTCGAACGACTTCGCCGAATAGTGTCACAACTACTCCTCTAAAAATCACACGACGCAGCGTTATTCCGGTAGCGACCAAAATAGATCGGATTACTCTTCGTGTCCTGTCATGCTGACCAGGGAATAAGTCACCGTATCAAGCTGAGTAGATCGTTTTGAGCATATTTATACCTCCTGACAATCGCCTAACGCCGTATTATGGGGGATAATGGCATGGATCCATCACATGTATCTGAGCATGAGGCCTTTACTGCTGCGCTTGAAGCACGCTCCCTTGTCGCCTTGCTCGAAGAGGGCATACGATGCATCCACCAAGGCCACTACGTCGAGGGAATGTCCTGCTTTACGCTGGCTAGCGAACAACTTTTTCCCACTCAGTTGCACCTTGCTGCAGCAATTGATGCGCTTAAACACAGCCACACGGACTATTGGCAGTCCCAGCAGGCGGTTCTACTCGCGTGCAAACGTCTTGTGGAGACCGAGGCCAAGCAGCAAGCATGTCTCCTTGTACTCGAACAGTTGCTGCCAGCCTTGAGGGAGAAGGAAGGGATGAATGAGATCTCTCAACCCCATGCCGCAGCCCCATCATCTGTATCTACCCAGAGCCAACTGGCACTACGGTCATCCCGATCGTTCACCGCTCGCTCTGACGACGTGCAATCGCCACCTGCACCACCCATATTACAGTCACATCTCGCGTACAAAAACAGAGAAGTGCTTCCGGCACTCTACATTACCTGCTTTGGATGTTTTAGGATCAGGCGCTTCGATCAAGTAATTGCCCTCTGCCATAATCGCAGTGGACAGGCGATTTTACGTTACCTGGTCGCCCAATCGGGATACCGTGCCAGCATTGATACCATGATGGATATGCTCTGGCCGAAAGATACGCCAGAAGTAGCCCGCCGGAAGCTACAGATAGCCATCAGTGCGGTACGCCGTTCTCTCAATGATGGTTACGAATGCGAATCAGGCCAAGGGTACCTTATGTACAAAGATCAGTTCTACCAGATCAACCCGGTGGTCACCATCCAGACCGATGTGGACAAGTTTGTGTTCTTATGGCAGGCTGGACGACAGGCCAGCCCCACTGAAGCAGTTGCGCTTTATGAAAGAGCCTGCAACCTTTATACTGGCCCGTTCCTCGTAGAAGATATATATGCTGACTGGTCATTTATCCGGCGGGAGCAACTGAGTCAAATGTATTTGAGCATGTGTCGCGCGCTGGTCAACCACCACCTGGAGATCGCGCACTATGAGGATGTAGTAAAGTGGGCCGATACCATCCTCAAAGAGAACTGCTGTGATGAAGCAGCACACCGGCAACTCATGCGGGCATACGCTGCCGAAGGCCGTCGCAGTGAAGCAGTTCGACAGTACCAGCGCTGCGAACGCGTGCTGCTTGAGGAATTGGGCGTGCCGCCCATGCCCGAAACGACAAATTTGCTTGAGGCCATCCTGACCGGTAATGATGCTCCTCAATGGAAGAGCGAAAATAGAGCGAAAATAGAGCGAAAATAAAACCTCTCATGTTAAGATAATTGGGATAGCAACAGAAAAGCACAGAAAGGCAGGAACTGCGTGCATTTTCTCATGTTGTCAGAATACGGCAGGGTACCGAACTGGTAAAGATGCCATGAGCAATGAAACGCTCTCCCTCATTATCTGGTGCCGCTATGATCGACAGGCTGATACAATGCAGTTGCGAATAGTCCGTACCGACACCGCTGAGGAAGTGCATCTCAGCGATAGCACCTTTCTGCTGCGCATCTCAACGGATGAGAATGCCCCAGTGCAGCGCTGCTTGCTTCGTCACATTGCTAGCGGTCGCGAAGCCTACGTGCAAGGAGGTCCAGGCTTGCGCGCGTTTGTCAAAACCTGCCTATTAAGAAGTGGTGAGTCTTGAACAGCCTGGTTTTTGCGCTCTCTCCAGAAACTGCACTTGCGGTTACCAGGCCAAATCTGACCTCGAACATCCAGAACAAAATTGAGAAGGTGAACTGAAAACGGAGGATTTCTTATGCCAGGCAACCCGAATTCCCCAACTTTCCCTGGGGTATATATCAAAGAAATCCCTAGTGGCGTACGTACCATCACTGGGGTGGCTACCTCGATCACCGCTTTCATCGGACGTGCCTTGAAAGGATTGGAAGATGAGCCGGTGACAATCAACAGCTTTAGCGACTTTGTACGCAGCTATGGTGGACTATGGGTGCAGAGTAACCTTGGTCAAGTTGTAAACGATTTCTTTCTGAATGGCGGTAGCCAGGCTATCATCGTTCGGGTCAGCAATGGCGCTAAGGCTGCTCAAATCGAACTACCTACTAATGGGGCTCCGCCAGCGCCTGCCCCAGGCCCAGCCCCTGCGCCCGCACCAGCCCCTGCGGTTGACAAGCTAACGCTGGTCGCAGCCAGCTCTGGGGAGTGGGTGAACAATCTGGGTGCAATTGTAGATCACGACACCAAGGATGCGAAATCTGCCCAACCAGACCCATCTCTGTTCAACCTCACCATTGTGCAGATTGACCCCGTAACGAAGCAAGTAACCACCCTTGAGAAATTTTTCAACGTCTCCATCGACGATACAAATGCTCTCTATGTCCCTCGTGTGCTCAAGCAAAGTTCACAGTATGTTCGTGTGCTCAAGAAAGCACCGGGTGACATTAAGGATCCTAACGATCCATGGGTAGTACCCCCTGTACGACCAAAGGAGTCAAAGGATGCGAACGGGAAGGTTACCCCTGTCGCTGTCACGACGAAAGGAACAGATGGAATCGCGCTGACTTCTGCACAATTCACAGGCACCGATAAAAAAGGCATCAACGCCCTGGATAATGCCGACCTTTTCAACATTCTCTGCATCCCGCCTTACCTGGATGGTCAAGTCCCGGATGTGGACCCGGGCGTGATTGCTGCAGCCGCCAAATACTGTAAAGATCGCCGTGCGATGCTCCTCGTGGATCCGCCGGTCGATTGGAACACCAAAGACACAGCCAAAAGCGGTATTGCAGCTATCGTAGGCAATATCGGGAGCGACAATGCCACAAATGCAGCGATTTTCTTCCCGCGTTTCAGAAAAGCGAATCCTCTTCTCAACAATCAGGTGCAAGATTTTGTCCCTTGTGGCGCGATGGCTGGAATTTTTGCCCGTACCGATGCCCAGCGCGGGGTATGGAAGGCACCAGCAGGTTTGGATGCAAGCTTGACCGGCGCGCAAGCATTGAGTGTGCTCCTGACCGATGACGAAAACGGCGAGTTGAACCCCCTTGGCATCAATTGCCTGCGCACCTTCCCGGCAGTCGGGCGAGTTGTCTGGGGCTCACGCACACTGGCAGGGAACGACCTGCTCGCGTCGGAGTGGAAATATATCCCCGTCCGCCGCACGGCCCTCTTCATCGAAGAGAGCCTCTTCCGTGGGACGCAGTGGGTCGTGTTCGAACCCAATGATGAGCCGCTGTGGTCCCAGATCCGCTTGAACGTGGGAGCTTTCATGCACAATCTCTTCGTGAAAGGGGCATTCCAGGGCAAAACGCCGCGCGAAGCCTACTTCGTCAAGTGCGACAGTGAGACCACGACGCAAAACGACATCGACCTGGGTATCGTCAACATCGTCGTCGGTTTCGCGCCGCTTAAACCTGCCGAGTTCGTGATCATCTCGATTCAGCAGACCGCTGGTCAGATTCAGGTATAAAGGGGGGCCATATGGCACAGTTTACTGCGAATGCGCAACGGTTCGATCCGTACAAAAACTTCAAGTTTCGCATCAAGTGGGGCGGAAAGTACGTCGCCGGAGTGAGCAAGGTCGGCATGTTGAAGCGTACCACCGAGGTTGTGAAACATCGCGAAGGTGGCGACCCAAGCAGCAGTCGCAAGTCTCCAGGGCGTACCGAGTATGATGCGATCACCCTGGAGCGTGGCGTCACGCACGACCTCGAGTTCGAACAGTGGGCGAATAAGGTCTGGAATATTCACTCGAATGTAGAGGTCTCGCTGCAAGATTTTCGCAAGGACATGATCATCGAGGTCTACAACGAAGCGAACCAGAAGGTGATTGCCTATAACGTGTTTCGCTGCTGGGTCTCAGAGTTCCAGTCCCTGCCCGACCTCGATGCCAATGCGAATGCCGTCGCTATCCAGCATATCAAATTGGAGAACGAGGGATGGCTGCGCGACGAGTCTGTGACCGAGCCGACCGAGCCGACCTTCACTGAGCCGCCAGCGTAAACGACGATGCACACTCTGTCTGCTCAAGAGATATTGCGCATCTGGGAGATCGGCTCAGGACAACATCCTGTAGATCGTGCTCTGACCATCCTGGCCGCGGCTTTCCAGGAGGCGCCGCGAGATGCCCTGGCTTGCCTGAGCGTAGGCCAAAGAGATTCCCGTTTGCTCGACGTACGCAAATTGACCTTCGGGACGCACCTGGCGAGCTTCAATGAATGCATGAAGTGCCAGGAACGGTTGGAATTTGAGTTTGACGTGGATGATATCCGTGTAGCACCAGGCGCCGAGTGCATGGATCAGGAGCATACGGTGATGTGCGGCGGGTACGAACTACATTTTCGTTTGCCTACGAGCCTGGACCTCGCCGCGATTGCCGGATGTTCTGATGTCACCGCAGCCTATATTCTGCTGGTTCGTCGCTGTGTCTTGAGGGTCATTCAGGACAGCGCCGAGGTAGACGTAGGGAAATCCGATGGCATGCCAGCTTTGCCAGAGGCCGTGATTGTGGCGCTGGCAGCGCAAATGGCGGCCTGTGACCCCCAGGCTGAAGTGGAGATTGACCTGACCTGTCCGGCATGTGGGCATCGCTGGCCGGTGATTTTTGATATCGTTCCGTTCCTCTGGACTGAGATTTGCGTGCAGGCCAGGCGTTTACTGGGCGAAGTACATACATTGGCATGGTCCTATGGCTGGAGCGAGGCAGATATATTATCACTCAGCACCACCCGCAGGCATTTTTACTTAGAGATGGTGACTAATGGCTGACTTTCTCTCGAGATTAGCTGCAAGAACGCTAGGTGTGGCACCAATAGCGCGACCGAGTATCGGGTCAATGTATGCTCCCGAACCAGCTCGCGCCGGAAACTACGCGTTTGATGCAGAGCTGGATGCAGAGTCAGCGGATGATTCGGTATCGCACTCCTTCGCCGCCGTTTCGCAAGTTAAACCACCCCTATCACCACCTCCATCTTTTGTTGCGAAAGACAACGCCGCGCCTTCAGCCCCAGCGGGACAATCACTTCGCAGTCGTGGCGATGCAGAGGGGACGCCAGTGGATTCACCTGAACCAGCAAGTAGGTTGGCATCTAGGGCGCAAGGTCGCAGTAATGCAAAGAGGATGCTAGTGGATTCAGATGGCGTCTCACTTGAGAACACTGACAGTGATGCCTCTTATACGCCCCTGGCGCGTGCGAGGAGCGTGCAGACCTCTCACAACCTGCCAGAGCCTGATGCGCTTAGTACACATCAGTTTACTGCGTCCCGTGACGAAACAGCATTGTTTACGAGGCCTGCCTTCACACCTGCCAGCCACCCTGCGTTTCCCGTAAACATACCCATCAGCCATACTCATCAGCGCCAAATGCGCCGAGATGTGGTTCAGAATGGGCCTCGCGCGACGAAAACTCTCAGCGAGCCACCTGTAGAAGCCGCAGATGTTCCCAGGATGCAAGTCAGTAATCACTCATCCAGGCGCGATGATGGACTTGTCAATAACGTGGAAGCCCTGCAGTCTGGCAATCTCGTTCCTGGGAAGACTGCAAACATTGTAGATGCCCTACCACAGGGCGCCTCATCCCAATTGGCCGCGACTTCATATCCGGGCATTGCAGAGGTCCATCCTTCGATAGCGATCTCTCCGAGGCCAGGTACGGTTCACAGCGAACAATCCATAGAGGCTCGATTTGCTGCGCCATCGCATCAATATACCGATTTCGTGGAACCCGCGCCAACCATTCAAGTCACGATTGGTCGCATAGAGGTACGTGCAACGCCACCGCCGCCCGCGCAGCCTCAGAGCCAGCAACGGCCGACCCCCTCGATCATGAGCCTGGATCAATACCTGCAACAGCGTTCCAAAGGAGGTGACCGGTGAGTAATGCGTTGGCCATCGCCGCTGTCACTGCCACACTCGTCAACTTGCTTTCGAATATCCCTAAATACTTGCAGTCGGAAAACTTGCAATTGACGCAGAGCATCGATATTACCACCCTGCCGCCTGATAAGGCGCGCGAAAGCATCACGGGGAACCAGGTGAACCTCTTCCTCTATCAGACCGCCATTAACGCGAGCTGGCGCAACAGGGATATGCCCAACCAGGTGAGGCCAGGCGAGTCGGGCATGCCACCCTTGCCCCTGGATTTGTATTACATAGTGACCGCCTACGGTGCGGACGGCAAAGATGCAGATCTTCTCAGCCATATCTTGCTTGGTCACGCCGTGAGCATCTTGCACGATCACCCCGTACTTGGCGCTTTAGAAATAGAAGATGCTACGCTAACACTCCTCCCCAGGAATAGCGATAGTGACCTGCAGCACCAGATAGACCGCGTGCGCATTACTCCGCAGCCGATGTCTTTGGAGGAGATATCCAAGCTCTGGATGGTCTTTCAGACACAGTACCGGCTTTCGGCTTCGTACGAGGTTTCGGTTGTCCTGATCGACAGTCGACTATCCATCAGGACCCCGCTACCAGTGCTGAAACGAGGCCGCGACGGCAAGGGAGCGATTGTCCTACCAGATGTAATACCTTTCCCGACGCTCTTTTCGGTGCGCCTGAAGCAACAGGCTCCGAAACCGCCAGTGCGACCTGGTGGGGTTGCAACTCCCATTGACCCGAACGTCCCGCTGCCGCCCACGGCCCGCCTGGGCGATGTTTTGGTGATCAGCGGGCATCACCTCGATGGTATCAATGGTCAAAAAGATAATACGCTCTTCGTGCGCTTCACAAATCTGCGCGTGGGCTTCATCAGGGAAATTGCGCCCGATGCAGGAGCAACAGCAGGCGAAATACAAGTTACGCTGCCTGCCAACGACCAGGCGAATCTGAGCAATCCAAACAACTTCGCGGCTGGATTCTATACTCTGGCGGTCGTATTCCGCCGCAAGGATAATGCTGGTGCGGCGGACCCAAAAGGCATAGTGGTTGGGGAGACCAATGAGTTAGCTTTCTCACTGGTGCCGCAGATAGAAACCATTAACCCGACTGCAGCGCCAAAGGGTGATGTGACTTTCAACATCACCTGTAACCCGGCGGTACAACCAGGGCAGCGCGTCTCCCTGCTGTTTAGTGACCGGGAGATTTCCTTCGCGCCCCAACCGCCTATTGCGGCGCCCACGGAGCAGCTCACGTTTGTTGTGAAATCCGCCGCTCCAGGGACCTACTTTCTGCGCTTGCGTGTGGATGGCGTTGACAGCCTGCTGGTCGATCCGGCGGTTGACCCAATAACCATACCGCCTGTTTTTGACCCGAATATGCAGGTGACGATTACTCCATAGAAGCCCGATCTATCGCGTCTCATAGAAGGTGACGATTACATGGATGACCTGGACCAAACACGTTTCGCTCAATGGCAAAAAGATAACGACACCTACCTGGAAGCAGCGCTTTCCTGGCTGCGCCTGCGTTTAGAGCGCAAAACAGGGCCACTTGGTCGGCCTTTGTCAGCGCCCCCACATGTAGAGCGTAGATGGTCCATGTCCGCCACCTCGTCTGGCGTAACACAATCATCCAAAACTGTAACCGATGCCGATATCACTAAAGCTACCGACGCTATGAAGGCAGCCGAAACGCCCAGGACTCCACAAGCTGGTCAAGGAGACCCTTTGCCTCCACCCGCGCTTATCATGTTAAGTCAACTGTTGGGGCTTTCACCTTTCGAGCAACATGTGCTGCTCCTGTGCATCGCTATAGAGTTGGATACAACCATTGCTACCCTGTGCGCTCGCGTCCAGGGTGATACGAACCGCGCCTATCCCACCTTTGCGCTTGCCCTGGCCGCCTTTGTTGAAGAGCGTAGCTGGGACGTCCTGTCACCTGAACGTCCCCTGCGCCACTGGCGCTTGATCGAGATTAATCAACCAGGAGCCCAACCGCTTACAACCAGCCCGCTGCGCGCAGATGAGCGCATCGTCAATTACGCGAAGGGATTACATTACCTCGATGACAGGCTTGCGTCTTTTATAGCGCCTCTTGAGGTGGATGAAAAACAGGATGCGCTTCCTGCTTCACAACAAGCAGTCGTCGATGCAATCGCGCATCATCTGGTGCAAGCCGGTTCTGCAACAGCGCTGCCCGTCACTCAACTGGTGGGACCAGACTCACCCAGCAAGCAACTCATAGCCCGCCAGGCTGCTGCCAAATTTGGCCGGCGCCTGTACCGGATGCCGGTCGACCTGCTGCCAGACCAGGCCGCTGATTTAGAGACATTGGCGCGGCTATGGCAGCGCGAGAGCATTCTACTACCCTGGTCCCTCTACCTGGATGCCCAGGAAATCGATGGAAGTTCCGCAACTGAAGTGCCCCAGGCAGGATCGTCCTTGACGCGCTTTCTGGCTCGTAGTGAGGGTTTTTTCTTTGTAGGCACGCGTGAAATGTGGCCAAACCTGGGCCGGAACCACATTGCATTTGATGTCGCCATGCCGACCACCTCTGAACAGAAAGCAGCCTGGACCGCGGCGCTAGGGACAGCAGCGGCAGATAATCCAGGCCTGTTGTCCAGCCAGTTCAACCTCAATCTGACCACGATTCAGAACATAGCGCAAGCAGCTCTGGCCGATAAGACAAATGACGAAGAAGCCTTTGCAGAGAGTCTCTGGGATGCCTGCCGTGTGAACGCCCGCCCCCGCCTGGACACCCTTGCCCAGCGTCTGGAGCCCAAAGCCACCTGGGAGGACCTCGTGCTGCCCACCGAAGAGACGAACATGTTGCACCAGATAACAGACCAGGTGAGGCAGCGCAGCAGGGTCTACGAGGAATGGGGCTTTGCCAATAAAATGAACCGCTGCCTGGGCATCAATGCCTTATTTGCTGGCGAAAGCGGCACAGGCAAGACCATGACGGCTGAAGTTATGGCGAACGACCTGCGCCTCAACCTCTATCGCATTGACCTGTCGGCAGTCGTGAGCAAATACATCGGCGAAACGGAGAAAAACCTGCGCCGCCTCTTCGACGCTGCCGAGAGCGGCGGGGCCATCCTCTTCTTTGACGAAGCCGATGCCCTTTTCGGCAAACGCAGCGAGGTCAAGGACAGCCATGACCGCTACGCCAACATCGAGATCAACTACCTGTTGCAGCGTATGGAAGCCTACAGGGGCCTGGCAATTCTCGCCACCAACATGAAGAGCGCCCTCGACACGGCCTTCACGCGCCGCCTGCGCTTCATCGTCAACTTCCCATTCCCTGGACCGGCGGAGCGCAGGCGCATGTGGCAGAAGGTATTTCCAACGGATACGCCCACCGACGGGTTGGACTATGACTGGCTGGCCCGCTTCAACCTGAACGGCGGCAGCATCCATAACATCGCGCTCAACGCGGCATTCCTCGCGGCCCGTGGGAGTTCAGAGGTGACGATGTTACTTGTATTGGAAGCGGCACGCGCCGAGTTCCGCAAAATGGAGCGCCCGATTAATGAAGCCGAGTTTCGCTGGAAGGTGCCGCAAGGAGCGAACGCATGAACATCAATGTATACATCGAGCGCTTGATTTTAGATGGATTGCCTGTCGCGCACAGGGAGCGACCAGTGTTACAGGCGGCTGTGGAGGCGGAGCTTGTAAGGTTGCTTACAAACGATGGGTTAGCTCCTCATTTGTTGACGGGTGGTGCTATGCCGCGTTTGCAAGGGGGCAGTATCCAGCTTGCGAGTGAAGGTGATACAGGGCAGTTGGGGCGGCAGATTGCGCAGTCTCTACATATACATAAAGGAGGAGATCGATGAGCCATCATGATCCAAACTACATGCACAAAAGGGAGAAGGCTCCTTCTGCTCTGGGTAAGAGTAGCTTACGAAGGGCTGCTGTCAAACCAGGCTCTGAAAGGGCTCTATCTTCGACCTCTGATGTGGTATTGAATAGTGCCGGTCAACAGGCTGGCCAAGATGCTCGCATTTTCACGGAGCCACACTTCGAACATGATTTTAGTCAGGTGAAGTTACACGCGAACATAGATGAGGCCGGGCCGAAGCAAACCATGGATGCGCTAGCTAGTGAACAAATCGGAATGGCACAAAGCGCGAACAGTCAGGGTCTTTTGCCTCTTGGTACTCAACGGATACATACGCCAAGCGCAAGTACTACAAACCACTTAATCAAGGAGGCCCGAGAGCGTACAGATGCTGGCACTCAGTTGCAGGATGCTGATCGTGCCACGATGGAGAAGAGCTTTGGTCAAGATCTAAGCGATGTTCGTCTTCACACTGGCGAGGGCGCAGACGCATTGGCAAACATCCTGGGTGCCAAGGCAGCGACGATTGGTCATGATATCTACGTAGCGTCGGATCAGTATCATCCCCAAAGTGTTGAATGGCGGAAGCTACTTGGTCATGAAGTTGCTCACGTCGTGCAGACAGACGGACGAGAAGGAAGTGGTCCCCAAATTGGCGAAGGTACAAGCAGTTATGAACAGGAAGCCAGCAATGCTGCAGAGGCTGTAGCATTAGGTAAATTAGCGCTGGTAAGCCACGGGGGAACACCAGCCCAGGTACAGCTCACACCTAGACCCCTCCCACCAGATTATGTTACGATGACCTTCCCTAGCCCATTAGACGTTGAACCAGTTCTTGACTTTTGTCGAAGAACCGCTGGTATTGCGCCGGGCTATACCGGCCAATTATTAGGCGGAGCTGGCAGCGTTTTCGATAATTCCCCGAATCTAGAAGGAGATATAACAAGTGCATTCCAGAGCGGTTACTTCCGGCAAGGAGGTAATACATCCTGGTCGAGTGGACAGAGGACATGGGACCCGGGTTTTTTGGCTCCCTACTACACTGTGACTGTTTCAATAAGGTTGCTTGAGGACAATGTAAGGGAAGCCGGCGCGGGTTCCCAAGCGACTGTTGGCAGTACTTCAGGAGTGACTGCGACCACTGGAACTTCAGCAAGTACCCAAACACAGACTAGTGCTAGTGCTGGTGGTACTGGTGGGAAGAAGGATGAAGGTAGTGTAACAGGTTCTGTTGGTACACAATCGCAAACAACGCTCGGTACTACTAGTCAGACATCAATGGGAGGCTCTGCTACCAGTAGCCAGACAGCAGGCACATCGGTTTACCAGTCAGATGTGTTCGCGGAAGTCACGATCTCTGTTCGACAATGGGACAGGGTAGCTACATATCATACTTATGGAGGTAGGAGCATTATACCAGTTGGCACTGCTCAATATACGCGTCTTCGTTTGACACCAGTAGCGACACCAGCACCAACACCATAGTGCTAGGCAGCAATCTATGATGTACAGAGGATCCACAGTATGAACTTGCAACTACAAAACCATGTAAAAGCGGTACAGGTGCAATCTTCATTGTATGCAGAGGGAGGGCTTCTGCAGCGCAAGTGTACTTGCGGTAACCACACAATTGCTGGCGGTGAATGTGCTGAGTGCCGTCTGAAACGCGAGGAGATGATACAACCAGTGGCTATGAATACGCCTCTTGCGAGTGTAGTGCCACCGATTGTGCATAATGTGCTCAGATCAGCCGGTCAACCGCTTGATACCGCCACCCGCTCTTTCATGGAGCCGCACTTCAATCATGATTTCAGTCAAGTGCGAGTTCATACCGATGAAAAGGCGGCAGAGTCGACACAAGCGGTAAATGCGCTGGCTTATACTGTTGGGCGTAATATAGTATTTGGGATAGGACAATATGCTCCTGGGACTATAGCGGGAAAAAGGTTGCTGGCTCATGAGTTGACCCACGTGGTACAGCAAGGAAGACAGCCTATATCAGCCCAGGCCAAGCTGCAAATGAACGAACCAGAAGATTCCTTCGAGCAGGAAGCAGATCGTGTTGCGGCTGCAATTACAGCAACAGCTTCAGAGGTTCAAGAGAAGTTTGCTGGTGTTAGTGGGCCTGATGGCATAACTTCGGAAGAAGACCCCCTTATCCAGAGCATCAAAGGGAGAGCAGAGGTACAGCATCACCCAATCAACTTCCTCAGATTGCCAATATTGCAGAGAACTGCAAACTTTGTTGCTGGCACTGTTAATGCCGTGCAGAATCCAGCCGAGGAACTTGCTACTGGTGGGTCAGCAGGAATTACCGTTCCGGTATTAAATGGCTCTCGATTCATTGGTGATGCTCAAGCAAAGGCAGCGATCCATAAGCCTGATATTGGTGGAAAGTCTGACCCAACAGGTGGTGTTCAATGCTGGGTCAATACCATCCCCACGAACGTGGGAAGCTTCGTCGAGAATGTTATGAGTAACGGTCCTTGGAGTACGGTTACGACAAAGGCAAATTTGGGATTTAGGTTTGGATTACCTGCTTGTGTAGCTGCTGGATCTGGTAACGCTACGTTTACAGCTCATGGGGTCCCAAGTGATGCAGCCGTGGCGGCAGCGAACAGAAGACATGAAAACCATCATGCTGCTGATGAACAAGCTTCTTTTAATGAAGTTGTGGTCCCTTGGGATACTGCTATGACTGCTGCACAGTCTTCACAGAGAAAATTTGCGGGTGCTGACGCGACAGCTTGTGAGGCTGCTCTCTTTGCCGCTATAGGTGGAACACCAGACGATATTGCAACAAACCTATGGAACTCCATAGGGAGCAAAGGCGATGCTTTTCATAGCACTCCTGCTGGTGGACCACGCGTGGTAACCAATGCTACGTCGGATGCAGGTTGTAACACAGCAACAGTAGATGTTCTGCAATAGAGACACTATGATCGGCACATATTACAGCGTCCCATGCTAGGAGACAATATGCCAATAGATTTAGATGCTACTATTACGGTTCAGGAAAGCTCACTGCACATCAGCGAACCCATCTGGGTGATGTTTATTGTGACGAATCAGACAGCTTCTCCCGTCTCGGTGCTTAATCCAGATGTTGGAACGCCGCCAGGCGAGATCAATTGGACATTTTCTAACGGGACATACCAAATCTCGGTGCTTCTCTCTTTCCACTTGATAGCAATCTCCGTAGTAAACCCTTCAGGAGAGAAGTTACCCCTAGTCGGTCCCAATCCTTGGGTAACGCCAAGATTAATGCCGAGGCTGGAACTTTCCTGGAAGCTCCTTCATGTTAAGGATCAATCTGAGCGACCGTTTCGTATTCCAGCAAATTGGCAAGTACCATTTAACCGTCAAGTATGGGCACGAAAATGCGTTTGCTGGCGCTGAGACGGAACTACTGATCGAATAAATTTAATCTGGAAGAGCTAAATGCACTCGCAAGAGTTAGGGTTAGAGACAATTGATATATGCATGTATACGCAGGAACGCAAATAAGATCATGAAAGCCTCAGTAATGAAGTTGTTACTATGCACCTTCAAAAGGAGGCGGGAGGAGCAATTTATGAAAGGACCTAATCTATGACCGCCTTTCCAGGTTCCCCGCGCCTGCTCAAAGGGGCGCTCATCGGGCTTGACCCGTTGAATCCGCTGGCAAGTGTGATCGTTTTCCAGTACAACCCGGACACGATGACGCGCAAGCTGGATGCGCGTACATCGGGTGTAGCGCCGGGCGGTGCTAAGTCGGAGGCCTTCCGCCTGACCGGGCCACCCAAGGAGACGATCACCATCCACGTCGAGATCGATGCGACCGACCAGTTGGAGACCGGCGACCCGCTGGCTACGACCGTCGGCATCTATCCTGTGCTTTCGGCCCTGGAGATGCTGCTCTATCCAAAGAGCGTCTTCGTGATTGCGAACACGATCCTGGCACAGATCGGCAACCTGGAACTCATCCCGCCCGAAGCGCCTCTGACGCTCTTCATCTGGGGGCCGCAGCGCGTGCTTCCGGTGCGCCTCACCAGCTTCAGCATCACCGAGGAGGCCTATGATGCGGCGCTCAATCCCATCCGGGCGAAAGTGGACTTGAGCCTGTACGTCCTGAGCTACGCCGACCTGAAGATCAGTAATCCAGGCTATGCCATCTTCCTGGCGCATCAAATCGCTAAAGAAATCATGGCGACGACCAATGTCTTGAACAGCACTCAAAATACCGGAGCGTCATTAAAGCTCTTCTGAATAGAGGTGAGCCATGTTTCCTGTCACCAGTCGTTATTACGGCATCGATACTGCGACGTTTGTTGCTGCCGGTGGTCGGAAGGTAGTCTATCTGCGCCGCCGCTTCGTGCCCGATCGCACAAACGCGGTCGTCCTGGCCGAACACATCGTGTCGCAAGGTGATCGCCTCGATAATGTCACCGCGCGTTACCTCGGCGACCCGGAGCAGTTCTGGCGCTTGTGCGATGCCAATAATGCCATGCAGCCCGAGGAACTCACGGCTGACTCGCAAATCGGTCGTACCATACGTGTTCCGCTGCCGCAGGGAGGACAATGATGCCAAGCCCCGGGATGCGCCTGCAACTCTTCATTGGTCCGACAATACCGGTGCCCGCCTCTTTCCAGGTGGTGGATGCGCTTGCCAGCCTGGAGGTGACCAACAAGGACCAGGATCGTGATGGCTTTCAAATGGCCTTCACGCTGGGTAAAGATACGCTGCTTAACTACAGTTTGCTGTCGAGCGGCTTCTTCGACCCACCCAGCCGCGTCATCATCATGGTCACGATTGGCGTGCTGCCGCAGGTGCTCATCGATGGCATCATTACCACGCACCAGGTTGTGCCCAGCAACGAACCAGGGAGCTCGATGCTGCATGTCACGGGCGAGGACATTACCTTGAAACTCGACCTGGAAGAGAAAAGTGAAACCTACCCCAACCAGCCCGATTCGCTGATTGTGACCAGGATACTTGCTTCATATGCCACGCTTGGACTGGTGCCTCAAGTCACACCAACCACCGATGTTCCGATCGAACTGGACCGCATCCCGACTCAACAGGGTACCGACCTGGCCTATCTCCGGCAGCTGGCCAGAAACAACGGGTTCGTCTTTTACATTGAGCCGACAATTGTGCCAGGGGTAAATACAGCGTATTGGGGACTGGATAATCGCCTGGGACTTCCGCAGCCCGCGCTGACGATGAATATGGGGCCGAATACGAACGTGGATTCGCCGATCAACTTCAGTTTCAACGCGCTGGGTCCCGCGGCCCCCGTTGTATCCATCATTGAACCTTTCACCAAGTTAGCAATAGAGGTCCCACTGCCGAGCAGCCTCCATCCGCCGCTGGCGCGGAGTGCGGCCCCGTCGCTGCGCAAAACCATCCTACGGGATACGGCTAATCTCAACCCTATGCAGGCGGCGCTACGTGCAATCGCAACTTCGAGCCAGACGTCTGATGCTGTTACTGCCACGGGAGAAGTGGATGCTGTGCGCTATGGACGGGCTTTGCGTGCGCGGCAGCTGGTAGGGATACGCGGCGTGGGCGATAGCTACGATGGCAACTATTACGTCAAACAGGTCACACACCGCATCAAAGCGGGTGAATACAAGCAGAGCTTCACGCTCACGCGCGAGGGACTTGGCGCATTGACACCGTTGGTCGTGCCCTGATGGATTTTGATAATCAAAAAAGGTGATCGTACGCGAAGGAGCACTAATGAACGGGCAAGGATCGCCGTTTTATGGCAAATATAGAGGCGTGGTGACCGACAACCGCGATCCGCTGATGCTGGGCCGCATTCGTGCCAAAGTGCTCGATGTACTTGGCGACAAGGAGAGTGGCTGGGCCATGCCCAGTGTTCCTTATGCTGGGAAGAGCGTGGGTTTGTTTCTGATACCACCCACGGATGCCTCGGTGTGGATCGAGTTTGAGCACGGTAACCCGGATTACCCCATCTGGACGGGGTGTTTCTGGGCGCAGGGCGAACTGCCCGCGACACCCGCTATCGCCGAGATGAAGGTGCTCAAAACCGATCTATGCACCATCACTTTGAATGATGTACAGGGCATAGGAGGCGTCACGATTGAAACCACGGCTGGGATGGGGGCGAAGATCGTGATGGATTTGCAAGGAATCGAGATCACGAGCGGGATCGGAAACATTAAGCTTACAGCGACGGGCGTCTCTGTAAATGATGGCGCATTGGAGGTGATATGATGCCAGGCTTCTTACTGCACGAAGGCGCAACGGTGCTGTGCCTACACGTTGGGCAGGCACAGCCGATGGTGCCAAACCCACGCGTCACTGTGAGTAACCAGCCGGTTGTCACGCTAGAGAGTCCTTACGTCATCGCGGGTTGCGTCCTGCCTCCACCGCCAGCTGCCAATGGACCATGCGTGACCGCCCAGTTTATAACCGCCGCAACGCGCATTCAGGTGGAAGGAGTTCCCGTGCTGTTGCAAGACAGCCAGGCTATCTGCGCGCCCTCTGGTACTATCCTGAACGTTGTGCTGACACAAGTGCGCGTAAAAGGGGAGTGAGCAATGAATATCGACTATCCATTCCACATCAACAGTCACGGACGCACTGCAACAACCGATGACGATACGCATATCCGCGAAATGATCGAACAACTGCTCTTCACCAACCCGGGTGAGCGCGTCAATCGGCCCGATTTCGGCAGCGGGCTTGCACGGTTGCTCTTTGGCCCCAATAGTCCCGAACTGGCGACTGCCCTGCAATTCACCATGCAGGCCACGCTCCAACAATGGCTGGGCGACCTGATCCAGTTGCAGTCGTTAGAAGTCACCAGCGAAGACTCTACTTTGAACATTCTCATCCAGTACATAGTACGCGGCAACAACCAGCCTCAAGTAGCGCTACTGACACGAACGGTGTAAAACTATGAAGATTACGACCACTTGCCAGGATAAACGTCAAAGGCGGCACAAGATACGCGAGCGCAACGCGGCGAAGAAAGATAAAGTATACGCTCTGGACTATGTCGATGTGGGCGACGACTACCGCGCCCTCACCGTCTACTTTCTAGGCAAAGCTCCCAAAGAGCCTAAGATTGAAAAGGAGAACGTGCGCATCAAGGGTGGACGGCGTATCCGTGACATTCAGGTTGTGAGTGCGAGGGTGCATCACGAGAGCGGCCCCGAGCGTGACGATTACATGCAGGTTGTGGTAGACAAGGCGGGCGATTTCTCCACTTATACACTGAGCCTAGGCGTACCAGGGAAGGATCAGCACGGTCACCCGGTCTTCAAGCCCTTTGAAGGCTTTGATAGTCGCTATGCTCAAGTGGATTTTAAGTTTACGGCAGGCTGCCACAATGACCTCGATTGCCTGCCCGAAGATACCTGCCCACCGCCTGTCCTGGTCGAGCCGGAGATTACCTACCTCGCCAAAGATTACGCCAGCTTCCGCCAGCTGATCCTGGACCGCCTGGCGCTCGTGATGCCCGATTGGACCGAGCGGCATGTCCCCGACCTCGGCATTGCACTGGTTGAAATCCTCGCTTATACCGGTGATTACCTCAGTTACTTCCAGGATGCGGTCTCGACCGAGGCATACCTCGAGACCGCCCGCCAGCGTATCTCCGTCCGTCGCCATGTGCGTCTGGTTGACTACCAGATGCACGAGGGCTGTAACGCGCGCACCTGGGTTACGGTAAAAACGAGCCAGGACCTCACCGGTAAGGACGCGTTAGACCCAAGGAGTATCTACTTTGTGACCGGGACTGACGATGCCCTTCAGGTTACAGGTCGACTGCCCGGGACACCCCTACAGGATATCGACTTGCTCAATGTTCCCCCCAGCAGCTACGAGGTGTTTGAGCCACTGGCAAAAGACCCGATCGAACTCTACAAGGCGCACAATATCATCGACTTCTATACCTGGGGAGACAAGGAATGCTGCCTACCGCGCGGCGCTACCTCGGCCACTCTGAGAGACCACTGGGTACCGCCAGTTTCCACTTCAAAAGAAGCGGATACACCCGATCAGAAGGCCCAAAATGGAGGCGCTCAAGGGGGGAAGGGTACCCCACCCGAACGGAAGCGCAGGCTAAACCTGCAAAAGGGCAATTTCCTCATCTTCGAGGAGCGCATCGGCCCCAAGACAGGCATTACCGCTGACGCAGACCCGAATCGCCGTCATGTCGTGTGCCTCACCAAGGTCACACAAAGTGTTGATACATTGTATGATCGACCGGTTGTCGAGGTCGAATGGGGCATCGAGGATGCTCTGCCATTTCCACTCTGTCTCTCGGCCATTGGGCAGGCACCCGATTGTAAGTTCCTCGATGAGATCAGCATAGCTCGAGGTAATATGATCCTTGTAGACCACGGTCGGAAGGTGGAAGACGAATCACTGGGTACCGTGAAAGAAAAGGAGACAACACCTGTGTGCGAGGACATAGGACACCCGGCAGACAGCGAAACCGTGCCCGCCCGCTTCAATCCGAGCTTGAAAGAAGCGCCGCTGACCTTCAGCCAGTCATTGCCAGGTGCAGCCAGCGTGTCTGCCGCAACGTTGCTGGTACAGGACCCACGCCAGGCCCTGCCTCAGGTAATAAAACTCATCGGTACGCTTGTTATCTCAGGGAAACCTGTTAAGGAACCATGGACACCAAAACGTGACCTGCTGGGTAGTGTTTACCTGGATCGGGACTTTGTCGTGGAAATGGATAACGACGGATTTGTTCACCTGCGCTTTGGTGATGGTGATCTCGGTCACATGCCGGAGGTCGGCACAACATTTACAGCAACGTATCGTGTGGGCAATGGGTCTCTGGGTAACGTGGGTGCGGGAACACTTTCGCACATCGTGTTGCGTGATACTGCACCTGTGCCCAATGGCGTGCTGCTGGAACCCTACAATCCTTTACCTGCCAGCGGAGGGATAGATCCCGAGCCACTGGATGAGGTCAAACTGTTCGCGCCGGGAGCCTTTCGTACAGAACTTCAACGAGCGATCACCGCCGATGATTACGCCAGCCTTGCCAGGCGTAATCCCAAGGTCAAATTGCAACAGGCTGCCGCTATGTTGTTTTGGACGGGAAGCTGGTACGAAGTAGTCGTTGCAATTGACCCTGTTGGTAGGGAGAGCGCGAGTCCTGCTATGTTACGCGAGGTCAAGGGTTATTTGCATCGCTACCGCCGTATTGGTCACGATGTTACCGTGGTTCCCGCAACCTACGTTCCACTCAATATTAACATCACCGTTTGCGTCGATCCTCACTACCTGCGCGGCCATGTCAAGGCAGCCCTGCTTGCCCTGCTCAACAACCGTCTGCTGCCCAACGGTCAGCGCGGCTTCTTTCATCCCGACAACCTGACCTTTGGCCAGGGCATCCCCATGAGCAAGCTCATCGCAGTCATACAGCCGGTCCCTGGCGTGCAGAATATCAAATTCAACACATTTGAACGGCTATTCGATGGGCCGCGCGGCGAACTGAAAAACGAATTTCTTTCGATTGGCCCGATGGAGATTGCCATGTTGGACAACGACCCCAGTTTTCCTGAGCATGGCAAACTCGTTTTAGATATGCGAGGTGGGCGTTGAACGAAACCTGTGGCTGCTGCGAAGGCATTGAAAAAATCACGCCGGTAACGATTGCCAACCGGCCTGGCTTGAGTTCGTTAATCTATCGCGTTGGCAGCCATGCCAGCTTTCTGGAGACGATGAAGGCGCGCCTCTCCAATCTGGGTCTCACATTGAAGGACCTGGGCATCGTCCCTGATATGGTGGCGGGAGGAGATCAAACGATATATCCGCTGCGGCGCCTGACCACGCGCGCGGCATACGACCCTGCTATTGCGCTCCTGGATGCCTGGGCAATCGTCGCCGATGTGCTCACGTTTTACCAGGAGCGTATTGCGAACGAGGGCTATCTGCGCACGGCCACCGAGCGCCGCTCAATTTTGGAACTGGCCCGGCTCGTAGGCTATGCCTTGCGTCCTGGCGTCTCAGCAAGCGTCTTCCTGGCCTATACACTAGAGGTCGGCGCCCAGACCACTATCACCGCAGGCAATCGTGCCCAGAGCCTTCCCGGGCCTGGCGAGACGCCCCAGCCTTTTGAGACGGCAGACAAATTCGTCGCCAGGGCGAAATGGAACAACCTCCAACCTCGCCTGACGCGCCCGCAGTTCATCACCCAGGATAACGCCGACGTAATTGACACGATATACTTCCAGGGAGTGTCAACCGCTTTGAAGCCAAACGATCCGCTCTTGCTGGTCTTCAATGAAAATATCGACACCTCGCTGGTGCCACCTGGACAGTTCGTGCGCTTCGTCCAGGCCGTCGAACCGCAGGCTGCCGAGAGTCGCACAAAAGTCACGCTTCAAGATATTGTTACGGTCGATACTTTAGGCAGGGCTATTCTGCAAACGATAGCTAAATATCTTGACCTACTTGAGTTTTGTGTTTCATCGAATGATCCGTTGGTCGATGAGGTAGCGGCTATCTCGAGTAGTCTCTCGTCGGATGTGCTTGGTTTCTTAAATAGCTCGCCGCAACCAGACCCGAAGGTAGTGACCCAAAGGCTCGCACGCGCTCTCAATGGGGAACCGGATATTAAGCAGCCGGGGTTACAAGACATTCTCACCGATGCTGTTAGCAAAGGAGATGCCCATGTGGCAAACTGGCTTGGCGGGCTGGTGAATGACCTGGAGGAAGTCTTGCGGCGAGCATTTCTATCGGGTGTCAAGACTGGTATTGTGGAGGTTCCTCCGCTGAGTAGCCTTGAGAGCAAAACTCGCTTATTCGTTCCTACACTACGAGCATTCAGGAGTTTTTCGCTGATTCCAGCCCGGGTAGATGGTCCGCCATCGTCGAACGGTTCCAACAGTTCAGGTATAGCGTCTCGTCTACCGGACCTGGTTGCATCGCTTTCGAAGCCTGCCTCTCTGCAACCTGCCACCAGCCAGCGCCTTGATCGGTCGGTGAGCAAGGCCTTTGGCACCCAATCAGATATTCTCCCACAATTGCTCACCACGCTGAATCCGGCACTGAAGCCAACGCTCTATCCCGCTGTTGCCAATGCCGTGGTCACGCCGCCTTCGGACTTGCAAAGCGCGCAGGCGCTGCGCGTGAAATCCGCTCCCTTCGGAAACAATGCCCCGCTTCGGCCAATCACCAATGACAAGGGCATTGTAGTAGATCACACCGAGTGGCCGATTGCAGGCACAGAGACAATCGAAGTGGACATTTCCACGGGGATGGGTAGCACTGGGACACTTGCAATTACTCCTCAAGCAACCATCTCAGTCACACAGGGTGGGCAAAAACTGAGCAAACAGGTGATTCTGGATCCAAACAAGCCGAAGATGCAGGTTCCCCTGGATGGGTCATCAGTGGATATCACCATCGCTGTCGCTCGTCTGCGCTTTATTCACGCCATCGTCAATCACCAAGATCCTGTGGATGTCTACATCAATGGCGAAAAGATGAACAGCAGTCCAATTGCCTACTCTAAAGCCACCGACTACTTCATCGTGCCACCGGCTGACAATACTCTGGATGTTACGGTTCGGCCTGCTCAACCATCATCAGCCCCGCCCCTGCTTACTCGCGAAGTGACTGTCGATGCTGGCACATCTTCGACCTTCATTGCGAGAGAGAACGCTTTCATTCAAACAACAAACGATGACATCTCGCCAACGCCAACCGGGCAGGCGCGAATACGCCTGGTGAACGCTAGTTCCTCGACAGTTCTCGGGGCAGCCAGCGCAGATGGAACTATATCACTCACTCTTCCTCAGAATAGCCAGTATAGCGACAACCAGTCTGTCAAGGCCGACACATACGAACTGACTGTGACCTATGGTGATATCGAAACTGAGGGTACTTTTAAAACTAGTGTGACGCTGGACGAACAAGTCATCTACGATGTTGTCGTGCTCGACACCTCTGATCCAGCCAATCCCTTGTCTTCAGCCCTTCTAGGCCATTCACCCCTCATTGTAACTAATGAACTGCTCAGGTACACTTTTTCGTTTCCCGAACAAAGTCGAGTGTTTAGCGTGATAGCAGCAGGCAAGCCACCGCTCGCGATCAATCTCATCATTCTGCAAGTCGATAGTTTCGTAGGGAGATTTACGCAAAACCAGACGCAACTCATCTCAGCGGATGGTCGTAATATCATCCTCCAGGTTGGCGATAACAGCATCTCGCTTACGGATGAAGCATTTGCTGCTGTTCCAGTGGAAAAGCGCAAGATAATTGCTCTGGATGCGAAGTTCGACCAGATCACCCCAGGGAGCTGGGTAGTGATTGAACGTCCTGATAGAGGCCAGACAATCATCAGCAGGGTAACGAGCGTACAGCAGGTCTCCAAAGCAGATTACGGCATAACTGGCAATGTCACGCAACTCACCCTGGATCAGCCGTGGCTGGACGGCAAGGATGTCTCTCTCGCAACACTGCGCCAGGTAACAGTGTATGCTCAGAGCGTGAAGCGAGATTTAGCAGAGGAGATTATCGACCCGGTCAAGGAGTCGGTGTGCGGCGATCGGATCGAGCTGGACGATGTGTACGGAGGTTTGCAATCTGGACGCTGGCTCATCGTCGCCGGTGAGCGCACGGATATCCTGGGATCGACCGGGGTGCAAGGCGCTGAATTGGTGATGCTGGCGGGAGTCAAGCAGGGCGTACACCAGGTAAGAGTGCCTGATTCAACTTCTGCCAGCGGTGGTAAACTGGTAGACCTCCCAGGCGACACAACCCATACCTTCCTCACGCTTGCCAACGCGCTTTCCTATACCTACAAACGCGACACCGTTACCGTCTATGGCAACGTGGTGCGCGCCACCCACGGCGAGACACGCAACGAGGTTCTTGGCAGCGGCGATGGCAGCAAAGAATTGCAACAGTTCGCGTTGCGCCAGTCACCCCTCACCTACCTGTCCGCACCGACGCCTGCTGGCGCTGTGAGTACGCTCAAGGTCTTTGTGAGTGATATAGAATGGCATGAAACGGATAACCTCGCTGGACTTGGATCGACGGATCGGGAGTTCATTACGCAGACGGACAATAACGATAAAACAGCCGTCATTTTCGGCAACGGCGCAAAGGGAGCCCGCCCCCCAACAGGCATTGAGAATGTCAAAGCTATGTATCGCACGGGCATCGGCAAACCAGGGAACGTCAACGCGAGGCAAATCAGCCTCCTGGCAACGCGTCCCCTGGGTGTGAAGAGCGTCATTAACCCGCTGCCAGCGACGGGCGGTGCCGACCGGGAGAGCATCGACCAGGCGCGCCGCAATGTGCCACTGGCCGTGCTGGCACTGGATCGCCTGGTTTCTGTCCAGGATTATGCAGATTTTGCTCGATTGGGAAGGCTAGCGCTGCTCGTCTCACGGATGGGCGACGCCAGCTCGTCCATCTCACCATCGCGGGCGCCGATAACATCCCCATTGACGTCAATTCTGACCTCTACCGAAATCTCTTCCAGTCCCTGCGCCAGTTCGGCGATCCCAACGAGCCGTTGCTGCTTGCCCTGGCCGATGTGAGCCTCCTGGTCATCCAGGCCAGTGTGCATCTACTCCCGGACTATCAAATAGAGTCTGTCGAGCCCGAGATACGCACGGCCTTGCTGGATGCGTTCAGCTTTGAACAACGCGAACTCGGTCAGCCAGTGTTTCAGAGCGAGGTCATCAGTGTTATCCAGGGCGTTGAGGGAGTGGACTACGTCAGACTAGAGATCATGGGCGCGGTGAGCCAGGATACACTTGTACAAGCCCTCAGCAAAGTGGCGCAGAACCCGTCGGATCCGGAACGAAATATGCAAGGTACGGGGAAAGAAGAGCCTGGTGAGGTAGAGGAGTCTGGTGAGACAGAAGAAGAGGAGCTTACAGAAGAACTGCTTGAATTACTTGGTTTGACGGATCACAATGATGTACTGGTACAACTAGCAAAGTTTGATCCAACGCCGGACGACCCCACCCATATCGCCCCTGCCCAACTTGTATTCTTGAGTCCCGATGTACCTGACACCCTTATTCTTGGAGAGATACCAGATGAACGACAAGCTTGATCGCTTATATAAGCTTCTGCCAACGGTCTACCGGCGGCGCGATGCAGAACAGCAATGGCAACTCCAGGCCCTCCTGCATGTCATCGCGGAGCAGGTGAACATCGTCGAAGAGGACATTGCCCAGCTCTATGAGAACTGGTTCATCGAAACCTGCCAGGATTGGGTTGTACCCTATATCGGAGACCTGGTGGGATACAAGGTCGTCCATGACGCAGGCGAGCCGGGAGAAGTGACAACTCCCGAGGGGCAGCAGCGCAATAAAATCCTGATCCCACGGCGCGATGTAGCCAACACGATCCGCTATCGCCGGCGTAAAGGAACCCTGGCGTTACTCGACCAGTTGGCACAGGACGTAGCTGGTTGGCCCGCACGGGTCGTGGAGTTCTACACACTGCTTGCTATCACTCAGAACATCAATGAGCGGCGGCTGGGGCGTGGCAGGACCCTGTACTTGCGTGACAATGATGACCTCGATCTCCTGGATAGCCCCTTTGATAGGTTGGCTCATACTGTAGATGTGCGCAGCATCAATTCGCATCATAGCCAGGGGTTGTACGACATCCCCAGCGTCGGCGTCTTTGTCTGGCGGCTGAAAACGTACCCGGTGACCTCTACCCAGGCCAATAATGTCGAACGAGCTGGCCCCCAGTTCTTCACCTTTAGCGTGCTGGGCAACAATAGCCCTCTCTATACTCATCCTCTACCGGAAATGGAGCCAACGGATATTGCAGGAGAGTTGAACCTGCCCGTGCCTATCCGAAGGCAGGCGTTTCAGGACCATAAGACAAATTACTACGGCGAGGGCAAAAGTCTGCAAATTTGGAAAGGCGTGTTGCACCGCGATCCCGCTAATACAGGTCAACAAACGATCGTTCTACGCCCTATTGAGCCGGGCGAGATTCGTGTAGCTGATCTGAGTGACTGGAAGTATCTACCTGACCGCGATCATATAGCGGTTGACCCCGAGCTGGGGCGTATTACCTTCCCACCGGACCGCCTGCCCAGAGGCGTCTGGGTCTCCTACTACTACGGGTTCAGCGCCGACATTGGCGGAGGGGCATACAACCGGCCCATCATACAGCCCGCCAAACACACACTCTATCAGGTGGGTGAAGAAAAAGGGATGTTTCCTAAGATCCAGGATGCCCTGGATCAATGGAAGAAAGATAAGGAGGACGCCGCAAAGAAACTGGCGGGCAGCGAGAGCGACGAGCAGGGCGAGAGCAAAAGTAAGGAGCGCAGAGAACGGATAAAGGCTGAGAGCCTGAAGCTCCTCCACGCCATCATTGAGATTACCGACAACAGAGTATACACCGAACCGCTTAATATCTCACTAGAGGAACACGAAAGCCTGCAAATCCGCGCGGCTAACCGTGCTCGTCCGGTGATCCGTCTCCTGGATTGGCGCACAAACCGCCCGGACTCTTTAAACGTGTCAGGCGAGTCGGGCAGTCGCTTTACCCTGGATGGGCTGCTCATCACTGGCCGTGGAGTTCAGGCGGAAGGGAATCTCGCGGAAGTGTGTATCCGACATTGTACACTGGTACCCGGCTGGGAACTGAATGACGACTGCGAACCGCGACGGGCAGCTGGAGCGAGCCTGGAACTGTTCAACACTTCCACACTCGTTACTATCGAGCACAGCATTATCGGTACCATAGAAGTCAATCAGGATGAGGCTCGCATGGATCCGGTGAGTATTCGCATCAGCGACAGTATTCTGGACGCGACAAGTCCTAAGCTCGAAGCTTTGCATGGACCCGGCTGTCCCGTAGCTCCCGCCTCGCTGACCATCGTACGCTGTACCGTGTTCGGATTGGTGAAAGTACATGCGATTGACCTGGCGGAGAACAGCATCTTTTACGGGCTGGTAACGGTTGCGCGTCGCCAGGAAGGCTGTATGCGCTTCTGCTACGCTCCCCCTGGATCACGCACGCCGCGACGCTATAACTGCCAGCCCGACCTGGTAATGCAGGCCGTGGACGATAATAAGGATATCACCGATAAAGACAGCGCAAAGCAGCGCGAGGCTGACCGCGTGCGCCCTCTATTCAACAGCATGCGCTACGGAACACCCACCTACTGCCAGCTCGCTGATGCATGCGCCGAGGAGATCAAACGCGGTGCAGATGACGAGTCAGAAATGGGAGTATTTCACGACCTGTTTCAACCCCAACGAGCAGCGAATCTACGCGCTCGCCTTGACGAATTCACGCCCGCTAGTATGGAAGCAGGCGTCATCTATGCTAGCTAACCAGGAGGTTTTACCCACATGAACGGCGATTTTAAAGGAGATTTCACACGCGATACCTTTTATAGACTCAGCCATTTCTCTCGCGTACTCATGCAGCAGGGGCGCGTCCAGCTCGACGCCGACTGGAATGAACAAGTTGATATCCTGCTCTACTACCTGCGTACACTGACGGTGGACCTGGTTGGACCGCGCGCCGCGCGTGGCAATGGTTTCATGATCACCAGGGCCAAAAAGAGCGCTTCTACTACCACTTCTTCGCCTGGCTTCACGATCAATGTTGGTTCGGGCCACTATTATATTGATGGCATCCTGGTCGAGAACGATAGAGATGATGTTTTCTATACCTTTGATGCACAACAGCGCCTGAATAACCCAGCATTCCTTGTCTATCTGGATGTCTGGGAACGCCAGGTCACCTACATCGAGAACAAATTTATTCGCGAAGTTGCGCTGGGCATATTAGGACCAGATACAGCGACCCGCGCAATGGTAGTGTGGCAGGTAAGGGTCAGGAATACCATGCCCGATGGTACTACACCCATACCAAGCCCGATTCCAACGCCTAAAGCTACCCCCGCTCAATTTACAGACCAGCTTGACACGGATTGGGTGCCAAATTGGATACCCGCGATAGAATCACCGCATCGTGGTAAGCTTAAAGCGAAAACCGGGGATGTTTCCAGGCAAGATACTACCCCGTGTATCATCTCGCCAGAATCGCGTTTCCGTGGCAATGAGAATCAGCTTTACCACGTGGAGATTCACAAGGGAGGCCTTGCCGGGTCGGGAGGGGCTACCTTCAAGTGGTCGCGTGAGAATGGCTGTGTTGTTTTCCCCATCAGCGATCTCGCTGGTAAAGTAGTTGAACTGGATACACTGGGACGTGACAAACGTTTCGGCTTAAAACAGGATGACTGGGTTGAGATCGTGGACGATGACTATTACCTGCAAGATAGCCCTAATCCACTCGTACAGATTGATACTGTAGATATCACCAGTATGCAGGTGATCTTAAAAAATGCACCTGGCTCTCTTATTGGACAGGACCCGGCAAAACATCCCTTTTTGCGCCGCTGGGATCAGAATGGAGCGGAAGACCTTGACGGAGAAGCGGTTACGGTAGATGAAAAGGGGATTGCGATTATGGAGAGTACAGATGACACGAACTGGTTTACCCTGGAAGACAACATTCAAATCCAGTTCCGGGCTGCTGATCCAAGTACTCACAACTCCTATCGCCCCGGCGACTACTGGCTGATACCCGCCCGTATAGCTACTGGCAATGTAGAGTGGCCTCTCGATGATAGTAGTTCTCCCAAAGCGCTGAAGCCACACGGAGTAGAGCATCACTACGCGCCGCTTGCCTTCGTCTCCCTCACAAGCGAGAAAATCGGTCAAATATGCGACCTCCGGCGCACACTCACGAAACTTTGGACTGGCCCGGCTGGGTGCTCTGCCCCGACAAAATAGCGGCGAAAATTCAGAAGGGTCGCTTCACTTCCGAAGGGCAAGGACAGCATAACGAGTCCCCCTTCGGCACCCCCTTTCTCAACAGCATTTTTTGTTGCTGGTAGTCACAATACCGGGCAGCATAGCTCATACTTCTCCCGCTGGGCTGAACAAGAGCATTGTGACAGCCCTGCAAGCAGCCTGTAAAAGGATTGACTATTAATATCAGATGACTTTATACTAATGTAAATACGAGAATAAACATCATCAGGGATCAGTATCTGCCACGTAGGAGAGGTGAGTAGGCAAAAGACGTGAAGCGACGTTGAGGTGAAGGAGAACCCGACAAGTAGAAAAAGAAAACACTAGTGGGTCAGTTGCCAAGTGCTACGGCAATGTGATAGAATGAAACACGAAGAAACACTGTTCCACGAAAGGAAGCTCTAAGAACACCCGCCATGTCCTTTAACCGAAGCCGAACGCGAAGCCCTGCAGCGAGTGAGCCGCGCTCCCAGCGAAACCGTGATCCGCCATCAGCGAGCGATTGCCTTGTTGGCAGTCGCTGATGGAATGTCCTTGATTGAAGCTGCCAGGGCGGCAGGCTGGCGCGTTCATGATACCGTGACCCGCTTGATCCGTCGCATCAATGAGCGAGGACTCGCCGCTCTGGACGATTTACCTCGGAGCGGTCATCCCCGCAGCTATGGCCCGACGGAGCGCGCGCGCATCGAGCAAGAACTGCGACGGAGTCCCTTGCTCCAGGCAGATGGCACGGCCACCTGGTCGCTCACCACCCTGCAACGCACCCTGCGTGACGCCCCGGATGGGCTGCCACAGGTCAGCACTTTCACCATCTTGCATAGCATCCATGAAGCAGGCTATACCTGGCAGCAGAACCGCACCTGGTGTAAGACCGGCACCACGCTCCACAAGGGAAAGGATGGCGTGGAAGAGCGTCACGATCCCTACACGCAGGGAAAAAAACGGTGATTGAGCGAGCCTATGTGACGGCCGAGCGGCTTGGCCTGCAATTGTGGTGCGAAGATGAAGGCGGTCCCTACCAAAGTATCCCACAACCTGGCTCGTCCTGGCAACCTGAAGGCCAGCCTGCACGTCGGCCCCACGAGTACGTGCGAGGCGAGACAGCCAAACTGCTCACCTTGTTTCGACCTGCAAGTGGCGAAGTACGTGCCGAGGCGGTGGAGCACAGCACGAATGCAGTGCTGCATCCCTGGCTCAAACGCGAGCTGGAAGCCATTCTCAAGCAGTGTCCTGCTGCCCCAGAAGTGGTGCCGCAAGGCAGACGCTGGCAGGACTGGGACATCTATCCGGCGGCCGAGCAGTTGGATCGCTTTTTCCCACCAGTGCGGGTGTTGCTCATCTTAGACAATCTGGCAGGGCACAAGAGTTACTCTCTGGTGCAGTGGTGTGCTGAGCACGGCATCCTCTTGCTCTGGACGCCTACCGCTGGTTCCTGGCTCAACATGGCCGAGTCGCTCCAACGCATTCTCCAGCGGCGGGCGCTTTCCGGTCAGCACCCAGCTTCCGTCCAGACGCTCAAGAGGTGGCTCACTGAGGCAGTCGAGGGCTGGAATCGACATCCCACACCGTTCATCTGGGGCGGCAAGCGCCATGCACGTCGCGACCGGGCCTACGCTCGGCGGCACCGCCTGGCAGGATCAGGTGCCACGACCACCTACGCCGTTCCTCGACGCATCCGTTCGGTTCGCTACTACAAGAGGGCGGCGTAATACCATAGGACTTGGCAACTGACCCACTAGTGAAAAGAGCCATCGAGTTTGTCCTCTTTGCCTTGGTGAAAAAGGCCTTCCGCCACGCTGTGAGTGCGTCCGGTGGAGTGCTTTCAGCGTCAGTTTTCATCATTGTCTCTCTCCTTGTTCTGCTTTGGCAGCCTTTGCAGAACCCCAAAGGGAACCTGGATTGACGCGGTCTGGGTAGAGGGAGAGCATCTGGTCATAGAGTTCACGTGTGGTTGTCGTTTCATGGTTCAAACGGTTGAAATCCCGAATGTAGTGTTGTGTCGCTGCA
>WNFJ01185043.1_pt1 | contig 30220 bp, 30 predicted proteins | sample 5400461 | NCBI WGS metagenome assembly WNFJ01 (sample SAMN13153349, study PRJNA577476) | soil metagenome | isolation source: 115 cm saprolite on Douglas fir-dominated hillslope | place: USA:California | collected 2013-09-17
CGGGGATGAGCAGTGCGAGGGGCAGCCCTACCCCGCCTGCCACGAACCCGATGACGACCGGGCCGCCGAGCAGCCCGGTGTAACCGACGCCGGCGATCCGGGCGAAGCTCCGCCCGGCACGGGCCGGATCGAGCCGGCCCGCCGCCGCGACGATCTGCGGGAACACGGCCGCAAGCCCGAGTCCGAGCAGCGCGAACCCGGCCACACCCCACACCGGGTTGTGGGAAAGCACGCCCGCGCCAAGCCCGGCGGCGGCCACCACGCCGCTGCACCGCACGAGCCGCACCGGGCCGAACCGGGCCGCGAGCCCGTCGCCGGCCAGCCGGCCGACGGTCATCGCGATCGAGAAGGCGATCAGCCCGGTGGCCGCGAAACCGGCCGAGGTGCCGAGATTGTCGCGCAGGTAGACGGCGCTCCAGTCACCGGCCGACCCCTCGCCGACCTGCCCACACAGCGCCAGCAGGCCGAACACCCAGATGAGCAGCGCCACGTTCGCGACGGCCGGTGACCGCGACGGTACCGGCGCGCCGGGAACACCGGCCGCATCAGGCGTGACGGCCGCATCAGGCGTGACGGCCGCATCAGGCGTGACGGCCGCATCAGGCGTGACGGGCGCATCAGGCGTGACGGGCGCATCAGGCGTGACGGGCGGACCGGGCACGCCGGGCGTGACCACCCACCGGGAGGCCACGAGGCCCAGGGCAGCGAGCGGGACCGCCGCGGCCACGAACGTCGGGAGCGGGCCGATCCCGGCCGCGGCGAAGAGCCCGCCAAACCCCGCGCCGAGCAGCCCCGCGATGCTGTACCCGGCGTGCAGCGAGGACATGATCGGGCGGCCGTAGGCGGGTTCAAGCCGGGCGCCCGCGGCGTTCATCGTCACGTCGAGGAGCCCGGCCGAAGCCCCGTAACAGAACAGGGCGACGACCAGCCACGCCAGGTTACGGGCGAGCCCTGGGCCGATGAGCAGCACCGCGGCCAGCGGGCCGGTGACTCGGAGCAGTGCGGTGGCGCCGAAGCGGTCGGCGAGCCGTCCGGTCAAGGGAAAGGTGAGCACCGATCCGCACGGGAGGGCGAACAGCGCCAGACCGAGCGCGCTGTCGCTCAGGTGGAGCCCGTGCTTGATCGCCGGAATCCGCGAGCTCCAGGTGGCGGTGGCGGTACCGAGCAGGATGAAATACACACAGATCGCCGCGCGGGAGCGGCGCAGCCTGGGTTCGGGGCGGCCGGCGCGGCCGCGATGCCGGGGCGGATCGAGCACGACCGGTCTGCGCTCCGCCGCGTCCATGTATGCATTCAAGCCGAAATGCGCCGCGCCCCTTCCCGAAGCGGCCCTGCCCCGAAGCGGCCCTGCCCCGAAGCGGCCCCGCCCCGAAGCGGCCCCGCCCCGGCTCGCTCGCAGCGGCCCGGCCCCGGCCCGCAGCGGGCCCCGCCCGTGGCGGACCGGCCGGTTTGGGGTAACACTGGGATGCGTGCGCCACGAGGCCAGAGCGACCGGCCGATCACGGCGCTCGGCCGCACGCAGAATCGGCCGCACACGGTGCCGCACACGGTGCCGCACACAGTAAGGGAGCTGGCCGGTGGGAGTGCACGATCGGGCCGGCCAGCCGGCCGCACCGTCAGACCTCGCCGATTTGGCCAATCTGGTGACGGCCTACTACGTCGAGCACCCAGACCCGTCGCTGCCGCAGCAGCGGGTCGCATTCGGCACGTCAGGGCATCGCGGTTCGCCGCTGCGCCTGTCTTTCAACGACGACCACATCGCGGCCACCGCCCAGGCGATCTGCGACTACCGCGCGCGGGCGGGCATCGGTGGCCCGCTGTACATCGGCCGCGACACCCATGCGCTCTCCGAGCCGGCCTTCGTCACGGCGCTCGAGGTGCTTGCCGCCAACGGAGTCGGTGTACTCGCGGACAGCGCGGGCGGCTACACACCGACGCCCGCGGTGTCGCGCGCCATCCTCGCCTACAACGCCGGGCGGACGGACGGGCTCGCTGACGGGATCGTGGTCACGCCGTCGCACAACCCGCCGGAAGACGGCGGCTTCAAGTACAACCCGCCCGACGGCGGCCCGGCCGGATCGCAGATCACCGCGGCGATACAGGACAGGGCCAACGAACTGCTCGGCGCCGGGCTGCGAGAGGTCCGCAGGATCTCCTGCGCACGGGCGAAGCGGGCGGAAACGACGGGCACCTTCGACTTCCTCGGCGAGTACGTGACGCAACTGCCCGCCGTAGTGGACCTGGCCGCGGTGCGGGACGCGCGGGTGCGGATCGGCGCGGACCCGCTCGGCGGGGCCAGCGTCGCCTACTGGGCCGCGATCGCGGACCGGTACGAGCTCGATCTGACCGTGGTCAACCCCGTGGTCGACGCGACATTCCGGTTCATGACCCTGGACTGGGACGGCCGGATCCGCATGGACTGCTCGTCACCGTACGCGATGGCCTCGCTGATCGCCCGCAGGGCGGATTTCACCATCGCTACCGGCAACGACACCGACGCCGACCGGCACGGCATCGTGACGCCGGACTCGGGCCTGATCGACCCCAACCATTACCTCGCCGTCGCGATCGACTACCTTTACCGGCACCGCGAGGGCTGGCCGGCCGGCGCCGCCGTCGGCAAGACGATGGTCAGCTCGTCGATCATCGACCGGGTGGCCGAGGCGGCCGGGCGCCGCCTGATGGAGGTACCCGTCGGATTCAAGTGGTTCGTGCCCGGCCTGCGGGGCGGCGCGCTGGCGTTCGGCGGCGAGGAAAGCGCGGGCGCTTCCTTCCTGCGCCGCGACGGCGGGGTGTGGACCACCGACAAGGACGGCATCATCCTGGCCCTTCTCGCGTCCGAGATCACCGCGGTCACGGGCAGCACGCCCGGCGAGTACTACCGCGGCATCGCCGCGCGGCTCGGCGATCCGGCGTACGCGCGGATCGACGCCCCCGCCACCCGCGAGCAGAAGGCTGCGCTCGCGCGGCTGTCCCCCGACCAGGTCGGCGTGCACGAGCTTGCTGGCGAGCCGGTGCTCGCCCGGCTTACCACCGCACCGGGAAACGGCGAGCCGCTCGGCGGCCTGAAGGTCATCGCGCGGTCTGGCTGGTTCGCGGCGAGACCGTCAGGAACGGAGGAGGTGTACAAGCTCTACGCGGAATCGTTCCTGGGCGCCGGCCATCTCGCCCGTATCCAGGAGGAGGCGCAGCAGATCCTCGACACCGTGCTCAAGGAGGTGTGAGATGACCCAGCCGCGAGTATTAGGAATCGTGCTCGCCGGCGGCGAGGGCAAGCGGCTCGCACCGCTCACCGCCGACCGGGCCAAGCCCGCCGTGCCGTTCGGCGGCGTGTACCGGCTGGTCGACTTCGCCCTCTCGAACCTGGTCAACGCCGGCTGTCTGCGCATCTGCGTGCTCACCCAGTACAAGAGCCACAGCCTCGACCGGCATATCACCACCACCTGGCGGATGAGCAACCTGCTCGGCAACTACGTGACGCCCGTGCCCGCGCAGCAGCGGCTCGGCCCGCACTGGTACACCGGCTCGGCGGACGCCATCCACCAGTCGCTGAACCTCATCCACGACGAGCGGCCCGACCTGGTGATCGTCTTTGGCGCCGACCACGTCTACCGGATGGACCCGAGGCAGATGATCGGCCAGCACGTCGAGCACGGCGCCGGGGTGACCGTGGCGGCCATCCGGGTGCCGAGGAAAGAGGCCACCGCGTTCGGCGTGATCCAGGCCGGCCAGGACGGGCGGACGGTCGAGGCGTTCCTCGAGAAGCCGCCGGATCCGCCCGGCCTGCCCGACGCTCCCGACGAGGCCTTCGCATCGATGGGCAACTACGTGTTCCGCACCGACGTGCTGATCGAGGCGCTGCGCGAGGACGCGGCCACCGGGGCGAGCAGGCACGACATGGGCGGCGACATCATGCCCTTGCTCGTGGCGGAGCGCAGCGCCCAGGTCTACGACTTCATGACGAACAAGGTTCCCGGGGCCAGCGCCCGTGACGCCGGCTACTGGCGCGACGTCGGGACTCTCGACTCCTATTTCGACGCGCACATGGACCTGTGCGCGACGCACCCGGTGTTCAACCTGTACAACGAACTCTGGCCGATCCTGACCGACGTCCCGTCCCAGCCGCCGGCGAAGTTCGTGCACGACTCAGGCGACCGGGTCGGGCGCGCGATCGACAGCCTGGTCAGCAACGGCGTCATCGTCTCCGGCGGGCTCGTGCGCGAGTCCGTGCTTTCACCTGGCGCCCGCGTCAACAGCTGGGCCACGGTCGAGCGGTCCATCGTGATGCACAACACGGTCATCGGCCGCCACGCGGTGATCAGGAACGCCATCCTCGACAAGAACGTCACGGTGCCGGAGGGCGTTGCCGTCGGCGTCGACAAGGAGCACGACAGGGCGCGCGGTTTCGCCGTATCCGCCGGGGGCATCACGGTCGTGGGCAAGAGCCAGGTCGTGACCCCGTGACCGCCGGCGACCCCCAGCCACCGCCGCGGCTGCGGGTGGCGCTGTTGACCCGCGAGTATCCCCCGGAGGTATACGGCGGCGCCGGCGTCCACGTCGAGTACCTCGCCCGCGAGCTTCACGGCCTGGTCGACCTGACGGTGCACTGCCAGGGCGTGGACAGGCCGGGAGCCGTCGCCCACCGGCCGTGGGACCGCCTCGCCGACGCGAACCAGGCGCTGCGCACCGTCTCCACCGACCTGTCGATGGCCGCCGCGGTCGCGGGCGCCGACGTGGTGCATTCCCACACCTGGTACGCGAACCTCGCGGGGCACCTCGCCGCCCTGCTCTACGGCATTCCGCACGTCGTCACCGTGCACTCGCTCGAACCGCTGCGGCCATGGAAGGCGGAGCAGCTCGGCGGCGGTTACGCGCTCTCCTCGTGGTGTGAGCGGGTGGCCGTCGAATCGGCCGCGGCGGTGATCGCGGTCTCCGAGGGCATGCGAGCCGACGTGCTCGCCACCTACCCGGCGGTCCACCCCGACCGGCTACGGGTCATCCGCAACGGCATCGACGCGATCGAGTACGCCCCCGACCAGGGCACCGACGTGCTCGAACGGCACGGCGTCGATCCCGGCAGGCCCACCGTGATCTTCGTCGGCCGGATCACCAGGCAGAAAGGGCTGCCGGTGCTGCTCAGGGCGGCCGCGCGCCTCGACCCGGCGGCGCAGCTCGTGCTCGCCGCGGGCCAGCCGGACACCGGCGACCTCGCCGCCGAGGTGGCGGGGCTCGTCAGCCGCCTGCAGACGACCAGGTCCGGCGTGATCTGGCTGTCCGGGATGCTGCCCAAACGCGACGTGATCCAGCTCTTGACGCACGCGACCGTATTCGCCTGCCCGTCGCTCTACGAGCCGCTCGGCATCGTGAACCTGGAGGCGATGGCGTGCGGCACGGCCGTTGTCGCGTCCCGCGTCGGCGGCATCCCCGAGGTCATCGCCAACGGCGAGACCGGGCTGCTCGTGCCGCCAGACGACCCGGCGGCGCTGGCCGACGCCATCAACACGCTCGTGCGCGACCCGGATCTCGCCGCCGAGATGGGCCGCGAGGGCCGCAAGAGGGTGGTCGCCGACTTCGGCTGGCCCGCGATCGCCGCGCAGACGGTGGCGCTGTACGCCCAGCTCGCCGGCTGACCAGGCCGCCGCGCCGCGCGGCGGTTGGCCGATGCAGGAACACCTGCCCCTGCGATGGTGTTAGATGGAAGAGGTTGTAGTCGAAGTTCGTGTACGTGTAACAGCGCCTGCGAAATTCGGACAGCGCGCGTCACGTATGCGTATCACCCACTTGCGGAGGTATGAGCCTTCGGAAGGCAGGCGGTCGCGGCAACCCGGGCGACACAGACCGTGGACCCCGAAGATCGTCACAGTAGGAGAAGGTACATGCCTCAAGGCACCGTGAAGTGGTTCAACGCTGACAAGGGCTATGGTTTCATCGCCCCTGACGACGGCACCGCCGACGTCTTCGTTCACCACTCCGCCATTCAGACCACCGGCTTCCGCAGCCTGCAGGAGAACCAGCGGGTCGAGTTCACCGCTGGCCAGGGCCCCAAGGGCCCGCAGGCCGAGCAGGTTCAGCCGCTCTGACCAATCGGGCCACTGGCCCGCGCGGTGACGTGCGGGGCCGCGTGACCCTCGCGACGGGGCGGTGGGGTAGGTACCCCACCGCCCCGTTGGCGCATGACGGCGCCGCCGGGTTCTGCCTCCGCGGCGTGTCTCGCTGACGTACCTGAGCCATCTCGCGGCAGCCGGTGCGGCGACGCGCCCCGCCGAGCCGGCGGGTCGGCATACGCTCAGAGAATGTCTTCTCACCGCCCAGACATCGTGCCGGTAGACCCAGCAGTCCCCAGCAAGTGTCTGTGCGGTGATCAAGCCGACTTCATCGTCGAGACGAAGTGGTTCAGCGGACGCCGGTCCAGGGATCCGGTGTGCGAGCACCACGTCGTCGAGGTCGTCGGAGCCATCATGAGAGAGCAGGCCAGGCGCGACGGGCGCTGACGCCTGCGCCCCGCCGATGGACTCGGCTCGCAGCGGCCGGCGGTCAACTGGAGCAGCTCACCATGAACCGCCACATCGGGGTACGCGCTCGGTGTGCCGGCCGCGCGACAATGCGATAGTGATCAGGGAGGCAAGACCCGGATGGACGAGCCAGATGTGTGGGTGGCCAAGGACGACGGGACCGACATCATCCGGGCCAGACAGATCGCGAGTGTCGGCATCGACTACAACGGCAACGTCACGGCGCGGCTGGCCGACGGCGAAGCCGCGATCGTCACGCTCGTCGCGCACAGCCCGCACCATGACCCGCACACGCCGGACGATTTTCACCGCCAGCTGATCCGCGTTATCGCCGAGCTTTCCGACGCCGCCGGCGCATTTATGGTGCGGCCGGTACGCGACGACCAGCGCGGCTGGCGGTGGGTCGCCGAACCCTTGTAGACGCATCCCCAAGATCCGAACGGCTGCCGCGGATGCGCCGTGTGCGGCGCAGCGGGGGGTTCCGGGGGGTCGCCCCCCGGGCAGGTACAGCCCGAACGGCTGCCGCGGATGCGCCGCGTGCGGCGCAGCGGCTTCCCACCCGAAACGACTGCCATACCCGGACAAACCATGCGGAAAATGACGTTTTCAGGTGGGAAGTGGTCGATAACTGGCCGAGCCGGGCGCGGGCCGCCGCAGCACTGCGCGGTGATTGCCGACGCGCGGTGTGTCCGCGGCTGGCTCGGCCGTGTACAACGGTGGGGTGGACCTTGCGCAGGTGGCGGACGAGCTTTACCGGCTCGATCCCGCCGACTTCATGGCAGGCCGGGACGAGCAGGTACGCCGGGCACGCGACGCGGGTGAGAAGGATCTTGGCGATGCGATCAAGAAACTGCGCCGCCCGACGGTAAGCGCCTCGCTGGTGAACCGCCTCGTGCGCGAAGCCCCCGACCAGGTTGACGATCTGCTCGACCTGGGTGAGTCACTGCGTGCCGCGCAGGAGGCCCTGGCCGGCGATGAGCTGCGCAGGCTGTCGGCGCGGCGCCGGCCGGTCATCAATGCGCTGACCGCGGAGGCGAAGCGGCTGGCGGCCGAGAGCGGCCGGACGGTCAGCGACGCGGCCGAACGAGAGGTCGAGGCCACGCTGGAAGCGGCGCTGGCCGATCCGGCCGCCGCCGAAGCGGTGCGGTCCGGGCGGCTGACCACCGCTCTCGTCTACGCCGGCTTTGGTGGCGTCGACGTGGCCGATGCCGTGGCTGTTCCAGGCGCGCTCAGACCGGCCGGCGCGGCCCGGCGCGCCGCGCCGCCCGGCCGGGCGAAGCAACCGGCCGCGGACGCGTCGCGGCACCTGACCGCGGTTCCGCAGGAGCACCAGGTTGCCGCGGGCGGCTCGAAGGCGGGAGCCGGGGCGCGAGACGGGCGCAAGGCAGAACCTGGGGCACGTGAGCGGCGAAGGGCTGAGCGCCAGGAGGCAGAAGCGGCGGAGCGGGAACGCCGCGCGGCCGAGGCGGCAGACCTGGAGCGGCGGAAGGCGGAAGCCATAGCGCAGGACATGCGCGACGCCGAAGGGATGGCCAAGGACGCGGAAGACGGCCTGGACGAAGCCGGGCGGCGAGTCGCCGAGCTGCGGGACCTGCGGCAGGCAGCCACCCGGCGGATCGAGGAGCTTGAGCGGCAGCTCGAACACGCCCAGGCGCAGGAGGCCGAGGCGGCCCGCAACCTGCGGGACGCCGAGCGCAGCCGCGACCGGGCCGCCCGATTGGCCAGCGAGGCGCAGCGCTACCTCGCGCGGGCCCGGGCCAAGGCCGAGGCAACGCTGAAGGGTCCCGCCCGCCGCCCGCCGCCGTAAAGGCGCGCGGAACTGCGCGGGCGCGCGAGCCTGGCGGCCGCGCCGGACGGCGGGCGGGCGAGCCTGGCGGCCGCGCGGGGATGCACGCGGCGCGCGAGCGCTCGGGCGAAGCGGCTGGCCGGCGCGCGTGGCGCCGGGGGTCCCATGGGGTGGAGCCCCCTGGCCAGCACGGTGGCGTCACGCGGGCTCGGTGTCCGGGGTGACCAACGGCGCGAGCAGGTCGCCGTGCCGGGCCACCCGGTCGAGGACCGCGTCGCTGGTGAATATCAGGTCGTCCGGGCGCCGGCAGTCCGCTACTTCGTCCCAGGTGACCGGCGTGGACACGACTGGCCGGCTGGTGGCGCGAAGCGAGTACGGCGCGACGGTGGTCTTCGCCGCGTTGTTCTGGCTCCAGTCGATGAACACCTTGCCGGGCCGCAGCGTCCTGGTCATCCGCGATACGACGAGGCCGGGATCTGCCTGCTCGAGATGCCCGGCGAGGGCGCGGGCCAGATCGCTCGCCTTGTCCGACGTCATACCGGACAGCGGAGCGTACAGCTGGAGTCCCTTGCCGCCGGATGTCTTGGCGAACGGGCGCAGCCCGACCTGCTCGAGCAGCGGCCGCAGCAGGAGCGCCACGCGGCAGCAGTCGGCCAGGTTCGCGGGCGCTCCGGGGTCGAGGTCGAAGACGAGAAGGTCGGGTACGCCGATGTTGGGCAGCCGCCACATCGGAGTGTGGATCTCCAGGTCGGCCAGGTTGGCCGCCCAGATCAGGGTCGGCAGGTCCCCGGCCACGACGTATTCCACCATTTCCCGTGGCTTGGTCGAGCCCGGCGACGCGACCCGCGCGGTCGGCACCCACGACGGCCGGTGACTCGGCGCGTTCTTCTCGTAGAAGTAAGCGCGGTGCACGCCGTCCGGGTAGCGCTTGAGCGTCAGCGGCCGGCCGGCGATATGCGGCAGCAGGACCGGAGCGATGCGCCGGTAGTAGTCGATCACCTGGCCCTTGGTGAAGCCAGCCTCGGGGTAGAGCACCTTGTCCAGGTTCGTCAGCGTCAGTGTGCGGCCCTCGACCTCGACCCGCACCTTCTGCGGCTCAGCACGCACGCGACCTCCGCAGCCTCCCGCCCGGTCCCCGGGCCAGCGCGGCCCGCGTGCACCGCGAGGCGGGCACCGCGAGCGTGGCCAGCACCATCGGCATGCCCCCATCCTCCACGATCATCCCGAACGGCCGCGCGGGCTGGCACGACCGCGTGCCCGCCGTGCTGGCCCGGAGGGCTCCACCCCACGGAACCCCCGGCGCAACGAAGCATCTGGCACCAGCACACCGCCGCGCCACCTGGCGCAGCCGTTCGGGATGGATCGCCGACATCGCTCACCCGGCGTGGCGACCCCGGCCAGGGGGAACAACCAGGCCGACAGTGGCAGCGATCTTGCGTTGGCGTAGCACCGGGGTACGCCGCGCCCGGCTCAAGACGGTGGTCGACGGAAGGAATGCGCATGCGGCTCAGCGCTCGGAACCAGATCACGGCGACGGTCACCGCGGTCACGGCGGGCGAAGCCATCGCCAATGTGGAGCTCGACGCGGGCGGCGTGCGCCTGGTCGCGTCGATCACCGTGGAGGCCGTGAGTGAGCTCGGGATTGCCGAGGGCCGCGAGGTGGTGGCCGTGATCAAGGCATCGGACGTGATCGTGGCCGTGCCGGACTGAACGCTCGCGGGCGGTCCCGCCGCTGCGCGGCTACCCGTGTTCGGCGAGCAGGCGGACGTAGGCGGCCTGTCCGGCGTGCTGTAGGCCGTCGGAAATCACGCTGACCAACCGCACGCCAAGGGTCACGGGCGGATCCCACGACGAGTCCACGATGCGGCCGAGATCGGCGTCGGCCAGGTCGGTCACGAAGCGGATCGCCTCCTGGTAGACCGCGTCGTGATAGGCCGTCAGCAGCTCGCCAGGCACGCTGACCGCCGCGACCTCGTCAGGCCCCTGCCCGTATCCGGTGGCCAATGGGTCGAAGGGCAGCCCGAACCGCTGCACCCAGCCCTTCGTTATCCAGACCTGCTCGGTCCCGGCGGCGTGCGCGACATGGTCGTCCTGGATTCGCGTCAGGTGCCACACCAGCCAGGCGATCGAGTTCGCCTCGCCGTCCGGGCGGTAGGTCAGCTCGCCGGGCTTTCTGCCGTCGACGACCTCGTGGACGACGCCACGGATTCTGCCGAACGCGTCGGCAAGCACCTCGGCAGCGGTCATCCGGAACCCCCTTCGGCGCGGCCTGCATCCGCCTGCATTGTCCCATGCGCGCGATGGCCGGGACGTGCCGGGCGGGCGCGTGAGTGGCTCGCGGTGCGTGGGTCCGGTGGCGGGGCTCTTGACGACATCGCGGCGCGGAGTGAGAATGAGCCGGTCCCAAGGTGGAATCGGTTCCAAATGGCCGATCCCCGGTCAAGAGGTGTTCGCATGGGAGCTTCGCGTCGAGCGACCATCGCGGATGTGGCTGCCGAAGCCGGCGTTGGCGTCGGCACGGTTTCGCGCGTCCTCAACGGGGGAGCGAACGTGCGGGAGGCGACGCGCAGGAAAGTGCTCGAGGTCATGGGGCGGCTTGGCTACCGCCCGAGTCATCTGGCGGCCGCGCTGTCGCGGGGGACACCGCGCACGGTCGCCGTCGTCGTGCCGTATCTGACCCGGCCGTCGGTGGTGGTCAGGCTCGCGGGCGCGCTGGCCGTATTCGACGAGCGCGGTTACGACACGGTCGTGTGCAACGTCGAGACGCCGCAGCAGCGCGACCGGCACCTGAAGGCGCTGGTCGCGCGGCATCGCGCCGACGGGGTCGTGGTGGTGTCGCTGCACCTCACCGGGCGGCACCTGTTCTCCTTCGGCCAGGCCAGGGTCCCGATGGTCATGATCGACGCTGAGGCGCCCGGGGTGCCGAGGACCGTGATCGACGACGTTCTCGGGGGCAGGCTGGCGACCGAGCACCTGCTCTCCCTCGGGCACCGGCGGATCGGTTTCGTCGGCGACAGCCTGCCGGCCGGCGCGGACGTGGATCTGGGTTTCGTCTCGTCGAGGCGCCGGCTGGACGGATACCGCCGCGCGCTGCGGACGGCTGGCATCGGGTACGACCCCGCCCTGGTGAAATGCGGTTCGCACGACGCGGCGGTGGCGGCGGAACTCGCCGCCGGCCTGCTCGCCCTGCCGAGTCCGCCCTCGGGGATCTTCGCGGCCTCCGACACGCAGGCGATCGGCGTGCTGACCGCCGCAGACAAGTCAGGCGTGCGCGTGCCGGACCAGCTTTCGGTGATCGGCTTCGACGACATCGAGGCCGCGGCGCTGCTTGGCCTGAGCACCGTCCGCCAGCCGCTGAAGCGCAGTGGCGCGGAGGCCGCCGGCCGTCTGTGCGCGCTGCTGAGCGGTACGCCGGTGCGGCCGATGCGCCAGGAGCTTGCGCTCGAGGTCGTGCGGCGCTCGAGTTCCGCGGCGTGCGCGCGGGCGGCCGTCAAGTCCGCCGCCCGCGGCTCGTACCGGCCGGCCGCGGGAATCCGGGCCAGAGCGGCCCGGCGGCATCTTCTGCACGACCACCCAACAACAGCTGGCCGGATGACCAGAAGGTAACCGGCCGGCAGATATTGCGCTGGAGGGAAGATGATGGGTGATGGCGCCCACGAGGTCACTTCTCCGCGTCCCGGTCGTGTGCGAGCGGCCGGCCGATCTGGCAGCCGCTTCCGATGGCCCGGTTCCCGTTTGCGCGGGCCGCACCGCCTGGTCGCCCTGCTTGCCGTCGCCGTGCTCACGTCGTCCGCGCTTGCGGCCTGCGGCAGCAGCAACGCGAGCACCGGACCCGTCACGCTGAACTACTACAGCTTCCCCGACAACTCGGGCGCCATCCAGCAGGCGGTCACCACCTGCAGCGCCCAGAGCGGCGGCAAGTACACCATCTCCTACAACAAGCTGCCGAACTCGGCCGACGGGCAGCGGCAGCAGATGGTCCGCCGGCTCGCCGCCGGTGACAGCTCGATGGACATCCTCGGCCTCGACGTCACGTGGGAGGCCGAGTTCGCCCAGGCGGGCTGGATCCTGCCTTGGACGGGTAGCAACCAGCAGCAGGCGAGTGCGGACACCCTGAGCGTCCCGCTGCAGACCGCGACCTGGCAGGGAAAGCTCTACGCGGTGCCCTACAACAGCAACACCCAGTTGCTGTGGTACCGCTCCGACCTGGTGCCCAACCCGCCCACCACGTGGGATGAGATGATCAACGACTCGATCCAGCTGGCCAAGGCGGGCAAGCCACACCTGATCGAGATCCAGGGCGCGCAGTACGAGGGCACCGTTGTCTGGTTCAACTCGCTGCTCGCCAGCGCGGGCGGCAGCGTGCTCACCCCGGACGCTTTCCACGTGTCCCTCGGCGCACCCGCCGTCAGGGCGCTGACGATCATGAAGAAGCTCGCTACGTCCGTGGCGGCGGACCCGTCGCTGCCGGTGCAGATGGAGGATTCGAACCGGCTCGCGATGGAGGCCAGCACGGCGGCGTTCCAGCTGAACTACCCGTTCGTCTACCCGTCGATGAAGACCGACCAGCCGACGCTGTTCAAGAGCTTCAAGTGGACGCTGTACCCGAGGGTGGACGCCAGCACCCCGGCGCATGTGACGATCGGCGGTATCGACCTCGCGATCAGCAGGTACTCGCCGCACCCGGACCTGGCCTTCCAGGCGGCGCTGTGCCTGCGGGACCGGCCGAACCAGCTGATCGCCGCGACCAAGGGCGGCCTGCCGCCGACGATCGCCAGCCTGTACAACGACCCCGCGCTCTTCCCCAACTACCCGTTCCACGCGGACATCCTGGCGGCGCTGCAGAACGCGACCGTCCGGCCGAAGACGCCCGCGTACCAGAACATATCCATCGTCATCTCGCACCTGGTGTCGCCCCCGGCCGCGATCAATCCCGCGAGCACCGTGCAGACGATGACCAGCCAGATCAATGACGCCCTCCAGTCGAAGGGCCTGGTTCCATGACCACCCGGGCGGCCGTCCTGGCCGTGGCCGCGAGAAAGGCAGGGGCCGATGACCACCACTAACACGCAGACGGTCACCGCCGAAGACACCAGAGCCGCGGAGCGCAGGCACCGGCGGCAACTGTCGGAGGGCGCACGGGCCGAGCGCAGGCTCGGCTGGCTGCTGATCGCCCCCGCGGTGATCGTGATGATCGCGGTCACGGCGTACCCGATCTTCTACGCGATCAATCTGTCGCTGCAGCGCTATGACCTGCGCTTCCCCAACCTGGCCCACTACATCGGCTTCAGCAACTACGGGGCGGTGCTCACCTCGCAGTACTGGTGGCACGCGCTGTGGGTGACGCTGATCATCACAGTCGTCTCCGTGGCGATCGAACTGGTGCTCGGCATGCTGCTCGCCCTGCTCATGTACCGGACGCTCTTCGGCCGTGGCACCGTCCGCACCGCCATCCTGATCCCGTACGGCATCGTGACGGTCGCCGCGGCGTTCAGCTGGCAGTACGCGTGGACGCCGCACATCGGCTACCTGGTTAACAGCAGTGCGCCGCTGACGAAGACGTTCTCGGCCATTGCGATCATCATCCTGGCGGAGGTGTGGAAGACCACGCCGTTCATGGCGCTGCTGCTGATGGCGGGCCTTTCGCTGGTGCCGGAAGACCTGCAGAAGGCGGCCAAGGTGGACGGCGCGACCGCGTGGCAGCGCTTCGTCCGGATCACCCTGCCGCTGATGGCGCCGGCGATCCTGGTCGCGTTGCTGTTCCGGACGCTCGACGCGTTCCGAATATTCGACAACATCTTCATCCTGACCCAGGGCGGCAACGGCACCTACTCGGTCTCGATCCTCGGCTACGACAACTTGTTCACGGCGCTGAACCTGGGCATCGGGTCGGCGATCTCCGTCCTGATCTTCATCTGCGTCGCGATCATCGCGTTCGTGTTCATCAGGTTGTTCGGCGCGGCCGTGCCAGGTTCCGCGCAGGGAAGAAGGTGATGCGCTGATGGCTGTCACAACCACCCGCCAGAAGTTCAGCTGGGGAACCGCCAACGCGATCACAGTGATACTTGTGCTCATCCCCGTGCTGTGGATCGTCTCGCTGTCCTTCAAGAATCCGGCGACTATTACGGCCACGGGACGCGCGACGTTCTGGCCCACGTCGTGGACCTGGCAGAACTACAGCGGCATCTTCGCGACGTCGGAGTTCGTCCGGCCGCTGATCAATTCGATCGGAATCGGGCTGATCGCAACCTTCATCTCCGTCGTGCTGGCCTCGTCCGCGGCCTACGCGGTGGCCCGGCTGGCGTTCCCGGGCAAGCAGGTTCTCATCGGAATGTCGCTGCTGATCGCGATGTTCCCGCTCATCTCGCTGGTGACCCCGCTGTTCGCCATCGAGCGCGCGCTCGGTCTCTTCAACACCTGGCCCGGGCTGATCATCCCGTACATCGCGTTCGGCCTGCCGCTGGGGATCTACACCCTGTCGGCGTTCTTCCGTGAGATCCCCTGGGAACTGGAGAAGGCGGCCAAGATGGACGGCGCCACCCCGTTCCAGGCGTTCACCAGGGTCATCGCGCCGCTGGCGGCGCCTGGGATGGTCACCACCGCGATCCTGGTGTTTCTTTTCTGCTGGAACGAGTTCCTGCTGGCGATCTCGCTGACGTCGACGACGACGGCGCGAACGGCGCCGGCCGCGATGGGCTTCTTCACCGGCAGTTCGCAGTTCACCACGCCGACCGGGTCGATCTCGGCGGCCGCTGTGGTCATCACCATTCCGATCATCATCTTCGTGCTGTTCTTCCAGCGCCGGATCGTCGCCGGGCTGACGTCAGGCGCGGTCAAGGGCTAGAAGGACATAAGGAGCAGACAATGGCCGACATCGCTCTGGAACATGTGACCAAGCGCTTCCCCGACGGGGCGCTCGCCGTCGACGACTTCACCCTCGGCATAGGCGACGGCGAGTTCGTCGTCCTGGTCGGGCCCTCGGGGTGCGGAAAGTCGACGACCCTCAACATGATCGCGGGTCTCGAGGACATCACCGAGGGTGAGCTGCGTATCGCAGGGAAGATCGTCAACAACGCGGCGCCAAAGGACCGGGACATCGCGATGGTGTTCCAGAGCTACGCGCTCTACCCGCACATGACCGTGCGGGAGAACATGGGCTTCGCGCTCAAGCTGGCCAAGACACCGAAGAACGTCATCGACGAGAAGGTCGGCGAGGCGGCGCGCATCCTCGACCTCACGCAGCATCTCGATCGCAGGCCGGCCAACCTGTCCGGCGGGCAGCGGCAGCGGGTGGCGATGGGGCGCGCGATCGTCCGCGACCCCTCCGCCTTCCTGATGGACGAGCCGCTGTCCAACCTCGACGCGAAGCTCCGCGTGCAGATGCGCACCGAGGTTTCCCGCATCCAGCGCCGGCTCGGCACCACCATGGTCTACGTGACCCACGACCAGACCGAGGCGCTGACGCTCGGCGACCGCATCGCGGTGATGCGCAGCGGCATCCTGCAGCAGGTGGCCTCGCCGCAGGAACTCTACGACCGGCCGAAGAACCTGTTCGTCGCCGGCTTCATCGGGTCACCCGCGATGAACTTCCTGGCCGCCACCGTCGAGGACGGCAAACTGCGCACCGGGCTTGGCGACCTCCCGCTGAGCGATCAGCTACGGCGCGCCATCGAGAGCAGCGGCGCAGGCCGCGACGTGATCGTCGGCATCCGCCCGGAAGATTTCCAGGACGCGTCGCTCGTCTCGGCCGACGAGCGCCCGTACGGCGTCACGTTCCGCGCGTCGATCGACGTCATCGAGTCCCTGGGCTCGGACGTGTTCGTCTACTTCACCCTGGAGCGCCAGCAGGCGGCGAAGGCCACCGAACTCGAGGAGCTGGCCAGGGACTCGGGCCGCGCGGACACCGGCTCGAGCGTTGACACCGTGACCGCGAGGCTCGACCCGTCCACGCGCGTGCGCGAGGGCCAGGAAGCCGAGCTGTGGGTCGATGTCCGGCCGATGCACGTGTTCAACCCGGCAACCGGTGAAAACCTCGCGCTCGGTGATGACAGCGGCGGTGGCAGCGCGAGCATCGGCACCGGCGGCGCGAGTACCGACACCAGAAGTGCGGGCACCGACGTCAAAAGTGCGAGCGGCGGCGGGACCACCGGTGCCGGGAGCGGGAGTACCGGGGCCGACAGCGCCGACGGCGGCGCACCGGCCGACGCCCCCACCACCTGACGGTGGCGCGGCCGTCTCCGCTGCGGGAGCAGCTACTGGAGTTTCGCGCGCAGCTGCTCGATGACGTCGTCGTTCCACTCGTGGGTGCGGATCAGCCGGTACCGCTCGCGTGCGATGCGCATGTAGGCCTCGGCGTCGGTGCAGGAACCGAGCAGGCCCGCCGCGCGGAGCATGCGCACGACCGGTGTGTATTCCTCCGCGAACCACCGGCGGGCGATCTCGCCGCGATCGAGGAAACGCTGCTGATCCTGCATGTAACGAAAGCCCCATGCCTCGACGGCCTCCCCGAGCTCCGCGTACGACCAGGGGTCTTTGACCGTGAGCTTCGCGTATGCCTGCGGTGGCAGCGGCACCCTGGCCCTGAAGATCCGCTCGTAGCTCTTGACGAGCAGGTCGCCGCGGTGGCGGATGCCCTTGGCGGGCACGGCGGTCAGAACCTCGGTCACGTACGCGTCGATCGTCGTCTGCCCGGTCGCGAGCGCGATCGAAACCCGGTGGTGGCCGTCCTTGACGAAGTGCAGGTCACCGACGCGGTATACGTCGATGGGCGGGATGCTCTCGCCGCGCCGCTGCGCCAGGGCGAGCCGCTCCCACCGCTCACGGACCCGGCTCGACGTGGGCCGGAACCGGCGGTCGAAGTCGCGCCGGGAGTCGACGGTGCCGACGATCGTGTCCAGCTTGATGGTCTGCAGGCCGAGGGACCGCTCGCCCTTCATGCCGAGAGCGGCGACGACTTCGTCGAACGGGAGGATGAGGTTGACGTCGTCAGGCTCACGGCGGAGCCAGTGGGCGAGCCTGGCCAGTGTCTGGCGCCTGCGGGCCCGCTGGAAGTCGTTCTCGACGTCCGCGCGCGGGAAACCTGTGTCAGCGTGCACCGTGGCGTCCTGTCTGCCGGACGCGGGCGGCCTGGCCTGGTTCGACGTCGATCAGGTGCCGCCCGACGACGTTGCGCACCACCGTGTGGCCGAGCCGCCGGTCCGGATAGGCCACGTCGTACGGCGGCACGTGGCCGTGCAGCAACAGGGCAGGCTGCAGCCGCGCGACGAGACCGTTGAGCGCGGTGAACCCCTGGTGCACCGGATCGTCGCCGTCGCCCACGCCGCGCGGCGCCGAGTGGGTGAGCAGCACATCGACGCGGCGGCCATCCCGCACGCGGCGCAAGCGGGCCCTGCGGCTCAGCGCACGGGCACGCCTGGACTGCTGGCGGTCGGTGTACTGGTTGGGCCCGCCGCTGTAGCGGCGGGAGCCGCCGAGACCAGCCAGCCGCAGGCCGGCCACGTCGACGACCCGGCCGTCGGCGCTTGTCGCGCCGTCGGGCCATGGCGGCCGCACCGGAAGACCGGCGCGCAGCGTGAGGCCGGCGCGGGAAATCCGGTAACCGGACAGATCCGGGTCGTGGTTGCCCGGGACGAATACGAGCGGCACGTCGAGCGCGTTCATCAGGTAACCGAGGTAGTCGAAGGGGAGGTCCCCGCAGGCGAGAATAAGCTCAGCACTGTCGGCAATGCTCACATTGGCGCACAACGCGTCATCGACCTCATCGGCTACGGCGAGGACGCGGACCACATGACGATGGTACGCCCGGCACGGCCCGGTGCCCCGGGCCGTGCGCGGCGCTTGGCGCCGCCGTGCTCAGCGCGGCGCCGCCTGCCTGACGTCGAGCCCGCGCTGCCGCAGCGCCGACTCCACCCGGTAGATGTCGGCCAGCGGAGCCTGGGCGGCCGGCGGTGGGCTGACTTCGAGCCGCTGGCACGCGGTACCGAGGGCGTCGATGTACGCGGCGCGCAGCGCCCGCAGGCGCAGCGCCTTCGCGGGCGTGCCCATCTGGTTCTCCACCGCTTCAAGCTCCGCGCGCAGCCGCCGGAGGTTCGCGCCGAGCCGCTCGATCGGCTCGGTGCTGACCGCGCGGCGCCGGCGTTCTGTGAACCAGCGGAAGCCGCGGAAACCGCCGATCACCGCGTATCCCGCCGCGGTCGGAAACAGGATCACGGCCACCAGCTCGAGCGCTCGGCCCATGTTCCCAAGTGTCGGCCCGCCACCGGCGTGAAGGCAACCTCTGCGCCATATCTGGCCGGCCATGTACGAAGAATTCACGTTAGCCGATGGGAGACGTAGTGGAAAGCAGCGCGATCGGGCACCGCTGGTGGCACGGCGCCGCGCTCTACCAGTTGTACGTCAGGTCGTGGCTCGACGCCGACCACGATGGCTATGGCGACCTGCGCGGCGTGATCGCCGGGCTCGATCACCTGTCGTGGCTGGGCGTCGACGGCATCTGGCTGTCGCCGACGATGCCCTCCCCCGACGACGACTGGGGCTACGACGTTTCCGACTATCTGGGCGTCCATCCGGAACTCGGCACGCTCGACGACCTCGACCGGCTCATCGCCGAGGCAGGTAAGCGGGACATGCGGGTGCTGCTCGATCTGGTGCCCAATCACACAAGCTCCGCGCATCCCTGGTTCGTCGACGCGGTGAGCGGACCGGATTCCGTGCATCGCGGCTACTACGTGTGGGCCGGCCCCGGCCCCGACGGCGGACCGCCGAACAACTGGCGTGACGCCACCGGAGCGGTTGCCTGGACCCTGGACGAGCCGAGTGGCCAGTACTATCTGCACAATTTCCTGGCAACCCAGCCGGACCTGAACTGGTGGGAGCCCGCGGTCCACGGCGAGTTCCGCGAAATTCTCCGGTTCTGGTTCGGCCGAGGTGTGGCCGGTTTCCGTATCGACGTCGCCCATGGCCTCTACAAGGACGCACTGTTGCGCGACAACCCGCCGCTCGCCGTGGACAGCCCGCTCGCGGGGCGCTTTGGCCTGAAACCCGTCTACAACGCCAACCGGCCGGAGACCCACGAGGTCTACAAGGACTGGCGCGTCATCGCGGAAAGCTATCCGTCACCGCGCCTGCTGCTCGGCGAGACCTGGGTCGGCGATTTCGCGGCCCTCGCCGCCTACCACGGGCACGGCGACGAACTGCAGCTCACCTTCAACTTCCCGTTCATCTTCGCCAGGTTCACCGCCACGGAACTTGCCGGGGTCCTGGCCGGCACGCTCGCGCAACTGCCGGCCGGTGAGTCTCCGGCGTGGACGGCGTCCAACCACGACGTGGGCCGCTTCCCCACCCGGTGGTGCGGCGGCGACGAACGCAAGATCCGGCTTGCCCTGCTCGTGCTCGCCACCCTGCCGGGCACGACCGTGCTCTACTACGGCGACGAGATCGGCATGACCGACGTCGACGTGCCTCCCGAACTGCAGCGGGACCGGATGACGCTGGGCAATCTCGGCCGGAGCAACCGAGACAGGGCCAGGACTCCGATGCAATGGGACGGGTCGCCGTCCGCCGGATTCACCTCCGCCATGGTCAGGCCGTGGCTCCCGGTCGGCGACAACGCGGCCCGCAACGTCGCGGCCCAGCGTGAGGATCAGGCGTCGACGCTCTGGTTCTGCCGCCGGCTGCTCGCGCTTCGCCGCGCCGAGTTCCGCGGCAAGATCGCGAGCTACGCGGAGCTTGCGTCCCCGCGCGACCTTTGGGTCTACCGGGCGGGCGCGCTGACCGTGGCGGCCAATTTCTCCGGTGACCCCGCGGAGCCGTTTGACCTGGGCGGCCCGGTCCTGCTGTCCACCGGTACGGTCATCAAGGACGCGCCCGGCGGCATCACGCTCGGCCCGTGGGCCGCCGTCATCGTCCGGGCCACCGGCCCCGCGTCATAACCGCGAGAGGCATCGAGAATGATCCCGAACGGCTGCCGCGGATGCGGTACCCATTGGTGTGGGGGGCCCTGCCAGCTCGGGGACGACCCCCGCACCCCCGCATTTGGGGGACACCCCCCCGAGATCGCACTGATCCCGAACGGCTGCGCCTGCTGGCACCGCGAGCGCCAGGCGGCGCAGCCGTTAAGGATGATCAAGAAAATCGGTGCCAATGGTGACAGCGCGGTCAGCGGCCGGATCTGAAGATCGTGAAGAGCACGCGCAGGATGAGCACACTGCTGACGATGATCAGGTTGCAGCCGATCGCCTGGAACAGGTTGACTGCCGGGGACAGCTGCGGCCCGCCGTGTGCCGTCATCAGGAGCACGGCCGCCAGGCCGACGGCCGCGCCGAGAAAGTGAGCAGGCATTGGTGCACCAGCCCGGTGACCACACGGCGGTCCCGCTCGTCGGCGAGCAGCCGCACGTTTATACCGAGCCTGCCCTGTTCGATCGCGCCGGTGATCCTTTCCAGCCGGCGTCGTGCATGGTTTCCGTATCGCGCCCACTAACATGAAACCTTGCTCGCCGACCCCTGGAGGTACTGATGGCGGCAACTGGGTATCCGAAGCTCGGGCTCAAGTCTTGGAGCACGCTCCGCGCGCGAGCCGCCACAACGCCGTCGACCAGGTTCACCTCCACAGCAGTTGCCGCGATGCTTGGCATGGGCAGTCCGGAGAGCGCAGCTACCAACGTCGTTTATCCCATGCAACGGCTTGGCCTGATCGATGACAGCGGGAGCCTGACTGCACGAGGTAACAAGTGGCGGCTCGACGCGAGCTACGCCGACGCATGCCAAGAGATCTTGGATGAGATCTACTCAGCCGAGCTAGCCAGCTTCACTGATAGTAGTGGCGCACCTGACAAGTCTCAAGTCATCACCTGGTTTCAGCACAAGGGATTTGGCGTTTCGAACGCGAAACAGTTGGCTACCACATACGTGATGATCGCAGAGAAGAAAGTGCCCGATGCGACCGCAGCCGAATCTAAGAAGAAAGTTCCGGCGAGACCTGCGAAGAGCGTCCCAACACGAACAGTGAAATCAAAAGCTACTGAGGATGTCGCTGCACAGCGGGCGGAACCACCACCGCAATCAGGAAACGAGTCTGCGAGTGGACCGAACATTCATCTAGACATTCAGATTCATATTCCAGCTGACGCAAGCTCTGACCAGATCGAGAAGATCTTCGCCAGTATGGCGAAGTATCTGTACCAGAAGTGAGTGGCGACGGCAGCCTCCGGCTCGGGGTCGACCTAGCGCAGCGGATCTCAGCTGAGCTTGCTGAGTACGCCATGGAGCATGATCCGGAGCGAGCCCAGGCCGGGCAGGACAGAGATGTAACGCTCCTGTCGCCGGACGATGAGCTTCTCGCTGAGTACGACCGCCGGATTGCGGACTCAGACCTTCGAGCCGCAACGAGGTCACGGTTCGTTTCGAAGCACTACGCAGATGCGGTTGAGGCCGGCGTGAAGACGCTCAATGAATGCGTGCGCGCACGCACCGCGCGGACTGAAGACGGCGACCAACTTATGACGATTGCTTTTTCCTCCAACGGAGCACTCCTCCGGATCAATAAGGGCCGATCTAAGAGCGACGAGAGCGCTCAGCGTGGCCACATGTATCTCTGCCAGGGCGTAATTGGGGCGTGGCGGAATCCGCGTGCACACACGCTTGTAGCTGATTCGCCCGTTCGTACCCTGATGATGCTCGAACTAATTAACGACCTGGTTGAAACTACCAAGGCAGCAACGCGTACTCGCAAGCGCAAGAAACCATAGTAAACAACAACGCGCGTTCGCGCAGGCAAGGGGATCAAATTCGGATCACGCCGGGGTCAATATTCTCATGCCTTCGACAGCCAGAACGTACGCGGGCGACCCACAGACAACTAACCTGAGGGCCGCCCGCCGTCCCGTCTGCGCTGTCAGTGCCTACGGCGACTGAACGCCTCGCCAACCTTTGGCAGATCCTCCCGGCGTGACCGCCGGACTATCTGTCGCCAAACCAACAAGGCGCTGAGCCGGACCAGCACATCAGCACCAGCCAAGACACACAAACCCTGCATCACCTGCATCGCAACCCACACCTAACTGTGCCCTGGGTTAGGTTGCGCTCACAGAACGTATGGTGCTGTCATCTTTGGCTCGCCCCGGACGGGCACTGATCCCCGGAACGACCACAAGCCTATGCGGCCAAACTGACCAGTGCGAACACCGCCATAGGCGCCACACAAGCGGTTCATAACGACTGACGCCAACAGTTCAGAGCGGCTCCCAAGCATCCTTGTCGTGATCTCCGGCCGCGCGGCCGTTTGAAGTGCTCACCTCGGCCCAAAGCACCGCTGTGCCGCCGGCCGAGCCCTGATGCCCGAACCGGTCCGCGAGCGCGGCAACGAGCGCGAGCCCGCATGCGTACGCGACCGCATCCGCGCCATCCCCGCCGTCCGGGTCGGCCGGCCACCACCCGCTGCAGGGCATGGCGACCTCGACCCGCAGCCAGCCCGGCCCGCGCTGCGTCGTCACGATGAACGTCTGGCCCGCCGCCGCGCGCACCGCACACGACGCCAGCTCCGACGCGACCAGCTCCAGCTCACCCGGCGCCCCATCGCCCCCGGCCGCCGCCCGCACATAGTCCCGCACCGCCGGCACCGCCCCGGCCGCCGCCGGGAACACCGCGCGGTACTCCACCCCGCCACCGGCCGCCCCGTCCTTGGCGCCGCCCGCCGCCGCTGGCGGCTCATCCGGCCCGGTGTTCACTGGCCGGTCGCCGTGATCGCCTCGTCAAGGCCCTCGGCCGCCGCCGCGTACGCCACCGCCGCACCCCGGCACCGCGCCGCCCGCACCTCCTGGCCATCCGCATCCGCCTCCGCCCGCCAGCACGCCCGCGCCGCCGTCCGGAACCCGTCGCGTTTGTCCACCACCACCACCACCACCGCAGCGAACCGGCGCAACGTCTCCACATCCGCGCCCGCCAGCACCCCAGGCCCGGCGCCCAGCCGGCGCCTCAGCGCCGCCCGCAGCGTCACCCGGCGGTCCGGGCTGGCCGCCAGCAGATCCGCGATCACCGTGCCCAGATGTTCGGCCAGCGGCCGGGCCGGCTCATACAGCCACGACCGGCCATCCCGCCGCGCGCGGCTAGCCAGGCCCTTGCGAGACAGCGCGAGCAGCGCGCAGGCGACCGATGAACGGGACAGCCGATTCGAATACTCCATCCGCTCCAGCACATCCGACGCCGTGACCGGGGAACGCGCCGCCCACACGACCGCCATCACCGCGTCCTCGGCCGCCGACAGCGGACCGGCATCACCGGCCGGGACTGCTGTCACCGCGTGTCCAGCGCACGCAGCACCCGCATGATCGCAGCGGCCGCGCCCGCGACCTCGGCGACCGGGGCGATCCGCTCCGCCCAGCCCCACCAGTAGAACCCGTCACCCGCGTAGACGTTTTCGGTCAGCACACCGGCCGACCGGTTCCGCACATGCAGATACGGCCGCCGCCCCTGCGGCGTTACCAGCTGTGCCACGTACGTCTGCCCGTCTAACTCGGTGGCCAGCTTCTCAAGCGCAGCCGTGCCGACACTGTCACTCTCTGTCATGCAGGTGACGCTAGACGTACATCTTGTGCGGCGGGAGTGGCCAAAGGGGTGGCCAGCTACCATCTACCGGCTGGCAGGCAGCACATACGCGCGGGCGAACCAGGTGCCGATGTGCGCAGCATGCAGGTGCCCGGCGATGGCGCGGTCACCCTCAACCGCCATCACGGCGTGCAGGTGCGGCACGCCAGCGGTGATCTCACCCGTTCCGGTCATCTCGGCGGGCAGCGAGTAGTCCGTGATCGTGTCCTTGGTGGCATCTGCGGCCGGCATCGTGGAGACCGTGAACGAATCGACGGCACCGATCAGCGACACGATCGCAGCGTCGGTGATGCCGAGTTCTTTCGCCTGCCGGGTGATGCCGTCGAGCAGTTCACCATCGCGGACCTCGATCACGTGCATGAGCTGTCTCCGTTCAGGATCATGCCGATGGTCCGCACGACCTCAGCGACAGGCTCGGTGCGCAGCGCACGGGCCAGTGCCCCACGTGCGGCGGTGGTGCCGTCCTGGGCGAGCAGGTACGCGGAACACCAGCGCGCCCCGGCGTCGCCAGCGTTGAACAACTCCGCCGCCGCTGGCCGTGCACCCCTGGCCAGCCGGGCGGAAACGGCCGACAGATAGCGCATCCGCACCTCTGGATCACGGCGCAGCGTACCGACGGCCGAACCGGCCGCATCCAGATCCGGCGTCTTGGCCAAGATGCCCACCGCGTTGACCCGCAGGACGGCCGATGCTCCCTCGCCGGCCCACCGCGCCAGGTGCAGCATGCTCGGCCGGTCGCAGGCCGACATCCCCGCGAGCATAAGGTCCGTCTCGTGCGACGTCTGGACGATACCCAGCGGTCCGGCGTCGGCCATGGCGATAGCGTCGAACAGGTCACGGCCAACCGCGTGGATGGCCGGCGTCACCCCAGCCGCCGCGGCCACCACACCGGAGATTTTGAGCAGATCCCGTCGCCGCATCTTCGCCCTTTCCAACTCCCATACCGGCACCTGGAGCGCTTCGGCAAGAACTGGCAGCCAGAACGGCCCAGGCATGCGCTTGCCGTGCTCCCAGCGCGACACGCATTCGCGGGTGACAGTCTGATAGGCGGCAATCCGGCACAACTCGGCAGCGAGCCGGCCCTGTGACCACCCGAGGGCCAACCGTAGATCACGGATCAGGACCCCAAGCCGCTCCGGGTCGTCCTGGCCACCATAGTGGCCACTAGGAACGTCCTGCCCGCCGTCTCCAGGTAGGGGAGCGTCCGTGTCAGCCTCATCCACGCTCCTGCACCTTTCCCGCACAAGCTCGTCACTGTCAGGTTACGGCGCGGGTGCGCCGGGGTGGGGCCGGATTTCACCCCATCTACGTCGGGCCGGGACCCTAAGCGAGGGGGTGCCGCCCGGGCTGATCGGGGCAGCCGCAGGCAGCCCCGGCGCCGGGCAGCTAAGGCACGCCTCGCTCCCAGCCCGCCGCAGGCCACCGGCCAAAACCGGCCCCAGCCCTCTCCCGCCACCAGCCCACCCACCCCTGCGCCGGCCAAGCACCGGAAAGAAGCTTGCAGGCAATCGATGGTACATATTGGCAGTCGTGCGCTGACAACACCAATGGCCCATTGCTGTTGCTCAGAGTCGTGCTCCGGGTCGCCTGACGGGACATCGATCTTGGGCGGTTACTGGGCCGCCGCCGGTTGGCCGTGACGCGTGCGGCGGCTGGGGCGGCGGAGAATCCTGTGGATCGCCGCCGCTGGCGGCGTCCGGCGACCCGGTGTCTTCTCGCCGATTGTCCGCACATGCTAGACGTTAGAGCCAGGCCGCGCGGGCCTGGCTCCGGCCGGGTGTGATGTCGAAACGTTCTGACCGCGGAGACTGCGGAGGCCGCATGAGCATCGTGGGTACCCGGGTGGTGCGGACTGAGGACCCGCGGCTGCTGACCGCGGGCGGCACCTACGTCGACGACCTGCGTGTGCCGGAGCTGAACGCGGCGGCGCGGGTGACGTTCGTGCGCAGCCCGGTCGCGCACGCCACGATCACCGGAATAGACGTGTCGGCGGCCCGCACCGAGCCGGGTGTCGTCGCGGTGCTGACCGCAGAGGATCTCGACGACATCCCCGCGCCGCCCGACAGTCCCATGGCCGAACCGCTTCTTGCCGTCGACCGGGTCCGGTTCGTGGGTGAGCCGGTGGCGATCGTCATCACCGACGACGCCTACCGCGGTGAGGACGCGGCCGAGCTTGTGAGCGTCGACTACGAGCCGCTCCAGGCGGTCGTCGAGTACGCCGACGCGCTCGACGGGCCGGCGCTGCTGTTCCCGGCCGCCGGCTCCAACATCGCCGGGGAGCGGGGGAGGGACAAGTTCGATGACGCCGCGTTCGACGGCTGCGACGTCGTCGTCGAGCGGACGATCGTCAACCAGCGGGTCGCGCCGGTGCCGCTGGAGGTCCGCGCCGCGGCAGCCGTTTGGGATAATGCCGGTCCGGCGGTACCGGCCACCGGATCAGCAGCGGGCGGATCACCGCACCGCGGATCACCGCACCGCGGATCACCGCAGGGCGGATCACCGCACCGCGGATCACCGCACCGCGGATCACCGCAGGGCGGATCACCGCAGGGCGGACCGGCTGCGAGCGGACCGGCTGCGAGCGGACCGTCGCAGGGGCATCTGACGTTCTGGGTGAGCACGCAGAACGCGCAGCTGACGCGGGCCATCGTCACCGGTGCGCTCGGCCTCGACGCGTCCGCCGTCCGCGTCATCGCGCCCGACGTGGGCGGCGGGTTCGGTGCCAAGATCGGCGCGGACCGTGAGGCGGTCCTCGTCGCGTGGGCGGCCAGGCGGACCGGGCGGCCGCTGCGCTGGGTGGAGACGCGCACCGAGAACCTCCTGGCGATGACGCACGGGCGCGGCCAGCGGCAGACCATCAAGATCGGCGGGACGCGGGACGGGCGGATTCTGGCCTACCGGCTCGACATCGTCCAGGATGGCGGCGCGTATCCGCGGCTCGGCGAGTTCCTGGCCGGCCTCACCGCGCGGATGGCGGGCGGGCCGTACGACATACCGAACGTGCAGACCGGATTCCGGGTCGTGGTGACGAACACCACGCCGATCTCGGCGTACCGCGGCGCGGGCCGGCCGGAAGCGACGGCGGCGATCGAGCGGGCGGTCGACCTGCTCGCCGCCGAGATAGGCATGGACCCGGTGGAGATACGGCGGCGCAACGTGGTGCCGCCGGGCAAATTCCCCTACACGGCCGCGAGCGGCGCGGTGTATGACACGGGGGAGTACGCCGAGGCGCTGAACCGGGTGACCGCGGCCGCAGGTTACGGCGAACTGCGGGCCGAACAGGCGCGCCGTCGCGAGCGCGGCGACGTGGTGCAGCTCGGCATCGGCGTTTCCTGCTATGTCGAGGTCACCGCGGGCGACGCCGCGGCGGGCGAGACGGCGCGGCTGGTGGTGCACGAGGGCGGCAGCGCGACGGTGTTCACCGGCAGCTCCCCGCACGGCCAGGGCCACGCCACCGCCTGGGCGATGCTGGTACAGGACGAGCTCGCGATCCCGATGGCGCAGGTCACCGTGGTCCACGGCGACACCGATGCCGTGCCGAACGGCGTGGGGACCTACGCGTCCAGGTCGCTTCAGCTCGGCGGGGCCGCGGTGCACCAGGCTGCGGTCGAGGTCAAGGAGCAGGCACGGCAGGTGGCGGCGGACATGCTGGAGGCCAGCCGCGCCGACCTCGTGCTCGATACGGAGCGGGGGGTATGGCAGGTACGCGGCGACCCGGCGACCGGTTTGAGCTGGGCGCAGGTCGCGGGCCGCGCCGGGCCGGGCGGCCTGGCCGCGGACGTCGACTTCAGGCCGGGCCGTCCCACCTTCCCGTTCGGTGCCCATGTCGCGGTCATCGACGTCGACACGGAGACGGGTAAGGCGCGGCTGGTGCGGCACGTGACCGTCGACGACGCGGGCCTCGTGGTCAACCCGGTGCTCGCGGAGGGCCAGCGCCACGGCGGCATCGCGCAGGGCGCGGCGCAGGCGCTGCTCGAAGAGGTGGTATACGACGCTGACGGCAATCCGCTGACGAGCACGCTCGCCGACTACGCGGCCATAACGGCGGCGGAACTGCCGAGCTTCGAGCTGGTCGAGATGCAGACGCCCACGGACGTCAACCCGCTCGGGGTCAAGGGCATCGGGGAGGCGGGGACGATCGGCTCGATCCCCGCGGTCCAGAACGCGGTGATCGACGCGGTCGCCCACTTCGGCGTCCGCCATATCCCCATGCCGGCCACACCGCAGCGGGTGTGGACGGCGATCAGCGAAGCGAGGGCCGGCCAGTGAAGATCGTCGTGATGGTGAACGGCCGTGAGGTCGCCGCGGAGGTGGAGGACCGCACCCTGCTCGTGCACTACCTGCGTGACGTCGCCGGGCTCACCGCGACCAACGTCGGCTGCGACACGACGTCGTGCGGTGCGTGCACGGTCCTGCTCGACGGGCAATCGGTGAAGTCGTGCACGGTGCTGGCCGCACAGGCGGACGGGTGCGAGGTCGTCACGGTCGAGGGCCTGTCCGGAGAAGCCGGTGGGATGCATCCGATGCAGCGTGCCTTTCACGAGCAGCACGGGCTGCAGTGCGGGTTCTGCACCCCGGGTATGGTGATGGCCGCCGTCTCGCTCCTGCGGGAGAACCCGCATCCCACCGAGGAGCAGGTGAGGTCCGGCCTTGAGGGCAACCTGTGCCGGTGCACCGGATATCACAACATCGTCAAGGCGGTGCTGGCCGCGGCCGACGCGAACCCGGGTTAGTTCCGCGCAGACCAGTTCGTTACCGCGCGGCGTCGAGCGAGAGGCAGCTTGTTGATTCCCGCATCGTTCACATACCGGCGGGCCCTGTCGGCAGACGAGGCCCTGGAACTGGCCGGCCAGTTCGGCGAGGACGCGAAGTTCCTGGCCGGCGGGCACTCGCTGCTGCCGCTGATGAAGCTGCGTCTGGCGGTCCCTGAGGTGCTCGTGGACATCGGCCGGGTGGCCGAGCTTTCCTACATCCGCGACGAGGGCGACCACGTCGCGATCGGCGCGCTCACCCGCCACCACGATCTCGAGCACTCGGACGTGCTTGGCCGCGAGCTTCCGCTGCTCGCGTTCGCCGCCGGCCAGGTCGGCGACCCGCAGATCCGGCACCGCGGCACCATCGGCGGCTCCCTGGCGCACGGCGACCCCGCGTCCGACCTGCCCGCGGTGGTGCTCGCGCTGGACGCGACCCTGGTCGCACGCTGGCCGGACGGCGAGCGCCAGATCCGGGCCGACGAGTTCTTCCTCGGCCTGTTCGACACGGCGCTGCGGCCGGGTGAGCTGCTGACCGAGATCCGGGTGCCCAGACCGGCCGCGGCCGGCTGGTCGTTCCAGAAGTTCACCAAGCGCGCCATCGACTGGGCCATCGTGGGCGTCGCGGTCCAGGGCGACGCGGTCGCGCTCGTGAACATGGCGCACGCACCGATGCGGGCGGGCGCGGTCGAGCAGGCGCTCGCCGACGGCGTCTCGGTCCGCGACGCCGCCTCCCGCGCCGCCGAGGGGACCAGGCCCCCGTCTGACCTGGGCGCCAGCTCCGACTTCCGCGAGCATCTGGCCCGCGTGCTCGTCGCCCGCGGCCTCGAAGAGGCACGCTCCCGCGCCTGACGCCGGCTCCTGACGGATGGGCGGGCGCGGCTGGCTGGACCAGTCGTTGCCGTGCGCCACCCGCGCAGCCGTTCGGGATCTTCGGTCCGTGCCGCGTTAGCTGGCGAGGTTGCATGGCCGGGCGTAGGCGGCAACCCCAGTGCCCGGTGTCGGACGACGCTAATCGGAACGCACGTTTGCGACTTACGTCACCCGTTGGGCTGTCTTTGTCACGACGTAAGTGCCTGGGCGAGCAGCCGCTGAATGTTTCACGACATGAGGGCCGTCTTCTGGTCCTGGGACTGTTAAATCTTTTTTGACCGTTAAAAACGTCAGATCGAGGGTTGCGACGGCGCCGCGGTTCGGCGACACTCGATTGGACGGGCCGGAAGACCGGGAATGGATCTTTCCGCCATACCTGTACCAACGCTGGCGTGAAGGCTGGTGATGTGTGTTGCGGGTGCATGCCTGAAAAAGAGTGTTGCCGGGAAGGGGTTAGCTTTCCGGCTCTGACAGCTGGGTAGCTGTTCTTCTTCTCGCGTTCCGCGAGTTGTTTAGCCATTTTCTGCTGAATGGTTTGTGTCGCGTCTTTAAGCTGCCGCTGGCGCCTTTTTCTGCGCCGGCGTGTGGCGGCCAACTTGCCTGGGGAGTTGCTGTGGGCCAGGGACGGATGACCGGTGTGGTACGCAGGTGGGGCCGGCTCGCTGCGGTGGTGGCGGCGCTGGCGCTGCTGGCGGG
>WNFJ01211432.1_pt5 | contig 30178 bp, 27 predicted proteins | sample 5400461 | NCBI WGS metagenome assembly WNFJ01 (sample SAMN13153349, study PRJNA577476) | soil metagenome | isolation source: 115 cm saprolite on Douglas fir-dominated hillslope | place: USA:California | collected 2013-09-17
GGGCAGCCGGTCAGAACGTCGTCGACGCAGAGAGTCCCCCAAACGAGAGTCCTACAACGGGAACGATCTTCGTCTCCATGGCTGTCGCCGGCGTGTTCACCTCGTCGCCCCGTTTCTTCGCCACGAACCAGTACACGACCGTTCCCACCAGTGCCGCGACCCCGACACCAATGGCAACATTGCCGGCCGTCGCGTCTTGGTCCCACTGGGACTTGTCGTCCGCGAGAGTGGCACAGGCCCTGACATGGCCGCTGGTGGCCGTGCTTGGAGCGGGGCACGTTCCCTGGCTGGCAATGATGAGGTTGGTCTCCGTATTTGCATTGTCTTGCGCCGATTGTTTTGCGATGCCGGCGCCGATGGCGACCGCAGCGCTGACGATGACCACTCCGCCGCCGATGTACACAGGGAGCATGTTCTCGGGCCAGAAACTGGAGCGGTGCGACTCGGGCGGCGGCTCGGACGTGGTCTTGGTCTCGGTGGGCGGCGCCTGAGGTTGCTCAGCGGTAGCTGGCGCTTCTGCAACCCGAGGCGTCGGTCGCGGCACGACCTTCGGGGGCTCAGGCGCGGGGGAAGACGCAGCGTTTATCTCGTTGGGTCCCAAGCGCGCGTCGGCTTGGCTAAGCCCGTCCTGGACGTCAGCCCGCTGCGCGGCACTGATATCTTTGCTCTCGCTCAAGAACTGCTGAAAGTAGCGATGGGCTTCCAGAAAGTGGTTGCTCCGAAGGCAGCTCCAAGCCAGGTTCGCCAGGATGGCCGGATGTCTTCGCAGCGTATACGCCTGAAGAAACGCGCCGCGGGCTTGCTCGAAATGCCCCTTGTCAAAGTAAGCCACTCCCTCCTTGAATCGCTCGCGCGCCAGGTTCGTTGCCGCCTCGTCCGATGCGCTCTGCGCCCAGCCGGGGCTAGCGAAGGCAACCGGCGTGACGAGCAAGACGAGAGCGAAGAGACGAGTCCTCATCATCTTGGAACAGGATAGCGCGACAACGCGATTCTCTCAGCGTCAGATCGCGAACACCCGAAGGACAGGAAAGAACTCCCGTAGCTCATCAAATCACGAGCGTGCTGTCGGTCATCATCGGCGGCGCCCGGATGGGCTTGCGCGCGGGCGACGAGATTGTCATCCCGAAGGGGACCTTGCAAACCATGGAGGTCGCCGCCGGTCCGCGAACCATGCACGCCTTCGGTGGGGCTTTCGCGGACTCGTTACTTCACGTCCACCATCGCCTCGCAATAGAGGAGGCCTTTGTCCGTGCAGTGCGTCTTCATGCAGGAGACCATCTTGCTTCGACCCAGCGCGCTCATGCCGGAGAGCGTCGCGCGACAATCGCGCAAGGTGGGGCCGAGCGACGCGGCGGCGCATTCCTGGAGAACGGTCTGGCAGACCGCGGTGACGCCGCCAGCCGCCGCGTCGACGGCGCCAGTCGCCGCGTCGACGGCGCCAGTCGCCGCGTCGACGGCGTCCTTGTCGGCGTCCTCCGTTTCTTGACATGCGCTCATGAGCGAGAGGTGTCCGCAGAGGTTCAAGCGAATGGGATTGCAGCGCTCCGCCGGGCTGAGCGCGTTCAGACAAGCGACCGCGCGCTCGGCCACCTTGGCCTTCATCGCTTGCTTGAAGTCGTTGCAACGCTTGGTCGGTAGCCCACCACACCCGCCCTCCTCGGCCGAGTATCCTGGAGGCGGACAAGTCCCGGGCAACCCCACCGCGTCGTCGCAAACGGGGGCCGCCGGCTTGGGGGGGGTCGCAATGGTGGCCGAAGGGAGGGGGACGGGCGCGGGCGCGGGAGTGGGTTGCGGAGGGGCGGCCTGGGGACCATCAAAGACGTGCTTCTGGGCCACGACGTATCCGCCCGCGCCGCCCGCGGCGAGAGTCCCCACCAGAATGAAAAAGGACCCGGCATCGATGTGCATGATGGTGCCCCTTTCGATACCGCCTGAGACTAGCGCTTTTGGGGCCCGACGAGCACCTTCCCGCTCGCGGGGGCTCGCGCCCTTTGCGCAGCACGCGCATCGGCGGCATCGTCGAAGGGTAGTGCGCGATCACCCACAATCTGCTGCACCTCGTGCCCCTTGCCCGTCACGATGACGACGTCACGCTCGCCCGCTTCGAGGACAGCGCGGTGGATGGCCACGTGGCGATCGGGCTCGACCCGCACGTCGACACCGGCATCGATGCCGTCGCAGATCTGGTCTGCGATACGCGCCGGTGCCTCGCCTCGTGGATTGTCGCTCGTCACTACGACATGATCGGCGCACGATGCCGCAGCGCCCATCGGCCCGCGCTTGTCCTTGTCTCGCTCTCCGCCGGCCCCGAAGACGACCCACAGCTCGCCGTGGCACAGGCCGCGCGCGACGGCGAGTGTGCGCGCGAGGGCGTCGGGCGTGTGCGCGTAGTCGACGACGACGTGCGGGCTGCGATCGTGCGCGAGCACCTGGAATCGTCCGACAGGGACGGGCGCGTGCGCGAGCGCACGGGCTGCGTCCTTCGGTGGCACGCCTGCCGCGAGTGCCGCGCCCAAGGCTGCGAGGGCATTCTCCGCGTAGATGTCGCCGATCGCGCGAATGGTGAGGACGCGCGGCGCGTGCGCGAGCTCGCCTCGGGCGTCAATCGCGATGCGTGTGCCGTCCCAGCTCGTTTCTACTGCGGTCGCTTGAAGGTCGGGAACGAACCGCGGCTCGCCGCGCGACGGCACCGCGTACCGAACGATGCGCACCCCCGGCGGGATGACGGCGGCGATGAGATCCGACGCTGGATCGCCCGCGTTGAGGACCGCTGCGCCGTCGGGCGGAAGGCCCACGAAGAGCTGCGCCTTGCTCGCCAGGTAGTGCTCGGGCGAGCGATGTGCATCGAGGTGGTCGTGCGTCAAGTTCGTGAAGACGCCGAACGCGCAGGGCCACGCGCGGGCGAAGCCTCGGGCGAGTGCTTCGCTTGTCAACTCGATGGCCGCGAAGCGGCCTCCGCGATCGAGCGCTGCGCGCATCGTCGCGAGGAACCCGTCGAAGTCACGCGTCGCGTCGAACGGCGCATCGTCGAGGAACGAGCCGAGCGTCGTCGTCTGCGCGACGGGGCGGCCGATGCATGCGAGGCACGCCGCGACCCAGCGCGTGGTCGACGTCTTGCCGTTCGTCCCCGTGATCCCGACGGTGGTGATCCGACGACTCCATTCGGGCGGACCGATGCTTGTCGCTGGCATCTCCTGATTGTAGGGGACGATTGCTGAAATGGGCGCGACCGGATCTTCAGTCCGCGTGCAACGTGCTTGCACCTGTCGAATGCCCATTCTGAGGCTGTTGATTGACAGTGGCTGTCGACTCTAGCACTATTCAACTAGTTGTTTGACTATTGGAGTATCCTATGTCCGAAGCCCGACGATTCAAGGACGCCATCTACGAGCAGCTTGGGCGCATCGGAAAGGCAAGCTCGAGCCCGATACGGCTGGAGCTCCTGGACCTGCTTTCTCAAGCACCGCGAACCGTCGAAGCGCTGGCAGACCAGACCGGCCAGAGCCTCGCGAACGTCTCTCAGCACTTGCAGGTCCTTCGCGCGGCGAGGCTTGTCGAGGCCGAGAAGGACGGCCTGTACGTGACGTATCGGCTCGCGGACGACGAAGTCGGGCTCTACTTTCTTGCGCTGCGGCGGTTGGCGCGCGCGCGCCTCACGGAGATTGACCACATCGCGCAGGCATTCTTTGAGGCACGTGACTTGCTGGAACCCGTCGATCGCCAAGCGCTGCTCAAACGAGTCAAGCGCGGCGAAGTCATCCTGCTCGACGTGCGTCCTCCTGAGGAGTACCGAGCCGGTCACATTCCGGGCGCGGTGTCGGTACCCCCGGCGAAGTTGAAGAGGCATCTCGCGAAGCTCCCCAAGTCGCGCGAGATCGTCGCTTACTGCCGCGGGCCGTATTGTGTCTTCGCAATCGACGCCGTGAAAGCGTTGCGTGCGCGCGGGTTCAAAGCCGTGCGTCTCGACGAGGGCATCCCCGAATGGAGGGCGCGCGGTCTCCCTGTCGAAACCGCGCCCTCAGAGGTCGTGTCATGATCTTCAAGCCGTTCTATTATTTCGATACGGGCTGCGCGGCGTACGTCTTTGGCTGCGGCACTGCCGGCAAGGGCGCCGTGGTCGACCCGCAGGAGCGCGACCTAGAGAGCTACCTCGCTTTCGCGAAAGCAAAGGGTCTCGCACTCACGCACGTCATCGACACGCACGTGCATGCCGATCACCGGTCCGGCGGACGGGCGCTCGCCGAGCGCACTGGCGCGGTGTACGCACTCTATCGCTCCGCGACCGTGGGGTTTGCATTCGAACCGCTCGATGACGGGCAGACCATTGAGCTCGGGAACACACACATCAAGGTGCTCCACACGCCAGGTCACACGCCAGAGAGCGTGTCGCTGGTCGTCTTGGATCTGCGGCGCGGACCGGAGCCATGGTTCGTTCTGACGGGCGACACAATGTTCATCGGGGCCGTGGGGCGCCCCGATCTGCCCGGCCGCGTGCGCGAGAACGCGTTGGAGCTCTACGACAGCATCCACGAGAAGCTGCTCACGCTTCCTGACATGCTCGAGGTCTATCCCGCGCACTTCGCGGGATCGGCCTGCGGCGCCGGCATGAGCGGCAAGCCGTCGTCGACGATCGCCTTCGAGAAGCGATGGAACCCGATGCTCTCGCTCGACCGGGAGGGGTTCGTGAAGGCGCTATCCGATGTACCCGAGAAGCCTCCCGGAATGGCGGCGATCATGATGGCGAATCGCGGCGAAAGGAAAGGATGAGCATGCCTGCGTCGGCGCGAGAAGTCTCCCTCGGCCTGCGCGCCAACCTCGCACAGTTCACTCTGCTCGTCATTGTAAACGCCTTCGTGGGCGCCATGGTGGGCATGGAGCGCAGCACCCTGCCCGCCATTGCGGAGCACGACTTTCATCTCGCCGCGCGCACGGCGATCCTCTCGTTCATCATCGTCTTTGGCCTTGTGAAGGCAGCGACGAACTATCTCGCGGGACGATTGTCCGACGCCTTCGGGCGCAAATCGATCCTCGTCGCCGGATGGCTCGTCGCCGCGCCGGTCCCGCTGCTGCTGATGTGGGCGCCTTCGTGGGGGTGGGTGCTCGTGGCGAACCTCTTGCTCGGCGCCAGCCAGGGGCTGACGTGGTCGGCGACGGTCATCATGAAGATCGACCTAGCAGGGCCGAAGAACCGCGGCCTGGCGATGGGCATCAACGAGTTTGCCGGCTACTTCGCCGTCGCAATGTCGGCGCTCGCTACGGGCTACCTGGCTTCGCGCTGCGGCCTGCGCCCTCAGCCGTTCTATCTTGGGGTCGGGTACGTCGCGCTTGGTCTAGGACTGTCGGCGCTTGCGGTTCGCGAGACGAAGCATCACGTTCACCGCGAAGCGAAGCTCGACGGCAGTCTGCGCCCCAGTGCCGAAAGCAGCCATGGGCGAGTCTTTGCCCTCACGTCTTTTCAGGACAAGAACCTCTCGAGCGTCTGCCAGGTGGGCCTCGTCAACAATCTGAACGACGGCATGGCATGGGGGCTATTCCCACTCTTTTTTGCGGACCGAGCCATGGGCGTGGCGCAGATCGCTGAGCTTGCAGCAATTTATCCCGCCGTTTGGGGGCTCTCGCAGCTCTTCACGGGCGCGCTCTCCGACAGGATCGGTCGCAAGGGGCTGATTGTGGGCGGCATGTGGGCGCAGGCCGTGGGCATCGTCTGCACAGTGCTTGGGCAGGGGTTCGTGGGGTTTGCCGCCGGAGCGGTGCTGTTGGGGCTCGGCACGGCGATGGTCTACCCAACGCTGCTCGCCGCCATTGGAGACGTGGCCCATCCAACGTGGCGCGCGTCGGCGGTCGGCGTCTACCGTTTCTGGCGCGATTCGGGCTACGCGGTCGGCGCTCTGCTCGCAGGCGTCGTCGCGGATGCCCTCGGCGTGCCGAGCGCGATCTGGCTGGTCGCGACCATTACATTTGGGTCGGGCATCGCAGCGGCCGTCCGCATGGCCGAGACACTACCGCGGCGAGCCGGCCCCGGCCCCCATCGCTCGCCGACGTTTCCATCGCCGATTCCCATCGTCCGCAGGAGCTAGGAGCCCATGAACCACTTCACACCGATTGCTTCGACCTTGGGCGGGATTCTCGTGGGAATCGCTGCCGCCGCTCTGCTCGTGCTCAATGGCAGAATCGCCGGCGTAAGCGGGATCGTCGCCGGCGCATTGCGGCCCAAGCCCGATGAGTTCACCTGGCGGATGCTCTTCGTTCTAGGGCTCGTTGCCGGCGGGGCCCTGATGACGTGGCTGCTTCCAGGATCGATTCAGCCAACGCCGCGCGGATGGATGATCAGTGCAGCCGCCGGGGTCCTCGTCGGCGTCGGCTCTCAGCTCGGAAGCGGTTGCACGAGCGCCCATGGCACCTGCGGGATAGGCAGGTTCGCCAGGCGTTCCATCGTCGCAACCGTGACCTTCATGGCAACAGGCGCGGTCACGGTGCTCCTTACGTCACACCTGGTCGGAGGTGGACGATGAGGCAGAACGTGGCAGCGCTAGGAAGCGGAGTGCTTTTCGCCATCGGACTCTGTCTGTCTGGAATGACGCAGCCTTCCAAGGTGATCGGGTTTCTCGACTTCGCAGGACGCTGGGACCCGAGCCTTGCCTTCGTGATGGCCGGCGCCCTCGTCGTGTACGTCGGCGCAGCCCGATGGGCGCGTAGGGTGCCGAGACCGCGATTCGCGCCCAACTTTCAGCTCCCCCATCGCAAAGAGATCGACGCTCCGCTCGTTGGCGGTGCCGCGATCTTCGGCGTGGGCTGGGGACTCGCTGGGTATTGCCCAGGTCCCGCCGTCGCTTCTCTCGCTTCCGTGGCGCCTTCGACCGTCGTCTTCGTCGGTTCGATGGCAGCAGGCATGCTGTCGTTCCAACTTGTCCGGCACTTGTGGCGGTTGCGTGCGCCGGCCATTGCATCCTGACCCGCTTTCGTTCCATGAGCGCCTCAGCTTCCGATTTCGTGGCCGAGGTGTCATTCGTCGAGCTGGTCGATCGTCGGATCTTGTGAAAGGAGACGAACCCATGAAATACGCACTGCTGATCTACACCGCCGAGAGGGAATGGGCCGCGAAGTCGAAGGAGGAGCAGGGCCGCGTCTACAACGAGTACATGGCGTACAGCGTGGAGCTCAAGAAATCCGGCAAGATGCTCTCGTGCGAGCCGCTCGACCCCACATCCACAGCCACGACGATACGCGTGCGAAACGGCAAGACGGTCCCCACCGACGGCCCGTTCGCGGACACGAAGGAGCAGCTCGGTGGCATCTATGTCGTCGACGTCAAAGATTTGAATGAGGCGATGGCTTGGGCCGCCAAGATCCCCGACGCCCGCACAGGCTCGATCGAAATCCGGCCTCTAATGAATGTCCCAGAGATGTAAGGAGGGTAAGGTGAGCCAGGCTGGGAGCCCTCTCGATCGGATATTCCGAGCCGAGTCTGGCCCCGTCCTGGCAACGCTGATCCGCGTCCTCGGCGACTTTCAACTCGCCGAGGATGTGCTTCAGGACGCGCTCACCGCCGCACTTGAAACCTGGTCCAAGGACGGCCTACCCGCTTCCCCAGGAGCGTGGCTTACCACGACTGCTCGGCGCAAGGCCCTCGACCGGCTTCGCCATCTGAGGATCATCGAAGCCAAAAGCAGCGAGCTGGCACTTTCGATTCGTCTCGACCAGGAGGTCCGCAGTCCACAAGACGAGCTCGAATTCTGGCCGGTCCCCGACGATCAACTGCGTTTGATGTTCACCTGCTGTCATCCCGCCCTTTCGCGAGAGGCTCAGGTGGCTCTGACCCTGCGCACGCTCGGGGGTCTGAGCATCGCGGAGATCGCGCGTGCCTTTCTGGTAAACGAAGGGGCGATCGCTCAGCGCCTCGCCCGCGCGAAGCAGAAGATCGCGCGAGCCCACATCCCTTACGAGATCCCCGACCGCGAGTCGCTCGCGCCTCGCCTCGACGCCGTCCTCAGCGTCCTGTACCTCGTGTTCAACGAAGGCTATCTGGCGACCGCGCACCGCCAGCTCGTGCGCGGTGACCTCGTTGCCGATGCCCTTGGCCTCGCGCGCAGCTTGTCCGCGCTCCTTCCCAATGAGCCCGAGCCCATGGGCCTGCTGGGGCTCATGGTCCTGCACGATTCACGGCGCGACGCCCGCATGAGTGACGATAGCGAGCTGGTGCTTCTCGAGGATCAGGATCGGACGAAATGGAAACGCGCGCAGATCCAGGAGGGCATTCGGCTTGTCGAGGACGCACTCCTGATGGGGCGGCCGGGTTCCTATCAAGTCCAGGCAGCGATTGCTGCGGTACATGCCGAAGCCGCGACTGCGGCGGACACGGACTGGCCACAGATTGCCGTCTTGTACGATCAGCTCCTGCATTACGAACGCACGCCCGTCATCGAGCTGAATCGGGCCGTAGCGGTATCGTTCGCGGTCAGCCCGGATGAGGGTCTCAGGCTGGTTGAGGGCATGGCGCGCACCGGCGCCTTGGAACAGTACGCTCCTTTCCACCTCGCTCGTGCCGACATGTTCCGTCGGCTCGGCCGCGGCGACCAAGCGCGGGAATGTTATGGGCGCGCGCTGCCCTGCGCTCTGAACGAGCAGGTCCGTCGTTTCATCGAGCGACGGCTTCAGGAAGCCGGCCGTTAGCCTACTGGCAAGTGCCGTGACCACGCTGGTCGCTCGAGCGACCAGCATCTCGACCGCGGAATTCGTGCACTCGGCACCACGGTCCGCGTGGTTGCCCAGTGGTCCCTCTTGTGGCCTGCCACATGTGCTCCAACGCCTCACTATCCGGGGAGATCCTTGGGGGGACTACAAGGGTTTGCCGCTCGACCCGTATTCTTGACAGGCGCGGCCTGTCGTTCGCCGGAGCGCCCACGATGCCTGATCGCGGCGGTTAGGCGGTACCAAAACAACAAGGATCACTGCGCCCGAAGGAGGGATTCCGATGGATCTCAAGCCGCTGAGCCGCGCGCACCCTGTGCGAATTGAAGCATCCACGTCCCACCCTCATAGAGGAGCGCTGGGCGAGCCACGGGCTCCGCGCGGGGCCAGGGCTGTCGCGCGGCCAGCGCTTCCGACGTTTCTGCTCTTTGGTCTGGTCGCAGGCGCCGCGGCGTGCGGTGCGGCCCGCGGTTCGGGCGGTAGCTCTGGATCCAACGGCGGCTCCAGTGGGACCCTAGTGATCCCAGGCTCCGGCATCTCCGCGGGGAGCGGAGCCGCTGGCAGTGGGACAGGCCCGATCGGGGGCTCCGGAATCGGGCCAATCGGGGGCTCTGGGACCTCTCAACCAACGGCCGGCTCGGCAAACGGCAAATTCAACTCTCCCGACTGCATGGGCTGCACCTTTCCGCCGCCGAACGCGCCGGCTTGCGCTTCGGCCCCGGCCATCAACATCGTTTACCCCAACGACACGGTGCTCGTGCCGCCGAACATGAACGTCTTTTCGGTGCAATGGACGCCGTACGGCGCGCCGTTCACGCAGTTCGAAGTGGCCTTCGAGAACGCCATCACCGACACGCGCGTGATCACCAAGTGTTCGACGCCAACGTACGACACAGGCCAACCGCCGATGCCGTCGGGGGGCTGCGAGCTCATCGTGGATCCGCAAACGTGGTCTTTCCTCGTTGCCGCGAACCGCGGGGGTTACCCGGTTACCGTTACGGTTCGTGGTACGACCGACGGCACGTGTGCGTCGTCCTCAACGGCGAGCGTGCACATGTCGTTCGCAAGCGAGGACGTACTCGGCGCCATCTACTACTGGAAGTCGACGGCGAGCGCGAACGGAACGGGGGGGCAGATCTGGGTCAAGAGCTTTGGCGACAGTGTTCCGGAAGAGCAGGTCACCGGCGGCGGCGGTGGCCGCGGTGCTTTGGGCGCTTCGTGCAATGGCTGCCACTCGCTCTCGCGCGACGGCCTGCGCATGGTGCTCTACTCGGACGACAACGACTCGGACGACGAATACGGCGACGTCACCGGGTCGCTCATCGACATGACGATGAAGATGCCCCTTGGCATGATGTTCTACTCGGGCCGGGGGAGTGGGCAGCCGCCGGGCTTCAGCACGCTGTCGCCCGATCACGCGTACTACGTGTCGTCCAACGGCGACGGCAACATGCCGACGAACGTGTTTGCGCTCTGGAGTGGCAACGCGGGCAACAACTTGAGCACGGCCACGTTCGGCAGTGCTGCAGACCGGCCCACGCAGCCCGACTGGTCGCCCGACGGCAAGTCGGTGATTTACGTTTTGCCCAACACGGTGGCCTCGTGGCGTGCCGACGACGACCACGTCTTCGGCGGGAGCCTCTACACGCTTCCGTACAATGGCAACCAACAGTTCGGCACGCCGTCGGTGTTCTTGCAGTCGAAGGGCGAAAACGACTACTACCCAAGCTACTCGCCCGACGGGCAGTCCGTCGTGTTCAACCAGGTCCCGCAAGACACGAGCGTCAGCCCGCTCAGCGGTTGCGTCATGACGCCCCATCCGTTGTGCCCCAACGATAGTTTCTCCAACCCGATCGCGCGCCTGATGCTCACGTCGAGCACGGCGGGTTCGCCCGTCATCGACCTGGCGGCGGCCAACGGCTCTCCGGCCTCGGCTCCCGTGGCGATGTCCAACTCGTGGGCGCGCTGGTCGCCGTTCCTGCAGAACTACAAAGGCAACAAGCTGCTCTGGATCGCGTTCTCGTCGACGCGTGATTACGGCGTACGCGTTCGAAACCATAAGACGGGCATGTACCAGTGCTACCCGTCCGACAGCGCGGCCAACCCGGGGACTGGGCATCACGGCGTTTTCGATCCGCTCTGCCAGCAGCCGCAGCTTTGGATGGCGGCCATCAATCTCTCGGCAGGCGGCGGCACCGACCCGTCCCGCGTAGCCTTCTGGCTGCCGTTCCAGGACATCCGGACGCACAACCACACGCCGCAGTGGACGCAGGCTGTTGCACCGCCGACGCCGAACCAGCCTCCGCCTCCCGCGGACGGCGGGCCGCCCGGGAACTACGACGGCGGCGCGTGCATTCCCGTGGCTGGCAACTGCCAGCAGAACCCCGGCGGCTGCTGCGGTTCGGCCGTATGCGGAGCCAACGGGCAGTGTCAGCCATACATCATCCACTAGTGCAGAAGGAAACAACATGGCAAAGCGAAGTTCGTTGTTCGTGTTGGGCACATCGCTGGCCATCGCCGCGGCTTGTGGTGGCTCCGGTCCGTCGACGGTAGTCGGAGGGTCCGGCGACACGTCGGCCAGCACGGGGAGCCTCTACGTTTCGTCGGGGAGCTCATCGTCGTCTGGCGCATCCCCCGGTCCCACTTCGGGGACTTCGCACGGCCAGGGGACCTCGGGTACTCCCACGGGCCCGGGTGGCTCCGGAACCTCGAGCCCCAGCTCGTCAGGCAATGGCCTGGTTTGCCCGCCGTGCGCCTCCCACGCCGACTGCCAAGCGAGGTGCGCAGCGGCACCCGCCGGCGGCCTCGACTGTTGTGATCTGGTTGCGGGAACCTGTTACGTCTTGCAGGGGACGACGTGTCCTGCGACCCAACCGGTGAGCAGCGGCTCGCAAGGGGGCGGCGGCTGCACGGGTCTCGGCAACCAATGCAATCGCAACTCCGACTGTTGCAGCCAAAACTGCAGCGGAAACGTTTGCACACGCGGCGGCTCGCAAGGTGGAATGTGTGCCATGGTCGGTGCCCCGTGCATGCGCGACCGCGACTGCTGCAGCCAGAATTGCAACGGCAACGGCATGTGCGGGCGCTGACGTCAAGGCGTCTCTTGGGCTGAATGCGTCGTCGACGCCGTTTTCGTCCGCCACCGAAAATAGCAGTGAACCTAAATTCCTGCCGACTCCTCCCACGGCTGCGCTGCACATCCCGGTTGAACGCCTCCCGGAGCGTGCTTACATCAGGCTGGCGGTAGAGGGACTGGACCATGAAACCTGCGACATCGATTCCGGAAGGCATTCAAACCCTAACGCCGCACCTGACCGTGCACGACGCCTCAAAGGCAATCGACTTCTACAATCGCGCATTTGGTGCCGAGATGGTCGACTGCATGCGCGGTCCGGACGGAACGAGCATCTGGCATGTCCGTCTTCGCATCGGCAACTCGAACTTGTTTGTGGCCGACGAGGGCACCACGGAGGGCGATCAATCGCCAAGATCGCTCGGCGGTAGCCCCGCCGCAATTCAGATTTACGTCGAGGACGCGCGCTCGAGTTTTGAACGAGCAGTTAGCGCGGGGGCAATGGTACGAATGCCGCTCAAAGAAACCTTCTGGGGCGATTTATACGGCCAAGTGACAGACCCATTCGGGTTTCGCTGGGCCATTGCGCAGCGTATCCGCACCCTCACCCCCGAGGAGCTGGCGCACGCGGTCAAAGCAGCAGCCAGGCTCAGAGGCACCTAACATGTGTCGCCCGTCCTCCTGCTCCTTGTCTGGATGCGGGAGGTAGGGGAGCCGCGTCAGAACGTCTCTGGATGATATGGCGGCGTGCCAGGAGCGGCAGGCATCGTGGTCTGGGTCAGCGCCGAAAAGGGAACGGCCATCGTGCTGTGCATGGTTCAAAACTCCTCACTGCGCAAAGACACAGTTGTCGAACGTCGATTTGTCGAAGGTGCAGATTGCCCCTCCGTCAGGAGTGGCGCCGGAACCTCCGTCGGGACCGACATCGGAACCGCTGCCTCCGGTACTTTTGCCGCCAGTCGATCCGGCGGAGCAGCAACGGGTTCGGCTAGCATCCCCCCGGAAGCGCTGCCGCTGGAAGGGTTGCCTGAGGCGTCGCCCGCATCGTGGGCACTGCCGTTTTGTGCGTCCGAACCGTGATTCTGGGTCTGCGAACAACTGGTCGCGCTGCGACCCGATCGGCCGATCGGCGTTCGTGTCAGGGCGCGAGATACCGAACGGCGAGCTCCGTCAGCTCCTGCGCCAGAGCATCGGATTCGACAAGCTCGGGCTGTTGGAGGATCGCCGTCAGCACGACCGCTCGAATGGACTGTATGAGAATGCGCGCGGCGAGCATCGGATCGACGTTCCGCCCTCGGCCGCAACCACGCGTGCGACAGCTATGTGCGTGATGTCCGATTGGGTAGTCCTCCTACCTCATTGCGGCAACGCCGACCGGAACTTACACGCAGCTTGAGCGATCGCGCGCAATCGCTCGACTGCCCGTTGATCTCCGCTCGCAAACTCGGTAACGGGTACACGCGCTGAGGTGAAAGTTGGCCGGGAGATCGAGGGGTGGCTCGGGCCCGCCTGCAATTGACCCGAATCGGCGAGGCGCGCGGATCACGCGGCGCGATTTCTTGGCGATCGCGGGTGCGACGCTCTCGTCGTCGGTGTTGCCCGTATCGCTCACGGCATGCAACCCCGGAGGCGAGACCGGCCCGCCTGGGCCCCAACCCAACTTCACGGCGACCTTGATCCGCCCGACGGATCTGCTGTCGCTCAAGATTGGCTTCGTCAATCTCGCGCTCAACGGCGAAATGCTGCAGCCCGTCTCTGCGAGCGACCCGGCGTACCTGCAAGTCGACTTTGGGCCGCAACACGTACTCGAAGAGTGTTTTTTCGAGGGGGTGAGCACGCCGCCAGCCGAAGGCACGACGATCAAAGCCCTCATCGCGGGCAACACGCGCGTGGTTTTCGTCCTGCCGCCGGGGCAGTCGTTGCCGTACACCGTGAGCTCCCTGCTGCAGGCCTTCGGGACTTTGGAAATGAACGTCCCCGGACTGGCGGCACCGGCCGACGGTGTCCTCCAGCCGATGGGGTTCAAAGACTCTCCGCTCGCACGAGTGAGGCGCCAGCGCTTCGGAGGCAGGTCCGACCTGAAACTGCTCAATAGCCCGGGCTCGGGCGGTCCGACCAAAGCGATTGCAAACTCGCTGCCCGCGCCCCCGAGCAGCATCGAGACGGCTCTGGAGGTGCCCACGCGTCTGATGCTCGCGCCCAACCAGTATGCGGGATGGGCGCACTCGGTGAGCGAAGTCACGTCGATCACGTCGCAGCGCACGGAGCTCTGGCACACGCGCCTCGGCGTACGCGTAGGCACACGGGTCGACGAATCGAACGCGCACGCCAACGCGCGCACCGTACGCGCGTTCTGGACGCGGGACCCAGGGTTCAATGCGGCGTCAACGCCGCCCTTCCCTGCGAGCATGTGGACGGGCGACACCGACTGGGCGGCCCTTCGCAGCAACGACCGCGCCGACATCGTCTTCGAATCAGTGAGCCCTCGGACCGCTAGGGGCGTATCGCGAACGCCGCAAGCCATCCAGGTCAATCGCCTGATGCTGACGTCGCTCGGCGCATGGCTCGACGTCCGAGGCGACTTCGGCGAAGCCCCCCTTTCGGGGCTGGCCGAATGGCAGCAGCGCGCCACAATGGGCCGCGACCACTACGTCAAGCTGGTCCGAACGGGCATCCTCTACCCCTTTGGCCATCGGGCGGTGATGATTTGGATCACCGAGCGAAAGCTCGTGAGCGGCGCAGAAGCTCTCTGGCAAAGGGCCTACGTCGTCGTGCGCCAACCGACGGTGACCTACGACCCGGGAAGCAACGCGACGCTGCAAAGCCTGATGCGGCAGTTTCCGTTCAAGCAGGTCACGGTCACGACGCTATCGACGCCGCCGCTCATTCCCCCCGGCGCCGCGCCGGGGCCCGGTATGCCTTCGCCACCGCCGAACGACACGGTGCAGCCGACGCTCGCGGACGGCTCGATGCAGTTTTACGCGTTCAAGATGGTTGGCATCGACCACGCGGGAAGCGAAGTCCACTTCGCGTGCCCTGCGCTCTGGGTGCCGACCGGTCCGCTCAAGCTCACGACCACCAGGACGCAACAGACGGTCGAAACCGACTTCGAGGCGATGACGCCGGTCGCCAACCTGAACGGGCAACGCGTGGCATTCGCGCCCGAGGCGTCGATGGCCATGACGATGATGCCACCTTCCAAGAAGCCGGGCGGGGCCACCTACGAAGCGCAGACGATGACGATTTCCGGGGTGGCGACCGCGAGCTGGCCGAGCATCGCGAGCAGCCTGCCGTTCTTGCCTCGCATGCAATCGGCATCGGTCGCTATCGAGGCACTGCGTGGCCTCTCGGCGAACGCCGGTAGCGCGGTGGATGTCGCCTACCACGCGCAGTTTGCTGCGAATGGCTTCGGCAGCGACGCCGGGATGGGCGCGCCCAACGCGGGCGATCTCTTGTTTCAGCTTGCAAGCGCGTCGCCCGTTGATTTCAGCGCGCACAGCGACTCGTCCGGCGGCTTTGTCAGCCCGAACTTTTCAGTCACCGCGCTTTCACGGTTGCTGGGTCCCGTCTCGGGAGACGCCGAGCCGTCGGGGCCCGACATGGGCCAGGCAGCGGCCGATGTCGCCAACGGCACGTTCGACCCGGACAAGTTTCTCTCGCTCATCGGCACTCTGACGAAGAAGGCGAAGATCTTCGGAGTATTCGATCTGAACGACATCATCTCGGTCAAGAAGCTCGGCCAGACGCTCGGCCTCGACAAGGCGCCCAAGTTCTTGACCCAGGCGCTCAACGACGCCGAAACGTTGGTCGCGGACGCACAGCAGATCATCTCGCTGCTCTCGAACATCGACTCGATCACGACGAGCATCAGCTCGACTTTGCCCGCCAAAGTCACGACCGAGCTCAATACGCTCAAGACCACGCTCGACAGCCTGGCCATGCAGGCGACGACGCTCGGCAAGGCCATCGGCGATGCCGTCAGCACTCCCGCGAACGCTGCGACGGACGTTGACACGGCGGTCATGGCGCTCGCCCAGCTTCCCACGCTGCTCGGCCAAATCCCGACCGCGATTGACGCGGTGGGAGCGGATCTGCCCCCCCAGCTGACGAACGTGACGACGCTGCTCAAGACGCTGGCGTCGGCGCTCAATCAGGCCGTGGGAGGCCTCGCTTCGACGTTCAAGACGCTTCTGCAGGCATACGTCGCGGGCCAAGACTTGGTGAAGAACCTGGCCATCAAGCTCGATTGGCAAACGCCGGTGCAGGGGTTCCCGGGCACCGACCCGATCTTCGACCCCGTCGGGGGGTTCATGTTGTCGGCCGAGCTTCGCCTCAAGGCGACACAAGGCAAGCCGGCCGGACTCGACCTCGTGTACGCTATCCACTGGACCTTTTAGCCTGGCCGAAGACGCAAACATCCAAGCCACGGTGGTCGCTTTCAAGCCGGAGTACAACAGCGCTCGCAACTTGTGGTTCGTCGACATCGAAACGAACCCCGGCGACTCGTACTTTCCGTTCGTGCGCCTGTCGCTCGCGCGCTTTCAGCCCCATGCCGTCGGGTCGCCGTCGCAGCATCTTTCACGTGCTGTGCGGACGGAGTTTCTCCAGCTCGCACCGGACCGCACGGCGGCAATCGCCTATGGGTCAAACCGTTCGGTCAGCGTGACCGTCTCGGGAGTCGGTGCTCACGACAGGTTCGCCGAGCTCCAAGGCGTGAGCCCCGCGAATACGAGCCCGCCGGCCGGCACAGCATCGCTCATGCCCGGTATCGTGCCGTCGGCAAGCCCAACCTCCTCGGTCGGCGGAGGCCATCGGGTGACGGCGCAGGTGCAGAGGCGTCCGCATGGGAGCTCGAACGACCTGCTCTGGACGGACGCTGGCTCCGAGGTTGGGCTCGCGTCTTACGCGGAAATGGGCGGCGTGTTTTGGGCTGCAAGCCTGACCCTGCCCGCCGCGGATTCTACGCAGGAGTTCCGTTTGTTGATCCGCGAAGCCGAGCGCCACTTGTCCGACTTGGACGTTGCCACGGGCGTCGACAAGATCTTGGGCTACGGCGAGCGGCTCGTTTACGCGAGCGTGTTTCCGCTCACGGTGGGGTCTTGATCGCACTTCGATCCGCCGGACAGGTAACATGCTTGATCGCCGGTTCGCTTTAGTCGGAACTACAGCAATTGAAGGAAATAGGTGGGCTGAAACGTGTCGTTATGCGCTTCCGTCGTTCCCCGCGCCCCGCCGGCTCGAGCGACGAACCGCGGGGACGTGGTCGCTGGCGGCGATGGGCGCTGCTCTCGTTCGCGTGCCTGGTTGGCCTGCTCGCGGTCGTCGCGGTTGCCGTGCCCGTCCTCTTGCATTCACTCGATCGGCCGTGGTTCAAGCGCCGGCTCCAGGGGATCGCGCGCACGTCGGTCGGCGTCGAGATCGACTATTGCGCCGCGCGCATCGAATTGCTTTCGGGGGCCGAAATTGATGGACTGGTTGTGCAGTCCCCGACGGAGGTCCGCCAGTTCGCACCCGATCTCGTTCGCGTCGGTCGCGTCGAAGCGCGCTGGTCGCTGAGGTCACTCCTCCTGGGTCGTAGCCCCATCATCGGGCGGGTGGCGGTGTCGGACGTAACCCTGACCGTGGTCGTCGACGAATATGGAAGGACGTCGTGGGACGCCCTCTCAGCGTCCGGCTCGACCTCCGCCCCCGGCCCGACAGTTCCCCTCTCCCGCCAGGCCTCGAAGTTCCTAGGGACAGCGCCCCCCGTCGGCCAGATCGACATCAATCACATCACGCTCGCTCTGGTCCGAACCGAGCATGGGGCGGTGTCCGATCGGACGGAACTGCGTGGAACCTCGGCCACGCTGGGCACGAGTTCGGCAGAGCCGACGGCCCGAGGCTGGCGCGTGCAAGCGGGGTTCGGCTCGCCCGTGACCCCTCTCGAGCTGCAGGTCACGCGCGAGCGCTTGGGCGTCGTGACGGGCGCTGCTCGCTCAAGGCTCTGGGTCGCGATCGACGCGACATCGTCGGCAGCGACCGCGGCCTTCGACCTGCGCATGATCGAACAGACGTTCGCCGCGATCGTTTCCGCCGATCATTGGCTCCACGCCGAAGCGAGTCTTCGATTCGACCCGACCGCAGGGCGGACCGAGGTCCGGCTCGAGCGATAGAGGTCTCCGACGCTGGGGACGTGACCGTGCGCCATGCCCGCGGAGACATTGACCTCGCGCGGTTGCTCCAGTGGCTGCCCCCAGATCTCGTCCCCGTCACCGCCAATCACGCGCGGGTGCGCTACGAGATCGATTCCCTCGTCGCCGGGCCGGTCGTCCGTCTGTCCCAGGGCGGAGCGATCGCCGTTCATGCGGACCTGTCGAACGTGGTCGTCAGCGCCCCGGCGCGGCAGATCCAAGTCGGTGGAGGGGAGTTCTCGCTTCACGCAGAGCCGGCGGAGGGGGGAGGGGTAGCGGGCCGCGGGTCGGTGAAGCTCGCCGGGATCCGGCTCGCGTCGAGGGATGGCGCGGCCACGCCAGGCACGGGGCGGTTCACACCTGACGATCGTCTCGACGCAGATGATGTGGCCATTGATTTCGAAGGCCGGCGAGGGGCTGACGGCGCACTCGCCGGCCAGGTCGGAGTACGCTGTGCGCGCGTGGAGCGCGGGGGCGCTTCGTCGGTCTTCGCGCATGATGGTCGCGCCGAGCTCCGCGTCCAGCGGCTGCACCCCGACGCCAATGAGCCCCTGGCTCGATCGAACTCGGCTCGATCGAGACGCGTTCCTCCGGCACGCGCCTGATGCTCGACGGTCTGACCTTGCGCGCGCACACGGCCCTCGAGGGGCACGCCCCCTACGCCGTCAAGCTCGAAGCGCCCGTGTCCCGGCTTCGCGTGATCGGACGCGATGGCAACCTTCTAGTGGACGCCGCGGCGCGCATCGAAGTTCAGGTTCGCGACTTTCTGCCCGATATCGCCCATCCGGCGGCCAGTCGCGGCGTCGTCCGCGTCGCTCTCGACCTGGGTGAAATGCAGGCTTCACTCGACGCGACGAAAGGGGAGGACGCGGTCGACTTCGCGCTTCACGCGGCCGCACGAAACCTGAAGGCCATCCGCCCGCTGCTCCCGGCCGCTTTGAGCGAAGAGGCCCCCTGGGATCGAATGGCGGCCCTAGTGCGATCGAGCGGCCGCATCGATCGCCTCGGCGGAGGAAGTCCCACAGTTCGACAGACGACGGAGATTGACGTCGAGCGCCCCGCGTTTAGGAAAGAAAATCGCCGCACGGTCGCTCTTGTTGACCCTCAAATCGCGAGGCACCGCGCTCAAGCACCAGGCCGATCTGGATTTGCGCGCGCAGGGGCTTGCGTTCGAGGAGGGCAGCCCGAGCGACGACCACGTCGTTTTCTCGGCCGCTGTCGACCGCGAGCGGCCGTCCCTCCATTTCCAGCTCGCAACCGAGGGGCGTGCGGCCACAACGCTTTCGGGGTCGCTGTCGTTCGACCCGTCGCGGCGGGCGGTCCCGTACGAGATCGAGGGGCACCTCGCGGGGCTCGGCCCCCTCGCGCCGCTCGCTGCAAAGGGGCCCGGGCTAAGCGCCCTCGACTTGTCGCAACTCGAGATCGGACTCTCCGCTCGCGGCGCACTTCTCGGGGTCGTCGCGGGCGTTGCGCGTGACGGGACCATCAAGCTCGAGCCGAGCCCTACGCGCACCGCGGCACTCGAAGGAGAGACGGATCTGCGGATCGCTCACTTCCGCTGGACCAAGGGGGATACTGCGATCTTGACGCCGGCCCTGGCGTGGCACGGCGAAATGCGCGCCTCCGGGGCGCGCCGCACCCTGGACAGCAGAGTCGAGGTTGGCACGTTGGATCCGCGACGAGGCTAGCGCCACGGTCATCGGGAACCTGGCCGACCCAGAGATCGCGCTCACCCAGCGCCTGTCCGTCCGCGCCGTCGAGCAGACCGTCCTCCCCGAGTATCCAATGGGCGACCTGGCCTTCGCCCTGTCGGCCGAGCGCGGCCCCGAGGGGGTCGTGCACATCCCGGACATGCGAGTCGCGAACGGCTTGGGCGGGACGGCGCTCACGCTTTCTGGGAACGTCGACCTGAGCGAAGGGCGCCGCACTCTCTCGGTCACCACGTCGCTCACCCAGGATCTCGCGCGCCTGTCGACGATTCCCGAGCGCTTCAAGGGCCGAGGCAAGGTGGCCGTGGACGCGAACGTCACTTCGCCGGACTTCGTGCACTACAATGTGCGTGCCGCGGTGAAGGGCGAGGACGTGACAGTCACGCTCTCCCGCCTCGGGGTTGAGGTTGAGACCGCGAACGGCGAGGTGCCGATCACAGTAGCGCTCGAGGTCGGCGAGAACGGAGTCGCGCTCCAGCGCAGCGAGAAGCGGAGCCCGTACTCGATGCTCCGCTTCGCCGACCAGCACCCTCTCCTCAACCGCAGCGGCTTTCTCTCGATCGCCCGCCTAAAGACGCCGTTCGTGTCGACCGCGCCGCTCGTCGGGAACCTCGCGATCGAGCAGAATGTGGTCTCGCTGCGGCAGTTCGAGATGGGGGTCCGCGGCGGGACCATCACCGGCCAATGCGGTGTCGAGTGGGACGGCCCGAAGTCGACTCTCGAGCTTCACGTGCGCGCAAGCGGCGTACAGTCCTCCCACGGCGAGCCGTTCGACGGGAACATCGCGGTTGCCATCTCCGCCGCCGATCGCACCATCAACGGGCGTGCGGAAATCCTGCGCATCGGCGAGCGGCACCTGCTCGATCTGCTCGATCTGCAGGATCCGCTGCACGTCGATCCGGCGATGAACCGTATCCGCACGGCCATGCGCTTCGGCTATCCAGACAGCCTGCGCCTTGTCTTCGACCACGGCTTCGCGAGCGCCCACCTGGAGCTCGGGGGGTTGGCGCGGCTCGTCAGCATCGGCGAACTCCGTGGAATTCCGATGGGACCGATCGTCGACAAGATGATCACGCGGATGCTCGAAGCCCCCAACACGAAGGAAACCCCATGAACCGAGTCCTTGCTCTCGCTGTGGTCGTCGTCCTCGGCATCCTTGTCGTCCTTGCCGGCTGCTACAAGCCGCCGGAGATCGTCATGGTCGATCGCGCCACGGCCCTCGAGCAGCAGGCGTCCGGATCGTTCGACGATCTTGAGCGAGAGCTGGATCGCGCCGCCATCGAGCCGCGTCCAGTGCCGCTGACGCCCGAGCAGCTCGCGTCGCTGGGGATTCGTCCGGCGCCACTCGTCGACGAGAGCGAGCTCACCGACGCCGATCGGCTCGACGGGCTGCTCGCGCAGCACTGCGTCGGCGAGGGCAAGGACGGGCTTATCGTCGACACGCGCGACGCGTGCAAAGGGGCAGCCGACGCCGAGGAGCTCCAAACCCTGCTTGAGCGGGTGAACCGCGCCCGCCGCCAGCTTTGGCGATGGATGCACGAGCAGCGCACCGATGTCTCGGAAGGGGAGCTCGAGCGCGCGTGGCGCGATAGCCACCTGCGGAACGTGGTCTGCGGCGGATGGATCGAAGGGAGCAATGGCACCTGGCTAGGCAAGCCGTGCTGAAGCCCCGCGCATTTGTGGCCGCGGGGCTTGCGCTGGCCGCGTGTCTCGTCGGAGGGCGCGTGTCGGCCGACAACGTGGACGACGACGATCTCCGAAAACTCCAGCGCCTGACCGTTGGCGTGGCCGACGATCTGCTCGGCCAGCTCGGGCCCGGCGGCAAGACCCTCTACTTCGTGTCCAACCGCAACACGGCCAACCAGATTTTCGCCCAGAGCATGGTCGACGGCCGCGCGCAACAACTGTTCGACGACGGCGCCGACGTCACATGGCCGCGCGTCAGCCCGGACGGGCAATCACTCCTGTACATCTCGTTCCGCGACAGCGCTTCGGGGCAGCTTTGCGTTCGTCGCCTGCCTGAGGGGGACGGGCGCAAGTGCCTGCATGACACGTCCGCCGCCCTGCAGGCCGAGTGGATCGACCACGACCGGATCGCGCTCGTCAGCCGCGAGTCGATCCGAGCGGACCTGCGCATCCTGGAGGTGACGATTGGCTCGACGCTCTCGGCGCGGCTGCTCCTCAATCGCAACATGACGAGCCCGGCAGTCTCGCCCGACGGGCGCTGGCTCGTGTACGTCCCGGTCGCGCGGACGGTGCAGACCGTGGGCCCAGCGTTTGCCGCCCACGCCGCCCCGACCCTCGAGGCGATTTCGCTAGTGTCGGCCTCGTCGGCGCCGCCGGCCAAGATCGTTCTGCAGCTTCCCGGGCAGACGGGCCAGCCTGCGTTCGCAAAGGACGGCCGCTCGCTGTACCTCGTGCAGTTCTTCACGGACACGAACCACGACGGTACGGTCGACGCGAGCGACCACGGGGTTCTCTTCCGGGTGCCCATCTCGTTCGCCGGGGGAATGCCGGTGGCCGGTCCCCCCGAGCAGCTCACCGAGACGTCGCGGAACTGCCAGTACCCGGCGCCGTTCGTCGATCGCCTGATCGCGACGTGCTCGCAGGGCGCGAGCCTCGACGTGTACTCGATGCCGCTAGATGGCGAGGTTCCTGCGGAATGGACGATGCCGATGCTAGTCAATGCGATCGACGATGCGGACACGCGGGTCGAAGAGCAGCTCCTCATAAGCCGCCGCCTCGCGCGTGAGACCACCCCCGCTGGCAGGCGGCGCGCGATGCTTGCGCTTGCGATGGTGCACTTCGAGCGCGAGGAATTCCGGGCCGCCGAGTATTACGCTGAGCAGTTGGACACGCTGCGCGACGAAGCGACGGCGGGGATCTCACTGCCGCTTCGGATGCTCGTCGAGGAACGGCGGGCCGAACGCCGACGGGAGCAGGGGCGCTTGATGGAAGGGTTTCGCCGTGAAGCACAGGAGCGGCTCGACAAGCTGCGCGTCGACACGACTGAGAGCCCGATGGCCGAGGACTTGACGCACCTCGCACGGAGCGAGATCTTCGATGCGCTCGGCGACATGACGAAGGCGCGGAGCGAGCTCCAGGCGGTCACAGTCGACGAGACGACTCCCGCGCCGATTGTCGAGGCGTACTACCAGCACGCGGACACCTTGTACCGCCAGCTCGACGACCGCGAGGCGCTCATTGCGGCGTGCCGGCAGCTCTCCACCAACGGCTCGTTGAGACCCGACGAGCAGCTGCGCTACGCGCGAGCTGCCGTGCGCGCCATGATGCGCGGGCTTCCTTACGCGGACGCCGATGCGCGCCTCGCGCGCGAGCGGGCCGGGGCAACCGCGCGCGAGTCGGAGCTAGTCTTCGCAATCGACCTCGCCCGCGACGTGCTCGCTATTCGCGACTCGCACGCGCCCCAGGCGGTGGGCAACGCGCTCCTCGCGCTCTACGCCGCGCAGACGCGCCCAGGTCGCCGTCGGGTGCTCATCGTCGACGCGGTGCAGCGGGCGGACGACGTGGACGCGGACGACGTGCTCGACGCGCTCGTGCAGCGGGACATCCAGGACGTGAAGCGAGGAACGCACGAGCGGGGAGAGGTCGAGGATGTTTACGAGCGCCTGATCATCGCGCGGGCGTACGAGCGTGTCGCGGCGAAGCGCTACGACGACGCGCGCGACGACTTCGACGCGGTCGCCGTGCAGACCGGGTCGCTCGAGGCGGTGGCAGGGGCGATCGATATGCGGCTGAAGACAGGGGAGGGCCCGGCGGCGATCGAAGCGCGATACCAAAAAGGCGGAACCTCTCCAGCGCTTGCAAGTTTCGCCAAGGCATACCTAATCGCGCGACAGCTCCCGAAGCTCGACGGAGAAGCCCACGCGAAGGCCGCGGCCGCGGCGCTGGCCGCGCTCGATGCTTCGTCGGCCGACCTTAAGGAAGAGCGGATCGCACAGGCCCTCTTCGGCGCGCTCCTGCACGAGGAGTACCTTCAGACCGGGGACCTCGGGACCGCCGAGCAGGCCAATGTGCACTACCTCATCGCGTTCGAGCTCGTAGGCGACAACGCCCGCTTTCGCGCGATGATCCTCGGTGAGCTGGGTCTTTTGCACACCGACGTCGGAAACTACCGGATCGCGGTCGGGTACCTGCTCGAACGCGACAAGCTCCCATACACCGACGATTCGGAGGGGCTGGACGTCCTATTGTCGAAGGCGCAGGCGCTATTGCACGTGGGGCGCGACGTCGAGGCAGCGGCCGCCGGCGACGCGGCGCTGGCGATGATCGCTCGCAACCCTGCGCTCGCCTCCCACCGGCTCCTAGCCCTCGACTGGGCCGCGGTGGACAACCTCGCCGCGGGGCGCTTCGCGCGCGCCCTCGAGCTGTACGACCAGGAGATCCCCCTCCTCGATGCGTCGCGTGGCCCCTTTGCGGAGCGCAATCAGGTGGTGGCGCGCGTCTCGCGGGCGGCGGCGGCGGTCGGCGCGAATGTCGCCTCTCGCGCGCTCGCCGATCTCGATTACGTGGAGCACCGCCTGAACGACCCGAGGACGGTCGTGACGCTCCAGTGGCCGCATGCCACCGCCGATCACGTGGCGCGCGCGTACCGGCTCATCGCGAGCGGCCTGCGCGCGAACGCGAATCGGGAGCTTGGCCGCTTGGACGCGGAAGCACAGGCCACCGGCGCGCGGCGGGCGATTCTCCAGGAGCAGCTTGGCGAGACGAATCGAGTCGAGATTGAGCGGGAGGAGATGCTCGCGGAGACGCAACTCGCGCTCAACGCTAGCCGGCGTCACGACGCGGTGGCCACACGAAACTGGCTCGATCGAGCGCTGGCGCGCGCGGACGACCTTCGCACTCGCGCGAACGGGGTGAGCGACAGAGAGCAGCTCGACGTGCTCTGGTTGGCCGCTGAGCTCACGGTGTCGATGGGCGGGACGCTCGTGCCGGATCTACCGAAGCGGATCGAGGCGGCATCGACCGAGATGGCGGTGCGACGGGAGCCTTCGCTGCGATCGTATCAACGGTGGTTCGAGATCTATGGCCCGCTCGTGACCCGGGCGGGTCCGAACGCGACGGCCGCGCTCGCAGGAAAGGCGGCGGCCACGGGAAGCACGGGGCGGTGAGGCTTGATGGCTACTTTCGCGCCATCGGCCCACGCGTCTCCCGCTCATGCCTGGACAGGGTTTCCCCTACTAGTCTAGGGCAAATCGAACGAAAAGGTCTTCTTCGCGTCGTCGCCCGGCGCGAGGTCGACGGCGAAGCCCACCGTGCGACCCCCCAGGCGTGCCCCGAAGTGAACTTGCACCGGGGGATCCGCTCCGTGCAAGTCCACAAGCGTGATCTCTGCCAAATAGTGCCCTCGCGGCAGCTCGGCTCCGTCGAAGTAAATGTTCTCGACGTTCTGGTCTCGGCAGCCGTCGGGGCCGGGGCAGTCTCGGTCGCTTTCGAAGCCACTGGCTGTCGATCGAGCCTGACCATTCGGTACGCGCTCCTGCGCCGGCGTTACCACCGTGAGGTTGATGTCTGCGGCACTGGCCGTCCAGGCGATTGTGAACTGAAGCAATCCCGTCTTCTCACCACATCCCTCATCGATGACACCGTTGCAGTTGTCGTCGACCGCATTGAAACAAAGCTCGGGCCCGGTCGGCGTGCAGGCTTGCAGGAGCGCGGTACCTGCGGGCGGAGTCACGTGGGACACGACGACGTCGCTCCCCGGAGCCTTCGCGGCGGTCTTTGGAGCAGCGCAGAGAAAGCGACCTCTCTCATCCTATCGCGGCATGAGACGCGCTCCGCCCATGCCGGGCGGTGGCTCGTTTTGTTTCTGCGCTTTGGGCGACTCGGGAACGCTCTCCGCGGTGGCTTTCGGATTCATGACTTCGAAGAACGCCTGCCGAGCCAAGTCCCCGAGGGGGCCCGGCTCGGTTCGCAGCGCCATCAGCACACCCTTTTCCTTGGTGAACTTCAGCATACGTATCGCTTCGGTTCGTTTGACAAGGTTGTTGCCTTTCGCATCCTGATACAGCCGATTGCGCAGTTGGACGCGTGTCATCGAGTGCGGGCCGTTGTCGATTTCAATCGACTCGACCAGATTGCGTCCCAAGATAAGGCGCGGCCAGTCCTGAAGCTGTCCGTGCACCTTCACGTGTGCGATGGCCTCTGCGTTGTCTACCCATCGAGCGAGGTCGCCGCCGTCGTAGTTGCGATCGCTCCAATACCCGAAGGTCTTGTTGTAGACGTCCTTGAGCTCCTCGATGGCCTCGGCCGGCATGTTCGGGTCGTTGTAGGTGGCGATCGCCTGAACCGCCGTGTCGGTCTCCGCCCCGAGCACAAGGGCCAGGGCTGCGTCGGCCTTCAAACTCACGTCGCTCAGCTTCGCGAAGATCTGAGGAACCATGTTGCGTGTGATGCCGCCCATCCCGATGGCGCGGGCCATCTGATGGCGGACTTCGATGTCGGGCACGGAAGCAACCAATTGGTCGACGAGCCCCCCCGTGGCCTCGGGCACGGGGCGGTGAATGAGGCTCTCGAGATAACACGTGCGAAGGAAGTTCGATTTCACATCCGTCTTGGTGTTGTCATGCACCTTCTTGACGATATCCTTCATACGGTCGTCCGACGCGACCCAAGACAAGGCGAAGCAGGCTTCGTTTCGCGCTTGCTCGTTCTCCATCGGCTCCTCGATGTACTTGACCAGCTCATCGTAAGCTTTCGGATCGCCCCACTGGGCGAAGCCGTCGGCGGCGCCTACTCCGAGCGCCCTAAGCGTCATCCCGAGAATCGTCAGCCCGCCTTGCATGAGCGAGTCCCAAGACACATCGAGTTTTGCCATCCGGCGATGCAGCTGCTTCTCCAGGATGTTCCAGCCACGCGGCTCTTTCGTCCATCCGAGATAACGGAGTGCGCTCTGCGACGTAGCCCAAGTTTCTGGGAAAGGCGGCTGCGCGCCTTCGGTCGGGAGTTTTTCCCTTGGGTCGGCCCACTTCTCGAGGAGGGGCACCGCCCTTTGCGAGCCGACGATCGCGAGAAAGCGCATTCCGTTGGCGTGCGGCTGCGGCTTGTTGGCGGGATCTACCCAGTATAAGACGCCCGGTTCGGCGTGCTTGCGCAAGTAGTCGCGCTTCTCCGGGTGAATGGCTGCCAGGTCTGCGAGCATTCTTGCGGCGAAGACACGCTCGTTGTCGTCGCGCCGGAGCTCAGGCCAGTCGACCTCGTTGTAAAGGGTGAGCGGATCCTGCTCCATGCGCCAGCCGAGAATTTCGGCGGCGCGAACGTCGCCGATTTCGGCCATGCGCATCGCGGCCTCGACTTTCCAGTGCGCTTTCGGATTGCTCTGGACATAGCTGTAGAGCGCGTCTCCGCCGCGCGGATCCTCAAGCTCTCGAAGCATGTCGAAGATCTGCTTGGTCTGGAACTTCTCGGTGTCCGGCTTGTCGTGGTTCACCGTCTTCAGAGCCAAGACAAGGCCGTTCGCTCCGATTCCGTCGCGGAGCGCCTGCAAGAATTTCTCACGCGATGCTTTGTCGGCCTTCATCAGCGCGTCGACGAGCGGTTGGGTGGCGCGTTCGTTGCCGATCTTGCCGAGTCCAACGGCGGCTTCGCGGGCCACGTCGACGTCCTTGTCCTTGACGAGGGCGATGAGGTTGTCCGTCCATCGGTCGTTGGCGTCGTGCGAAAGCGTGGTCGCAACGAGTTGGCGCACGCTTCCGCTCTGGTCGCCCGCGAGCGCGGCGATCTTTTCGTGCGATACAAGCGCTGCCATCCTGTCTGCGTCGAATGCCGGGAAACCGTCCAGGCGCTGGACTTGGGCGAGATGGCCGAGACGGTATTCGGCCAGAATAGCGTCGAACGCGGACGACTCCTTGAGGGCAACGAGCGCCCAACAGATTTGAGGCTTGTCGCTGCTGTCCGCCTCCGAGAGTGCCTTGACGAGGACGGGTTTGGCTGCGTCCGCATCCGGCGATCCGAACTCCACGAGCGCCATGGCCGCCGTGCCGCGGACAGCATGATTGACGGAGCTGAGCCCCTTGATCATCGGGTCGATGCTCAGCTTGTCCTTGGACCAGGCAAGCTGCACGAAGGCTTCTTGCTGCAGGCGCGGCTCGTTTTCGGCCTGGGCCCATTTGCGCCAACGCGGGATTTGCTCGGCCCTAGGCAGTAGCTCAATCTCCAGGATCTCTTTGTTGACCTGTTCTTTGGTGAGCGTCTCCGACTCGGTGTGAGCGCTGAGCAGTGCGAACACGCCCGCGCCGGCGACCAGCAGCACGCCGATCAGGATGGCGACGGGCTTGACCGCTCCGCGCTTGAAGTTGCCGTCGTCCGAAGGGAAGGCAGGGTTGGTCATCACGCCCTCGAGGTTGGGCGACCCCCGGTGCGAGGCCGGTTGGGAGCCGCGGTTTGCGGCGGGACGATACCGCAAGGGGCATGCGAGGTGCGAGGACTTGCGAGGACGGAAAAGGGGCCGTAGAGCTCAGACGCCGCGCCTACCTTGTCGTACGATGGGCCGAATGGCGCAGTCCGACGTGCCGTACACGATTCTTGTGGCTGCCGCGATTCTAGTTGAGAACGGGCGAGTCCTTTTGACGCAGCGCAAGGCTGGCACTCATCTGGGCGGAGCGTGGGAGTTTCCGGGCGGTAAGGTCCTTCCCGGCGAAGACCCTCGCGACGGCTTGCAGCGCGAGCTCGACGAGGAGCTCGGCATCGACGTCACCGTCGGTGAGATCGTGGACGTAACGTTCCATCGATATGGCGAGAAGACCGTGCTGCTTCTGTTTTTCGACGTGACGCGCCAACCAGGCTCGGCCGACCCCCGAGCGCTCGATGTCGCCGCGTTTGAGTGGGCTAGCGTGGATGGGCTGCAGCCCGGGCGGTTTCCCCCGGCGGACGTGCAAGTATTGCTCAAGGTGCGGGCGAAGCTACGGCAATGATCGCTGGATTGGGCAAGAGCCACGTTTGTATCGGCAGCGCTCAAGACAATGACATCGAGCTCGGTGCGGCCGGGGTGGCGCCTCACCATGCCCGCGTCGTGCGCCAGGGAGGTCAGCTCTTTTTTGTGGACCTCGGGGCCGGTCTATCCACTGCCAACGGAGCAACGGTGGCGCCGAATGCGCTGGTGCCCTTCGACTTTCGCACAAGTTTCGCGGTCGGCAGTGCGTCTGTACCGCTCGCGCATCCTGCGATTAGTTCGATGCTCATGTCCCCAGGGCAACTTCAACCGCCCCGCGGCCAGGTCGTTGTGGGTCGTGACGCGGCTCGTGCGTCGCTTGTCATCGCCCATGCGGCCGTCAGCGGTCTCCACGCCACCTTCCTCCGGGACCGCATGATGGTCGTCGACCATGGCTCAACGAGCGGAACATGGGTTCTGGGTAAAGAGGCTGCGCCAGACCAGCCGACCGGCGTCGACCCGAATGGCGCGGTCGCTTTCGGACCGGTGCCAGTGCTGGTTGACCTTCTTATCCAACTTGCGCGCGATGACGACATCGCCGGAGTCGAGAGCCAAGGTATCGACTCACAGCGCAGCCACCGGACTGTCATTGGCGAGCTTGCACTGGAGCAGCTGCAGTCCAACGTCATTGCGATCGGGCGCACGGTTGACAACCAAATCGTCGTCAATCATCCCCAAGTTTCTTCCAAGCACGCTCAGATCGTGAAAGTCGGCGATGCCCTCTACCTGGAGGATCGCGGCAGCGCGAATGGCACGTACGTTCGAGGGCGCCGGCTGGGTGCCGGCGAGCGCTCCCCCGTGTCGAGCGGCGAAAAAGTCTTTATCGGTCCGATGCCGCTTTTGATTCACATTGGCGAGAAACGCGTCGATGTCATTGTCGAAGATCAGGCGAATTGGGCCGGCAAACCGTTGTACGAGATCGAGGCTTGGGATCTGTGCCTCGAGATGCCCGATCGCGACAGCAAGAAGACGATGAAGACCCTGCTCGATCACGTCTCTTTCAAGGCGCTTCCGGGCGACATGATTGCTCTCATGGGCCCGTCCGGCGCCGGCAAGACAACGCTGCTCTTGGCGCTAAACGGTTACCTGCCCCCCACTCAAGGTCAGGTCCGGATCAACGGGCAGGATTTGTACACGATTTACGACGCTCTGCGTGGAAGCATCGGTTACGTTCCGCAGGACGACATCGTGCACCCGGAGCTCACCGTCTTCGAGGCGGTGAAGTATTCAGCGCGGTTCCGGCTGCCGCCGGATTACTCCGTTGCGGAGATCGATCGGCGTGTCGACGAGACCCTGCGTGATCTCGGGCTCGAGGGCGTCAGCAATCTGCAAATCGGCAAGCCTGAAAAAAAAGTGCTGTCGGGCGGGCAACGAAAACGCGTGAACATCGCCCTCGAACTAGTGACCGATCCCGTCATTCTGTTCCTCGACGAGCCGACGAGCGGACTCGCAGCAGACGATACGACGGCGCTCATCAACCTGCTCGCGGAGCTGACGAAAAAGACGGGCAAGACGATTATCGTGACGATTCATCAACCGGCAAAGGATGAATTCGAGAAGTTCAATATGTGTTTTATCATGGGATACG
>WNFJ01317696.1_pt1 | contig 30140 bp, 28 predicted proteins | sample 5400461 | NCBI WGS metagenome assembly WNFJ01 (sample SAMN13153349, study PRJNA577476) | soil metagenome | isolation source: 115 cm saprolite on Douglas fir-dominated hillslope | place: USA:California | collected 2013-09-17
CGCGGATCCGAGCGGCGTGCCGTCGTCGAAGTACGCGCGCCGATACCACTCGCCGTCCCAGGCCTCTCGTTCGAGCGATTCTTTCAGCGCGCCGGCGTGCCAGCGCCACGTCGTCGCGCGCTTCCCCTCCCCGCGCGCGTCGGCCAGCTCCGCCCACTCCCTCAGGATCGTCTGAAGGAACCAGCCGAGCCAGACGCTCTCCCCCTTCCCCTCGGCGCCCACGAGGTTCATCCCGTCGTTCCAGTCCCCGGTCCCCATCAACGGGAGACCGTGGCTCCCGACCGACAGGCTGCGGTCGAGCGCGCGGGCGCAGTGCTCGAACAGCGTGCCCCGCTCTCCGGACACGCGCGGCTCGAAATACGACTCGGACTGCCCGGCGGCGAGGAGCGGCCCCGCGAGGAACGGAACGATCTCGTCGAGGAGGCCCGCGTCCTCGGTAACCTCGAGATACCGGAGAACCACGTACGGAAGCCAGAGCAGATCGTCGGAGATGCGCGTCCGAACGCCGCGACCTGTCAGCGGGTGCCACCAGTGCTGGACGTCGCCCTCGACGAACTGCCGCGCGGCGGCCCGAAGCACGTGCTGACGCGCGAGGTCGCGCCTGGACACCGTGAGGGCCATCACGTCCTGAAGCTGATCGCGAAAGCCGTAGGCGCCGCTGGCCTGATAGAACGCCGACCGCGCCCAGACGCGACAGGCGAGCGTCTGGTAGAGCAGCCAGCGGTTGAGCAGCATGTCCATGGACCGGTCGGGCGTCGTCACCTGGACCGTGCCGAGCACGTCGTCCCAGCGCTCCGCGACGGCCCGCAGGGCCCCATCGAGGTCGGCCGTCCGGTACCGCGCGATCAATCCCCTCGCCTCTTCCCGGGTCGCCGTCTCGCCGAGGAGGAACACGACCTCGGCAAGTCCGCCGGCCGGCAGCTCGACGCTCGCCTGGAGGGCGCCGCACGGGTCGAGGCCGGCGCCGACCCGTCCCGAGAGCCGGGCTCCTCGCTCGAGCGCCGCCGGGCGCTCGGGCGTGCCGTGACGCCCGAGGAATTCCGTCCGGTCACCCGTCCACGCCGTCTGAGCCCCGCGCAGGTCGGCGAACGCCACGCGCGTGCCGAAGTCACTGCTCCAGCCGTTGCGCGCGAGCATCGCGCCGGTATCCGGATCGATCTCGGTGACGGTGAACGGTGCGGCGGCGCTCCGTGACGCGCCGAGGACCCATTCGACATACGCGGTCACGGACAGTCGTCGTGACCGGCCCGACTGGTTCTTCAGCGTGAGGCGGGAGACCTTGATCGGGTCGTCGAGCGGCACGAACTGCAGCAGCTCGAGCGAGACACCGTGGGAGACGCGTTCGAACCGACTGTAGCCTTGCCCGTGGCGGGCCACGTAGGCTCCGGTCTCCTCGCGAATCGGGAGCGCCGTCGGGCCCCACAGCTCGCCACTCTCTTCATCCCGGATGTAGATCGTTTCGCCCGGCGGGTCGCTCACCGGATCGTTCGACCACGCGGTCAGCTGGCGTTCGTGACTGTTGAGCGACCACGTATAGCCCGAGCCCGACTCGGACACCTGGAAGCCGAAGGCCGGATTCGCGATCACGTTGATCCAGGGCGCCGGCGTCCACTCTCCCTCACCGAGGATGGTCACATACTCCCGTCCCTCCGCCGCAAAGCCGCCCAGGCCGTTGAAGGACTCGAGCGCCGGCCGCGGCGGCGCAACGTCGGCGGGCGGCTTCGTCGCGGCGTGGCGCGGCGGGTGAGCGACCGCAGCGGTCTCGGGTCGCTCCGCGCGCATGACCTGTTCGGCCAGCGTCCCGCGCCGGCTCCACAGCACCGCGCGCGCGGCGGCCTGGAGGACGTCGCGTTGTGACGCCGTCACGCGGTCACCCCGCAAGATGAACACGCTCCCGTGCGGCGCGTGTCCCTCGTGGTGCTCCGCCGACTGGCTCGTCCGGACCAGCGCCTCCAGCAATGCCTGCAGATCCTGAACATAGGACGGGGCCCGCTCGTTCAGGATCACCAGATCGACCGCAAGCCGCTTCAGCCGCCAGTACTCGTGGGCGCGGAGCAGTTGTCGCACGATTCCCACATCGTCGGGCTCGTCGATCCGGACCAGGACGATCGGGATGTCACCCGAAATCCCGTGCGCCCACAGGGCGGCGGGACCGCCCGCGTGGCGCGTCAGCACGCCCGTGGAGGGCCGCAGCGTCCGGTCCGAGTGGAGAATGCGGCCGGCGAGGCTCTGAAAGAGGTGGGCCTCATCGGGCCCGACGCCGAGATGGCGGAGCTGAACCTGGGCCTGGGTCCACGCCAGCGTGGCCGCCCGCTCGAAGGTCGCTGGGTCGCGATACTTGTCGGCGAGGTCGACCACCTCCTCGCGCGACGGCGCGACCAGCGTCGAAAAGGTGACGTGGACGCTCGTGCCCGGCGGAAGCCGTACGCGGCGTCGAAGGCTGACGATCGGATCGAGCACCGCGCCGACGGTGTTGGAGAGCGGCCGGCCGTCGATCACCGAGGCCGGTGTCCGGATCCCGCGGCCGCGGCCGAGGAACCGAGCGCGGTCGGTTTCCCATTCTAAGCCGCCGACCGTCTCGCCTTCGACGACCACCACGTGGGCGAGCCAGATCGTCGGCTCGCTGCGCGCCCGCGGCCGGCGCGTCGCGAGGAGAGCGTCCAGCTCGGGGGCATACTCGGTGTGCACGAACAGGTTGGAAAACGCCGGGTGGGCCGCGTCGGCCGACGCCGATGCGAGCACGACTTCGGCATACGACGTCAACTCGATCTCCCGGGTCCGTGTGCCGAGGTTCGTGAGCGAGACGCGCCGAACCTCGGCGTCATCCTCCGGGGACACGATCACCTGGAGGGTGGCCGTGATCGCACGGTCGCGCCGGGTGATTTCTGCTCGATCCTCGGAAAACGTCACGTGATAACTATCCGGCTCGGCTCCGCTCGGCTGGTAACCGGCCGACCAGCTCTCGCCGGTCCCGACGTCGCGCAGGAACACGTACGTCCCCCCGACGTCGCGCGTGACGTCCTCCCGCCAGCGGGTGATCGCCAGCCCGCGCCATCGGCTGTAGCCGGAACCCGCGGCCGTGACCATCACCACGTAGCGCCCGTTGGACAGGAGATGCGTGCGCGGCGTTCCGCTGTGCGGCGAGCTGAAGCGCCGGACGACCGGCGGGACGAACTCGCGGACGTCGGCGGCGGCCTGCACCTCTTCGGCACGAGGCCGGGCGACCGCAACGTCCCGGGGTGTCCGTTCCTGGAGGAGCAGCTCGGTCGCCTGGACGCTCGGCTCGGCGTGAAAGCGGGCGCGCATCACCCCCTCATGGAGGGTATTCGCGAGCGCGACCAGCAGCATTCCCTGATGGTGCGCCATGTAGCTACGGACGATCGCCACGCCCGTGCCCTCCGGGAGCCGGGAAGCCGTGTAGTCGAGGGCCTCGTAGAACCCATACGCACCGCACGCGCCGGCTTCCGCCAGGCGCTGGAAGTTCCTGACGGCGGCCGCCGGATCGATCATCGCCGCCAGCGCCGTCGCATAGGGGGCGATGACGACGTCGTCGCTGAGCCCACGTTGGAGCCCGAGGCCCGGCACACCGAAGTTCGAATACTGGTAGGTCATCTCGAGGTCACGCGCGTTGTAGCCCGACTCCGACACCCCCCACGGCACGCCGCGCTCGGCGCCGTACGCGATCTGACGCCGGACGACGAGCCGGCACGTCTGGTCCAGCAGGCTCCCCGCCGGCGCGCGCATCACCAGCGCGGGCATCAGGTACTCGAACATCGACCCCGACCAGGACACCAGCACCGAGTCCGGGCCCACCGGCGTCAGGGCGCGCCCCAGCCGGAACCAGTGCGAGACGGGGACGTCACCGTTCGCGATCGCGACAAAGCTCGTGAGACGGGCCTCGGAGGCGAGGAGGTCGTAACGCTCGGGGTCGAGACTCCCGTCGGTGACACGGTAGCCGAGCGAGAACAGCTTCCGCATGGGGTCGAAGAGAAAGCCAAAGTCCATGGCGCCGACCATCGTCTCCGCATCCCGGGCGAGGATCGTGAGACGACGGATCAGGGCCCCGGAGGCCGTCGCGGAACGCCCCAGGCCCTGGATGAGGTCGGGCGTGTCGGCCAGCGTCGGAAGGGCGGCGACATGGCCGTCCAGGGGCATCATGATGTCGAGGTCGCGCGTGTGACTCTCGATGGTCGTGCGCAGGGCGTCCGCCCAGACAAGGACGGTCTGCGCGCCCGGATCTTCCTCGACCAGAGCTCGCGCGATCGCCGTCACCGTCTGAGCACGGGCTTCGAGCTCCGCGAGCCGCCCGGCCCACTGGGCCGGCGTGCGGGGAAGCGCCGGGACCGCCGCTGTGACGGCGTCGAGCGCCTCGTCGAGGCGTCGTCGCGTCGCCGCCTGCGTACGCCCGGCGCCCGCCAGGGCGCGCGCCGATTCCCGCACGAGGAGCGCCGCGTCCTCGATCCCGGCGAGCGCCGCCGGACCCAGCACCGGGCGGTCGATCATCTCCCGACAGCCGTGCGCGAGCGCGATCAGATGACCCGCGAGATTCCCGCTGTCCACCGACGACACGTACTTTGGGTCGAGCGCACGGCCGTCTTTTGTGTCGTACCAGTTGTAGATGTGGCCGCGGAAGCGCTCGAGGCCGGTCATCGCCGCGAGCGTCGCCTCGAGTCGCTCGACGACGTCGAGCGTCCCGAGCCAGCCGAAATCGCGAGCGGCGACGGTCGACAGCAGATACAGCCCGATGTTCGTGGGCGAGGTCCGGTGCGCCACGACCGGGTTCGGCTCTTCCTGGAAATTATCGGGAGGCAGGGCGTGCGCTTCGGGGCCGACGAACGTCGTGAAGAACCGCCACGTGCGTCGCGCGATCAATCGCAGGGCTCGCGCATCCCCGGACGACAGCGGTGTGGTCCTCGCGGTGAGCCGGGGGAGGCTGATCCACCGAGCCACCGCGGGCGACGCCGCCCACAGCAGCAGAAAGGGCAGCGCGACGGACCAGGCCTCCGCTCGCCCCCACGCGACGACGGCCGCCGCAGCCACGGCGAGCGTGACGCCACCACCCATGCGCCGGTAGAAGCCAGGGAGATCCAGCCGGAGACCGGCCTTCGCCTGTGCCGCGGTCACCCACTCCAGCAGCTTGCAATGCGTCACGTACACGCGGACGAGCGTCCGCACGATCGCATCGCTCATCAGCCAGGCCTGGTGCGCGAGCATCGTGATCACGAACGCCGTCTGTGACGCGGCCAACTCGAGGTCCCGGCCGATCGCGCGAGTGTAGCTCCGCTTCGAGATGCCACGCCGTCGAGGAATGACCGCGGTGAGGATCGGCACGAGCGTGGGAAGCGCGATCGTCGCGAGGACGAACGCGGTCCACACCACGGGCGACGCGGCCGGCAGCGTCCACCCGACCACCAGTGTCAGAAAGGTGGCCGGCGCGGACAGCGTGCGGCGCAGGTTATCCACCATCTTCCAGCGCCCGATCAACGGAATCGGAAGGTGGGATCCGTACCCGACGATCCACGGGAGCAGTTGCCAGTCGCCGCGCGCCCATCGGTGCTGGCGGGCGGCGGCGACCCCGTAATGTGATGGCGCACGCTCGAACAGTTCGATATCGGTGACCAGGCCGGCACGCGCGAAGAGCCCCTCGAAGAGATCGTGGCTCAACAGCGCGTTCTCCGGCACCCGTCCCGCCAGGGCCGCCTCGAACGCGTCCACGTCGTAGATCCCCTTGCCGGTGTATGAGCCCTCCCCGAAGAGGTCCTGATAGACGTCGGACACCGCCGCCGCATACGGGTCGATACCGGACGGACCCGACGAGAGGCGCTGGAAGAAGGAGCTCTCGCCGGCGGGCAGGGGCGGCGTCACCCGCGGTTGAAGGACGGCGTACCCTTCGACGACGCGCCCGGTGCCGGGATCGAATCGCGGCCGATTGAGGGGATGCGCCATCGTCCCGACCAGACGATTGACGGCTCCTCTGGGCAGCCGCGTATCGGCGTCGAGCGTGATGACGTACCGGACGTCGGGGGGCGCGACGGGCGCTGCGCCGGCCCCCGACAGAAAGCTGGTGTCCGTGGCGCCTCGAAGGAGACGATTCAGCTCATGGAGCTTCCCGCGCTTTCGTTCCCATCCCATCCACGTCTGCTCGCTCTCATTCCAGAGCCGCCGGCGGTGGAAGAGGAGGAATCGCTGGCCGCCATCCAGGGCATCGCCATAGCGCGTGTTCAGACGCCCGATCCCCTCGCGCGCCGCTGCCAGAGTCTCCTCGTCACCGGGCACGCTCTCCGTGGGCGCATCCGTCCAGTCGGACAGAAGCGCGAAACGAACGTCGCCGTCCGAATTCGCCAGGTAATGCACTTCCAGCCGCTCGAGCAGCTCGGCGACCTCGGTGCGATCGGTCAAGAGGGCGGGCACGACGACCAGCGTCCGCAGACTCGCGGGCACGCCGTCGCGCAGCTCGAGCCGAGGCAACACCCTCGGCGGGAGCAGCACCGGGACCCACCGATTCAGGAGCGCGATCACGAGGTCCGAGGCGGGAACCGCGGCCAGAAGCCCGAGCAGGATCAGGCTCGCCGGTATCGTCCCCGAGGCACCGACCGTGAGGAGAGGCAGCGCGAGCGTGAGCCCAGTGAGAACGACGATGGTTCCGAGGTACCCGGGCGTCGCCGACGCGACGTACGCGCGAAACACCCGGCGCGTCGCGGGAGGCCGGAAGCCGATCGCCAGCTCGAGGGCCGTGCGCCCGGCCGCGATGAGATAGTAGCCGGGGTCATCTCGACGGGCGTCGTGGTGGTCGTCGGCCCTCCCGGCCCCGAGTCCGGTGCGCGTCGCGAGGAGCACGGCTTCCCGGGCGACGTCGAGTTCGGACCGGCGATCGCGTGCCGGTAGCGGTCGCGGGTCGAGAAGTCCATCGCCGCATAGGTGGTGCCCACGCGAAGCACCTCGTCGACCAGGCTGACACTCTCGAAGAATTCGGTCCAGTCGAGCGCGGACATCAGACGCATGCTCGTGATGATGTTCCGGACGGTGACGTTCATCGCGGCCTGCCGCTGATGCTCGACCCGGACGATGTCGTCGGATGTCGTTCCCTGGGCCGCCAAGCGTCCGTCCAGCCAGAGCAGCGCCGGGGTGACCGTCGGGTCCTGATCGCGCAGCCGCTGGATGAGCTGGACCGCAAACGCCGTCACCAACGGGGCATGCTCGAACGCGTGGAGGGCCATCGCCATCGGCTTCACGGGTTGGCCGCCGAGTCCGAGGAGGTCGTCCGCCAGCGCGTCGGCTTGCTGGCACGCCGCTCGCCCGCGGACGATCGCCTCCGCCAGGCGTCGAAGATTCTCGACGAGCACGACCCGCAGGGTGATCGCGACCGCCCAGAGCTCACCGATGGTCAGGGGCTGGACGCGCTGGTACGCGTGCACGAACCGACGGAGCGTTTCCGGGTCGAACCGGCTGTCCGTATGCGCGACGAAGGCCCAGGCGATTCCGTAGACGCGCGGATAGCCCGCGAGGGGCCCCTCGGCCAGCTTGGACAGCTGCCGATAGAAGCCGGCCGGCAGGTCATCTCGGATCTCGCGGAGCTGCTCGTCGACGATGTGGAAGTTGTCGACCAACCACTCCGCCGCCGGCGTAATCGCGCGGTCCTCCCGGATGGCCCTGGCGATCGCCCGGTACGCCTCGCGCAGCACGCGTCCGTTGTCCTCGACGCGCGGCAACAGTCGGCGGCCCTTCTCCGACTCGCTCATGACATGCTGGGCCGCGGCCAGGCTCTCGGCGTGCTGTTCGAGGCGCTCGACGCCGAAGAGCTCCGCGCGGATCGGCTCTTCGAACGGCTGTGGTGCAAACTCCGCAGCAGGGTGGGCGCTGGGCATTACCGGCTCAGAGGCGAAGGAATTCGCCAGCCTCTTCCATGAAGAGAAATCGAGTATACAGGATGTACTTGAAGACGACCATCCTCGCGGAGCACGTGCCGGGCCTGCCGACGAGCTGCTGAGCGCGGGCCGTCAGGCGGGCGCCAGCACCTCGACGTGTGCGCGCCTTGCCGCCGCCGCAAGCCGACGGTCGTACGTCACCAGGCCCGCCAGATCCCCGTGAAGGGTCAACACGGTCGCCAGGTGGATCGCGTCCAGAGTCCTCAGCATCGGTGGGTCCAGACCTGCGGCCGTCGCCAGCGTCCGACGGTCGACATCGATCAGGGCGACGCGGGCCAGGACCTCGCGCGCCCGGCGGCGCTCGACGGCGCCGAATCCAGCGCCACGCAGAGCCCGCGGCACCTCGGTGAGGGCGAGCGCGCTGGACACGCGATCCGCGTGCTCTCGGAGAAGCTCGACGAGCGCCGGTGTTTCCGGCTCCCTGACGACGAGCTTCACCAGGGCCGACGAGTCCAGGTAGACGAGGCTCACGCGCGCTCTGCTCGGAGTCTCGCGAGGGCACGGCTGGCGCGGCGAGAGGGTCGCCTCCGCCGTGGCGGGCCGAGATCGAGGAGGTCTCCGGTCGCCGCCGTCGCTCGTCCCGCGGCGACGAGGCGGTCGAGCGCCGTTGCCGTGGCGCCGGCCGGGACCAGCACGGCGACGCGATGTCCCCGCTCATTCACGTCCAGGGTCTTGCCCGCCTTGATCCGCCTCAAGTAGACGCTCAGATTCTGTCTCAACTCCCGCACGCCGACGGCGTCCCGGCGGTATCGCATGTAGCACATCGTAGCACAAGCAGGTTCTTTGGGGTGCGCGGGGGGGTGGCGGCCGTCCTCTGAACGGCGCCATGAGGCGCATCCAGTAATCGAGGTCTGGGGATTCCCCCAGGGGTGAGGGCTAGCTAGCCCGGAGACCAGGACGGGATCAGGAGGCTCGGCGCCGGTCGATGAGCGCCGCGGCGGACGCCAGCGCCGCGCCGAGGGCGATCCCGCCGGCCGCGTCGGTCGGCCAGTGTGCCCGTAGCGTGACGCGTGCCACGGCGACAAGCACGATCACGACCACCGCCACGACGCTCACGAGACGCCGCGCGGGCCGCGGCAGTCCCTGGGCGAGATGGATCAGCGCGCCAAAGAAGGCGGTGGCCGCCGTCGCGTGGCCGCTCGGGAAGCCCATCGAGAGGTCCTCAGGACGCGGCCGGCCCACGAGGGTTTTCAGCAGGCCCTCGGTCGCCGGCGCCACGAGCATCAGCCCGATCCAGAGCCACCAGCGCGCGCGCGCGCGGGGCACGGCGAGCACGAGCAGGACCGTCGCGGGGAGCAGCACCTTCCAGCTTCCCGCCCGATTGATCACGCGCATCGCCGCGAGGAGGCCGGGCGAGGCGTGGGCGAGGAGCGCGTCGCGCACGGGCACGTCGACGGCGGTCGTGTCGAGCGTGATCACCGCGAGGGTGAGCAGCGCGAAGCACGCCGCGGCGAGCGCGAGGATCCGGGGCGCGGTCACGGGGACACTATAGCGTGTCCTTCCGGAGCGGCGTCCGCCGCGCGGCGACGAGAAAGACGAGCCACAGCGCGACCAGCGTCAGGCCGAAGGCGCAGACGACCGTCGCGCCCGTCGGCAAGTCGAAAATGGCGGAGGCGGCGATGCCGAGAACGCTCACGAGCGCGCCGACGCCCCAGCCGATCAGGAGTTTGCTCCGTATCGTGGCGCCGAGCATGATCCCGGCGAGCGCGGGCACGATCAGGTACGAGAACACGAGCAGCACGCCGGCGATGCGGACCGAGCTGGTCACGACGACGCCGAACGACGCGTAGAAGAGGAAGTCCCACAGCCGCACCCGCCAGCCCTCGCTGAACGCCGCGGCGGGGTCCGTCGAGATGAGGAAGAACGGCCGGCGGCACAGCCAGTGGAAGACGCCGATCGCCGCGTAGAGCGCGGCGACCTCCACCACCTCGGGGCCCCGGACCGCGAGGAGGTTGCCGACGAGCATCGTCCGCACCTGCTCGGCGCCATGCGGGGACCGGTCGGCGAGGAGCACGGCCGCCGCCGCCGACACCGCGTAGACGACGCCGATCACCGCCTCCTGAGAAACGTGCCGCCGCCGGCTGCGCGTCACTGCGAGCACGAGGGCCCCGAGCAGCGTGGCGGCGAGCCCGCACGCGTACGACTCCCACGTGTCGAGCTCGTAGCCCAGGAAGAACGCCGCGGTGGCGCCGAGGGCCGCGATCTGGGCGAGCGCGATGTCCACGAAGACGACTTCGCGCGCCAGCACGTGGACGCCGAGGTAGGCGTGGATCCCCGTCAGCACGAGGCACATGAGGAAGGGCACCCAGAGGAGGGCGAGGAGCTCGGCGGCCACGTTACCTGAGCGCCTCGGCGAGCGCCTTCACGTTGTACTCGATCGCCGCGAAGTAGTTGTCGGCCCCCTTGACCGCGCCGACGGCCGACGCGAAGACGAACGCACGGGCGCCAGCCTCGCCGGCGATCCGCTCGGCGAGCTTCACGTCGTTCCAGGGCTCGACGAGGATCACCTTCACCCCCTCGGCCTTCATCAGGCGGATCACCTGGACCAGGTGCTGCGGCGAGGGCGGGATGCCGGGCCGGTCCTCGAGCGTCGCGACCTGGACGAGACCGAAGCGGGTGAGGAAGTAGATGACGTCCGGGTGGAAGGCGACGACTTTGGCGCCCTTCACGGGTTCCATCAATTTGATCCAGCGCTCCATCTCGCGGCCGAGCCGCTCGAGGAAATCCTGGCGGTTCTTCTCGAACACCGGGCGGTCGTCGGGTGAGAGGCGGGCGAGGCCGTCCACGATGTTCTGAGTGATGATCGGCGCCAGGCCCGGGTCGAGGGAGAAGTGCGGGTTGCCGAGCGGATGCACGTCACCCATCGAGCGGTCCACCCGCGTCGAGGGGACCTCGAGGAGCGCGATGCCGCGCGAGATCTCGATCCGCCCCGGCGCGCCGCGGACGATCTTCGGGTTGTTCGCGCCGAGGACGGCGACGTCGGCCCACGCGTCGAGCTCGACACCGTTCTCGATGAGCGCGTCGGCCTTGCGGAGCTTCAGCATCATGCTCGGGCGGACCTCGGCCTCGTGGAAGTTCTGGGTGCCCCGGGTGAGGGCGTCGACCTCCACGAGGTCGCCGCCGACGGCCTCGACGAGCGACTTGAGGTCGGGGATGGTGGCCACCACGCGGAGCTTCCGAGCCGCCTGGGCACTCGGGACGAGCAGAGTCAGCGCGAGGAGCAGCGTGACCGCCGCGAACGAACTGGAGCGTCGCATGAGTCGTCTCCCTATCCTAGAACGGGTGGGCGGGATGGGCGCCGAGGATGAACGTGCCCTGGAAGAGGACCTCGTCCACCTTCCTCGCGCTTCCCCCGTTGAGGTCGAAGCCGTCGCGATGGTCGCGGTAGGTGTTCTTGTAGACGAGGCGGAAGCGCAGGAATTCCGACGGCCAGAAGGTCACGTAGGGCTCGATCGCCCGCTCGCTCCCGGGACGGTCGGGGAACTGCGTCCAGTCGTAGCGGACGCCTCCCGCCCACCGCCGCCACGGCTGCACCTCGCCCCCGAGGTACCAGCCGAAGCGGTCGCGCTCGCGCTTGTCGAACGTATCGGTTGTTCCGTCGCCGTTCGTGTCGAGCTCGGCATGGACCCGGCGGAGCGCGTAGATGGCCTCGCCGGTGAGCGTGAACAGGGGATGCAGCCAGCCCTCCGGCCGGTACTTGTAGCGCGTCTCCCAGCCGAGGAGCGTGTCGCGCCGCGCCTCGCCCGTCTCGCCGCTCGCGACCGACACGCCGAGCTGGAGCGCGGAGGTGTCGGTGATCTCGACGAAGGTCCGCAGGCGCCCCGTGAACATGGGGATCCTGAGGGTTCCGCGGCCGAACGCCGTCTCGTTGTCGCCGTTGAAAACGCCGGCGAGGCCCTCGAGATAGAAAGGCAGATCGGGGACGATCGTCAGCTCGAGCCCCTTTTCTTTCAGGCCCTCGTCGCCGAGGAAGCGGCGGAGGACGTTGGGGCGGTCGATCCACGGCAGGTCGTGCTCGTGGATCACGTTGGTGTAGCCGAAGCGGTTCCGCATCTGGCCGAACTTCGCCTGCGTGCCCCACGGCAGGGTCAGCATCGTCACGCTCGCCTCGGCGAGGCTCACCTTCGTGTCAGCGCCGCGCGCGTCCTCCCCCGCCTCGATCCGCACCTCGGCGTAGGCGTACGGGTCGACCTGGCCGAAGAGCGAGAGCTCCACCTCGCGCGGGAAGAAGCGGTTCTCCTGGCCCGCGAAGGTGCCGCCCCTCGCTTTCTCGACATTCGACTGGGTGAGGTTGCCGACGAAGTCGCCCGTGACACCGAGGTCGAAGAGGAGCTGGCCGGCGCCGCGCTGCTGGTAGAGCGAGAAGGGCTGGCGCGGCCGCGCGAGGTCGATGGCCGAGACACCCGGCGGCGCGGGTGGCGGCGCCGCGGCGGCCGGCGGGGCCGCGGGGGGCGCCGGCGGCCGGGGCGCGGCCTCGAGCTTCTGCAGGCGCTCCGACAGCGAGCGGAGCTGGTTCTGGAGCGCCTCGATTTCCTTTCGCAGCGCTTCCGCGTCCTGCCCGGCGGCGGGCGCGGACGCGAGCACGACACACGATAGCGCGAGCACGGGTGCCCAGGCACGCATGGTGGATCCTCCGTTCGATCGTTCATGGCCGCCCCGGCGGACGAGCGCCGTGGGCGAGCGGGCTACCGGAGCAGGCGGGGGAGGCTAGCGGGCCGGGGGAGCGCGCGAGGCGGAAGCGCTGAGCGGCGCGCTGGCGAGCCTGTCGGCGCGGAGCGCCGGCGTGAGGAGGAGGGCGAGCGCCAGCGCCACGACGGGCGCCGCGTCGAGCTGCGCGGCGGCGGAGCCGAGCGCCGCCATCAGGCTGAGATCGTGCTCCTCGTTCCAGAGCCCGAGCTCGCCCGACGCGTGGAGGTGCGCGAGGCTCGCGCCCGCCAGGACGAAGGCGGCGAGACCGAGCAGCAGAAAGAGCGCCCTGAGCTTCGTCACAGCGTCACACGATACCTCACTTCACGCTGAACTCAAAACTCGATTCGACCACGTGACCGTCCACCGACACCACGCGGAACCTCACGACGTACCGGCCGGGCTCGAGCGCCGAGAGCGTCACCGAGAGCCGCCGCGGGTCGTCCGGCCCGACCGACACGTCGCCGTGGTCCACGCGCTCCCCCGCGGCGCTCACCACCGTGAGGCCGGAGTACGCGGGCTCGATGCGCTCGTTGAACCAGAGCTCGACGCGCGCGGGCGGGTGCGAGAGCACCGCCCGCCGCGCGGGCGACGACTTCACGAGAACCGCGTGCGCGCCGCCCGCCGCGGGCAGCGCTAAGACGAGCGCGGCGCCGAGCGCGAGCGCCCTCACGCGTCGGGCCCGCCGCGGGGCTCGCGCCCGCGCGTGAGGACCGCGACGATGACGACGACCAGCGCGCCGACGAGGAGCGCCAGGCCCGCGAAGACCAGGGCCGAGGCGAAGGGGCTGAGTGGCGCGTCGCTCAGCGGGCCGGCGTGGTCCGCCCAGGCGGTCGCGGCGGCGAGCGTCATTTCGACTTCTCGATCGCCGTCACGAGCACGTTCGGCGGCGCGCCCCTGAGCGTGAACCGCACCGCGTCGCCGATGCGGACCGACTCGACGACCTTCGGCGACGCGGCCCGGAAGCCCATGGTCATCGGCGGCATGTAGCCGGGGATCTCGCCGTGGGTGATCACGAGCACCCCGATCTCCGGGAGGATCGCGCGCACGACCCCCTCGACGCGCCATTCGCGCTCGACGCCCGAGACGGCCGCGGCCCGCGCGACGGCCAGCTCGCGCTCGAGCCGGGCGGCGCGGAGCCCCCAGAAGAGGTAGCCCCAGCCGAGCCCGAGGAGGAGGGCCAGGTTGATCAGCACCACCGCCTTCCACGTGCGCATCAGTGCACGTGCTCCTCGGGCGCCTGGGCCGCCGCCTTCTCCTCGTTGAGCTGCTGGATCGCGGCGAGCAGCGGATTCATCTCGCCGGCTTCGCCGCGGCTCTTCGCGATCGCCCGGATGTAGCCCTGCCGGTCGATCAGGAACTCGGCGTGCGGCGCGTTGGCGAAGAGCCCGTACGTCGTCACGATGTCCTGGGCGCCCTCGGTCGCCACGGGGAAGAGGATGCGCGGCGAGGCTCCGAGCCGCTTCAGCGCGTCCGCCGGCGCGTCCTCGGGGACCGCGATGATCTCGACGCCGAGCGTCGCGAGGATGTCGTAGTTCCGCGCCAGCTGGTCGAGGCGCGGGCGCGAGCCCGGGAGCGCGTAGAGCACGAGGAGCACGATCCGCCGCCCGCGGTACTCCTTGAGGGCCCGGGCGGGCGTGGGGCCGACGGCGAAGGTGAAGTCGGGCGCGACGAGCCACGGAGGCTCGGGTCCGACGGCGGGCCCGAGGGCGCGGGCCGCGTGGCCCGACGAGAGCGCGCGGAGGAAGTTGACGAGGTCCCAGCGCTGCTCCTCGGAGAGGGTCGCGCCGAAGGGCGGCATGCCAGCGCGAGGAATGCCGTGGGTGATCCACCAGAAGAGGTCCCCCGCCGTGTGCTGAGCGGTGTGGGGGGCGCGGAGGTCGGCGGGCGGCCGGGGCAGGCTCCGCCCCGCCGGGCCGTCGCCGGCGCCCGAGGCGCCGTGACAGACGGAGCAGCTCGTCCGGTACAGCGCGATGCCGGTCGCGATGGACGCCGCCTGGTAGGGGACCGACGGGCGGAGATAGGTCGTTGGGTAGGCGTCCACCGTGAGCGGCGGCAGCGCGAGCCCCGCTCCCGCCGCGAGGACGACCAGCGCGCCCGCCGCGAGCGGGAGCCGCCAGCCGCGGAGGAGCGGCGCCGCGAGGAGCCCGACGAGACCGATGACCGCCACCTGGCTCCCGACGAGCGCGCGGGTCGTGAGCGCGGGCGCGTTCTCGAGCGCCGCCGTCGTGAGGCGGAACGCGAACGGCCAGACGGGAGCCTCGTGGAGCCCGGGCGGTGTCGCGCTCATCACGGCGACGACGGCGAGGAGCGCCGCCGCGAGCGCGGCCTCGCCGCCGACGAAGCGCGCGAGCCGCCGCATCGCCGGGCGGCCGACCGTGGCCGCGTCGCCGCCGAGCCGTGGCAGGTGGCGCCGGCGGTTGGTCCACGCCAGCGCGAGGATCGGCAGGAGGAGCGCGAGCTTCAGGAGGAGCAGGCGGCCGTACGGCGTGCCGACGAGGGCCGCGACGGTCCCGACGTAGAGCACGGCGTTGATCGTGCCCGACGCGACCAGGACGAGCACGGCGGCGAGCGCCGTGCGCGAGAAGCGCCGGGCCGCGAGGACCGCGTACGGGCGCGCGTCGGCGCCGTCCTCGCGTCCCGCGGCCCGCAGGAGGAGCAGGAGCGGCAGGAGCCCGCCCGCCCACACGCCGGCGGCGAGGAGGTGGAGGCCGTCCACGGCGAGGGCGCGCGCGGTGTCGGGCTCGACGGCGGCGGCGTGGCCGGAGGCGCTGACGAGGACGAGCGCGGCGGCGCCGAGCAGCGCGGCCTCGCCGCGCGCGGCCTGCCAGTCGCTCGCCCGCTCGACGCCCCAGCGTACGACCAGGAACGCGCCGAGCAGCAGGAGGAGGCCCTGGCGCACGAGCCACACGTGGCCGCTCTGCGTCTCGAGGAGGACGCGCGCGAGCGCGGCGGGCTCGAGCGCGGCCGCCGTGCGGCCCTCGAAGCTCGCCGTCTGGGCGGCGAGCACCGCGAGGCCCGCCGCGAGCGTCAGGAGCGCGGCTGCGCGCGAGAGCGCGAGGACGCGGGACTCCCAGCGGAGCGCCGTGGGGCGGTCGCTCTTGCCGGCGAGCAGGATCGTCGCCGCCGCGCCGACGAGGAGGACGAGGCCCGTGAGGTGGATGAAGCGCGCGGCGAGCCCGAACGCGAACACCCGGCTAGTGTACCGGATGGCAGGAACCGTGTTTGAGATGCGCGGGTTTCTCGGGTAGAGTCTCCGCGCATGCTCCGCCGGGCCGCGCTCGTCCTGACACTCGTCGCCGCGCTCGTGCTCGCGGGCGCCGGCGCCGCCGGCGCCCACGGGCCCGCGCCCGCGCTCTCGGCGGCGGCGCCCGTCGCGCCGGCGCCGGCCGTCTCGCTCACCGCCGCGGCGCCGGTCGCCGGCGCGCCGCTCTGGCCCTGGCTCGCGCCGCTCGCGCTCCTGCCGCTCCTCGGCCGCCGGCGCACACGGAAGGTCCTCGCCACGGCGCTCGCGATCGTCGTCGTCGTCTTCGCCGCCGAGTCGGCCGTGCACTCGATCCACCACGGCCTCGGCGGGGAGCGGAGCGCGGTCTGCCCCGTCGCCTCGGCCGCCACCCACGTCGCCGGCACGGACGTCGAGACCGTCGCCGTCGAAGGGCCGGCGCCGGCGTTCGACCCGGCGGTTCGGGAGTCCGAGCCGCTCGTCTCGAAGCTCCGCCAGCTCGGCCCGCACCAGGGGCGCGCGCCCCCCTCCGCGCTCGCCTAGCCCCGCTTCACCCACAACCACTCAGGAGGGATCATCATGCGACGACTCGTATTCCTGTGCGCGCTCGTCTGGGCGCTCGGGGCGCTCGCCCCGGCCGCCGCGCTCGCCCACGGCCTCGCGGGCAAGCGCTTCTTCCCGGCGACGCTCGCGACCGACGACCCGTTCGTCTCCGACGAGCTGTCGCTGCCGACGATCCAGCGCCTCCGCGTGCCGGGCACGGGCGACAAGCCGCCGACGACGGAGACGGATTTCTCCGCCGACTTCTCGAAGCGCCTGACGCGAGACCTCGGGCTCTCCCTCGGCGGGACGTTCAAGATGCTGGACCCCCATCCGGGAACGTCCGTGACGGGCTTCGACAACCTCGCGGTCGGGGTGAAATACACCTTCTTCAGGAGCGACGCGCGCGAGATGCTCCTGTCGCTCGGCGTGGACTGGGACGTCGGCGGCACGGGCTCGCGCAAGGTCGACGCGGAGGGGTTCGACACCGTCACGCCCGCGCTCTTCTTCGGGAAGGGCTTCGGCGATCTCCCGGACTCGGCCGCGTGGCTCAGGCCCCTGGCCGTGACCGGCGTCCTCGGCTGGGCCGTGCCGTCGCGCGTCCGGACCCAGACGATCACGACGGATCCGGATACCGGCGACGTCGAGGTCGAGCGGGAATTCAACCCCACGGTGTTCAAATGGGGATTCTCGTTCCAGTACAGCCTGCAGTACCTCCAGTCCTTCGTGCGCGACGTGGGGCTCCCGGCGCCGCTCAACCGGATGATCCCGCTGGTCGAGCTGAACCTCCAGACGCCGATCGACGGCCCCCGGGCCCGCTACACGACGGGGACGGTCAATCCCGGGGTAATCTGGTTCGGGAAATACGTGCAATTGGGAATCGAGGCGGTGATTCCGATGAACTCGGCGAGCGGCAAGAACGTGGGCGTGCTGGGCCAGATCCACTTCTTCATCGACGATCTCTTTCCGAAGACGCTGGGCCGCCCGCTCTTCGGCGACTAGCGATGCGGCGCCGCGTGGTCGCGTGGGCTCTGCTCGGGCTCCTCGCGGGGGCGGGCGGGGCCCGCGCCCACGCGTTCCTCGACCGCGCCGAGCCGCGCGTCGGCTCGACCGTCCACGCGGCGCCGGCGCAGGTCCGGCTCTGGTTCACCCAGCGGCTCGAGCCCGCGTTCAGCCGCGTCCGGGTGGTGGGCGAGCGGGGCGAGCGCGTGGACCGCGCGGACGCCGCGGTGGATCCCGACGACGGCATGCTCCTGCGCGTCTCGCTCGCGCGGGTCCCGCCCGGCAGCTACACGGTCATCTGGCGCGTGGTGTCGGTCGACACCCACGTCACCGAGGGGGACTTCACGTTCCGCGTCGCGCCGTGATCCGCGCCATCTTCTTCGACGCGGGCAACACGCTGCTCAGCATGAACTACCCCGTGATCGCCGCGGAGCTCGCGCGGCACGGGGTCGCCGTCACCCCGGAGGCGGTGCGGCGCGCCGAGTGGCGGGCGCGCGTGCGCCTCGACGCGGAGGTGTTCGCACCGTCGCGGCCGGACGTCTCGACGGAGAGCGGCTCGAGCGCGGGGCGTTACGTGCGCCACCTCCTCGCGGAGCTCGAGATCCGCGACGAGGCCGTGGTGCGCGCCGTCGTCGAGTGGCGGCGCGGCTACAATCTCCCCGTCGGGCTCTGGAACCTCCCCGACCCGCACGCGGAGCGGGCGCTCCGGCTCGCGCGGGACCGCGGGCTCCGCGCCGCGGTCGTCTCGAACTCCAACGGCTCGGTGCGCTCGATCCTCGAATCGCTCGGGCTCGCGCGGCACCTCGAATTCGTGATCGACTCCTCCGAGGTCGGGGTGGAGAAGCCCGACCCCCGGATCTTCGGCATGGCGCTCGAGCGCGCGGGCCTCGGTCCCGGCGACGCGGTCTACGTCGGCGACCTCTACTCGGTCGACGTGCGGGGCGCCCGCGCGGCCGGGATGGGTGCGGTCCTCCTGGATCCGGGCGGCCACTGGGGCGCCCGCGACTGCCCGACGGCGCCCGACGCCTTCGGCGCGGTCGAGCTGATTCTCCGTCAGTCCGGCAGCGTGATGAAGGGGTAGCGGCGGAGGACGTCGTAGATCACGCGCTTCATCTCCGCGATCTCGGCGTCTGTCCGCGCCTCGAAGCGCAGCGTGAGGTAGGGGTTCGTGTTGGAGGCGCGCACGAGGCCCCAGCCGCCGCCCGGGAAGAGGACGCGCGCGCCGTCGATGTCGATCGTCTCGTAGCGCTGCTTCAACTCGCGGGCGATCTCCTCGATGGCGCGGAACTTCTCGCCGTCGGGGCACGGCGCCTTCAGCTCGGGCGTGGCGCGGAGGTGCGGTACCGAGGCGAAGAGCCGCGACATCGGCTCGGCGGAGCGCGCCGCGACCTCGATGATCTTGCACGAGGCGAGGATCCCGTCGTCCACGCCGTAGTAGTCCTCGGCGAAGAACATGTGGCCGCTGACCTCGCCGCCCAGCAGGATGCCGTCGTCGCGCATCTTGCGCTTGAGGTGCGAGTGGCCCGTCTTCCACATGACGGGCACGCCGCCGTGCCGCCGGATGTCCTCGACGAGCGACTGCGACGACTTCACGTCGAAGACGATCTTCTCGCCGGGCCGGCGCGCGAGCAGGTCGCGCGCGAGGAGGATCAGGATGAGGTCCGCCTCGTGGCGCTCGCCGCGCTCGTCCACGATGCCGACGCGATCGGCGTCGCCGTCGTACGCGACGCCGAGGTCGGCACCCACCTCGACGACCCGGGCCTGGAGGTCCACCACGTTCTCCGGGTCCTCGGGATCCGGCAGGTGGTTCGGAAAGCTCCCGTCGGATTCGCAGTGGAGCTCGACGACCTCGCAGCCGATGCGGCGCAGCAGCTCGGGGCCGTAGAGCCCCGCGACGCCGTTGCCGGCGTCCACGACGACCTTGAGCCGCCGCGCGGGCTTGACGAGCCGGCCGACCGTCTCGAAGTAGTCGTCGCGCGGGCTCCGCGCCGAGAGCGCGCCGCGGCCGCGCTCGAACTCACCGCGCTCTGCGAGCCCGCGGAGGAGCTGGATCTCCTCCTCGGTGAGCGGCGCGGCGCCCGGGTGGACCAGCTTCACGCCGTTGTACGCGATCGGGTTGTGGCTGCCCGTGACGGTCGCGCCGCCGTCGAGCTTCCAGTGCGCGGTGGCGAAGTAGAGGATGGGCGTGGGCACGAGGCCGACGTCCACCACGTCGAGCCCCGTCGCGAGCGCGCCTTCGATGAAGCCGGTCTTGAGCGGGCCCGACGACAGGCGATTGTCCTGGCCCACCGCGATGCGGCGTCCGCCGTTGCGGCGGATCAGCGTGCCGTACGCCGAGCCGACGAGACGGAAGACGTCCGGGGTGATGTCGCTGCCGACGAGGCCGCGCACGTCGTAGGCGCGGAACACGTGCGGATTCAGCATTGTGCGGTCCTCATCGTTACGTTATCGTGACGGCGCGGCCAAAGGAGTTCGTCTTCGTCCACGGCATGAGCCACGGCGCGTGGTGCTGGGAGCTCGTCCAGGCGCGCCTCGAGCGCGCGGGCCACCGCACGCTCGCCGTGGACCTCCCCGGCCACGGCCGCCGGGCCCACGAGTGGCGCCGCGCCTCCGTCGGTGCGTACGCGCGCGTAGTCGCCGGCGCGATGAGCCAGGCGGGCTTCCACCGCGCGGTCGTCGTCGGGCACTCGATGGGCGGGGTCGTGATCCCCAAGGTCGCCGAGGCCGTGCCCGAGCGCGTCGCGCACCTCGTCTTCCTCGCGGCCGTCGTCCTGCCCCACGGCGCCTCGCTGCTCGAGACTCAGGTGGCGCAGCCCGGGCGCGCGCTCCTGCGCGGCCTCGCGGCGGCCGCGGGCGCGGTCCAGTATCCCGCGGCGACGGAGCACGCGCGCTGGATGGGCGACCTCGCGCCCGGCGACCCGCGCGTCGTGGCCGCCCTCACGCGGCTCACGCCGCAGCCCTTCCGGCCGTGGATCGAGCGCGTGGACATGCGCGGCTTCTACGCGATGGCCGTGCCGCGGACCTACGTGCGCTGCCTCCGCGACGCGGCGATCCCCCCGGCGAAGGCGGCCGAGTACGCGGCGCGGCTCGGCGTCCGGCCGGTGGACCTCGACACGGCCCACGGCCCGATGCTCTCCGCGCCCGACGCGCTCGTGAAGATCCTCGTGAAGTGCTGAGTCCCCAGCGAATGGAGCCCCCATGGACGAGAAGGAGCTGAAGGAGCGGACGAAGAAGACGGCCCGCATGCTCTTCCACTCGTGGAAGAGCGAGGTCGGCTACGACTTCTGGAAGAAGTTCGACCCCGAGCTGGCGCGCGAGCTCTCGATGTTCTACACCGGCGTCCTCTACAGCCGCGAGGTCCTCTCGCAGAAGCAGCGCGAGCTCTGCGCCCTCGCCGCGCTGACCGCGCTCCACCGGCCGAACGAGGTGCGCGCCCACATCCACGCGGCGCTCAACGTGGGCGCGACGCGCCGCGAGGTCGCCGAGGTGATCTTCCAGATGGCGACCTATGGCGGGATGCCCGTCGTCGTGGACGCGCTCGAGGTCTACGGCAAGGTCCTCGCCGAGCGCGGCGAGCCGTTCCCCGGCGAGGACGCGACGGCGTGAGCCAGCGGGCCCTCGACGCCGCGGTCGAGGCCGCGCGCGCCGCCGGCGCGATCGCGCTCACGTACTTCCGCCGTGGCGTCGAGGTGACGCTGAAGCCCGACGCGACGCCCGTCACCCGGGCCGACCGCGAGGCCGAGCGCGCGATCGTCGAGATCCTCGGCCGCGCCTTCCCCGACCACGGCGTGCTCGGCGAGGAGTTCGGCGGCCACGGGTCGAAGGAGGTCCGCTGGATCATCGACCCGATCGACGGCACCAAGAACTTCGTCCGCGGCGTCCCGGTCTGGGCCACGCTGATCGGGCTCGAGGAGCGCGGCGAGATCACGGTGGGCGTGATCCACAACCCGGTGAGCGGCGAGCTCTACACCGCGCGGCGCGGCGCGGGCGCGTTCCTGAACGGCGAGCGGATCCGCGTGTCCGAGATCGGGGAGCTCGGCGGCGCGGTGCTCCTCCACGCCGGCCTCAGGCTCTACCGCGAGGCCGGGCTGTGGGAGCCGTTCGTGCGGCTGGTGGACGCGACCGAGCGCCAGCGCGGCTTCGGCGACTACATGGGTTACAGCCTGGTCGCCGAGGGCAAGGCGGAGATCTACCCCGAGCTGGACGTGAAGCCGTGGGACCTGGCGCCCTGCAAGCTTCTCGTCGAGGAGGCGGGCGGCCGCTTCACCGACCTCGAGGGCCATCCCACGATCTACTCGGGCGCGGCGCTCGCGACCAACGGCCGCCTGCACGACGCCGTCCTGGCGCTCCTCCGCCGCTGACGCTCGCGATCCATCCCGGCGCGCTCGGCGACGTCCTCCTCGCGACGCCGGCGCTCCGCGCGCTCCGGGCGGCGGCGCCCGGGGAGCCGCTCGCCCTCGCCGGCCAGCCGCGCATCGCCCGCCTCCTCGCCGCGCTCGGCGTCGTGGACGAGGCGGTGGACTTCGACGCGCTCGGGCTGCACGCGCTCTTTGGTGGCGCGGACCGCGAGGCCGAGTCAGGCGTGGGTGGCCCGACGGAGGCGCGCGTGGCCCCGCTCGCCCGCTTCACCCGCGTGGTCTGCTGGTTCGGCGCGGGCGACGCCGATTTCGTCGCGCGGCTCACGCGGCTCGTGCCCGGCGCGGTCGTCGCGGCGCCGCACGCGGGCGGCCGCACGGTCTGGGAGCATCTCCTCGCGACCGTCGGCGCCCCGCCCGCCGAGGCCGACCGCTACCGCGTGCCGCTCGTCGCGCCGGCCCGCCTCGTCGAGGAGGGCCGGCGGGTCCTCGCACGGGAAGGTTGGGACGGCTCGACGCCGATCGTCCTCGCGCATCCGGGTGCGGGCGGCGTCGCCAAGCGCTGGCCGGCGGAGGGCTTCGCCGCGGCGCTCGAGCGCGTCGCCGCCGTGCGGCGGGTCGAGATCGTCATCCACGACGGGCCCGCGGACCACGAGGCGGCGGCCGAGCTCGCCGCGAGGCTCCGCGCGCCGTCGCGGCGCCTGCGCGAGCCGGCGCTCACGACGCTGGCGGGCGCGCTGGCGGCGGCGGCCGCCTACGTCGGGAACGACTCGGGCGTGAGCCATCTGGCCTCGGCCCTCGGCACGCGCAGCGTCGCGCTCTTCACGCGCGACAAGCTCGACTGGCGGCCGTGGACGCCGGGCGCCGAGCCGCTCGTGGTCGAGACGTCGGCGCTCGCGTCAGGCGACGTGGAGCGGGTGGCCGGGGCCCTGCTCGGGCGCCTCGGCTAGAATCGGTCGGTGGGAAAGCAGCGCGAAGAGAAGGATCTGGGTCGCGCGGTGACCTGCGCCTAGAAGAAGTCTACCGGCGCCGCCGGAGGCTCGGGCTCCTCCGCCGCGTGTTCCAGCGCGTCCGTTCCGTGGAGCTTCTCGATCACGGCATCATCGTCCTGATCGGGAAGCTCTCGAGCTGCGAGGTCGTACCAGAGGTCCATCGACATCGCATCACCTCCAGGGCGCCTTGAGGCCCCTTCCCGGTCATTTACTTCTGACCGCACTTGTAAGGCAGGAGTCGTGCCACGGGTGGTGTTCCGGAAATTCAACAGGTTAGGGAGCGGGTCGGGCGCCAGGAGCAGGGCAGCGTGCCCGGTCACCCGCGGCAAACTGCCCTGCCGGCGCCTCGCGGCCCGGCGTCGTGCGTCAGCGCGCGGGCTTCTTCCAGATGCCGCGGTCGTGCATCAGCTTGATCTGCCGCTTGATGACCTTCTCGCGGTACTCGGCGTGCTTCATCGGCGCGCGCTTGAGGTAGAGGTTCTTCGGGTAGATCGGCTGCTCGTAGAGGATCTGATAGAGCTCGGTGCGGAGGTCCTTCATGTAGTTGTCCCACTGGGCGCGCGCCCGGTGGTCGCGGAGCGCCTCGATGTCGATCGGGCCGGCCACGTACGTCGAGCCCGCGCCGTAGTCCTGGCGGCCGACGATCTGGCCGCGGTAGTTGATGATGAAGCTCCGCCCGCCGAAGGTGTCGATCGGCGTCGTCTCCTCGGGGAAGAGGTAGTACGTCCCCATGTTGGGCGCGACGACGTACATGTTGTTGTCGAGCGCGCGCGCGCGGCTCTGGATCTCGAAGAGCTCGTTGCCCGTCGCCGGGTGCGGGTACGAGGCGCGGTAGACGACCTCGGCGCCGTTCAGCGCGAGGGCCCGCGCGTTCTCCGGGTAGGAGCCCTCGTTCGCCATCATGATGCCGAGCCGGCCGATCTCGGTGTCCACGACGGGCCAGAACGCCTGGAGGTTCCGGCCGTACTTCTCGATCCACCAGTCGTAGATATCGTGCGGGCACACCGAGTGCTCCACCGGAAAGAGCGGCGAGACCTTGTAGTGCTTCAGGATCACCCGGCCCCGCGGGTTCAGGATGAAGCCCACGTTGAAGAAGCGGTCCTTCCAGTCGGGATGGCGCGCCTTCGCCTGCGCTATGACGAAGGCGTTGTACTCCTTCGCGATCCTGCCGAGGAATTCCGTCTCCTCGCCCGGGATGTCGATGGCGCACTCCCGCGCAAAGGTCGCGTGGTCGAGGTCGAGCACCTCGTCGTTGAACGCCTGGAGCGCGCCCTCGGGGAAGGCGATGAGCCGCACGGGAATGTCGAGGGCCGAGAGCCACGACGCTGCCTTCACGAGGTGCGAGAGGTGGTCGAGGTTGAGCTTGATGTCCTTGCGCTTCCGGATCCCGCGCACGGTCGGGATCAGGCCGACGGCGGTGTAGGGCTTGATCATGCGTTCGCTCCTTTGTCGCGGCTAGTTCGGGGCCCGCCCGCGGCGCGCGCGGGAGTGGATCTCGTGGACGCGGCCGTCCTCCAGCGCGATCTCCACCTCGTGGTGCTCGACGCCGCGCGTCTCCCGGTAGAGCAGCGTGCGCCGGCCCGGCGGCGCCACGCGCTCGCGCTCCTCGTCGGGCGTGCCGCAACGGCCGAGGACCTCGGCGTACGTCGTCGAGCCGGGGACGAGGGAGGCGAGCGTCTCGCGCGACGGGACGGTCCCGTTGGTCGCCGCGGCGGCCGTCCGGAGCCGGCGCCGCGCCCGCAGCCGCCGGCGGATGCGTCGGCTCACGTCCTTGCTCAGGATGAGCACGCCCGCGAAATTCGTCACGAGGAGCAGGACGGCGGACACGATGACGGGCCGCCAGTTGATGCGGCCGGTGAAATACGCGAACTGCACCCGAACGCTCTGGGCGGTGATGTCCTCCAACGGGAGCAGCGCGAGCGCCACGACCTCGCCGCCGGCGCGGACGCGGCTCAGGCGCCGAACCGCCGTGGCCGGCGCGATCTCCTCGATCTTGAGGTGGTCCGAATCGGCGAAGTTCGCCACGACCAGCGAGAACTCGCGCGCGAGGTGCACGACGCGGTCGCGGCGCTCGTAGTAGAGCCCGAAGAGTCCGAGCGCCGGCGGCCCCAGGTCGCCGAAGCCCACCGTGAGGACGTAGCGCCGTCCCCAGAAGAGCTCCTCGAGCCACGTCGCCGCCTTCGGGACCACCAGGCCGCGGAGCGGGAGGACGAGCGTCACGAACGAGAGCGGGTCGGCGAGCGCCGGCGTCCACGGGATCTTCACGCAGGTGACGGCGCCGATCTGATTTCCCGGACGCGCGAAGTTCGCGTACGACGCGACCACGTCGATGGGCTCCCCGAGGGCGGTCGTGCCGAGCTGCATCCTGTCGCGGCTCCGGAGGACGAGCCGGCCACGTCCCGTGACGACGAGGCCGTGGCGCTCGATCTGGCGCCCGAGCGCCGGATCCGCGGGGCCGGGCGCGGTGCTCTCGGCGACCTCCGCGGGCCAGAGGAGATAGAGGTCCTGCCTGATGTCGGCCGCGCGGCGGCCGGGCTTGGTCGTCAGGCTCCACGAGAGGTTCACGGTCACCGGGCCGAGGCCGGGGCGCACGTTCGCCGCGACGAAGAGCGGGCCGATCGCGAAATCGGGATGGGGCGTCGAGGCGACGAACACCTGGGCCCCCGCGGCCGACGGCAAGGTGAGGCCGAGTGCCCACGCCAGGAGCGCCGCGCGCCGCCGGCGGCGCGCGTGCCCGGCGGGCCGGCTCACGGCGCGCCTCCCTGCTGGCGCTCGACCTCTTCCATGATCATCGTGTTCAGCCGGTCGATCAACATGCCTCGGTCGGCGGAGCCGTCGTTCAGAATCAGCTCGCGGATCCGCGCGGGGCGCGCGGACAGCATGACAAGCGTGGTGCCGATCGCCACGGCCTCCTCGATCGAGTGGGTGACGAAGAGGATCGTACGCCCGGTCTCCTTCCAGATGCGGCGGACCTCGTTCTGCATGATGCGGCGGTTCTGGGCGTCGAGGCCGCCGAAGGGCTCGTCCATCAGGAGCACGTCGGGCTCGATGGCGAGCGCGCGGGCGATGGCCGCGCGCTGGCGCATGCCGCCGCTCACGCGGCCCGGATAGTAGCCCTCGAAGCCGCCGAGCCCGGCGAGGCGGAGCTGGCGCCCCGCGACCGCCCGGCGCTCCGTCGCCGGGAGCCCCAGGGGCTTCAGGACGAGCGCGACGTTCTGCTCGAGCGTCAGCCACGGCAGGAGCCGGTCCTCCTGGAAGACGACGCCGACGCGGCGCGCGTGGGCGTCGCCGGCGACGACCGGCCGGCCGTCGAGGAGCACGGTGCCGCGCGTGGCGGGCTCGAGGCCGCCGACGATGCGCAGCAGCGTCGTCTTCCCGCAGCCGTTCGGCCCGAGGAGGCACACGAACTCCCCCGCCTCGACGCCGAACGACACGGCGTCGAGGACCGGGATGAGATAGTCCTTCCCGACCCCCGCGACCTCGAGCTTCACCGCCATCGCGCGAGCCGCCGCGAGATCGAGTCGAAGACGAGCTTGTCGGTGACCATCATCACGAGGATCATCACGAGCGCCCAGGCGAAGACCATCTGGGTCGCCAGGATCTCGCGGCTGTAGTTCATGATGTAGCCGATCCCCGAGGTGACGCCGAAGATCTCGGCGACGACCGAGACCTTCAGCGCGAGCCCGAAGCCCACCTTCATCCCGGCCACCAGGTACGGGAGCGTGGACGGGATGACGATCGCCCGGAACTTCTCGCGGCCGTCGAGGCGATAGACGTCGCCCATCTCGAGGAGGCGCCGGTCCACGTTCGCGACCCCCTCGACGAGGTTCGACGCGACCACGGGGAGGGTGATCATGAACGTCGTGAAGATCGGCGCCCAGTTCGAGAGGCCGAACCAGATGATCGAGATGACGATCCAGACGAAGACCGAGGTCGAGTTCAGGACGGCGAGGACGTCGTGGACGACGCCGCGCGCGCGCGGCGAAAGGAAGGCGGCGAGCGCCATGCCGAGCGCGCAGAGCACGGCGCCGCCGAACCCGACCAGGATCCGGGAGAGCGAGGCGCCGGTGTGCGTCCACACGTCGCCGGATCGGATGATCTCGCCGAGGCCCCGGGCCACCGCGAGGGGCGAGGGCAGCACGTAGGCGCCGTAGCGCCAGGAGAGGAGCGACCAGACGACGATGACGGCCGCCGCGACGGCGAGCGTCGGGAGGCGCAGGCGGGCGGGCCAGTCACGTCGCGTCACGGACGGCCCGCCCCGCGATCACGCGCGGTGGAAGAATTCCTTCCGGATCCGATCAGGGCTGTCCCAGAGGTCGGACTTGAGGAAGCCGAACTCCTTGTTGATCTTGAGCTGCGCGATGAGCGTCTCCACCTGCTCGTCGTGGAGGCCCGAGAGCATGCGGACCGTCTCCTTGTACGCGACCTGGATGACCTCCTTCGGCAGCTTCGTCACCTCGGCCACGATCTCCATCGCGCGAGCCGGCTTGTGGTACCAGATGTCCACCGCGTCCTTCTGCGCCTCGTTCAGGTCGCTCGCGATCGCCGGGTTCCTGTCGAGGAACTCCTTGTGGATGAGGTAGCAGACGTGGACCGGAAAGCCGGACGCGCGGCCCGTCGCCTTCCGCCAGAGGTCGATCTGCTTGGCGAGGTACACGCCCTCGCCGCGGAGGACGACCGAGTCGGTGATCGGCTGCCAGGCGATGATCGCGTCCACGTCCTTCTTGCCCAGCAACGTCACCATGTCGGGCGGCGAGGTCGCCGTGACGATCTGCGTGTCCTTCTGGAGGTCGAGCCCATAGCCCTTCAGCGTGAGCGCCCGGATGTCGAAGAAGGTCGAGGTCCCGACGATCGCCGCGATCTTCCGTCCCTTGAGGTCCTCGACCTTGGCGAGCCCGGCGTCCTTGCGCGCGATGATCGCCCCGAGCACCGCCGTGGCCACGCCCGTGACCTTGAGCGGCACGCCGTCCTCGAACGCCTTGGCGGCGAGCGCGAACGACATGTCGATCGCGTCCACGTTCTTCGAGGCGAGCTGGTTCAGGAGCGGGCCCGGCGCGCCCGCGACGACGGAGTACTCGGCCTGCCAGCCGTGCTTCGCCAGCAGGTCCTCCTTGTGGATGATCTCCGTGGCCGCCCAGCCGAGCTGGAGGTAGGCCAGCCGCACCTTGCCCTTGCCCTGGGCGCGGAGCAGCGCCGGCGCGCCGAGGACCGCCGCGCCCGCCGTGAGGAAGTCGCGGCGCCTCATGCCTTGATCTTCGGCACGCCGCGGAGCGCTTCCTCGATCTTCTCCGCCGGGTACTCGTAGTCCTGGAGCTTGCCGGCGAGGTAGGCCTCGTAGGCGCCGAGATCGAAGTGGCCGTGGCCGGAGAGGTTGAAGAGGATCGTCTGCCGCTTGCCCTCCTTCTTGCAGCGCACCGCCTCGTCGATGACCACCCGGATCGCGTGAGCCGACTCGGGCGCCGGGATGATCCCCTCGGTGCGCGCGAACTGGACGGCCGCCTGGAAGGTGGAGATCTGCGCCACCGCGACGGCCTCGATCACGCCCTCGTCGTAGAGCTTGCAGACGAGCGGGGCCATGCCGTGGTAGCGGAGCCCGCCGGCGTGGAGCGGCGCCGGGACGAAGCCGTGGCCGAGCGTGTGCATCTTGACGAGCGGCGTGAGCCCCACGGTGTCGCCGAAGTCGTAGACGTACTTGCCCTTGGTGAGGCTCGGGCACGCGGTGGGCTCGACGGCGATGATCCGGAGCTTCTTCTTCTTGCCCGAGAGCTTGTCCGACGCGAAGGGGAACGAGAGGCCGGAGAAGTTGGAGCCGCCGCCGGCGCAGCCGATGACGATGTCGGCCTCGTCGTCGGCCTTCTCGAGCTGCTTCTTCGCCTCGAGGCCGATGACCGTCTGGTGCATGAGGACGTGGTTCAGCACGCTGCCGAGCGAGTACTTGGTGTCGTCGCGCGTCGCGGCGTCCTCGACGGCCTCGCTGATCGCGATGCCGAGGCTCCCCGGGGAGTTCGGGTCCTGCTGGAGGATCTTCTTGCCCGCCTGCGTGTCCGGGCTCGGGCTCGGCACGACCTGAGCGCCCCAGGTCTCCATCATGATGCGCCGGTAGGGCTTCTGCTGGTAGGAGACCTTCACCATGTAGACCTTGCACTGCAGGCCGAAGAAGTTGCAGGCCATCGCGAGGGCGGAGCCCCATTGGCCGGCGCCCGTCTCCGTGGCGATGCGCGTCACGCCTTCCTTCTTGTTGTAGTAGGCCTGGGCGACGGCCGTGTTCGGCTTGTGGCTGCCGGCCGGGCTCACGCCCTCGTACTTGTAATAGATGCGCGCGGGCGTGCCGAGGGCCTTCTCGAGGCGCCGCGCGCGATAGAGCGGGCTCGGGCGCCACAGGCGATAGATGTCACGGATCCCGTCGGGGATGGCGACCCAGCGCTCCTGGCCGACCTCCTGCTTGATCAGCTCCATCGGGAACAGCGGCGCCAGGTCCTGGGGGCCGATCGGCTTGCCCGTGCCGGGGTGCAGGACGGGCGGCGCGGGCGTCTTGAGGTCGGCCTGGATGTTGTACCACTTGCTCGGGATGTCCTTCTCGTCGAGGAGGAACTTCGTGCGGTTCTTCTCGGACGCTCTGGCTGCCATGTCGGCCTCCTTGGGCTCCACGTCGGCGGGAACGAAAAGTGCGCTAACGATACGCAACGCGAGCCGCGGCTGTCAACAGAGCCTCTGCTAGACTAGGCGGGCGAGAAGGACGAAGGAGAAGGATGGGATGAGCCTCACGGTGCGGCTGCCGCGTCCCGACGGAACGCTCCACGAGTACCGCCTGACGGGCCAGACCCCGCCCGCGCCGCCGCGCGGGCCCATCCGGAGCCGCATCGGCTTCACCGCCGTGCACGTCGTCGCCGATCCGCGGGCGCCGATCAACCCGACGCTCGAGGCGCGCCTGGACTGGGACGCGACGCTCGCCTACCGGCGCCACGTCTGGTCGCTCGGCCTCGCCGTCGCCGAGGCCATGGACACCTCGCAGCGCGGGATGGGCTTCGACTGGGACACGGCGAAGGAGCTGATCCGCCGGTCGGTCGGCGAGGCGCGCGCGATCCCGGGCGCCGTCCTCGCGAGCGGCGCCGGCACCGACCACCTCGAGCCGGGGCCGCGCGTGACGCTCGCCGACGTCGAGGCCGCCTACGAGGAGCAGTGCGCGTTCATCGAGTCGGTCGGCGGCCGGATCATCCTGATGGCGAGCCGCGCGCTCACCGCGTGCGCCAAGGGCCCGGACGACTACGTGAAGGTCTACGGCCGGATCCTCGCGCAGGCGCGCGAGCCCGTCATCATCCACTGGCTCGGCGAGATGTTCGACCCGGCGCTCGCCGGCTACTGGGGGTCGCACGATCGCGACCGCCAGACCGAGACGCTGCTGGCGATCGTCGGCGAG
>WNFJ01190377.1_pt2 | contig 30100 bp, 29 predicted proteins | sample 5400461 | NCBI WGS metagenome assembly WNFJ01 (sample SAMN13153349, study PRJNA577476) | soil metagenome | isolation source: 115 cm saprolite on Douglas fir-dominated hillslope | place: USA:California | collected 2013-09-17
GAGTACGGCTCCCGCAAACACCGGGGCGGCGATGGTCCAAATGGGAATTCGAACGCTGGGGTTCATCGGTTCGGTTATTCTCGCAGCTATCGTAGAAAAATCGCTACGGGGAGTGCTTAAAATGATGGGATTGCGATGTTTGGGCGTTTGCTTGTGTGCCGGGGCACTTGCCGCGAGTCTGGCCGCCGTCAGCTCTCCGGCCTCCGGTACTCCCACTGCCACTCCCACCGCGGCGCCGGAGGCGGTGCGCGCGCAGGCGCGAGAGATTTTTGCCCACATCGTCGGCATCGAAAGCTCGATCGGTAAGGCGAATGTCCCCCTGGTCGCGAAGTATCTCGCGGAAACGCTCGAGGCCGGCGGCTTCCCCGCCGCCGACATCCACATCCTGCCGCTGGGCGAGACCGCATCATTGGTCGTACGCTACCGGGGCAATGGCAGAGGGGGACGGCCAATCGCCTTCTTGGCCCACATGGACGTGGTCACCGCGAAACGCAGCGACTGGCAGCGAGATCCTTACCGTCTCATCGAGGAGAACGGCTTCTTCTTCGGCCGCGGCACATCGGACGTCAAACAGGAAGTGGCGCTGCTGACCGCGACCTTCCTGCGGCTCAAAGCGGAAGGCTTCGTCCCCACTCGCGATCTCATCATCGCATTCAGCGGTGATGAGGAAACCGCGCAGGCAACGGCAAGGGATCTCGTGACCACGCATCGGGACCTGGTCGACGCGGAATTCGCTCTCAACGGCGACGGCGGCGGCGGTGTGCTCAGCGAGGGCGCGGCCAAACCGCTCATTTTCTACGTGCAAGGCGCCGAAAAGAGCTCGGCTGAATATCTCCTGACCACGCACAATCCCGGCGGCCATAGTTCCGCGCCGCGTCCCGACAACGCGATCTACGAGCTCGCCGACGCCCTGAAGGCGGTGCAGCGCTACCAATTTCCGGTGATGTGGAATGAGTGGACCCTCGGCGATCTCAAGGCGGCGAGTGTCGCGACCAAGGGACCGCTCGGCGAAGCCATGGCGCGTTTTCCGGGCACCAGTGCCGCGGACGTGCAAAAGACTTTGCAGGGACTGGTGGGGCCGAAGGTCGACGTGCGGCAGGGCTACGAGGCGCTCGTGTCGAGTGCCTCGCCGATGCGCGCTGACGTCATGAGCGCGGTAGCCAAGGCTGTTCAGGCATCGGATCCCGGGGCGCCGGTGGTGCCGACTCAAGCTGCGTATGCAACCGACGGCGCCGTGTTCCGCAATGCGGGGATTCCCACCTACGGGGTGGGCGGTGTCTTCATCATGGACAGCGAAGAGTTCGCGCACGGCCTCAACGAGCGAATCCGCGTAAACGAGTTCTACAACGGATTGACCTACTGGGATGTGCTGATCAAGGCGCTCGCGGGCTAGGCTGCGCCGCCGCAGCCCAGCCGTGAGTTCCATTACCCCGCGGGCTTCTTGCGCCGATCAGTCATCCACTGCCCGGAAAGCGCCGGCGATGGTTCGTGCGATGAGCCGGTGCCCCGACTGACTCGGATGAACGTCGCACAGCAGCTGGTTATGTACGCTCGCATTCAGCAGACCCGCGTTGCAGGTCTTGCCGCCGAAAGTCGGGCCGGCGGTCGCAGTCTTGAAGGCTGTGAAGAGGTCGGCCACCACCGCTCCGTAGGCGGCCGCCGGAGCCTCGAGCGCCCCGTTGAGCAGTGCCGTGAGGCCCGTCGCCGCCGCGTCGGAGTAGTCGAGCGCGTAGTAATTGGTGATGACGATCGCGCCGCCAAATCCCGTGGCACGCAGATCGGCGAGGATGGTTTGCACGTTGCCTTCCACCGTAGCGAGCAGCGCGGGCAGGCCGGCCCGGATGCACGCCGCCGGGTCGGGTTGTGTGGCACAGGCGTCTATGAGAAGGAAGCCGTCGTTTGCGCCCAACGTGATGGTGACGAGGCGCACATCGCGGTGCTGTTCCAGGTACATCTTGGCGAACTCGAGTTGGGTGCCGCCATAGGGGACATGCAGCGGGAATAGCGCGCGGAAGGCCCGGCAGCCGTTGTCGGCGCCCGTGGATGACAGGAAGCTGGCGGTTGTCTCGCCGGGACAGCCGGCATCCACCGATTCGATACGCAGCGAGTCCTCGAGGTCGTCGGCGAATCCAAGAAAGTTGCCGGGATTGATGTATTCGTGGCCCGCTGAGTCGATATAGGCGAAGGCGACGCTGTCGCCGAGTACCAGAGCTGCGTCTCGATCCCTCGCCGCCGCCGTCCCGCCGGCGCATACAGCCGCCGCCAGGCACACGTAGGAAATAACGCGTAACAGTTTCATGATCTAGCTCCCCCCTCGTCAGGATTGTTTTGTTCGAACTTGTTTATCGGCGGTCGACGGCCGCACCTTCCGGGTCGAAAGAATTCAACGGGTTGGTTGCTCGTTCGGTAAAGCGAATGGCGTCCATGCGGGTATTATTTGTCGGCCTCCTTACCTTCTTAGTTTGCACCCCGGGGCCGCGAGTGGTCAAAAATTAAGCAGATGAGTGCAAACGGCTGAAAGTCCGTGGCGTTTGGGTGACAGGTCTCAGGTTGTGCACAGGCTTATCCCCCGGGATTGGGGACGGCCGAAAAGCAAGAGGCAGTTGTTACGAAGCGAGGCTGGCTTGGACCTGGCGCCGAAATTCCAGGGGACTCGAGATCATCGGGAATGCCTCCTTGGTGCCGCCGACTCCCGATACGGTAATTGTTCCGTATCCGAGGATTCGACCGAGGACACTCTGATCCACGCCGATTCCTTCGACTTTTTGCAATAGCAATTCCAGGGAGTGCCGGCGGATGAGCCCTATCTTGATCAAGACGCGCTTATTGGTGATGGCAAATTCGGAACTATTTGACTTAATCCAAGGCGGGAGAAAGAGAACAAGGCCGATGATGCCTATAGCACTACCGGCAATCCAGCCGCCACCGCCCAGTGCCACGAGAATTGCGATCAGGAATACGAAAGCCGGGAGGGTATAGATGATCCAGTGGAGCGTTGCCCGATAGGTAATTTGCTCGTTCGGCAAAAGATTTCTTTCCACGTAGCCCATGACTCTTCCTATTGTTTTGATCCTGAGCGCTGGACGCTCGGTATCGAGCCTACCCCGAGAGCGTATCGCGAATCGGCCCCCTTGTTTACGTGCCAAAGAGTGACTGTAAGGGCCGCTTCTTGCGGGCATCGGCCGAACTGGATTAGTGTGCCCGTATTCGAGGACCTCATCATGCCGAATTCCCAGCGTGACTGGCGCGTCGACGGCGTCAAAGTCATCAAAAGCGACCGGCTGGACAGCAACACGCCGCAGACGCCCGGCATGCTGCGCGCCGCGGCCGTGAATGCGGCCCGCGGTTCGCAGAAGATCTGGGCCGGGACGGTCATCATTCACCCGAACGCCAAGACCGGCGCACACCACCACGGCGCGCTCGAGAGCGTCATCTACGTCGTGCGCGGCGTGGCGCGGATGCGTTGGGGCGAACGGCTCGAGTTTGTCGCCGAGGCGGATGCCGGCGATTTCATCTTCGTGCCGCCCTATGTGCCGCACCAGGAGATCAACCGTTCGAGCGACACGCCGCTCGAGTGCGTGCTGGTCCGCAGCGACAATGAGTCAGTGGTCGTCAACCTCAATATCGACGCCGCGGAGCGGGTGGAAGAGGTGTATTGGATCGATCCGATCCACCCAAGCTCGCGCCGATAATTCCGACGAGGATTCCGATGAGCAACGCCGCTATGCGCATGATTCGGCGCGCTCCTCGGCAATCGCTTTTTCCACCATGGTGCGAAAACTCGCGAGGGCGGTATCCATGCGCATCGCCAGCATGGGTGCGTCGGGAGCAAGATCGAGGATGTGCTGCTGCGCGAGGATGATATCCATATCTTCTTGAAACCCCGCGAGAACGCTTTGCCTCAGGTTTTCGGTGACCGACGGATCGTCGAGCGCGAATCCGTGCGATTGTTGAAAGAAATAGTGCGAGGTCTTCTCCGTTTCAGGCGTGACCGCCTGGCAACCGAAAAATTGCGCCGCGTCCACGCGGTCGCCCTGCGGCGCGCCCGTGCCGGTCGGAGCGCTCCCCGAGTCCATCAACAGGACCCCGGGGAGGACTACATCGTAGACATTCCAGCGATCGACGTTGCCCGGCCAGGTCTTCAATTTCCGCAAGAACGGCGCGGGCTCGTCATCGATCAGCCAGCGTTCCACCCGCACACTGCGCCCGTTGCGCGTCACCTTGGGGCGAATGCCGGCGTACTTGGCCGAGCCCCCCAGCGTGGTTTCGTGCACGTACGACAGGTGGGAAAAATCGAGCAGATTGTCGGTGATCAGCAGGTAGTTGGCGTCGTAGTGCAGATAGCCCGGCGTGCCGCGCCAGCCCGCGTCGTCCAGGGTGTGCGTGTCGGGGATCAGCGAGGGATCCGCCTTGTCCGCATCGCCCATCCAGATCCACACCCATTTGAACCGTTCGACCACGGGATAGGCGCGCACCTTGGCGGCCGGTGGAATGAAGTTCTGCGAGGGGATTTCTATGCATTTGCCGGTCTTGTCGAACAGCAATCCGTGGTACATGCAGCGAATATTGTCGCCTTCCCGGCGCCCCTTCGACAGGGGTGCCGCGCGGTGGCAGCAGCGATCGTCGAGCGCCACGACCCCGCCCGCGCCGTCGCGCCAGAACAGCAGTGGAACCCGGGTGATGGTGCGCGCCAGCATGCCGTCCGCGGCAATTTCGTGAGACCACGCCGCGACATACCAGGTGTTCTTCAGGAAAGCGGTTCCAGTACTCATTGCCGATGCCCCCTCTGCCATCTAATGCCCCATCGGTCGCTTTAGTTTACTCGTCCGCGGATGTGTTTGGCGCGCGCACCGACAGTGCGCCGATCAGTTCGTCCAGTGCCCGGTAGAAACGCATCGAAAACTCCCCCCCGATCACCGTCTCGATGTCGCGGTACGTTGCTTCGATCTGCGGGGCCATGCGGGCGGCCAGGGTACGGCTGCGCGATGTGAGCGAAACGCGCAGCCGGCGCTGATCGTGATCGAGGCGCTTGCGCTTGATGTAGCCGAGTTCTTCCATGCGCGACAGCACGCCGGCGAGGCTGGGGCTCGAAATGCGGCACAGGTCGCCGATTTCGCGCGGCTCCAGCGGCCCGGTGTCGATCAGGGCGCGCACGATGCGCCATTGCTGTTCCGTGATGCCGTGCGCATTGAGAATGGGTCTGAAACGGGCGATCACGTGCTCGCGCGCCTGCAACAGCAGCAGGGGCAGATTGCGGTGCCTCAATTTTCCCGATTCAGGATTCATCGTTTCCCCGCGGCAACCCAGTCTTGACACAGTAATTTACATGGCGGCATATTACTAATATATTAGTGAATCTCGCTAGAAGAGAATATTGCGAAATTCGCATGGATGGGCAGATGCAGGCTGGCGCAGGCTGTTTCTCGATACCGTTCGACGTCCCGCCCTATCGATTGAGCGGCGCGGTGTACGGCGCCCTGTTGAACCACCGCTCGGCGCTCGCGGTGCTCGGCGACGCGGTGTTCCGGCCTCCGTATAACGCGCCGCCCCATGCTCCCGTGCTCTTTATCAAGCCGCGCAATACCCTGGCCGCGTCGGGTAGTGTCGTGATGATTCCGGCCGGCACTTCCGAACTCGAAGTCGGCGCCAGCCTGGGATTGGTCATCGGCCGCACGGCGTGCCGGGTGTCCGAGTCGCGGGCCTTGGATTACGTGGCGGGATATCTCATCGTGGCCGACGTGAGTATTCCGCATTCCAACTATCATCGCCCGTCCGTTCGATTCAAAGCACGGGACGGGTACTGCCCGCTGGGACCCGCGGTCACCGCGCGCGCCGCGGTAGCGAATCCTGACGCGCTGGCCATCCGCACCTATCTAGACGGGGCGTTGATGCAAACCGCGAGCACCGCCGACTTGATCCGCCCGGCGGCACGATTGCTGGCGGACGTCACCGATTTCATGACCTTGGCGCCGGGAGACGTGCTTGCGCTGGGCGCCGCGGGACCCGCGCCGCGCGTAAGCTCGGGTGGGATCGTGACGATCGAAATCGACGGTTTGGGCAGCCTGCGCAATCCGTTCATGGAAGCCCCCGCATGATGCGCGCCCGCGTCGCGTATGCCGGCGCTATTCATGATGCGACTCCGGCGCCGCTGCCCCAGTCGCAATCGTCCCAGTCGCCGGGCCACGAGGATCTGCAGCTCGCCGACGGGCGCGTCGTCGCCGCCGAGGACGTCGTTTGGCTGCCGCCGTTCGAACCCGGCACGGTGATCGCGCTCGGCCTCAACTACGCCGATCACGCCAAGGAGCTGGCGTTCAAGGCCCAGGACGAACCTTTGGTATTTCTCAAAGGTCCCGGCACCCTGCTCGGTCATCGTGGGGTGACCCGTCGGCCGTCGGGGGTGAAATTCATGCATTACGAGTGCGAGCTGGCGGTGGTCATCGGGCGCACGGCCAAGCAGGTTGCGCGATCGCAGGCCCTGGCGCATGTGGCGGGGTACTGCATCGCCAACGACTACGCCGTTCGGGATTACTTGGAGAACTGGTATCGCCCCAATCTGCGCGCCAAGAATCGCGATGGCGCCACGGTCTTGGGTCCTTGGTTCGTGGACGCGGCCGACGTCGCCGATGCGGGGAACCTCGGCCTGCGAACATTCGTCAACGGCAATCTGACGCAGACCGGCAATACCCGCGACCTGATTGTCGACATTCCCTGTCTGATCGAGTATCTCAGCGCGTTCATGACGCTGTCGCCGGGCGACGTGATCCTCACCGGTACGCCGGAAGGGGTGGTCAATGTGATGCCGGGTGACGTCGTAACCTCTGAAATCGACGGCCTCGGCCGACTGGTCAACACGATTGCGGCGGACGATGAATTCGGCCGTTGAAAGGCGAAGCATGCAGATCCAACATTTGATCGATGGCGCAGCTCACCCGAGCAGCGACTACTTCGAGACCATCAATCCCGCCACCCAGGAAGTTCTGGCCGAGGTGGCGCGCGGCGGCGAACGGGAGGTCGACGCCGCCGTCGCGGCCGCCAAGGCGGCTTTTCCCGCATGGGCCGGCAGGCCCTCCCATGAGCGGGCGGCGCTGCTGCGCAAGCTCGGCGACTTGATCGCGAAACATGCGCCGGAGATCGCCGGGACGGAAACACGGGACACCGGCCAGGTGATCGCGCAGACCGCCAAGCAATTGGTGCCGCGCTCGGCCGATAATTTCTACTACTTCGCGGAAATGTGCGTGCGAGTGGACGGTCACACCTACCCCACCACGACGCACCTCAATTACACGCTGTTCCACCCGGTGGGCGTCTGTGGGTTGATCTCACCCTGGAATGTGCCGTTCATGACCTCGACCTGGAAGGTCGCGCCGGCGCTTGCGTTCGGCAATACCGCCGTCCTCAAGATGAGCGAGCTGTCGCCGCTGTCGGCGGCGCGCTTGGGCGAGCTGGCCCTGGAGGCCGGAATTCCCGCCGGGGTGCTCAACATCGTGCACGGGTTTGGCGCCGAAGCCGGCGAGCCCCTGTGCCGGCACCCCGATGTGCGGGCGATTTCCTTCACCGGTTCGACGGCCACGGGAAACCGCATCGTGAAAGCTTCGGGCCTGAAGAAATTCTCCATGGAATTGGGGGGCAAAAGCCCCTTTGTCGTGTTCGAGGATGCGGACCTGCCGCGCGCGCTGGACGCGGCCCTCTTCATGATTTTCTCCAACAACGGCGAACGCTGTACCGCGGGTTCGCGCATCCTGGTGCAGAAATCCATTTACGCCGAGTTCGTCGGGAAGTTCACCGAGCGTGCTCGGCGCATCGTGGTCGGCGATCCGCTCGACGACAAGACCATCATCGGGCCCATGATCAGCGCGAATCACCTGGAAAAAGTCCGGCGCTATATCGAGATGGGCCCCAAGGAGGGGGCGGCATTGATGTGCGGCGGAGTCGAGCCGCCCGCCTTGGCCGCGCCGCTCAATCGGGGAAATTTCGTCAAGGCCACCGTGTTCGCCGACGTCGACAACCGCATGCGTATTGCGCAGGACGAGATCTTCGGGCCGGTGGCCTGCCTGATTCCGTTCGTGGACGAGGCCGACGCGATCGCCAAGGCGAATGACATCGCCTATGGACTCAGCAGCTACGTCTGGAGTGAAAATCTCGGGCGGGCGCACCGCGTGGCCGCCGCCATCGAGGCCGGCATGTGTTTCGTGAACAGCCAGAACGTCCGCGATCTGCGGCAGCCGTTCGGCGGCACGAAGGCCTCGGGTGTCGGCCGTGAAGGCGGCACCTGGAGCTACGAGGTGTTCCTCGAGCCCAAGAACGTCTGTGTGAGCCTGGGCGCGCACCACATTCCGCACTGGGGCGATGACGCAGCCTGAACTCAATCATGAGCCTATATCAATTGCAGAAGTTCTTGTTCGACATCAATCGCGACCGCGATCTGCAGCGGCAGTGCCGCGCCGATCTGCCGGGAGTCCTCGACCGCTACGATCTCAGCGGCGAGGAGCGCGGTGCGCTCGAGGCGGGAGATATCGGATTGATCTACGTCCTGGGCGCGAATGGACAACTGCTCATGCACTATGCGGCTTTTCTCGGCATGCCATGGGCCGATTACATCGCCGCGATGCGCGCCGGCGTCAGCCGTCACGGCCCGGTTCGCGCCGGCGTCTATGCCATGACGACCCGGCTGGACGAGAAAATGGCCGACCTATGAGCCTCGTGTTCGCGGGCATCTGCAGCCATGCTCCCGGCATCACCGGACGGGCGCACATGGCCGACCGCCCCATCGTCGACGAACTCTATGGCGCCTACCGTGGCATGGCCGCCGAGCTCGCTGCCGCCAAACCGGATGCCTTGGTCATCGTCGCCGCCGAGCATTTCGCCAATTTCTTCATGAACAACATGCCGGCATTCGCGATGGGGCTAGCGGAGAGCTACGAAGGACCGATCGAAGATCCGGAGTGGCTGGGCATTGCCCGCACCGCCATTCCCGGCAACGCGCCGCTGTCGAGGCGCCTGATCGGCGAAATGATGCAGACCGTGGATCTCGCGTATGCGGAGGAGTGGAAGTTCGACCACGGGGTCATGGTGCCCTTGAGTTTTCTCACTCCCCGCTACGATCTACCGGTCATCCCCGTGAACATCAATTGCCAGGGACCGCCGCTCGCGCCGTTGCATCGCGCATGGACGCTGGGCGAGGCCTTGCGCCGCGCCGCGGACCTTGCGCCGGAACGCATCGCCCTGGTCGGTACCGGCGGCATTTCGCACTGGCCGGCGACACCGGACTCCGGAAAGATCAACGAATCGTGGGACCGGGAATTTCTGCGGCGCTGGCAAAGCAACGACCAGCGCGCGATGTTGTCGTATACGGACGAGGCCACATATCGCGACGCAGGCCAGGGGGGATTCGAGATTCGCACCTTCATCAGCATCGCAGCGGCGGCGCAAGGTTTGGGCCGCCTCCGATATTACCGCGCCATCCCGATTTTTGCGGTGGGCTGCACCGTCGCCACCATGGCCATTGGTACTTAAGCCATGTCGCACATGACCTTGGAGTACAGCGCCAATCTTCGCGACGCGGGCCGCTTCGGCGAGCTTTGCGGCAAGCTCGCGCAGTTCATGACGGGGCTGCGCGTCGACGGGGCCGCCGTGTTTCCGCCCGGGGGCGTGCGCGTGCGCGCGATCGCGTGCGAGGAGTACTGCATAGCCGACGGGACGGCCGGCGATGCGGGATTCGTGCATGCCATCCTGAAGATCGGCGCGGGCCGCGGCGACCCTGCCAAGCAAGCGGCCTGCACCGGCCTGTTCGACATCATGAAGGCGCATTTCGCGGAGCAATTTGCGAAGCAGGGTCTGGCGCTCTCGCTCGAGCTCAACGAATTCAGCGAAGCCGGCACCCTCAAGCACAACAATCTGCACGCGCGATTCAAGAAAACCTGACAAGACGGCGCGGAGCGAAATCATCCATGTTGCCCACCGAAACCATTCGACTGCTGGCTCGGCGTCTGTACGACGCGCGCAAGAGCCGGACCCAGCTGCGCCAGTTTTCCTTCGAGCATCGCGGCATGACCGTCGAAGACGGATACGCCATTCAAAGCGAATGGGTCAGGCTGGAAATGGCCGACGGCCGCAGCATCAAAGGCCGCAAGATCGGTCTCACGTCGCGCGCCATGCAGCAGGCATCGCAGATCACGGAGCCGGACTACGCGCCGCTGATGGACGATATGTTCTTTGCGACGGGCAGCGACATACCCGTCGAACGCTTCATCGCGCCGCGCGTGGAAGTGGAACTGGCGTTCGTATTGCGCTCGCCGTTGACGGGACCCGGCGTGACCCTCTTCGACGTTCTGAGAGCCACCGACTATGTGACTCCGGCGCTCGAGATCATCGACGCACGCATCGAGCAATTCGACCGCGACACCCGGGCGCCGCGCAAGGTGTTCGACACCATCGCGGATTTTGCCGCCAACGCGGGCATCGTCGTCGGCGGTCAGCCCGTCAAGCCCGATGCGGTGGATCTGCGCTGGGTCGGGGCGCTGCTCTACAAGAATGCGGTGATCGAGGAAACCGGCCTCGCGGCGGCCGTGCTGAATCATCCCGCCGCGGGCGTCGCGTGGCTGGCCAACAAGATCGCGCCATACGGCGAAACCTTGAGAGCCGGAGACATCATCCTCGGCGGCTCGTTCACGAGGCCGACCAACGTCGCGCGCGGCGATGTGCTGCACGCCGACTATGGCGCGCTCGGCGGCATATCGATGCGTTTTGTCTGATCCTTAGGAGAGGCTCGTGATGGAACTACCGACCAATGGATTCAAGCGGGCGTTGCGCGAGGGAAAGCCGCAAATCGGGCTGTGGGTGGGACTGGCCGACTCCTACGCCGCCGAGCTGTTGGCCACCGTCGGCTTCGATTGTCTGGTAATCGATGCCGAGCATGCGCCCAACGATCCGCGCAGCGTGCTGCGGCAATTGCAGGCGATGGCGCCGTATCCGGTTCATCCCATCGTGCGTCCCGTGCACGCCACGGCGGAGTTGATCAAGCAATACCTGGATATCGGCGCGCAGACACTCATCATTCCCATGGTCGAAACGCCCGAGCAGGCGCGGCAAGTGGTGGCGGCCACCCGCTACCCGACGCGCGGCGTGCGCGGGGTCGGCAGCGCCCTGGCGCGTGCCTCGCGATGGAATCAGGTCGACGATTACTTACGCCGCAGCGACGACGAAATGTGCGTATTCGTCCAAGTGGAGTCCGTCGATGCATTGACCCATCTCGAGCGCATTGCCGCGGTGGATGGTGTCGACGGAGTCTTCTTCGGTCCCGCGGATTTGGCGGCGTCGATGGGCTTGCTCGGCAAGCCCTCCGATCCGGCGGTACGGGCTGCCATACTCCAGGGAATCGCGACGGTAAGAGGGGCGGGTAAGGCGGCGGGCACGCTCACCTCGGACCGGCAGCTCGCGCACGAGTACTTGGAGCGGGGTGCCTTGTTCGTCGCAGTGGGGGTCGACACGTCGGTCCTGGTCAAGGCCGCCAAGGAATTGGCCGCGGAGTTCACGGGAGCGTCCCGCGGCGCTGCGGCCGACGGCGTGTATTGATCGCGCTCCGGGTTCAGACATGGGAATGCAAGCGGCTAGAAGGAATAACCCACGGACGCGATGAAGACCTGCGGCCCGAAACTGAGGTGAGAGGTACGGATGACGCCCGCGGTATCGGCCTTGAGCTTGGTTTTCACCTGGGAGATCGAATAGGAAGCGTACAAATTCCAATTGCCCCCGATATTATACGCGAGGCCCGCTGTGCCGGCCGGTCCCACCGACGAAGTCAGTGAAAGCTTGGTGGGGCCTCCGCTCGCGGCATTGCCCTGCGCGGTCACATCCCGATCGTAGAAAGCGGCGTAATTGACGCCGGCGCCGATGTAGGGACGCAGCTTGGAATTCTCGTCGAAGAACATGTATTCAACCAGCAGGGTCGGCGCCAACCAACGGGCCGTCGCTATCACTTGTCCATCGTAAGGTACCGAACCCAGAGTGGCGGGCCCCTTACCCACGGTCTTCTGCAGCGGTGGGTAGCCTATTGCCAGTTCCACATCGAAGTGTGAGGACAGGCGCCTCACGTATCCCAGATACAGGGTAGTCAGGTTCTTGGCATCGATGTTGGCGCCGGGAGGCACGTAGGGCCCTGAAAGATCGTCTGCCTTCACGTGAAAGAACACGGAGTAAAGGCCGATGCGCGCGCTGTTGCTGGGAACTTCGTCCGCCAGCGCCGGGGTGGCACGGTACAGACTCATGGCCGCTGCGGCGATAGCGGCGGACAGTGTGCGAACAGAGAGAGTGGTCATGGCCGGGTCCCTTAAAGTTGGCTGAAGAAGGCGCGCGCGGCAGCCGTGCAGAACGGCGCCACGGCCCCGTGATAGCCCTGCACGATGAGCTGCTGTGCCGCCGCCGGCGACAGGCTGCCGCCGGCCGCCGATTCGTAGTAGGCCAGTTGCGCTGCTTGGGATTCCTGAAACCCGGTTTGCAAGGCCGCGAACGGGCCGCCGGGGGTGGCGTTCACATCCAGGACCGTGATCAGGCCGGCCGGCAACTGGCTCCAGAACGTGGCCATGACGCCGGTATTTACCGGGAAGAACACCGTGGGATCCAATAACCCACCGCACAACAGGGTGGGGGAATTCGGTGCTGAGTCGGCGCGGCGGCCGCGAGCGGCGCGCCGGCGCGTTGCGTGGGCGGAAGTGCGCCGTCGGGGTTCGACGCCGCGTCGAGCGCATAGCTCACTCGGTAGCTATTGTTGATCAAATAAGGCGAACCGAACCCGGCCGCGAACAACGGAGTTTCCGGACCGGGCGGTATCGGATAGGTGGGGCTGCCGGGCACCGAGAGCAGCGCCGTCAATTCCAGCGACAGCGCAGGATTGTTGGGCACGGTCACTACCGGCGTGGTGCTGTCGAACTCCGCGGTCTGAGGCAGCAAGCCGTTTGCGAAAAGCGTGTTGAGCGGGGTCGCGCTCGGCAGCAAGGTTTCGATGCCGCTCACGTAGGTCGCGGAGTACAGATCGCTGGGAGCGGCATAGATGTTCGAATAGGCTTTCTGGTAGCTGGTGGTGAGCAGCGGCGAGAAGACGGTCGACCCGAGGTTGACACTGCCGAAGAAGATGGCGTCGCCAAACGCTTCCAATGCGTAGGGTCCGGACATGGGCGCGGCTCCCGTGATAACCGCGCCGCTCGCCTCGAGCGCGCGTTGAGCGGCCATCGCCACATGTCCGCCTTCGGAGTACCCGGTGATGAACAGCTTGCCGCTGTCGCTGGTCGCAGCGCTCAGGGTCTTGGGCAGAGCCGTGCGCGCGGCCGCCAAAATGTCGATCATTTCTCCCGACTGCTGCTCGGCATTGAGAAAGGGGTGATAGCCCAGCGTCGAGATGTCGTAGCCGGCATAGTTCGGAGCCACGACGATGTAACCCTGCGCAGCGAACATGGCGGCGATCAGCACGCCCTCGGTATTCGATGTGTTGGTGATGTCGGCGATGTTGAGAGTCTTGTCCGTATTCGTGCCGTGCGCATAGAGCACGATGGGACGCGGCCCGGAACAGGCCGGCGCCGCGCCCGTGGGCACCATCAATGCGCCCGACGACTCCGTGGTCTCACCCGCGCCGCCGACGGTCCAGAACTTGACATAGTAGAAATCCACGCCGCACGCAGGGGTGCCGGCGATTTGCAACAGCTGTGCGCCGGTGCTGGTTGCGCCGAGTTCCGCCTGGAAGGTTGCGGCGTTCAGCGAGGCAATTCGAAACGGTGGATTCACCGCCAGTGTGCCGTGCGCAGTGGAAGGCGATACCGCCGAGGTCTGGCTGCTCGATCCACACGCGCACAAGAGTGCAGCGCCCAGAGCCGCACTCAAAGGCCTCAGTAACTTGAACATTCCTGTCTCCCTGCATCCGCCATGCAAATTTAATTCGATATCCCCGGCGTCTGGGTCGTCGTTATTCTTATGGCAAATACCAGGACGCGATGCAATAAAGTCTACGCCAAACCAACTGCAACACGCATCCCCTTGACGATGGAGCGCGATGTCTGTAAGCGCTCGCGCTCCTCAGAGCATGGACGGCTGAGCGAGCGGTATGGACGGCTGAGCGAGCGTCGACCGTTCGACGTCGCTGCGCCCGGCCAGCCACGCATGGATTTGACTGACGATGGCGAGCGCGATGCCTTCCGGCGTCACCGCTCCGATGTCGATGCCCACCGGACCGCGCATTCTGAATCTAAGCTCTTCCGCCACGGGTCCCAATTCTTGCGCGAGCCGGCTGCGCCGCGCCTCGGGACCCAGCAATCCGACGTAGGCCGGGACGCCGGCCAGCGCCAGCTCGCGCAAGTACGATGCATCGGAGGGCAGGTGATGGCTCATCACCACGGCGGCATGGCAGCGCTCGACGGCGACGACGGAGCGCAACGAGCGCGGATCGCACAGCTTCACTTCGGCGCCGGGGAAATTCGCCGCCACCGCGTAGGCGGGACGATGGTCGACGACCGACACTCGCCAGCCCAGGGCGCGCGCGGCGCTCACCACCGGCTGCGCATCGGGGCCCGCCCCGCAAATCAATACATGCGGGGGCGGTGCGAGGAATTGTACAAATGCCCGGGTCCGCCGGCCGCCTTCTTCCCAGTTCATGGCGCGCGATGTGCCTTCGTCGAGGGATCGCGCGGCGGCGTGGCTCAGCACGGAGGGCAGCGATGGCGCGGCATCATAGGTGCCGAGCGGAACGTCTGCGGATTCGTGAACCGAAACCAGCGAGCTCGGCCGGCCCGCTCGAGTCTCGCGCCCGGCAGCCGCGAGCGCAGCGGCTGCCGGACTTCCGGGACCTGCAGGCTCCAGCAGCACGCGCATCGCACCTTCGCAACCCGCACCGATGCCGAAAAGGATATCGTCGGGGCCGCGCATGTCGTACTCGATGGCGCGCGGTATGCCGCTGTCCAACACCTCCTGGGCGTGAAGCTTGAGATCCGCTTCCAGGCAGCCGCCGCTGAGCAGCCCCAAGTAGCTCCCGTCGGCCATGATGAGCATGCGCGCGCCCGGCTTGCGGTACGTCGAGCCGGCCGTCGCCACCACGGTCGCGAGAACGCGGGAAATCTGGGCGGCGGGTGCGCGCTCCAGGAGCATTTCGAGACTCGTGTCGAGGCGCACGTTATGCATACCCGGCATTGTTTCAAAGTTCAGTCCTAAAGTGTATGCAAAGTTGGCGGGCCGCAAGGCGAGCGGCCGAACTATCTGAGCAGCTGCCTGAGCAGCTGCGCGGACGCTTACGGATGTGAAACCGATTTTGGTACCACCGCGCCCGCGTGCGCGACCACGCGCGATCCCACGGCCAGCCCTGATCGCGCCGCATCCGCCGCAGAACCGCCCCGCAACCGGGTTGCCAAATAGGCGCCGTTGAAGGCGTCGCCCGCGCCGGATGTATCCGTGATCGACGCCACGTGGGGAGCCGGCAATCGTGCGCGGACGTCGCCATCGGCGATGAGGCAACCGTCGGCACCCAGAGTGAGAGCTATTTCGCGTACGCCGATTCTCTGCAATCGATCGATTTGTTCGATCGGATCGTCGACGCCGAGCAGCAGCCGGGCGTCCTCCCTGCTCGGCAAGGCGACGTCGGCGATTGACAGCGCATTCTCGATCGTTGCCACGGCGGCTTGCGCGGTTTCCCACAATGCGAGCCGAACATTCGGGTCGAATGCAATGCGGCCGATGTGCGGGCGCGCACGCCGCAGCAACTCGATTGCGCGGGCGCGCTCCGCCGGACTTAGGATGGCAAGCGAGATTCCCGACAGATAGATGACATCCGCGCCCCACAGGACTGTTTCGTCCTGATCCTCCAAGAGCTCGAACCAGCGACGCGCCGCGGAATTGCTGCGCCAATAGTGGAAGCGCCGCTCGCCCCGCGCGTCATTTTCAATGAGATACAAACCCGGCGAGCCGCCGCCGGCGGTAAAGGCGAGGGAGCCGTCGATTCCCTCCGCACGCCAAACCTCACGCATGGCGCGGCTCAGTGCATCGTCGCCGGTGGCGGTGAGAAATTGCACTTGCGCATCCGGCAGTGAACGTTTGAGATAAACGGCCGTATTGTAGGCGTCCCCGGCATAGGCTCTGGCAAAGGCGTCGGCGCCGGCAGCCCGCAGCTCCACCATGCACTCGCCGATGCAGATCACGCGCCTCAAGCGACGGCCTCGAGGATGGCGGCGCGCAGCGAAGCATTTTCGCGGATCGGCGGCGGAAACAGCGCCGGATCGTCAAGCGCGCCCTGCACTCGCATTTCCCCGTACTCCGACTCGAGCCAACCGCGCACGATCCGCGAGAGCGAGCGAACCGGAGTGCCGGTCCCGACGTTGGCGATCATGAGCGGGAATATCCGCTCGGCGATCTTCAACGAGCCGTCTTCGGCGATCTGCGACAGCCGATAGTCTATCCGCGGATTGGCGAATCGCGCACGAACCGTGCGCCAGTAGTCGAGGACCGGCAGCGGCCCGAGCGCGGGCGCGATCTCGATCGACACCAGCTCATTCAGGAATCGGGCAAGCTCGGCGTCCGCGACGGCCTCGCGAACGAAGGTGTAGCCGCGCGGCAGACCGAGGTAGGCGAGGGCGCTGTGGCATGCATTGAGCACGTGAAGCTTGAGCCGGCCGTGTGCATCGACATCATCCACGATTTGTACGCCGACGCGATCCCAATCGGGGCGCGGGCCCGCGAAGCGGTTCTCGATCACCCATTGGCTGAACGCCTCGCGCTGGACACAGGCCGTATCTTCGAGGCCCAACGCTTGGGCGACGCGCGAACGCGCGGTGTCGGTCGCCGCCGGCACGATGCAATCCACCACCGTACGCGGAAACTCAACGTTGTCTTCCAGCCAGGGCAAGAGGTCGGGTCGGCTGCGCTCGGTAAAGGCCGTTACGGCGCCGCCCAGCCGGGTGCCGTTTTCCCGCAGGTTGTCGCAGCTGATGACGGTGATCGGCCGGCGGTGCCGCGTCGCGCGCGCGGCCAGCCCGTGCACGATCCACCCGATCGTGGAAATCGGCTCGAGCGGATGCTCGAGATCGTGTGAGATCTCAGGCCGCGCGAGATCCAGTTGCCCGTCTGCTCCGAGGCAGTAGCCTTTTTCGGTTACCGTCAGCGTCACGATGTGAGTCTGAGGCGAGGCCAGCGCGTCCTCGAGCCGGCTGCGATGCGTCGGGGCGCACAGGGAAGCGCGGATTGCGGCCACCACACGGTAGTCCATGCCGCTTGCGAGTGTTTCAACCGTGTACAGCTGATCCTGCGCGGCCAATGCCTCCGACGCGGCGGCGTGCCGCAGTGAGACGCCGAGTATCCCCCAGTCGCCGCCGCCGCTCAGCGCGTCTTCCGTGAAAACAGCCTGATGCGCGCGATGAAATGCACCCATTCCCAAATGCACGATGCCGACGCCGACGTTCTGGAAGTCATAATCGGGACGCCGCACACTAGCCGGCAGCCGCGCCAATGCCCCTCGGTTGAGCCGGTGCATCACAAGCGGTAGGCGGATTTGGCCAAACGATACGCTAGATCGACCGCAACTTCGCCGGCTTCGTCCTCATCCAGGCGGTGAGTCGCGACCAATTCCGCGAGGTAGGCGCAATCGATCCGCCGCGCCAGATCATGGCGCGCGGGGATCGAAAAAAATGCACGGGTGTCATCGTTGAATCCGACCGTGTTGTAGAAGCCGGCCGACTCGGTAACCTGCCGCCGGAATCGCAGCATGGCCTCGGGAGCATCGAGGAACCACCACGGCGGACCCAGCTTGAGGCAGGGATAGTGGCCGGCCAGCGGCGCGAGTTCCCGAGAGTAGGTGCTCTCGTCGAGCGTAAACAGAATCAGCAGAAAATCTCGGCTCGAGCCGAAGCGATCCAGCAATGGTTTGAGCGCCGCTGTGAAGTCGGTCCGGGTGGGAAAATCTCCGCCTTTGTCGCGGCCGAAACGTTTGAACAGAGCCTCGTTGTGATTGCGCCACGCGCCGGGGTGCAGCTGCATCACCATGCCGTCGTCGCAGGACATCTGCGCCATTTCGGTGAGCATCTGCGCGCGAAATACCTCCGCGTCGCCCGGCTGCCGTCTTGACGCGATAATGCGGCCGAAAAGTTCCTGTGCTTTGGGCGGTGAGAGATTCGCGGTGCGTGCGGTCGGATGGCCATGGTCGGTTGCAGTGGCGCCGAGCGCGCGAAAGAAGGCGCGCCGGTTCGCCAAGGCTGCGAGATAGCCCCGCCAGCTGGTCGTGTCCTCGCGCGCCAATTCGCCCAGGCGAAGTACATTGGCGACGAAGTCCGCCCGATCCGGATCGACGACGTCATCCGGCCGAAAAGTCGTGATGATCCGGCCCTTCCAGCCGGACTTGGCGAGGGCCGCATGATGCTCGAGCGCATCCAACGCGCCTTCGGTGGTCGCCAGCACTTCGATGCCGAAGCGCTCGTACAAGGCCCGCGGCAGAAATTCAGGCGTGGCCAAGGCCGCATTGATGGTGTCGAAATAATGGTCGGCTGTCTCCGGGCTGAGGCGGACCTCGAATCCGAACACGGTCGCAAAGACATGATCGAGCCACAGCCGCGAAGGGGTTGCGCGAAACGCCCGGTAGTGCTCGGCAAACAGGCGCCATATCCGCCGCCGATCCGTCGCAACGGGCGCGGCATCCGCGGAACGGAACCCTAAGCTTTCCAGCGGCACCCCTTGGCTCATCAACATGCGCAGCAAGTAATGGTCAGGCCAAAGCAGCAGACTGACGGCGTCCTCGAAGGGCTCATTGCCGGAGAACCAGCGGGGATCCGTGTGGCCGTGCGGGCTGACGATGGGCAGATCTTCGACGGCTGCATACAGGCGCGCCGCGATCGAGCGGACCTGCGGGTCCGCGGGAAAGAATCTCTGAGGATGCAGGTGAAGTGATCGGCCCATGGTTGGCCCTTGAAGTGGTCTGACAACATTGCCATCCGTGGATGAAGCGGTCAAGATTCGAGCCATGAGTACTCCGATCGATACTCGCAAACTCTATCGTCAGGTCGCCGATGCCATCATGGCGTCGATCAAATCGGGCGACTACGAGCCCGGCTCGAGGTTGCCCTCGGAGCGGGACCTTGCCGCCTCGTTCAAAGTCAGCCGGCCCACCATCCGCGAGGCGATGATCGCTCTCGAGATCCACGGCCTGGTGGAGGCGCGGCAAGGTTCGGGAATCTATGTCACCGATCACCCGCCGGCGCAGATCGGCGCGGATGACCTCGACATCGGCGCGTTCGAGCTGACCGAGGCGCGGCGCCTGTTCGAAGCCGAGGCGGCGGCGTTGGCGGCGACCATCATCACCGAGGAACAGCTGCGGGAAATCGAAGAGATTCTGGGCGATATGATCAAGGAGAATGTGCGCAAGCAGAAAGGAGAGATGGCGGATCGCCGCTTTCACGTCGCGATTGCGCGAGCCACGCGCAATTCGGCGATCACTGCGGTCATCGAGAATCTTTGGGACATACGCCATAAATCACCGCTTTGCGCGCATATGCTGGAGCGGGCACGCAGCGTCGGTGTGCAGCCGCGCATCAGCGAACATCGGCGCATCCTCGCGGCATTACGCAAGCACGACAGCCAAGCCGCACGCAATGCCATGCGGGATCATTTGGCCCGCGTCATTGACGGGCTGCTCGCCGCGACCGAGACCGATGCGGTGGATAGTGCGCGCAAGAAAGCCGTCAGCAAACGCCATGAATACACGCGGCGGCTGGCGATTTGAGCTGACCGCTAACTCATACTGGTCAGGCCACTAAAATTGCCCAGCGTGGACTAGAAATAGCATTTGTACTCATATTACGGCGTGATCCCGCCTAGCTCGGACGCCCGGGTGTAAATAGTTGACCGCGGGTCTTGACGCGAGGTCGGACAATGCGCTGAAGTGGCCTTACCAAAGGCAGCCAGAAGCTCCGATACGATGTCAAAGACGACCGCGATGCAAATCACCGATGCACGGGTGATCGTCACCTGTCCGGGCCGTAATTTCGTCACGCTCAGGATCGAGACGGCGGACGGCAGCTTCGGCCTCGGGGACGCCACGTTGAACGGACGCGAACTGGCCGTCGTGAGCTATCTGTCCGATCATGTGTTGCCCTGCCTGATCGGCCGCGACGCGCACCAGATCGAAGATATCTGGCAGTTTCTTTACCGCGGCGCCTATTGGCGGCGCGGCCCGGTAACCATGACCGCGATCGCGGCGGTCGATACCGCACTGTGGGACCTCAAGGCCAAGGCGGCCGACCTGCCGCTGTACCAGCTGCTCGGCGGCGCCTGCCGCAGCGCGGTGCGCGTGTACGGCCACGCCAACGGCGAGACGGTGGAGGAGACGATTGCCGAGGCGCAGCGCTACGTCGGTCTCGGCTACACGGCCATCCGTCTGCAGTCAGGCGTGCCCGGTCTCGCCTCGACCTATGGCGTGTCGCGCGACAAGATGTTCTACGAGCCGGCCGACGGCGCGCTGCCGGCCGAGAATCGGTGGTCGACGCGCAAGTATCTGGCTTCGGCGCCGGAGTTGTTCCGGGCGGCCCGCGCAGCGCTCGGTTGGGACATCGACCTGCTGCATGACACGCACCATCGGCTGACGCCGATCGAGGCGGCGCGGCTGGGCAAGGATCTAGAGCCCTACCGGTTGTTCTGGCTGGAAGATACCGTCGCGGCGGACAACCAGGCGTCTTTCCGCCTCATTCGTCAGCACACCACCACGCCGCTCGCCGTGGGCGAGGTGTTCAACAGCATTTGGGATTGTAAACAGTTGATCGAGGAGCAGCTGATCGACTACATCAGGACCACGGTCCTGCATGCGGGCGGAATCAGCCATCTACGGCGCATAGCGGCGCTCGCCGAGCTCTATCACGTCAAAACCGGCTGCCACGGCGCCACCGATCTGTCTCCGGTATGCATGGCCGCGGCGCTGCATTTCGATCTAGCAATACCCAACTTCGGGCTGCAGGAGTACATGCGCCACGCGCCGCAAACCGATGCGGTATTCCCCCACGCCTACCGCTTCCACGAAGGATTCCTGCATCCCGGCGATGAGCCCGGACTCGGGGTCGATATCAATGAGACCCTCGCCGCCCAATACCCGTATCAGCGCGCTTATCTTCCCGTCAATCGACTCGAGGATGGCACGATGACCAATTGGTAGCCGGGAAGCTAAGGACTGCCGTGATGCCTTGCCGATGTTCGGGTGTTTTGCCGGCCTTTGCCGGGCTGCTTGCGGTGTTCTGCTGGCCTTCGCTTGCGGGCGCAAGCGCTGCTGACTTGGGCCGTGAGACCGGCGCCGGGCCCCCGTCTCGAGGCGGCGGGGTGCCCCGGGCATCGATGGATTTGAGCCACGGCTGGCGCTTTCGCCAAGAGGCCGGGTTGGCCGGCGTGGAGAGGAGCGAGTTCGACGATTCGCAGTGGACGGGGGTCGACCTTCCGCACACCTGGAACCGAATCGGCAACGAGGGTGCCGAACGCTCGCCGCTCACGAACACTGTGCGGGGAGTGGGTTGGTACCGGCTGCGGTTCACGGCGCCCCCCTCATCCACGGCGAGACGTTACTTTCTCCAATTCGACGGGGTTGGTGCCATCGCCGATGTTTGGCTGAACGGACGCTATCTCGGCAGGCATGCCGGAGCCTTCTCCCGATTCCGTTTCGACGCCTCGGCCGCGATCAAACCGTCCGGCGACAACCTTCTCGTGGTCAGGGCTGACAATAGCCGTCCGCAATCAGGCTCCAGCACGGAAAATGTCATCCCGCTCTCCGGCGATTTCTTCGTGTTCGGCGGCATCTATCGCAGCGTGACGCTGATCGCCACGGATCTCGTGCATGCGGACATGCTGGACTACGGCGGGCCTGGATTGTACGCGAGAGCCGTGACCATCGACGGCCTCGAGTCCGCGGCCGTGCGAGTGTCGGCGAAGTTGGTCAACGACGGACCGAAGCGTCGGACGGTCATCGTCGAGACTCGCATCGAAAACGAATCCAGTGTCGTCGTCGCGTCGGAATCGAGCCAGGTGACTATATCGCCGGCACAGCCTGTGCCGGTGATGCGCACATTGCACGTTGACCGGCCGCATCTGTGGCAGGGCATGAAAGACCCGTACCTCTACAAGCTGCTCCTGACGGTGCGGTCAACCCAGGGGCTGGATCTCGATCAAGTGGCGCAGCCGCTTGGTTTGAGGTCCCTCAACTTCGATCCGGATAAAGGGTTCTTTCTCAATGGGGAACATCTATACCTCAAGGGCGCGTCCATGCACCAGGACCGCCCGGCGAAGGGGTGGGCGATTTCGCAGGCGGATCAAGCGCAGGATTTCGATTTGCTGCGCGACATGGGCGGCAATGCGGTCCGCCTCGCCCACTACCAGCACGATCAATATTCCTATGAGCTGGCGGATGCCCTGGGGTTCGTGGTGTGGGCGGAAATTCCGCTGGTCAACAAAGTGTCATTCGACGGTTCGTCCGCGAGTCCGGAGCTCGCCGCCAATGCTCGGCAGCAGCTGACCGAGCTCATCCGTCAAAATTACAACCATCCTTCGATCGCCGTCTGGTCGATTGCCAACGAGATCGATCTCACCGCAACGCAGATCAAGGGCCCGAGCAAACCCGCGACCCTGCTGAAGTCACTCGATCTGCTTGCCAAGCAGGAAGACCCGGGCCGGTTCACGACGGTTGCCGACTGCTGCGAAGCGGGTATCGGGCCGCACGCGGACGCTGGGGGTGGTGCCGCGATGGCCGGCATGGCCTCCCGCGACGCCATCGTCGGAATTGCCGACACAGTCGGCTACAACCGGTATTTCGGCTGGTACACCGGAAAATTCGACGATTTTGGCCCGATGTTGGACCAGGCACATCGGCGCCATCCCGCATTGCCCATCGCCGTTTCCGAATATGGCGCGGGCGCGGCCCTCAGCCAGCACACCGATGACCCCGCAGGCGGCCCGGTCAATCCGCACGGCCGGCCGCATCCTGAGGAATATCAGGATTGGTACCACGAAGCATCCTGGAGCGCCCTTCGCGGCCGCGAATTTCTCTGGGCAGCGTTCATCTGGAACATGTTCGATTTCTCCAGCGATTCGCGCCGCGAGGGCGATTTGACGGATATCAACGAGAAAGGCCTCGTCAGCTACGACCGGCGGACTCGCAAGGACGCATTTTATTTCTACCGCGCCAATTGGAGCGGCCAGCCGACCCTGCACCTGGTCGGGCGGCGCTACGTCGACAGGCCCTACGGCGTCGTCGATGTGAAGGCGTACAGCAACGCGGCGCAAGTGAGGCTGTGGGTGAATGACGCTGATCAAGGCATGACGCCCTGCGAAGGCGGAATTTGTGCGTGGCGATCCGTGCATCTGCAGCCGGGGCCGAACACATTGCGCGCCGCTGCGGATATCGCCGGGGCGGCGCAGGTCGATTCGATGCAGTGGACGTTCTTAGGATCGCCCGACAGCGTTAGAATCAAAGCAGGCGACATTTCGGGCTATGTGTCGAAGGCGGGGCAGCGCTACGGCTCCGACGCTTATTTCAGCGGAGGCGTACCCGGTGGAATCAACGCGCCGGATACGCCGGCGTCGGGCCGGATCGCGGTGGCCGCCGACGATGCCGGAATCTACGACAGCTTCAGGGAGGGAGAGTTCTCGTATCGCGTACCGGTGCCGAGCGGACGCTACCGAGTTACCCTGAAATTTCAAGAGCCCACCGCCGGCGCAGCCGGCGCCCGAGAGTTCGATGTGCAGGTCAACGGTAAGGTCGTGCTGCGGCGTTTCGACATCTTCGCGGCGGCCGGCGGCAAGCTCAAGGCGGTGGATCGCTCCTTCGACACGACTTCCCGAGACGGCGCAATCCTGATCGAATTTCGTCCGCTCAAAGGCGATGCGCTGGTCTCGGCGCTTTCGATTGCGTCCGTTGAACCGCACTAAGGGGTCGATCGGCCGCTATCGCTGGCTCATTTGCGGACTGCTGTTTGCGGCGACCGCGATCAACTACGTCGACCGTCAGATCATCGGAGTTCTCAAGCCGACCTTGCAGCTCGAGTTCGGCTGGACCGAGGGCGCATTTGCCGATGTCATCTTTTGGTTCCAGGCCGCCTATGCACTCGGCTACATCGGATTCGGGAAACTAGTCGACAAACTCGGAGCGCGTGCCGGCTACGCAGCCTGCATGGTCCTCTGGACCATCGCGCATGTCGCGCATGCCTGCGTCGCCTCGATTGCGGGCTTTGCCGCCGTCCGATTCGCGCTGGGGTTGGGCGAATCCGGGAATTTCCCCGCCGGCCTGAAGGCGATAGCCGAATGGTTTCCGCAGCGTGAACGTGCGTTCGCGACCGGTATATTCAATGCGGGTTCGAACGTCGGAGCGATCCTGACGCCGCTGATCGTTCCCGGAATCACCCTTGCCTTCGGTTGGCGCGCCGCATTCGTGGTGACCGGCTCCTTCAGCCTGGCATGGCTCATCGTGTGGCTGAAAACTTATCGGCGCCCTGATGTGCACCCCGGAGTGAGCCCCGATGAGATTGCTGCCCGCCGCCGACCCACGCATGTCCTGGCGTCAATTGCTGCGCATTCGCGAGACCTGGGCGTTCGCTGCCGCGCGGTTCATGATCGACCCGGTCTGGTGGATGTTCCTGTTCTGGCTGCCTGATTTTTTCGCCAAGCGCTACGGCTTGGACTTGAAGACTTTCGGTCCGCCGCTGGTGGTCGTGTATGCCGTTTCGGATATCGGCAGCATTGCGGGAGGCTGGTTGTCGTCGAAACTGATTCGGATCGGCGTCAGCGTGAATAGGGCGCGGAAAATGACGATGTTCCTGGCATCACTTCTGGTCTTGCCGGTCATGTTCGCCATGTACGCGGACAATCTGTGGCTGGCGGTAGCCATCGTCGGCGCGGCAACGGCCGGGCATCAAGCATTCTCGGCAAACCTCTATACGTTTCCGTCCGACGTGTTTCCAAAGCGAGCCGTGGCCTCGGTGGTGGGCATCGGGGGAACCGCGGGCGCCATCGGCGGCATGTTGATGGCGAAGTATGCGGGATGGGTGCTGGACGGTATCGGCGGCTACACGCCGATCTTCATGGTGGCGGGCACGGTTTACTGGCTGGCCCTCGCGACCGTTCAGGTGCTATCCCCGCGCATGGAAGCGGTCAGGACTCAATGAATGGTCTTCGGCGATGCTGCCGGTGAGCCAAAGCGCACGCGCCCGAGTGGGAGTGTCGCGAATCCATCGCGTTTGAGGCGGCAGCGGTTGATCGGTCAACAGGGCGAGCAGGCTGGCGTTCGTCGCTTCCACCGAATCGAACGGGGTACCATGCCGCGAGCCGCGCACCACGACGATGTCCGCCTTGAGCTTCGCAGCCAGTTCGCGCTTTTCCGCGAGCGGGGTGAAATCGTGTTCGGCCGCGATCAGCAATATGCGGCTCTTCAGCCTGTCGAGCCGATCGATGATCGCCCAATGCGCCAAGGCCAATCCCAGGCCGAGGTAGGTGCTGGCGGGGACTGCTCCCACGACGGCCGCCGCATGGGCGCGAATCGATCGTTGCCAGGGTTCCGGAAACAACCGAACGGCGAGCAGCCATGCTGCCCGGCGCATTCCCAGCAGCCGTACCAGCGTTGCCGATACATGGGTTTCCAGCCATTTGCGCCAATCATCCGGCCGATAGGTAGCCAGACTGTTGATGAGTCCAAGCCGCGGCACGCTTCCGGGGCGTTGTGCCGCCATCTCGAGCGCGACCGCGCCGCCCAGAGAAAATCCGATGATGTTGGCCTGCGACACTTGGAGGTGATCGAGAAGCGACCAAAGGGCTGAGGCGCATCCCGCTATGGTGTACTCGTCCCGAGGGGGTGGGCTGTGTCCGCTGCCCGGCAGATCAGGGACGATCACGCGAAATCGCTTTTCAAGCGCCGCGACCTGAAACGCCCAGGCCGCTCCGCAACATCCGAGTCCGTGAATGAGCACCAGCGGTTCGCCCTGACCGCGTTCCACGTAGTGCAGCGAAAGATCTTCGTTGCAAAAAAACGGCATGGGCGACTTCTCCTCGACTCTTATTTTCCAGCGAGCCGATTCTACCGTTGCGTTCGAACGCCTTCGAGTCGCGCGCCGCCGAAATCCCCGTGATCGTTTCATCCATCGTCGTGTAGGCAGGCACTGACTTGTCAGCGGACACTGACAGAGACTGACTCCATTCTCCGGCCCGTCTTGGGTATCGATTGCCTAAGAATAGGTGTCGATGCTCAAAGCCCCGCCACGATATGCGTCCCAAGGAGCAATCCGCTTCCTCGCACATTATGTCCGGCGGCGCATTCTCAGTCATGCGGTCGTGCTGGGCGCTGTCCTCGCAGCGGTGATCTGCGCAGTCGGCTCGCAGTACGCCGTCAAGAATCTGGTCGACGTGCTGGGCACTCAGCACCCGGCGACTTATACGTTGTGGAGCGCGGTCGCGTTGCTGCTCGCGCTGGTGGCCGGGGACAACCTTCTGTGGCGGCTCGCCGGTTGGGTGTCGACGCATGCCTTCGTGGCGGTCGGCGGCGACATTCGCCTCGACCTGTTCAATCATCTGTCCGGCCAGGGTACGCGCTACTTCGTCGAACGCCTTCCCGGCGCGCTTGCCGGGCGCATCACCGCCGCGGCGAACGCCGCCTGGACCATCGAGAATTCGCTGACTTGGACCACCATCCCGCCCGGGACCGCGGTGATCGGCAGCATCCTGATTCTCGGCACGATCAATTGGCACCTCACCGTCGTGCTGCTCGTCGTGGTCGGTGCCCTCGGCGTGAGCATCGGCCGGCTGGCGGCGCAGGGCCGTCATCTGCACCAGAGTTTTGCGGGTCATGCAGCGCATGTGAGCGGCGATCTCGCGGACATCGTGAGCAATATCGGACTGGTGCGCGCTTTCGGCGCCGCGCGCCGGGAGCGGGATCGGCTGAGCTCGAAGATTCAGGTTGAGATGCAGGCGCAACGCGCCAGCTTGCGGTCGCTCGAGATCTTGCGCTTGTGGCACGCGGTGACCGTATTCACGGTCACGGCCGGCGTGTTGGTCTGGTCGGTGGAGCTGTGGCGCCGCGGCAAGATCTCCACCGGCGACGTGGTCTTGACCACGACGCTGGGCTTCACCGTTCTCCATGCGTCGCGCGATTTTGCGATGGCATTGGTCGACATGGTGCAGCAGTTCGCCAAGCTGGGTGAAGCGGTGCAGGTGCTCGGACTACCGCACGAGATGCGGGACGCCCCGGATGCCCGGCCGCTCGTGGTACGCGGCGGGGCCATCCAATTCAAACACCTGAGCTTCAGCTATCCGAGCGGCCAGCAAGTGCTCAAGGCTTTCGATCTCGAAGTGCCGGCCGGACAGAAGGTGGGCTTGGTGGGACGCTCCGGTGCGGGTAAGTCCACCATCATCGCGCTGTTGCAAAGGCTTTACGATCCGGACTCCGGCGCGGTACTGATCGATGGACAGAACATCGCGCAGGTAACGCAGGAGAGCCTGCGCGCTTCGATCGCGGTGGTGCAGCAGGATATTTCGCTGTTTCACCGATCGCTGCTGGAGAACCTGCGCTACGGTCGCCCCGAGGCGACCGACGAGCAAGTGTTCCGCGCCGTCGAAGCTGCGCGCTGCACCGAGTTCATCAATGGTTTGCCGCAAGGCTTCGATACCGTGGTCGGGGATCGCGGTATGAAGCTGTCGGGCGGGCAACGGCAGCGTCTGGCGATCGCGCGCGCCTTCCTGATGGACGCCCCGATCGTCGTGCTCGACGAAGCGACCTCCTCGCTCGATACCGAGTCCGAGCAATCGATCCAGGAGGCGCTGTCGCGACTGTTCAAAGGGCGGACGGTGATCGCCATTGCGCATCGGTTATCCACGCTCGATGCCTTCGACCGCATCGTTGTGCTGGATCGCGGCCGCATCGTCGAAGACGGCCCCCCGCGGCGGCTGTTGCAGACCCACGGTGTGTATAGCCGCATGTACGGACGCCAACTGTCCATCGGTGCCGAGCAGCACCCATGACCGGGCCTTGCCACGAGGGCGGGTCCCGGCGGCCAATCGCGATGTCGCTGCTGTTTCTCTGCGCATTGTCGGCATGCCACACGGCCCCGGTTGTCGATCGGACGCCTCCCAAGGCGGAGCCGCCGGTATCGGCCGGAGAAAGCCCCGCACCTCCGCCACCGTTATCGCCGGAGGAAAAACCTCCCGAGCACGCCGTGGAAGTGCCCATCGAAACGCCGGCCGAGCCGCCCGAACTACCGCCGGAAGCGCCGCCGCCGAAACGCCGGCCCAAGTCGAGACCTGAGCCGCCGCCGGCGCCGCCCGCCGCGGCTCCCGCACCCGCGGCGCCCGATGCCGAGGTCAAGCCTCTGGATAATTCAGTGGTGACCGTCCTCGGCAAGAAGGTGCAGGGGCCGAAGGGCGAGGACATGGGCCGCGTGGTCGATGTGCTGGCGGATGCCGACGGTCGCGTGCGCGTCGCCGTCGTCGAGTTCGGCGGCTTCCTCGGCGTCGGCAATCGCCGCATTGCCGTCGATTGGTCGCTGCTGCACTTCAATCCCGACGATCAAGCTAAGCCTCTGACCTTGAGCGTGAGCAGGAAAAAACTGCAGTCAGCGCCCGAATACAAGAACTCAATCCAGCCGCAGGCACTGATGGCGCCCCAGGCACCGGTACCACCGCAGGCACCCGCGTCGCCGCAAGCACCCGCGCCGCCCCAGGTTCCCGCCGGCGCATCCACACCGAGTGCCGCGGAAGGCAAGAAGTGAACGAATGGCGCTCCGAGCTGAGTACCCCCCTCCGGCGAATTCACAACCCGCAGGATCTCCTGCCGCAGGACGAGGGCTCGATTGGTTCAACCTGTTCGTGGCTAATATCCAAACCGGTTTCGGCCCCTTCATTGCGGTCTATCTCATCAGTCAAAGCTGGACGCAAACCTCGATCGGTCTGGCGCTGAGCATCGGGACTGTTGCCGCGATGGCGAGCCAGGTGCCGGCCGGCGCACTGGTGGACGCGATACCGAACAAGACGCGCGTAGCGGCCTTCAGCGTTCTGGCGTTTACGGGCTGCGCGCTCATGTTCGCGGTCTATCCGATTCCGCTGTTCGTATACCTCGCCGAAGTATTGCACGGTATTTCCAGCTGTACCCTGGGACCGGCAACGGCCGCGATGAGCCTGGTCATCGCCGGGCGCTTTGGCATGGGTCTCCGTCTCGGCCGCAACGCACGCTACGCTGCCATCGGCAACGGCGTCGGCGCCTTATTGATGGGTGCTTGCGGACAATACGTATCGGAGCGAGCCGTATTTTATCTGACCGCCGCATTCACGCTGCCGGCGTTGGTGGCCCTGTTGCCCCTGCGCCGCGTGGCGATTGCCGGCAGAGATTTGCAGCCGCCTCCGCGACAGCCGGGGCAGGGCAGGGCGCAATTTTTTCGCGTGTTGGCGGACCGCCGTCTGCTCATTTTTTGCGGCTGCGCCATGCTCTTCACTTTCGCCAATGCGCCGATGTTGACGCTGATGAGCGGCACCATGACCGCAAAGGTCGGCAATCCCAGTCTATTGGTCGCGGCCTGCATCGTGCTGCCGCAGATTATCGTCGCGATAGCATCGCCCGCCATGGGCCGGCTGGCCGAACGGCGCGGTCGCAGGATCGTGCTGATGATCGGATTTTGCATGTTGCCGCTGCGCGGTTTGCTGTTTGCGACCTCGACGAATCCAACGCTGGTGGTGGCCGTGCAAGCGCTCGACGGCATCGGCGGCGCTTGTTTCGGCATCATGGTGCCGCTGATCGTGAGCGACGTCGCGGCGCGCTCCGGCCATTTCAATTTATCGCTGGGCTTCGTCGGATTCGCGATCGGTATCGGCGGCACTTTGAGCACGCCGGCCGCCGGCTGGCTGGCGGATCATTTCAGCATACGCATGGCATTTTTCTTTCTTTCCGCGGTCGGCATCGCCGCCGTCCTGCTGGTGTTGGCGGCGATGCCGGAGACGCGCCCGAAAGTCGATGCCGACGGCTAATCGCGGACGGGGGGTCACGGACGGTTGGTCGGGGACGGTCAGTAGCGCATCACCACGCTCACGTCGCCGTCGCGGCGGGTCTGAGTCATGGTCACATCAGTACCGTGCCGGTGCAGCA
>WNFJ01077044.1_pt1 | contig 30084 bp, 23 predicted proteins | sample 5400461 | NCBI WGS metagenome assembly WNFJ01 (sample SAMN13153349, study PRJNA577476) | soil metagenome | isolation source: 115 cm saprolite on Douglas fir-dominated hillslope | place: USA:California | collected 2013-09-17
CCGCCACTCCCGCTCGCGGCGGGCATGTGCCCATGGGTGGAAGCCGCGCACACTACGTGCACGACCGAAGGGTCATGTTGTCCAGCAAGAGGACATCCAACCGTAAGCTCTCCACACTCACCGTCGCAGGCAGTACCATCGCCGTGGCGGCCATCGCCTCAGGCGCAGCGGCCAGCGCGGCCACGGTGGCCCCCGACGCAACCGGGCAAGCGACCACCACCACCGCGCGCATCGCGACAGTTCCCAACGACCACGCGAGGTTCTCGAAGACCGACAGGCGGTTCAGCGACCCGCCCGCCGCATATACGGTCAAGCCGGGCGACTCGCTGTCGGCCATCACGGGCCGGTTGTTCGGTCACGCTGACCTGTGGCCGAGGTTCTACGCCGCCAACGTCAAGGTCGTCGGCGCTTACCCAGACCAGATCACTCCAGGTGAGCGGCTCACGGTGAGACTCGCGCGCCGCGGCGAGACCGGCCAGGTAACCCCGGCGATCCAGCCCATCCCGCAGGCAACTCAGCCGGTCACCGCTGCTCCCGTGGCAGCGGCCCAGGTTCCTGCGGCGTCTCAGGGCACAGCAACGGGCGGCTCGTTCGGCGCGTGCGTGCGGTCCCGTGAGTCTGGTGGCAACTACCAGGCGACGAATGCGGGTGGCTACTACGGCGCGTACCAGTTCAGCGCCAGCACATGGGCAGCGTACGGCGGCAACCCCGCCGACTTTGGGAACGCCAGCCCGGCCGAGCAAGACCAGGTGTTCGCGAACGCCGTCGCACAAGGCGGCCAGTCCAGCTGGGCACCGTACGACGGCTGCTAGGCAGCTTACGGAGGCGTGGGCTGCCGCTCATCGACCCCGACAGGGGTATCAAGATCACCAAGCAGAGCGTGGACGACAACGGCAGCCCACCGCCTCTGGGCCCATTCAACGAAAGCCAAGGAATCCAGCGCTTGGCGCAACACTGCCTGCTGTCGACGGCCAGCATCTCGCTGAGCACGCTGTCCCGGCTGGAAGCCGCCTGCCTGGTCGGCGGTGGAGGGGAGGCGCTGGCCCGGGTAGGTTCTTGGTAGCGCGTTAGGTAACAGATCGGTGTCTACGGGCGTTGTTCCGCGTCGCTTCTCGCTCTGTGTCGGAGTTCTCGCAGGTCAGGTGGGGAGGCGGCCAGGCGGTAGGCAGTCCGTGCCGTAGCTGGCTGATGGATCGGGCCAGGGCAGAGGGGTCAGCGTATGACGAGAGATTCGGTGCCGGCGACGATGCGCGCCAGCGTCTTGATCGAGCAGGGACGGCTGGAATCGCAGAAGCGTGAGGTCCCGGTGCCGCTACCGGACGAGGTGCTGATCCGGGTCGCGTCCGTCGGTGTGTGCGGCTCGGACGTGCACTACTACCGGCACGGGCGAATTGGGGACTTCGTCGTCGATGCGCCGCTCATTCTCGGGCACGAGGCATCTGGCCGCATCGTCGCCGTGGGTGACCGGGTCGACCCGGCGCGGATCGGTGACCGCGTCGCGATCGAGCCACAGCGGCCGTGCCGCCGCTGCCGGCTCTGCAAGACCGGACGGCTGAATCTGTGCCCCTCGATGCGGTTTTACGCCACCCCGCCGGTCGACGGCGCGTTTTGTGAATATGTCACGATCAGCGCGGATTTCGCCCATGCCGTGCCTGATTCGGTGAGCGACGACGCCGCGGCGCTGCTTGAGCCGTTGTCCGTCGGGGTCTGGGCGGTGCGCAAGGCGCGGTTGGGCTCGGGATCGAGCGTATTGGTCGCTGGCGCCGGGCCGATCGGCATCATGACCGTGGTCGCCGCGCGAGCGGCGGGGGCAACGGACATCGTGGTCTCTGACCCGGTCGCCTCTCGCCGTGCCGCGGTGATGGAATTCGGTGCAACCAAGGCGATCGATCCGGCGGCTGGTGACACCCCGATGACGGTGGATGCGTTCATCGACTGCTCAGGCGCTCCGGTTGCGGTGCGATCAGGCCTGCGTGCCGTCGCGCCGGGCGGGTGGGTCGTGCTCGTCGGGACGGGTGCCGAAGAGATGGAGCTCCCCCTGTCGGTCATCCAGGCGCGGGAGCTTAACGTGACGGGTGTTTTCCGTTACGTCGATACCTGGCCGGCCGCGACCGCGATAGCCGCGTCGGGCGAGGCGAGCCTCGACGCCCTGGTGACGGCTCGATACGGGCTCGACCAAGTGCGGGAGGCCCTCGAATCCGGCCAGCCCGGCGGCATGAAATCGATCGTCGAGCCGTGGCGCTGACGGGAATCCTATACGCCGGCGTGGCGGCAGCCGGGGAGCGCCGTGATCTCGCCGAAACCTGGGCGTTCCCGTGCGGTGTTTCAGCACAAACTTGTTCGCCGGCCGGGGTGGGCGGGAGACCCGGCACGCCGGGTCTCCCGCCTGGAGCCTCGCGGTTCAGCTCACGTTGAACTGGGCGCGCAGGCCGCCCACCGAGCTGTCGCCAACATAGACGTCGAAGCCACCAGGTTCGACGCCGAACTGTCCCTGGTTGTTGTAGAAGCCGAGGTTCTGCGGCCCCAGCTTGAAGGTGACGGTCCGGCTCTGCCCGGAGGCGAGCGTGACCCGCTGGAATCCGTCGAGCCGGCGGACCGGCTGCAGGATGCTCGTTCCGGATTCGTGGATGTAGAGCTGCACGACGTCGTCACCCGTCTTGCTGCCCGTGTTGGTGATGTCCGCGGTGACGGTCAGCGCGCCGTCCGCCGGGACGCTGCTCGCCGACAGGTGCAGGTTCGACAGCGCGAACGTGGTGTACGACAGCCCGAATCCGAACGGGTACTGCGGTGTGTTGGGCACGTCGAGGTACTTCGACGTGTACTTGTTGTTCGGATCGTAGGGCCGGCCGGTCGGCAGCTCGTTGTAGGAGATGGGGATCTGGCCGACGTTTCGCGGGAAGCTCATCGGCAGTTTCCCGCCCGGGTTCACCTTGCCGAACAGCACGTCCGCCACCGCGCTGCCGCCTTCGGTGCCGGGGAACCAGGATTCGAGCAGGGCCGGCGCGTTGCCGGCCAGCCAGCCGAGGGTCAACGGCCGGCCGTTCATCAGCACCACGACGTACGGCTTGCCCGTCGCCGCGATCGCCTGCACGAGCGCAAGCTGCTGCCCGGGCAGGCTGATGTCGCTCCGCGAGGACGCCTCGCCCGAGTCCGCGGCCGGTTCGCCGACCACGACGACGGTCACGGCGGACGCATTGGCCGCGCTCACCGCCGCGCCGAACCCCGAGGTCGACGTGCACGCGGTGTCGCAGCCCCTGCGCGTAGTTCACGGTCGCGCCTGGTACCGCCGACTTGACGCCGTTCAGCACGGAGACCACCGACTTCAGATCGGTGGCCGAGTACCCGATCGGCACGTCCGGGCCGAGCTGGTCGGACGGATTGTCGGCCAGCGGCCCGACGACCGCCACCGACGACGTGCTCGGGCTCAGCGGAAGCGCGTTGTTGCTGTTGTTGAGCAGCACCAGGGAACGTGCCGCCATGGTCCGCGCCGCGGCGAGGTTGGCCGGGGTGAGTTCGGCCGTGTTCACCCGGTTCGGGTCGGTCAACGGATGGTCGAACATGCCCGCGAGGAACTTCAGTGTCAGCACGTGCCGCACCAGCTCATTCACCCGGGCCATGCTGACCTTGCCGCTCTTCACCAGGTCAGGACCGTAGGCCGGGTAGGTGGCGAACTGGCTGGGGACCTGGACGCCCATCTCGATGTCCACGCCCGCCGTGAGCGCGAGCCGCGCGGCGTCCGCACCGTTGGTCGCGAAACCGAAGTCCTCGAGCTCCTGGATCGCCTGGTAGTCGCTGACCACCGTGCCGCCGAATCCCCATTCCTGGCGCAGGATCGTGCTGAGGAGATAGGGATTCCCGCTGGCGGGCACGCCGTTGAGCGAGTTGAACGCGCTCATCACCGACGCGGCGCCCGCGTCGACCGCGGCCTTGTACGGCGGCAGATAGATGTTGCGAAGCTGCTGCTCCGACATGTCGACCGTGTTGTACTCCCGGCCAGCCGCCGGCGCGCCGTACGCCGCGAAGTGCTTCACGGTGGCGGCCATCTTGTTCAGCGCGCTGAAGTCGCCGCCCTGGTAACCGCGGACCTTCGCGGCCGCGATCGCCGAGCCGAGGAACGGGTCCTCGCCGGCGCCCTCGACCACACGTCCCCAGCGCGGGTCCCTGCTGATGTCGACCATCGGGTTGAAGGTCCACTTGATCCCGTCGGCGGTCGCCTCGTCCGCCGAGATGGCCTCGTCGTTTTGGACCGCCGCCGGATCCCAGCTGCTCGCCTCCCCGATGGGTACCGGGAAGAGCGTCTTGTACCCGTGGATGACATCGAGGGAGAAGATGACGGGGATGTGCAGGCGTGACTGCAGCGCCGCCTGCTGGACCTGGTTGATGTTGGCCACGCCCACGAGGTCGAGCACCGAACCGACCTGGCCCGCCTTCACCTCGTCGAGCAGCGTCTGCCCGGGCGTCCCGTTCGGGCCCGTCGGCCCGGACATCTCAAGCTGCCCGAACTTTTCCGCGAGCGTCATCTGGCCGATCAGCGAGCCGACCTTCCCCGAGATGGCCGCCAGGCGTTGCGCGGCCGACGTGGCGCCCGTCTGCCTGCCTGCCTGCGCGGACTGCGCCGACCCCCGGGACAGCACTGGTTGGCCTGGCTTCGCTCCTGCCGCCGGTACCGCGACGAGGAGCGCGGCCGCTGTGAGCGGCGCGGCGACCCCGAAAACCACGCGCGCCCCGCCGACTCGCCGCCGTAATGCGTTTCTCATGCTGCCCGTCCTCTCGGTAAGGAGACGGACCGGCTGCGCCCCACGTCCGCAGCCGGATAGCCCGTCTGCTGAACGATCACCATGTCTGCCCACGCCGGAAGCCGGTCAAACGGTAACGAGGCAACAGCTTGCGCCGGTCGAGGTCAGGCGTGGTGAACTGGGACAGCGGCCAGGGGGGCAATAGGTCACAATCGCGGCGCCCGCACCCGCAGGAGTGACCAGCCGCCGCCTGTCCCAGGGCTGAGCTTGCTCGCCGCGCGGCTCGCATGGTAGGAAGCCGCATGCTACGAGGCAGCAAGGTCGCGCTCCGGGCCCGGCACGAGACCGATGTTCCCGTCCTGGAGGCCGAGCTTCATGACGACGTGGCGACCCGGTCACGGGCCGACGCGCGGCCGTGGCGGCCGATCCCGCCAGGCTCCGCCGCGTCGCCCTACCGCGTCGCCGACGCCGGGGGCGGTGCTGACGACGCCGCGCACTTCTCCGTCGTCGAACTCCCCAATGACGAACTGGCGGGTGACGCGTTGCTCTGGGGGATCGACCTGCACAACCGGTTGGCCCACATCGGGCTGTCGCTGCGGCCGGCCTTCCGTGGACGCAGGCTGGGCGCCGACGTCGTCCGGGTTCTGTGCGGGTACGGTTTCTCGGTCCGCGGCCTGCACCGGTTGCAGATCGAGACGCTCGCGGACAACGCGGCGATGATAGGCGCGGCGACCGGCGCCGGATTCGTGCTCGAGGGCACCTTGCGCCGGTCGGCGTGGGTGCTCGGGCAATTCGCCGACGAGGTCGTTCTTGGGCTGCTCGACACCGAGTGGGACGGCGGCTGAAACGCCTGGCCGGCCCCGGCACGCGCTCCCCCGGCGCGTGCGGCCCTGCGGCAGGGCCCGTGCGGGTGCGTCACCGGTCGCGGAACAATCGCAGCCGCCGTTCGCCGATGCGGTGCCGCGTTGCCTGGTTCTCGACGCCCGGGCCCTCGGCCGGCGCCAGGCACAGCACCGCTGTTACGCTCGCGCTGCCTGGGGTCGCTCGCCTTCGAGCACCCAGATCATGAGCTGCCCCGTCTCCCCCGGGGCCTGCGGTGTCCGCTTTTCCGTGTGGCTCAGCCGGTACCCGAGCCTGCGCGGGATAGCCGCGCTCGCCACGTTGGCGGCATCGCAATGGATCTCGACCCGCGCCACCCCAGGCAGTGCGAGCGCGACGCGGGTCAGCGCCCGCGCGGCGGCGGTCCCGTAGCCGCGCCCGGCACGGTCGGCGTGAATCCAGTAACCCATCTCGATGCCGTCCGGCCCGATCCGCCGGTGCAACCCGAACGCGCCGAGGAAATCGGGCCCGGGGAGCGACCCCCCCGATGCGGGGGTCCGGGGGGCGCCGCCCGGGCTGGCCGGGCCCCCCGCGACCGCGGTGCCCTCCGGCGGCGCGCCAGCGACGGTACCGGCGAGGCTGGCGCGCGGCCCACCGTCGGCCGCCGTGTCGCCCGGCAGCACCGTGTAGATGAACTCGCGGCCCGCCTCCCACATGCCGTCGGCCTGTGCGATACGCGAACGCTGGGTGGCGACGTCGGCAGCCGCGAGCGTCGCCCACGGCATCCAGGGCTCCAGGTGCTTCATGCTGGCGCGGACCGCCGCCGCGATCGCCGCGGCATCATCCTGGCGAAGACGCCTGAGCAGCACCGGGCCCGCAGGGATGCGCTCGGGTGGGTAATGGGTCGTCAGCGGTCGATCACCACCAGTTCGGGCCGCATGCACTGCGGCGGGCTCGTATTGAGGCTCGCCTGCGCGCACGCGGTCAAGATGATCGCGTCACTGCGCGGATCCACGCTACCGCCGATTCCGCCGAAATCGACGAAGATATGCGGCCAGGGCAGCGGGCCCGTGGTCCAGATGACCTGTTGAGAAGCCGTGTCAAGGCCCCACGCTTCGCCGCTCGCACCGCCGTCAAGACCGAAAGCCACCCCGTTCCGCTCGCCGTAGATGCCAGCAGTTCCGGGCAGCCTGGATGCCACGGCGCCGAGCGGATCGACTCCGGTCAGCTCGTTCCCCTCGCTGAGATAGAAGAGCTGCCTGCCCGCGTCGATTGCCTCTGGAATGGCGCCGTCCACATGCCAAAGCCGCCTGCCCGTGTTGCCGCTGTAGGCAGTCACCCCGCTGGCTCCGCTGAACAACACGACCCCGTCGAGCGCTGCGCTCAGCGCGCCAGCGAACGCCCTGGACGTGGACCTGGGCCTGATAATCCGCTCCCCCCCGCTGCGCAGGTCGATCCTGCGCAGCGCGGTCACCGGCTGTGAGCCCAGGTATCCGCCGGCCGCGACGGTCATATACAGATCACGGCCGTCGAGCCGCCAGCGCTGCGGGACGGTTCCCGTCTGCCGCGTCCAGACAATTTTGCCGTCGGCATTGTCGTAGCTGGTGACCGCGCCAGGTCCCACGACCACCGTATGCCGGGCGTCGGCCGCGACGGTGCCGCCGAACGGAGCGCTCGGGTACGAGCGGATCAGCCGTCCTGTGGCCGCACTGAGCACCATCTCGCTCTCGGCGGCGCGAGCCGGTGCCGCCCCGGGCGCTACGGCGACCCCAACGGTCACCACACCCGGCCAGACACGGGCCGATACGATCCGCGCGGCCACGGGCAGACCCGGCAGCGCAGCGGTCCAGCGCGGGGTCCCGATCCTCGCGTCGTACGCACTGACCACGCCACCGAGACCGAATACGGCCACCTGAGCCCCGATCGCCGCGTACGGCTCGCCCGTTACCGGTTCGGTTCCCCGTGAGTCGTCATTGACGACGTACGCGCCGGGCAGCAACTCCTGCCAGCGGATCGTGCCCGCGTGCGTGCAGGCACGTGCCACACACGTTGCCGACGGCGGGTTTGAGGCCTGGGCACCGGATGCGCCCGCACCGAGCAGGACTGCGACGAGTGACCCACGGCACAACCACGCGACTGACCCGCGCAGCACGACTGCGCCTCCGATCTGGAGTTTGTGACCCTGGATCAACACCGTATTGCGATCCATCTCGAAACGTGACGCAGACGGCGAGAAACCCAGGCCATACCCTGGCCCCTGGTCCGCCGGGTCTGGGCGGACCCGCGCCTGGCGCGCGATAGCGTTGGGGCCGCACCAGCTTCGCCGAGGTAGGGCGCCACGCGCTCGCCCGTGCCAGTCCGAGGAGGTAGCAATGACACAGCGGGCTCCACTGCCGCACGACTATCTGCGGCAAGTGCCTTCGTTCACGGTCGAAAGCGACGACGTCGCTGACGGCACTCAGCTGAGCGACGCGCACGTATACAACGGGTTCGGGATGTCGGGTCAGAACATCTCGCCGCACCTGCGGTGGTCCGGGTTCCCCACCGAGACCAGGAGCTTCGCCGTTACCTGCTTCGACCCGGACGCGCCCACCGGGTCGGGGTTCTGGCACATGGTGCTCGTGGACCTCCCGGCGACAACGACAGAACTGCCCAGGGGCGCCGCGAACGGCGACCCGGCTGAGCTGCCCAAGGGCGCCTTCTTCGTCCGCAACGACTACGGCTCGAAAGACTTCGGCGGCGCCGCACCGCCCGCCGGTGACCCGCCGCACAGGTATGTCTTCACGGTTTACGCACTCGACGTGGATACGCTCGGCATCGACTCCGACGTGTCACCTGCCGTCGCGGGGTTCAACCTCGGATTCCACACCCTCGCCCGCGCAGTGATCATTCCCGTCTACGGGCACTGACCGCAGCCCTAGTGGCGGCGCTTGCGCTTGCCGCGCTTTCGGTGGCGCCGGGGGCGATCAGGGCGCCCGCCCGGGGGCACCGGGCCGCCCGCAGGCGGTGCGGGGTGGCCCGAGGACGTGCGCGCGCGGAAGATCGCCTTGCGGGCCGCTTTCGTTACCAGGCGATCCTCATGGTGGTCAGCGACCACCATGAGGACGTCAAGCACGCGAGGGTGATCGCTACGCCACAGCTGCGCGATCCGCGCAGCGAATTCAGGGGGATCGATGTCCGCGGCCAGTTCCTGCGCGGCATCATCGGGCGGCATGGTGTCGACCATGGCCGCGCCCATGTCGGCGAGCACCCAAAGCGCTTCCTCGGGTGAGATCTCGACCTCCGGATCCTCGCCGACGCTCTCCAGCCACACGGCGGCGATCGCGCCCACACCAGGCTCGTCGAGCAAGGTACGTGCCGCATCACGCCCCGCCGCGCCGAGCGACCCAAGCGCGTCGAGACCTGCCATCCGCTGGACAGGCGTGCCGGACCTGACAACAGCGGCCAATTCGGCGGCGGCCGCTTCCGGCTCTCGCTGTGCCAGCCAGCTGGCCAGCTCAGCAGCACCATCGGCCTGGTCATATACCGCGATCGCGGTGACCAGCTCGGCTGCGCCGGATCCTGCGTAGTCGCCGATCGCACGGACCGGAAGGCCACGCTCTCGCAGGATCTGGTGGACCCCCCACGCACCGAGCGGGGTGATTGTGACCTGGCCGCTGGCCAGCTCGACAGCGCCTGCTTCGGCCGCCCCCGCGAGAAGCGCGGTCACCACCTCCTCGGTCAAATTCTCGCGGCCGTAGAAGCCGGGCTCCCAGCCCAGCCGGGCGGTCAGGTGGGAGTTGGCCATCTCGGCGAGTTCGCTCGTCTGGACCGGCTCGCCCGCCGCGTACAGCGCGGTCATCAGCCCGAGCAGCTCTTCCTGGAGCAGACCGGCCAATGGCCCGTCTGGGGTGGGAAAGCTCGGATGAAGCAGCGCGAGCAGCGCGGCCCCCCACATTTTCAACAGCGCCGAGTCATGATCGTGGCCATCGTCATTGTGGGCAAGCGCCAGTGCTTCGAGACGCGGGCCGGGTCTCGCGCGCCGGCCCTCGACGTCAATCAGGCCGGTCACCTGCGCGAGGATCCAGAGCCGGTCAAGCGGGGCGAAGTCACGAGCGCTCTGCAGCTGGTCCAGTTGCCGCTTGCGCAGGGCCTCGGCGCTTTCTGGGTGGCCGTCACCGATCGCCTTGCCTTCGGACCTCGACGGTGCCAGGCCGAACTCGGTGATGATGGCGCGGGCGTCCGCGAGGCGCAGGGCCCCGGTTGCGGTCAGCCGCCGCGACGGCCCGAGCCATTCCGCCAGCCGCCGCGCCGACGTCAGCAGCGGGCAGGCCCGTACGGCGGCGGCAAGCTCGCTCGGCGGCGCCAGCCGCACCGGCGGCAGCTCAAGCACATCTTCTTCGCCGTCAAAATCGTCGTCACCGTCAGAGTCGCCGTCAAAGCCGCCGTCGAACTCTCCGTCGAAGTCGGGTCCGGGGAGCCCGGTAAGGTCGAGCACCAGCTCCTGCTGCCCGCTGGGGGCGAACACGCGCCGTTCGGCCTCCCGCCGGTTGAACTGGCTCACCCAGCGCGCCGCGGCATCCGGGTCCTCGATGTCGACCCCGTCCGCGATCATGGCCTGCGTGACCGTCCGGGCCATCCCCCAGTTCGCCGGGTCCATGACCGCGCCGGCGAATCGCGGCTCGATCTCATCCAGCTCGCGAACGAGCCGGTCATGGTGATGCCGCGCGATGCGGCCGGTATCCCGCAGGAAGCAGCACACCTCCCGCATGGTCGGGATCACGGTTTCTGTTTCGGCGGGATCGCGCACCGTGATCTTTCTCGGGAACACCTCAAGCAGAAGCTCCCGCAGGTCACCCGGCTTCAGCTCGGAAAGGTCCGACCGGCCCAGGTGGTCGCGGGCCAGGTCACAGAGCAGCGCGGCGTCCTCGCTATCGCCTTCGAGTTCCTGCGGCGCGGTTTCGGCCCAGGCCGCGAGCTCTTCGAGGAAGACATCAGTGGATCCTGTCGTCACGCCCACGACCCTATCGCCGCCGCCGCCGAACGGCGCGGGCTCGCCCAGATCTCCGCGCTCGCTGCGGACGGCACAGGGTGGCGGATCAGGGGCGGGCGGATCAGGGGCAGGCGGATCAGAGGCGGGCGGATCAGGGGCGGGCGGATCAGGGGCGGGCGACGGCGAGCACGGTCCGGTAGGTCTCCGTGATCACGCCGTTCGGGAACTCGGCGAGCAGCGCCGCGCGCTCGGCGGCGAGGAAGCGTTCAGCGCCCGCCGGCCCGAGGGCCGCGACGTATGACTTGGAGTTGAGATTCGCCAGGTGCACGTCGAGTGTTACCCGGCGCGACCAGCCGCACTCGGCGATCTTTGCCAGGTGCCCAACCGACAGCCTCGCCGGGTCGGGTTCGCCGCGTGCGCTTGGATAGCTGTCCCGGCCCTCGCTGTAGGAGGGGCAGGCCGCGACCAGCCGCTGCTCCTGCGCGACCTGCCATGGTTCCTGCCGCGTGATCAGATTCCACCAGGCCGCGAAGGTCCCGCCGGGTCGCAGTGTGCGGCGGTACTCGGGCACCGCACGACGCGGATCGGCCCAGTGCCACGCTTGCGCGTAGGTGACGAAGTCGGCGCATCGGTCACGCAGCGGCAGTGCGTTGCCGTCGCCTCGTACCCCGCGCACACCTGGCGACGTGACGACCAGTTCGGCGAGCATGCCCGCGGAAGGCTCGATCGCGACCACGTGCGCGCCCCGGTCACGCATCTGACGCGCCGCGATCCCGGTGCCCGCACCCACGTCCGCGACCACCGCGCCAGCCAGGCTGCGTCCGGCCAGGTCCGCGAGCGCCGCATAAAGCTCCGGCGGGTAGTCCGGTCGGGCCGCGGCGTAGCAGCCCGCCACCGCGCCGAACACCGCCGTCACCGCCACGCCGCCTCCCTGCGATCCGAACCTCCCGAGCTGAGCCGACCCTAACCCGAGTCCCGCCCCGCAGGCGCACCGCGGACCGGCGGGCGCGGCGGTTACCGTCATCGGCCGCGACGAGGCCACGCTGGCGGCCTGTCGGCCGATGGAGTGCGGGCCGCGTACGTCGCCGGGCGCGTGCGGGAGCAAGCAAGCGATTGGGAAAGACCCCATAATGGCTGGGTGAGCACGCCAGCGACACGCGGCCGGGCATCCGGGCGCCGTGACGACCTCGTCAAGCTGGCTGCCGAACTCTTCGCCAAGAAGGGATACCAGGCCACGACCGTCCGTGAGATCGCGGACGAGGCCGGCATTCTGTCCGGCAGCCTCTACCACCACTTCGACTCCAAGGAGTCGATCGTCGACGAGGTGCTCGCCAGCTTCTTCCACGACCTGCTCGGCAGCTACCGCCGCGTCGTCGAGCAGGACGGCGGGCCCCGGCAGGTCCTCACCGGGCTCGTCCAGGCCGGTTTCGCCGCCCTCGGGCCCCGCCGGGCCGCCATCACCGTATGGCAGAACGACTGGAGCTTCCTGCAGCAGTTCGAGCGGTTCGGCTACCTGACCGAGGCCGAGCAGGAGGCAGAGAAGATCTGGGTCGCGCAGATCGAGGCCGGCCAGCGCGACGGCGTCTTCCGCGACGACATCGACGCGAATCTCACCTACCGGATGATCCGCGACACGATCTGGCTCGCCGTGCGGTGGTTCAGGCCCGGCGGCCGCCTGGACACCGCGGGCCTGGCCGAGCAGTACATCAAGGTGCTGTTCGACGGCGTCTGCGTGGTGCATGACGGGCCGGCGCCCCCGGCGGCCCCGCGCCACGAAGAAGAAGTAACCGTGCGCGCCGATGTAGGCGAGCGCTTGCTCCGTGGACGGATTTAGCCGACTCCACAGCCGCCGGGTCCGGTGTTAAGATCCGCACCCGAGGGCCAGACACAAGGATGCGCTGGCATCGGGCCGGCCGGTGGCTGGCTCGCCGTGGGGGTGACCCATGAAGCCAGTGCGACTGTGGGTAACGACAGGTGCCCTGTTACTAGCCGGTGCGATGGTGGCGGCGTACGGCTCCCCAGCAGGAGCACACACGGCGCCGCGTTCGGCGTCACCGGCTCCACACGCCGCTCTCAACTGTGAGTACAGCAGCCTGTGCACTGAGGTGGCCAACTCGGCCGAGGTCTTCGGTTCGGAGTACGTCGGCCACGACGAGCCCTCGACGCTCTTCTATTCGAACCAGCCGGGTTCCGGCAATCGCATGCGCTACAACCTGTCGCTGCCGAAGGACCCGCCCGCCGGTAACCCCAACGCCCCGGGCAAGGGCTTCCATTTCGAACTCAACGGCGCATTCTGGTTCGGCATGGCGATGTGCGACACCCAGTCATACCCGGAGCAGGTGTCCACGTGCACGCCGGACAGCAACAGCAACATCGTCGACCCGGCTGTCTCGCCGAATCATCCAGGCACCGCGTTCACGGAGCTGCAGTTCTACCCGCCGGGATGGATTCCCTGGCCGACTTGGCAGGTAGCAGCAGGCGCGAGCAGTTGCGACCCCACTCAGTGGTGCGCGGCACTCAACATCGACAGCCTGTCGCAGGACCCGGTCAATGGCACGTTCCAGAACCCAACCTGCGCCGCCCAGGTGGGTGTCGAATACGTCAACTTCGCGTTCGTCACCAAGAACGGCAAGTCCACGGGTCCGGCCAACCCGGTCGACTCAACCACGGCGGGAACCTTCACCCCCAACCGGGCGAAGGACCTGTTCATGAACTCCGGCGACCACCTGCAGGTCAGCATGCATGACACCCCGCACGGCCTGCGTGTGGTCATCAACGACCTGACGACCGGCGAGTCCGGGTCGATGACGGCGAGCGCACGGAATGGCTTCGCTCAGGTCAAGTACGATCCAACCGGCACCGGCTGCACCGCGATCCCGTACGACTTCCACCCCATGTACAGCACCTCCTCGGAGCAGACCCGGGTGATCTGGGCAGCGCACACCTACAACATCGCCTTCGCCGACGAGATCGGGCACTTCCAGTTCTGCAACGGCCCGACGCCCATTCCGGCCAGCCAGTTCGGGCTCGACGCCAACGGCAACCCGATCGGCTGCCCGGCGGGTAATTCCGAGGGAAACGCGGTCGGCCCGGTGCCGACCGACCGCGATGACAACTTCTGCTTCCCCGGTTCCGAGGCGCCGACGTACCACGTCAACGGGTGCACAACTACCAATGCCGGCTTCGACGGCGCCTCGTACCAGAACATCTGGCCGGACGGCAATACCGCACTGCACCCCACGCCCATCCGGTTCAGCAGCCCGCTCACCGGGCCTGAATACGACGTCAACTACAGCCGGGTCGGGTTCGAAGCAGACCTACCGAGAATCGAGGGCACCTGTAACCGCACGACCGGGGCGGGCTGCACGCTGATCCCGACAACCGATCAGGGCACCCCGGCCGCCTTCTACCCCTTCTTCAGCGCGTTCCAGGGCGACAATTCCGCCCGCACCTCGCGTAGCGGCAATGACGGAGCATGCCTGTGGGGGATCGGCAGCACCCTCCCGGGCAGCAACAACTTCGGCCGCAACAACCAGTACGGTGCGCTGCTTCAGACCACCTATCTCGCCGCGGGCGGGCACGGCGCGACGATCGTCCGGATCAACAATTTCCGCCAGATCCTCGATCCGAACCCCTGCCCCGGGTAACGACAGCCCCGTGCGCACGGCCGTTCCGCACGTAAGAACGGTGCGCACAAGTACGCGCCGCGCGTAGTGCGGCACACGCGCTGGCCCTCCCCGCCGTACGGCGGGGGGCGCCTGGGCCCGGGTCCGAGCAAGCCGGGGCCGGGCGTGCGGGACGGCTCCGGAGGTCAGGTTCGGGCGAGTGCGCGGACGAACTGGCCCGCGTCGATGGTGCCCCAGCCGCTGGCCAGGTCGTAGCCGTTGGCGGCGGTGAAGCCCGTGACGCCAGCGAAGGAGTTGTTGCCCGTCGTGATGTCGACGATCCCGGTCTTGAACCTGAAGTGGCTGGCCTGGCCGACCTGCCCGAGCACGTACAGCGCGGGGTTGATGTCGCCGAGCCGGTGGCCCGCGACCTGGTCGGCGAGCGCGACGATGCCGGCGAAGATCGGCGTCGCCTCGCTGGTCCCGCCGAAGATCTCCCAGCCCGCGCCCCTGGACGAGAACGACTCGTAGACCCAGCAGCCGCCGTTGACCGCGGCGGTCATGCTGATGTCAGGGGTGCCGCGGTGATCACCGACGACGTCGCGGACGCCGAACTGGAAGAACGGGCGGCCGAAGATCGCGGACTGGCCGCCGCCGCCCGCGCCGAAACCGTCGTTCCATACCGAGTCCGCCGCAGTCCGGTTGCCCGCGTTGTCCAGGTACAGCTGTGCGCCGCCGACCGACGTGACGAGCGGGTCGGCGGACGGCCACGAGTTGACCCGCTTCGGGTACAGGGTCACGCCGTTGAGTTCGGCGTTGGTGGCGCCGTCGTCGCCGGAGGCGGCGAGCACGGTGACCTGGTGGGCCGCGGCGTCCTGGAAGGCGTGGCGCAGGTTCAGCAGGCTGGAGTAGTTGCCCTGGTCGAACCCGGGGAAGGTGTTCTCGGTGGCGCCGAAGCTCTGCGAGATCACGTCGCCCACGCCCTGGTCGATCAGCGCCTCCTCGGCCCGCATCATCTCGGGGAAGCCGGTCACGCCCTCGGTCTCCGCGACCGGGGTCTCCACCAGCACGATGCGCGCGCCCGGTGCGATGGAGTGCGCGTACTCCACGTCGAGTGTGGTCTCGTCGGCCCAGCCGACCTGGACCGAGTTTGCCGGGTTGAACGGCGGGATCCGGCCGGCCGCAACGATCCGCAGCTCGGGGTCGGGGAAGCCGAAGTGCTGGTCGAACACGTGAATGTCGGTGCGGATCGTGGGCGACCCGAACGAGTCAACGATCACGATCGTCCGGCCCCGCCCGGTGACGCGCGCCGCGTACAGACCGTTCAGGTCGTACGCCTGCCGGTACTGCACGGGCGTGTAGCACCGGATCCGCAGCAACGTCAGGCACTGCGAGGTCGGCTCCGGGGCCGGGAGCACAATCCGCGAGTTCACCATCCCGACCACCGCAGGGACCGGGCGGGCCGCCGCGGGGTGGGCCGCGCTCGCGGCCGGTGCCGCGGGAAGAGCGGCGAGGATCCCGAGAACGCCGGCCGCGGCCACGGCGGCGACGCCGCGCCGCGACGCTCGCGGCGCGGGATGGGTCGTCGGCAAGATGATGCTCCTTGGGTCGCCAGGGGATGCGCGCCGATGCCACATCCTCCGGCATCGGACGACGCGCAGGCCCAGTCGGGCAAGGCGCTGACCTGATGTCTTGACCTAAGTTTTACCACCTCGGGGTTCGTCTGACCGTTATGGGCAAATTGAATCGCCCCCCCAATAAGAAAAGAATGAAAGAGATGACATGACGGGCTCGTCCCCTTGGTCTTACACTCCCCTTGCTCTAAGGGAGCAGCACTGCGCTGACGCAGTGAACCCCAGGGGATGGAGGTGCCGATGAGGCACGGGATGTTCTGGCGGCTATCGGTGGTCGGTGTGGCCATAGCGACGGCGGCAGCGGTGGGGGCCACGTCGGCGAGCGCTGGGCCGACACGGACCACGGCGAACACGGCGACCAAGGCGGCGACCGCCGCGAAGACGGCGACCACGGCGGCGGCAGCGGCGGCAGCGGCGGCGGCGGCGGCCACAGCGACGGCCAGGACCAAGGAGAGCTACTGGAAGCCGAGCTGCGCCTACGCGCTCGGCCCGATGTGCACCGAGGTCAGCGACTACCACTCCGCGTTCGGCACGAAGACGTACGTCGGCCACGACGAGCCGTCCGCCCTCTTCTACTCGAACACGCCGGGATCGGGTAACAGAAACCAGTGGGAGGTGACGCTCCCGAAGGACCCAGCACCCGCGGTCGTGCCCGGACGCTCGTGGAGCTTCCAGCTCACCCCGGCGTTCTGGTTCGGCATGGCGCTGTGCGACACGCAGTCGTACCCGCAGCAGGTGAGCACGTGCACGCCGAACAGCGACGCCAATGCCACATCCGACCTGACCAAGCACCCGGGCACGGCGTTCATGGAACTCCAGTTCTACCCGCCGGGCTGGGTGAAGCAGTTCAACAGCCAGAGCTGTGACGCGCGCGACTGGTGCGCGGCGCTGAACATCGACAGCCTGTCGGAGGACCCGGTCCACGGCACCGTGCTGAACAAGGCCTGCCGTAACTCGATCCTCGGCGGGACCGAGTACGTCAACTTCGCCTTCCTCACGAAGAGCGGCAAGCCGATCGGCCCGCCGAACCCGCTGCAGTTCGACCCGGCGACGGCGGGCAACCCGACCCGCGCGGCGGGCGTGCTGTTCATGCACCAGGGTGACCGGATCAAGGTCACCATGCACGACACGACGCACGGCCTCATCACGATCCTGAACGACCTGACCACCGGGCAGTCCGGGTTCATGACCGCATCGGCGGCCAACGGCTTCGGCCAGATGCAGGCCGCGCCCGCCCCAAGCACCACGTGCAAGGAGATCAACTACGACTTCCACCCGATCTACTCGACCTCCTCGCCCGCGACCCGGGTGCCGTGGGCGGCGCACTCCTACACCATCGCGCAGGACGTCGAGATCGGTCACTTCGACTACTGCACCACGGTCGACAACACGACGGGCAACTGCACCGGCCAGGAAGGGGCACCGGGCGACCTTGAGCCCGCCGACGGCGACGACAACGCCTGCTTCCCCGCCGCCGCGTCCCTGCTTGTCCAGGTGAGCGGCTGCAACGGCACCAACGATCCCGGCTTCGACGGCACGCCCTACCAGCGGGTCTGGCCGGACGGCAACACCCGCCTGCACCCCACGGCGGCGATCTTCACCAGCCCGAAGACCGGGAGTGGTTACAACATCAACTACGGTAAGGCGGCACTCGAGACCGACCTGCCCCGCATCGAGGCACCCGACCTCGGCGGCGTTTGCAACCGGACGACCGGAGTCGGCTGCACGCTGATCCCACCGACCGACGACGGGACGTCGGCGAACTTCTACCCGTTCTACTCGATCACCAGCAGTCACCGCGCAGGCGGCTGCCAGTGGTTCCTCGGCGACAACGTGCCCGGCCTGACCGCCAACAACTTCGGCGGCATCTTCCAGTACGGCACGCTGTTCCCGCTTGAGTACCTCAAGTTCGGCGGCGGCGGCGCCACCCAGCAAACGATCAACAACTACCACCAGTCCTTCAGCAACAACCCCTGCCCCGCCAGGTAAGACTGTGCTGGCCCCGGGGGGCACCCCCGGGATCCCCCGGCATCAGTGGATGCCGCATTCGCGGCAGCCGTATCAGGACCCAGGGCAGACAACCAGGACAGGAATTGAGGCACGGCCCAACGGCACGGCCGCCGCGCGGAGCGCGGCGGCCGTGCCGCGTTATGACAGGCAGCACGCCCGGCGGGGATGACGCCACGGGGACGGCGACACAAGACACGCGGGCACCGCGACACGCGATCGGGCAGGCGCCGCGGCCCTGATCGACCGCCATGGCCTTGACCTGGGCAAATGGGCGCGCGGATCAGCCAGCACGCGGCTGGATGGGCCGCGGTCGTGGCGCTGACCGAATGTAACCGAAGGGCGCTATTACCGTTTCAGGACTTTTGTCACCTTCCCCGGACGGCCTGCGCGGGAGACGATGCGATGCGTTGCGTAGTGGTTGCGGGGGCACGTGACCACCATGCCATGTGACCACGTGACAGGGAGGGCGTGGACCGATGAGCCCACGGCGGGACGCGGGATCGTCTGAGGCGAAAAACACAGCAGTTAACGGGGCGGCGAAGAACGCAGCGGCGAAACGGGGCAGCAGGCGAGCCAGGATCCATCCCTTGTCAGGTGCCGCGCTGGCCCTGGTGCTCACGGCTCCGGTGCTGATCATGGGGCTGCGGCCGTGGCCGGCGGCGACCGTCCAGACACGCGGGACGCACCTGCGGGCGCAGCAGGCCAACGTCGACAGCGTCAGGGCCGCACGCAGCGGCGCATACGCCGGCCACGCCGCCGGCCCGGCGAAGCGGGCCACGAGCACGACCACCCACGGCGGGCTGAGCACGGTCGCGGCGGTCGCGCCGGGCGCTCCTGGTGCGACCGCCGCACCCGACGGCTCGCGCGCGAGCTCCAAGGTCTGGTACACGGTCGCGGGCGGCGTGCTCTCCGACGTCTACGAACCGACGGTGGACAACACCAACGTCGGCACGCTGCAGTACGTCGTGACCGACGGCGCCACATTCACCGACCTGCAGACGCGTGACCTCACCTACACGGTCAGCGCCGACCCTTCCGGCCTGGCCTGCACGGTCACCGCGACGAGCGCCGCGCACGGATACCGGCTCGTCACCACCTACGCGACCGACCCGTCCCGGGACACGGTGCTCATGCGCACGCGGCTCCAGCGCACGGCGGGTTCCCTCATCGACCTGCGCACGCTGCACGTCTATGCGCGGCTCGACGCGCACGTCAACGGCAACGGCGGCGGGGGCACCGTCAACGGCGGACCGGACACGGGGGTCGTGACCGACTCCGCCGTCCCCGTCGTCTACGACACGTCGGTGACCAGCCAGGCCGCCAACCGCGACTACGCGGTGCCCACCTACATGGCGCTGCGCTCGACCTCGCCATCGGCGGCCGCGAGCGTCGGCTACGCCGGCACCGCGAGCGACGGCCTCACCCAACTCGACGCCAGCCACGCGCTCACCACCCGCTACACCTCCGCGCCTGACGGCCATATCGTCGCCACCGTTGATGTCACACCCGTGCCACAAGGCGCGGGCGGCGGCAGCGGCGTGACACTCGCGCTCGGGTTCGGGCGATCGCTGAGCGGCGCGCTCACTACGGCGGAAGGTTCGCTGCGGCAGCCGTTCGGGAGCGTTCTCGGTGCCTATCAGAGCGGCTGGGGGGCCTACGACGCCGGGCTTGCCCGCCCGCCCGCCACGCTGCCCGGCCTGAGCACGAGCCAGGTGCAGGCGGCCTACTACCCGTCCGCGAACGTGCTCAAGGCGAGTGAGGACAAGACCTTCCCCGGCGCGATCGTGGCCTCGCTTTCCAGCCCGTGGGGTCAGGCGGTCAGCGCCGGCGCGGCGCCTGGCGGCAAGGCGGTCTACTTCGGCTCCTACCGCGAGGTCTTCTCCCGTGACCTGTACGAGGTGTTCACCGGGCTGCTCGTGGACGGGGACCTGGCCACGGCCCGGGCGGCGGCGCGGTTCCTGCTCGAGCGCCAGCAACTGCCGAACGGCGAGATCCCGCGGAACTCGCTGCTGAACGGCAAGGCCGCGCCGGACACCGGCGGCGATCAGCTCGACGAGACGTCCTATCCGATCCTGATGGCCTACCAGTCCGGGCTCGGCGGCGACGCCACCCTGTGGCACCAGCACATCGTTCCCGCCGCTGACTTCCTGGTCGCACACGGCCCATCCTTCGGTGTCGAGCGCTGGGAGGAGCAGTCGGGCTACTCACCGTCGACGATCGCGGCCGAGATCGCCGGCCTCACCGCGGCCGCGGCGATCGCGGCCCAGCAGGGGGACAGCGCGCGGGCGCAGGTCTACCAGGCCACCGCGGACCAGTTCCAGCGCATGATCAAGACCTGGACCGTCACGACCACCGGGCCGGACGCGCCGAGTTACTTCATCCGGCTGTCCAAGACCGGAGACCCGAACGCGGCGATCTCCTACAACCTCGGCAACAGCGGGCCCACGCTCGACCAGCGGAGTGTCCTCGACGGAGGCTTCCAGGAACTCGTGCGCCTCGGCGAATTGCCGGTCAGCGATCCGGACGTGCAGGCGTCACTCAACGTGTGGGACAAGCTGATCGCCGTCGGCACACCCAGCGGCACCGGCTACTACCGGTACGGGAACAACGCGGCCAAGGGCAGCGCGGACGGATACGGCGACTGTTACCAGCCCAGCCAGACCTCGTGCACCACGCCGGGCCAGCCGTGGCCGACGACCAACACCGGAACCGGGCACCTGTGGCCGGTGCTGTCCGGCGAACGCGCGGAGTCGGACATCGGCAACGCGAACCCGGCTGGCGCGGCCAGCCTGCTCAGTGCCATGATCGGCTTCTCGTCCGGGGTTGGGCTCGTGCCCGAGCAGGACTGGGAGAATCCGGCCCTGGCCGCATCGCCCTTCGGCACCGACCCGACGGTCGCCTCCATTGGTTTCGCCGACGGCAAGCCCGCGGGTTCCGCCGCGCCGCTGTCCTGGGCCCAGGCACAGGCACTGCGGCTCATCCTCGACATCGGCACCGGCCGGATCCTGGAGCAGCCCAAGATCACCGCGGACCGGTACGTGCGGCAGGCGCCGCCCCCGGCGGTGCCCATCACGGTGACCGCACCGGCCAACAGGAGCACGATCGAGGGGTCGTCGGCCACCGTCACGGGAACGACCGCGCCGGGCGCGAACGTCGTGATCGAGGCCACGGACACCGACAGCGGCCAGCCGGCCGTTACGGTGACCGCGACCGCCGCGGCCGACGGCTCGTTCTCCGCCGCGGTGCCCATCGGGTTCGGGACCAACGTGCTCACCGTCACCGCCGCCTCGGGCGGCGGGACCGGCTACGCACAGCTCGCGGTGGTCGGCGACATCGTGGGCGGCGCGACGGTCCTTGACGTGACCGATCCGGCCGGCGACGACAACGGCCCGGGCACCTACCAGTACCCGACCTCGCCCGACTTCGTCGCGGGCTCGTTCGACATCACCCGCTTCCAGGTGATCACCGCAGGCTCGCAGGTGTTCCTGCGGACCACGCTGCGGACGCTGACCCCGACCTTCGGCAACCTGATCGGCGCACAGATGCTGGACATCTACGTCCGCTCTCCCGGCGCCGCCACCACCTCGACCGCGGCGGCGTTCCCGTCGCGCAACTACACGATCACGACCGCCGACGCCTGGAGCCAGCGGCTCGAGGTGCAGGGCTTCGCCGCTCCGGTCTGGAACGACGCCGGCGGCAACGCCGTCGGCGCCGCGACGGTGGTCGCGTCGTCGGTGGCCAACACGATCACGGTCTCTGTGCCGTCGTCGTCGTTCGGCACCCCGGCGTCCGGCTGGTCGTTCGCGGTCGTGCTGACCGGGCAGGACGGCTTCAGTGCCGACCAGGCGCGCGGCTTCGCCGCCACGCCGCAGCCGTTCCTCTTCGGTGTGTGCGCACCCGGCGGCACCAGCCCCATCTGCGCGGTCGACCCGGGCACCGTGCCGAAGGCGATGGACGTGATCACCCCGGCCGGCGTCAGCCAGGCCACCGAACTCGATCCGACGCGCGGCCCGGTGGTGATCCACGCCGTGCCCGTTCCGTAGCCGATCATGGATCGAGGAGGTCGTGGGCGCGGCGGAGGGCCGCGTTGAACTCCTCGAGCGCCGTCGTGTCGGCCGCGAGCGGCTCGTAGCGGCTGCCGCGCCTGGTATCCCAGCGCCTGGCCACATCCGGCGCCCGCTCGCCGGTCAGCGCGGCGGCCGCCTGCGCGGCCGCGCCAAGCGCGACGAGTTCCGCCGCGTCGGGGACGAGCAGCCCGCGCCCGGACAGCCGCCGGATCGTGTCCCGCCAGGCCGCGCCCTGGGCGCCGCCGCCGATCAGGATCAGCGGCGCGCCCGGAGCGATGGCGTCACCTGAGCTGCCCACCTGCTCGAGCGCGGTGAGCAGCGTGCAGGCAGCGCCGTCGTAGGTGGCCTGCAGCAGCTGCCCGGCGGTCGTGTCATGGCGCAGGCCGGTGATCAGCCCGGCGGCGTTCGGGAGGTTGGGGGTGCGCTCGCCGTCGAAGAACGGCAGCACGACGGCGGTGCCGCCGGGCTCGACGGCCTCGCGATCGTGGCCGAGGAGGACGGCCATCCGGTCGACGGCCTGGGTGCAGTTGAGCGTGGCCGACAGCGGCAGGAACGCGCCGGCCGCATCCGCGAACCCGGCGACCACGCCGGTCGGGTCCGCCGGCCGGCGCACGGAGACGGCGTAGGCCGTGCCCGACGTGCCGAGGCTGATGACAGGCTCGCCGGGCGCCAGGCCGAGGCCAAGCGCGGCGGCCATGTTGTCCCCGGTGCCGATCCCGACCACCGTGCCAGGCCGCAGGCCAAGCGCGGTCGCGGCGGCGGGTGCGACGGTGCCGGCGACCTCGCCCGGCGCGTGCACCCGCGGCAGCAGCGCCGGGTCAAGCTCGAGCAGCGGCAGCGCGAGGATGTCGGGGTCGTACGCGTCGGTGGCGGTGGAGAACCAGCCCGTACCCGACGCGTCGCCGCGGTCGGTGACCGGTGCGCCGCACAGGCGCTGCGTCAGGTAGTCGTGCGGCAGCCGGATCGCGGCGGTACGGGCGGCCGAGGCTGGCTCATGACGGCGCAGCCACGCCCATTTCGCGGCGGTGATGCTGGCCACGGGCACCGTGCCGGCGCGCGCCGCCCATTGTGCGGCGCCTCCCCCGGGGTCGCCCGGGCCGGAGCTGCCGAGCGCATCGATGAGTTCGACGGCCTGCGGCGCGGCCCGCACGTCGTTCCAGAGCATCGCAGGCCGTACCGGGTCGCCGCGCGAATCGAGCGTCACGAGTCCGTGCTGCTGCGCCCCGACGGAGATCGCCGCGACGTCACCGCCCGGCCCGGCCTGGGCGAGCGCCTGCGCGAGGGCGGCCCTGAGGGCATCCCACCACTCGACCGGGTCGCTCTCCCGCGCGCCGTCGGTCCCCGCCACGGTGTGCGGCGCCGTCCCCCTGGCGACGACCGTGCCGTCGCCGACGTCGACCAGGAGCACCTTCGCGGACTGAGTGGAACTGTCGACTCCTGCTACCAGCCGCCTTGTCACGGTCGGGATGCTACTTGACTGCCAACGTGGCGGGCAGCCTGGCGGGCGAGGTGCCACGCGGCAGCCGTTCGGTAACAATGATCCGTAACGGCTGCCGCACGATGCACCATCCACGACACAGGCGCCCCGCTTAGGATGTTCGCGGGAGGTGCGGTGGCCGATCAAGGAACCGCGCGGCGGGCCATGCAGGCACCGCGGCTGCAGGAAGTGGCGGACGGCATCCACGTCTATCTCCAGCCGGACGGAAGCTGGTGCCTGAGCAATGCCGGGATCGTCGTGGGACCGCGTTCGGTGCTGCTGATCGACACCGCGTCGACCGAGCCGCGGGCCAGGGCGCTGCGTGCGGCGATCGGCACACTCACCTCGCGGCCCGCCGCGACGCTGGTGAACACCCACCACCACGGCGACCATACCTACGGGAACTTCGTGTTCCCCGAGGCGACGATCGTCGCGCACGCCCTCGCGCGCAGCGAGATTCTCGCGGCCGGCCTGCAGCTCAAGCTGATCTGGCCGGATGTCGACTGGGGCGACATCGAGATCGTCCCGCCGTCGGTCACGTTCACCGACCGGCTGACCCTGTACGCCGGCGAGCTCGAGATCCAGCTCATCCACGTCGGGCCTGCGCACACGACCAACGACGTCGTGGCGTGGATCCCCGAGCGCGGTGTGCTCTTCGCCGGTGACCTCGTCTTCAACGGGGGAACCCCGTTCGTCATGATGGGCTCGGTCGCCGGCTGCCTCGCGGCCATCGACACCATGCGCGTGCTCGGCGCCACCACGGTGGTCAGCGGTCACGGCGCGGTGGCCGGGCCCGAGGTGCTCGACGTCAACGCCGCGTACCTGCGGTGGATACAGCAGGCCGCCCGGGCGGCGATCGCCGCCGGGCTCACGCCGCTCGCGGCCGCGCGTGAGACCGGTCTCGGCGAGTTCGCCGGCCTGCTCGACCCCGAGCGAATCGTCGGCAACCTGCACCGCGCGTTCGCCGAGGAACAGGGTTCACCGCGCGGTGCGCCCCTGGACGCCGTGTCGATCTTCCTGGAAATGGCCGAGTACAACGGCGGCGCGATGCCGGCGTGTTACGCGTGAAGCGCTGGACGGGAATCGGCCGCGGTAGCCGTTAGGGTGAGATTGTGAGCAATCCCCCACTGCCAGCCGACCGCCGGCATCTGCGGGTCTCCGACGCCGACCGCGACCAGGCCGCCGAGGTGCTCAAGGAGGCCGCCGGGCAAGGCCGGCTCACGCTCGACGAGCTCGACGAGCGCCTCGACCACGTCTACGCGGCCAAGACCTACGCCGACCTGGAGACCGTCACCCGCGATCTGCCCGCGACCGGTGCGGTCCCGCCCGCTCCCGCTGCCATGGGCGGCTTCCATGACGGGCGCGTCGGTGGAACGCCGGGCAGCAAGATCTCCGTCGCGATCATGAGCGAGGCGAGACGATCAGGGCAGTGGGTCGTCCCGAGCGTCTACGTGGCCGTCGCGTTCATGGGCGGTGTCGTGCTCGACCTGCGGCAGGCGCGGTTCAGCGAGCGGGAGGTCACGATCCACGCGTACACGTGGATGGGCGGCGTCAACATCATCGTGCCTGAGGACATCGAGGTCGACGTCTCCGGTATCGCCTTCATGGGCGGTTTCGACCACCGGGCCAGCGGGCCGGGAGCGCCGGGGGCACCGCGAGTGAAGATCATCGGTTTCGCGTTCATGGGCGGCGTCGACGTCAAGCGCAAGCCGCCGAAGAAGCGCGAAAGGAGCGACGCGGCGAACCGGGTCGAGGGAAACCAGCGCAGGGAGATCGACGGCTGAGGGGCGGGTCGCGGTGCGGTGCCGGTCCGCTAACCTCGACTGGTGCATAGCGACACCCCAAGCGAGGTATCGGCGCCGGAAGCCGTCGAGTTGCTGCGATCGGACGCGATCTTGCTCGACGTCCGGGAGGATCACGAATGGGCCGCCGGGCACGCGCCGGACGCAACCCACATGCCGATGTCACAGATCTCCCAACACGCTTCTGGTCTGCCCACTGACAAGACGATCATCTGCGTCTGCCACGTCGGCGCCAGGTCGGCGGCGGTCGCCGCGGCCCTGAGCCGGGCCGGCTGGACCGCGCGGAACCTGGCCGGCGGAATGGAGGCCTGGGCCGCCGCCGGCCTTCCCGTCGTGGATCACTCCGGTGGCGCGGGCGTGGTGATCTGAGCCCACGTGCCGGCCGGGATTGACCGCGCCGGGCGGCGCCGCGTAAATCACACCGCGCCCGGGCCTGGCATCAGGTCCGCCGCCTGCTCCAGGGCGGCGATTTGCTGCTGCGTGCCGATCGCGATGAGCACGCAGCCCGCCTCGAGGTTGAAGCTCAGCGGCGGATTCGTCCTGAACGTCCCCTCCCTTGTCCGCACCGCGAGCACCAGCGCGCCCGTGGATTCGCCCACGCTGAGCGCGCCCAGCGTCCGCCCGGCGAGGCGGGATCCGGCGCGCACCGGCACCTCTTCCAGGCGGAACTCCAGGCTGCCGTCATGCATGACGACGTCGAGAAACTCGACGACGTTCGGCTGCAGTGCGGCCGCCGCGATGCGCTGGCCGCCGATCCGCTGCGGGTTCACGACCCGGGTCGCGCCCGCGCGCAACAGCTTCGGCTCCGACGCCTCGGTGCGGGCCCGCGCGATGATGACGAGATCCGGGCGCAGAGCGCGCGCGGACAACGTCACGTAGACGTTCTCGGCGTCGGTGTTGATGGCGGCGACGAGCGCCCGCGCCCGCATGATGCCGGCCTTCCGCAGCACGTCGTCGTCGGTGACGTCCCCGGCGAGCGCGGCATGGGGAACGGTCGCGACGCGCTCGGCGTCGTTGTCCACGACGACCACCTGCGCGCCCTGACCCGCCAGGTAGCCGCCCACGGCGCGGCCGACCCTGCCCCAGCCGCAGACGATGGCGTGCCCGCTCATCCGGGCGATGTCCCGTTCCATCCGGCGCCTTCCAAGCAGCTGGCGCAGATGACCCTCCACCAGCGTTTCAAGAACCACGCTAAACATGTAGAACGCGGTGCCGACCCCGGCCAGGATCAGCACGATCGTGAAAATCTTGCCCGCGGGGTTCAGCGGGTGTAGTTCGCGGAATCCCACGGTCGTGATGGTCGTGACCGTCTGGTACACGGCGTCGAGCGGGCTGAATCCGAGCACCAGGTAGCCGACGCTGCCGGCGATCATGACGCCGAGGACGGCGAGCAGCGCCAGCTGGATGCGCCGGACTTGGTTCACCAGGCAATTGTGTCCTCCACCCAGGACACGGGCGGTCAACTCGGCCGTCAGCCGGCACCTGACTCACGACGCCGGCTGCCGGGCGCCGGGGCGGCCGCCAGCGCGATCCCGGCCGAACGGCTGCGGCGGTGAATGGGCGGATCATGGAAGTCACGCTCATGCGAGCGGCCAGGTGCTACTTATCGTAATCAATGCTGTGCGATAAGTAACTCAGGTCCAACGGCAAGACGTTCGTAACAGGTGAAGGTGACTTTCGGCCCTCGCGCCCGGCGGCACAACCTGTCTCACTTGGGTCATGTTCGTCGGCCATGATGTCCTGCTCGACGTCAGCTTCGCGGTGGCCCGCGCGCGCTTCGCGCGGCTCATCAGCGACGGCTGGCTCATCGACGCATCGGACCGCGCATACGCCGACGGGCTCTCCGGCCTGATTCGCGTCGGCCCCTTCGGCGCGGTTCTCGGTGCGTCCAAGCTTGTCCGGGTCCAGACGCTCGATCCCGTGCACCGAGACGACAGTGTCGCGCTGCCCCTGCGGTGGGAGGCCACGGGCACGATGGGCCGGTTGTTCCCCGTATTCGACGCCGATCTGGTACTCACGCCGGCCGGCCCCGAGGCGACGTGTATCGAGCTCAGAGGCGCCTACCGGGCGCCGCTGGGCGGCATTGGCTCGGCGGTGGACCGGATCGTGCTGCACCGGGCAGCCACGGCGACAGTCCGCTCGCTGCTCCGGGCTGTCGCGGACTCGATCGCCGGGCCTGCCGCGCAGCCGACGGCGTTGGCTAGCAAGGACAATGGGATCGCCCCCCTGCCGCGGGTGAACCTCGAGCCAGGAACGTCGCTGTGACCGCGTGCCCAACCCCGCCCGCGCTCGCGCGCTAAGCCTCTTGCTCGGTCGGCCGCACCAGCATCTCGTTGACCGCGACACGGCGTGGCCTGGTGACCACGAAACCAATGGCCTCGGCGATGTCGGCCGCATGCAGCCGCTGCGTGGAACCGAAACGCTGACGTATCTGCCCCTGGATCTCCGGGCGGTTGTGGCTGGCAAGTTCGGTCGCGGTCGCCCCGGGCTCGACCAGCGAGACACGGATGTGCTGGCGGGCAACCTCCTGGCGCAACGACTCGCTGAACGCTCCGACGCCATGCTTCGTCGCGTTGTAGACAGCGCTGCCGTTGCGCACCACCCGGCCGGCCACCGAGCTGATGTTGACCATGTCCGCGACGTGGCGCGGATCCTCCGCCGCGGCGCTGAGCAGATGCGGAACCGCCGCGTGCGCACAGTAGAGCAGACCCAGCAGGTTGAGCTCGACCATCCGCTGCCACTCCGCAAGTGGCGCGCCCACCACCGGGCCGAGCAGCATGGCCCCGGCGTTGTTGACCAGTGTGTCCAGGCGGCCGAGTTCGGACACCGTGCGCTCCACGGCCTCGCTCGCCTGCTGCTGGCTGGTCACGTCGGTGGCGAGCACAAGGGCGGTGCCGCCCTGGCCCCGGATCTTGGCCGCCAGCGCTACCAGGCGGTCGGCCCGCCGTGCGGCCAGCGCCACGCTCGCACCAAGCGCGGCAAGCTCCACCGCGGTGGCTTCGCCGATACCGCTTGACGCGCCGGTGATCAAAGCCACCGTCCCATCCAGCCGATCCGCCATGTAACCCTCCAAGCTTGGCGGCAGCGTAGTGGACGTACTCGTGCGGGGAGCCGAGTGTGGTGATATCTACCTTGGCCAGGACGCACCGGGCCCCGGCGGCCTGGTGCCTGGGCGGCGGTCTGCTGGGCTGCGCTGTCGTCTTGCCGGTAGGCGAGGGTGAGGTTGTGGCCGGCCTGGGCCAGTTGGACAGCGGTTGCTGCTCCGATACCGCGGCTGCCCCCGGTGATGATGGTGATGGGCCGGTCACTATTTTTCATTTTGCCGCCACCTCCGCTGTGGTGTTTCGATGCTGCGGGCGCCCACACTCGTTGCGCGCGGCAGGCCGCTCTTGGGTTACCCGTGACCCGGCGTGTCGACTTCAGGCAGAACGGTGACGAAAAGGTCTGCGGCGTAGGCGACGAGGGCGCGCAGCCCGTCGTTCGTATAGAAGGTGCCGTCGGGTTCGCAGGCATTCGCGGGCCGTCCCGCCTCGATGCGCCAGCCCTGATCGCCGGTCAGGTGCAGGTGCAGCACGTTGAGCTTGTAGAGGGCGATAAGGTCAATGACCTTCCGAATCTGGGTGAGATCGAAGAACCTGCGCACGACGTCGACGGTGAGGCCGCGCCAGGCGAAGCGCGGTGCGTCGAGGATGCGCAGTGCCCGCAACGACACGGCGCCGTCGGCGTCCGGCGTCGCGGTCGCGACTAGCTGCAGCAGGCTCATGAGCCCGCGGGCCACGCCGGCCGGTTCGCGCGCCCGAAGTGTGATCCCGGCTTGGCCGATCGTGAGCGCGTAGCGCTCGTCACTCGAAGCTCCGGCCGGGTCGACGCCGAGCGGCGCGGGCAGCCCGGTGAGCTCGGGATCATCGTCGAGGCTGACCGTGATGCCGTGCGCGGCGTCACAGGTGCCGGCGAGGACTGCCCGCGCACGGATGCCGGAGCGCCGGTCGAGGTCCTCGCAGAGGCGTTCGACGAGCGGAGCCAGCGTCGTGCCACCGTGGGCGACTGTGCCGCCCGCGCCGAGCCGAAATTGGCCAGTGCCCAGCGTGAGCTGCCGCGGCGCGGGGATGATCGGCATGGCGCTGAAGTGTCCTGTTACTCCTCTCCGGCGGCCATGGGAAGGCCGGCCAGGCGCCACTCCGGGAAGCCGTCCACCAAGCGCCGCGCACGGTAGCCCTTGGCGGCGAGCCGCTCGACCGCCTGCGGGGCGAGAACGCAGTAGGGTCCACGGCAGTAGGCGACAATTTCAGTGCGCTTGGGCAGCCGCGCCAGTGCGGCATCGAGCTCACCCAGGGGCACCGACAGTGCGCCAGGAATGTGGCCGGCCACGAACTCAACGGTCGGGCGAACGTCCAGGATGACGACCTTGCCCTTTCCGGCCCGTATGAGCAGTTCCTCCCTGCTGATCGATTCCAGCGCGTCTCGTGAGCCGAAATAGTCTCGTACCACCTGCTCGACCTCGGCCAGCCGGGAGCGGGCCAGGTCCCGCAGCACCACGACGAAGGCGGCGACATCGTCGCTGGCGAGTCGGTAGAAGACCTTCGTCCCCTCCTTGCGATTTTCCACAAGCCGGGCACGGGCGAGAATCTGCAGATGCGCCGACGTATTGGTCACGCCCATGCCGGTCACCCCGGCGAGCGCGTCGACCGTGCGCTCGCCCTGCGCGAGGAGTTCCAGTAGCTCGATCCGTTTCGGGCTGGCCACTGCCTTGGCTGTGCGCGCGAACGCCTCATAGAGCCGGTCCTTGGCCTCCCGGCCGTCCACCATCGGCTCCCTTCGTCTAATGTTCCATTGGCAAGAGCCTAAATCTCGCCGGGCGGGACGCTGGCCTCAATGGGTCAGGGCTCTCCGGGTGTGGTTACTGATTGTGCTGGTGCCCGGTTTCGGGGCTGGTGTCTGGTCGCTGTCTGAGCGACGGCAGCG